>Ga0310886_10000012_pt1 | contig 34583 bp, 30 predicted proteins | sample T60D3metaG_FD_202511 | JGI IMG/M metagenome (GOLD analysis project Ga0310886, IMG submission 202511) | Lab incubated soil microbial communities from West Virginia University Organic Research Farm, Morgantown, WV, United States - T60D3 | ecosystem: Environmental > Terrestrial > Soil >...
CCACGGTAATCCCGACGACAAAACGTTGATTGCGCTCCGTGCGGCGGCAGCGCCCGAGGAGAAGACGCTGGCGGACAACGCGCGCCAGCCGGCCGCGCCCCCGCATGCGGCAAAGTTCAACAATCCGCGTACCGGAGAGGAACTCCTGGTCGTCGTTGCCGCCATCGACAATCCCCAGTGGACGGTGCTCGTCGAGCAGCCGACCGACGACGCCTTTGCGCTGTCCCGGGACATCAAGGTCCAGCTGTTTGCCGCGATTGGCCTCGCGTTGCTTGGCACGGTGATTCTCGGCTGGGTGTGGGGCCGGTCGTTCATCCAACGCATCTTCGCGTTGACCCGCGTCACACGCGCGATCGCCGACGGCCGCATGGACGAGCGCGTCGCGCTCTCGGGGCAGGACGAGATCCGCCAGCTCGGGGACGCGTTCAACTCGATGGCCGATCGCCTGGTCGAACTGCAGGAAGAGATTCGAAAGCAGGAACGGCAGGCGATGTTTGGACGCATCGCCGCCGGGCTCGTGCACGACCTGTCGCATCCGATTCAGAACATCGGCAACAGCTGCAAGCTGATTCAGAAGATGTTCGAAGACGCGGAATACCGCGAGACATTCAAGCGCACGGTTGAACGGGAGCTCGTCATCATCAAGCGCGTGCTCGACGACCTGCGCAATATCGCTCGCCCGATTCCGCTCGAGAGATTTCCGGTCGATTTGAATCGCACGGTGGCCGATGCCGCCGAGGCGATGGAACAGCACGTAGAAACCGCCGGCCTCACGCTGCGTACGGAATTGTCCCCCGAGACTGTCTACATCGAGGGAGACGTCTTCGCGCTCGGGCGCGTCTATCGCAACCTGATCCTGAATGCCATTCAGGCGACGGCGCCGGGCGGGTTAATCGTGGTGGCCAGTGAGGCACATGGCAATCGCGTCCAGGTGCGCATCTACGACACAGGCTGCGGGATTCCTGCCGAGCGACTGGGTCAGATTTTCGAGGACTTCGTGACCACCAAGCGTCGCGGGCTCGGTCTCGGGCTCGCAATCTCGAAAAAGATCGTCGAGCAACTGGGCGGCACGATTTCGGTCGCGAGCGAGGTTGGGAAGGGCACGACGTTTGTGCTCGATTTCCCACGAACCTCAGCCCGGCCGATGCTCGTCGCGGGATGAAGCATGCGGCTTCCGACTTCAGGCGGAAGGCTCAACAGGTTCGGGAAGTTTGCCGGCAACGAGGGGGGACGACATGGATCGGAAACTGGTGAAGGCAATCGAAATCGAAGTGGATGGCATCGGCTACCCGCTTCGATTCTATGAACTGAAAACGGTCCGCGGCGCGCAGCGCTTCAGCTGCGAAGTCGTGCTCGATGCAGCGGATCGCATCATCCTCGACGACGACTCGATGCCCAGTCTCGAATCGAAGGTGGAGCGGCTCGCCCCGGCCACCGTCTATAGCCGTGTGCTCGCGGCGCGCCGATCGGAAGCCGCGTAGGCGGCGACAAAACAATCGGCCCGCTGGCGCACCGCCGAATGAGGCAGCGCCAGGGGCCGAAGACCGGTGCGTCCGCCCGCGGCGGAGGCCCACAATCCCGCTGTTTGCGTTTACTTTCGAGGAAGAACAGCGTCCTTCAGCTGTTTGGCGATCCGCGCCTTGACCACCGTCTTCGCGGGAATCTTGATGGCCTCGCCCGTAGCCGGATTGCGGCCCATGCGCGCTTTGCGCTTCTGAACCACCAGCTTCACCATCCCGGGGAGCACGAACTCGCCTGAGCGTTTGAGCTCTTTTTCCGCGAGCGTGGTCAGTTCGTCGAAGAACTCCCGCGCCTGCGTGCGCTTCACCTCGAAGCGATCGGCGAAGTGCGAAAAGAGTTCAGATTTGCCCATCCTGCGGGCCTCTGCCATCGGCTATTCCCCTTGCTTGTGCGCGCTCTCTAGGAACCGCTTCGCGGCCGCGCGCGCGGGCGGCGGCAGCGGAGATAGGAGTTCGCCTCTCGACTATCGGAATCATTCGCATGCAGCGACTCTCCGAATCATCGAAGGGCAATGAGGTCACATCCTAGCTCGCGTTGTTTTTCGGTGTCAATCACGCCGGGCCACCTAACTCATGAAAATTGGCCGGAATGCTACAATTTTGAGCCGTCATGCCGGCTCCGGTCCTCGAGACCTTCCCAAACCCCGCCCCCGGGCGCGATTACGAGATAAAAATCCATTGTCCCGAGTTCACCTCCGTCTGCCCCAAAACCGGTCTCCCGGATTTCGGCGAGATTGTCATCACCTATGTCCCCGACGAGCGGTGCCTGGAGCTGAAAGCGCTCAAGTATTACCTGATCGATTTCCGCAACAAGGGCATCTTCTACGAAGCGGTCACCAATCAGATACTTGACGACCTCGTGACCACCTGCTCGCCGCGACGGATGACGGTCGTCGGCGACTTTTCGGTGCGCGGTGGTATCAGCACAACCGTCACCGCGACATACGAGAAGCCTTGAAGCACGTCCCGATCGAAGACACGCTGGATCTTCACACCTTTCAACCACGCGACATCAAATCAGTCGTCGAGGAATACATTAACGCCGCGCACGAGGCGGGTCTTCGGGAGGTGCGATTGATTCATGGCCGCGGACGCGGCGTGCAGCGCGGAATTGTTCAAGCGGCGCTAGAAAAACATCCGTTGGTGGAGAGTTTCGACGACGCGCCGGATTCGCACCTGGGCGCCACCGTCGCGACCCTGCGCAAATGACCCTTTTTCCTTGTCCCTTTAAAAAAGCCCCGGGCACACCCGCCACCGCACCAACTGCTGATACTCACGATAGCCGGCGTCGCGCGCGAGCGTTTGCTCCTCGCAGACGGCGCGGGCAAGCAGCGCAATGTCGCCGACCAACAGGATCGCGAGGTTCCAGAGTGTCGGGTTGGCAAAGAGAAATGCGACGTGGGTAATGAGGTAGCCGAGATAGATCGGGTGACGCACCAGTCGGTAGACGCCTGACGAGACGATGCCGCGGTTGGCGGGCATCAACCCGAAACTGCGGCCCAGCGTAATCTTGCCGGCGATCACGACCGCCAGTCCGGCGACCGATGCGGCAACGGTGATCGATGCCGGAAGCATTGGGACCATCTGGACCGGTTTCACGAGCGGTGGTCCGAGCAGCGACAGGGTCGTTAACAGCCGCGCCCGCACACTGCGATCGACCGTCGCCGCCGCGCGGCGCAGCACCGTGAGCGCGACGACGAGCATCTCGCTGATGAGCAGGAGAAGATTCGTCAGTCGGCCGGTTTGCAGGAAGTCGGAACCGAACCGAACGGCCATGAACGAGAACAGCACGATGATGACCGCGCGCGACACGATGTCGCCGACGCGCTCAGCATCGAGCCGCCCAGGCGCCACGGTGTAGGGCGCCTGAAGAGTGATCGCAACTCGCTTCAATTGCCCGACCCCTGCGACTCGGCTTCTTCGATGAAATAGGCGCCGCACGCGGCGTCGAGCAGCTCGCGCGTAATCACCGGCTCACGATTCGTATACCGGCAGATGTCGACGACCTGCGAGATCAGATCGCGCGGATGGCACGCCCGCATTTGAATCTTGCGCGGCCGATAGTACTTGCGCTCGAGGTACTCGACCATCACCGGATCGAACGTGAGCCCCTTGCGCCTGCAGTTGAGTTCGAAGATACGGCAGAACTCGTCGACGGTCGGGTTCTTCGCGAGAATCTTGTATGGAATACGGCGAAGGAACGCTTCGTCGGCGAGCGACTGCGGTTTCAGGTTCGTCGCGAACACGATCAGAACGTTGAACGGCACTTCGAACTTGCGCCCGGTATGCAGCGTCAGGAAGTCGACGCGGCTTTCGAGCGGCACAATCCAGCGGTTCAACAGGTCGCGAGGCGGAATGCGCTGACGTCCGAAGTCGTCGACGACGAACACGCCGCCGTTCGCCTTCAGCTGAATCGGCGCTTCGTAGAATTTCGAGATCGGGTTGAACGTCAGGTCCAGCATCTCGAGCGTCAGTTCACCACCGACCACGACGACCGGACGGCGGATCGATTCCCAGCGGCGATCGTGCGGAGCATTGGTGATGACGCTGCTCGAGTTCGGCGTCTCACTCATGCGCAGGTGGCTGACCGGGTCATACATCGTGATCACCTGGCCATCGACGTCGATGGCGAAAGGCATATGCATTTCACCACCAAGTGCCTTGCCGATACCCTCGGCAAAGACGGTCTTGCCGTTGCCCGGTGCACCGTAGAGGAACAGCGCCTTGCCCGAGTTCACCGCCGGCCCGAGCAGATCGAGCATCTCATGGCCGACGACGAGATGTTCGAAGCCGGCCGCGAGCGTCGTGCGATCGAGATAGGGGCGAGCCTCCATCCCGGCGCGAACGTACGCGTTGTATTGCGCAAGCGGAACGGGCGCCGGACCGACGTAACGGCAGATGTCGAGGAACTGCCCGGCGCGATCGCGTCCGAGGTCGGTCAGAATGTAGCGGTAGCCTGCCGCTCCCGCGCCGCTCGTGCCGCGAACTTCCACGAGCTTTTCGACGCGCGCATGCTGAATCAACGCTTCGAGCACCGAATATGGCACGCGCAGCTTTTCGGACAGGCCGGTGCCGCTCGCCTCGCCAGCCACCAGCGTCTTGAGCAGCAGCTGCGCAAGCGTATCGGCGTGAAGCCCGGTCTCCTCAATCGAGGTCGGCGGCGCCGGCGGCATGACCTTTTCCGAGAGCCGCGACTCGGCAAGAGCTGGCATCATTTCAACGACTCCCCGGCTTGCGCCTGTGCAAGTTCAATCCGATGGCCCACCTGCGTCCCGGTCGCATCCAGCGCTCCGGCCCGCAGCTCGAGCACGCCTGCGGTTCCGCGACGAGGAAGGCGAATCCGCCACGGCTTCATCTCGACGACGCGGTCGATGATCACGCCTTGCTGGTCGAGGGCAATCACGTCGATCGGAAACCGCATCCAGCACGTGTGAACCCCGCGGCTCGGGACGATCCACAACCCTTCACCCGGGGCAAGCCCGTCGCGCGACAGCAACCCGACCGCGCGCGTCGCTCGCGTATCTGCCACGGCGATGCGATCGGCGACCACGACGCCGGTATCAAGGTTTCGTGCGACTAAAGACATTCGCGTTCCGGCACCCTCGGCACCCTCGGCACCCTGGGCACCCTGGGCACCCTGGGCACCCTAGGCACCCTAGGCACCCCTGGCACCCCGATTTACTTCTTCATGTTCTCAATCATCGGGAACAGCACGGTCATGAACCTGATGGCTGCGGGCCCGATGGTGACGATCCACACCGCGGGGAAGATGCAGAAGACGAGCGGGAAAACCATCTTCACGCCGGTTTTCGCCGCCGCTTCCTCCGCCCGCTGGCGTCGCTTCGTGCGAAGTGTCTCCGAATACACCCGCAACGACTGCGCGACACTGGTGCCGAACTTGTCGGTCTGGATCAGCATCGTCACGAGTGAACTCAGGTCATCGACGCCGGTGCGGTCGGCGAGATTTCGAAGCGCCTCGGCGCGAGGTTTTCCAGCCCGCAGTTCGAGGTTGATCAGCTTCAATTCGTCGGACAAGTCGGGATAGGCAAACGCGAGTTCAGCTCCGACGCGGGTCATCGCCTGGTCGAGACCGAGCCCGGCTTCGACACTGACGACGAGCAGGTCGAGCGCATCTGCCAGCGAGAGGCGAATCTTATGCGCGCGGCGCTTGGCCAGACGGGCGAGCAACATGCCGGGCAGCACATATCCGGCACCGAGGCCGGCCAGCGCCATCGTCATGTTTGGCTTGGCCACAATCGACGTGGAAAAGAACATGAACAGGCCGAGAGCAAACAGCACCCGGATGCCAAAGAAGATCGTGATCGCCTCGTCGCGACGGTATCCTGCCTGCGTCAGCCTGAGACGCAGCGTTCCCATTTCTTTCGGCGAGCGCGGCACTTTTTCGCCGATGCGTTTGAACAGCGCGACCAGCGACTGGAGCCGCGGCTTGCGATCGGCTTCGCCGTCCGGTGAGAGCATCAACTCTTCGAGGCGGCGATCGATCGCGCCGGCTTTGCTCGGCATCATGATGAGCGCGAGCCCGGCGACGAGCAGTGATCCGAACACGAATGCGAGGATGGGCAGATACATCGGCACGACTACACCTCGATCTTGACGACCTGCTTAATCCACATGTACCCGATGAACTGCATCACCATCGCGGCAATCAGCATCATTTGCCCCATGCGTTCTCGGAAGAGCAGGTTCATGTGTTCGGGATTGATGAACGACAGCGCCACGCCGAGGAACGCGGGCAGCGCCAGCAGGACGTAACCGGTCAGGCGACCATGCGCCGTGTAAACACGGACCTGGCGAAGAATCTTGAATCGTTCGCGGACGACGTGCGCGAGGTTCTCGAGAATCTCCGACAGGTTACCGCCGGTTTCTCGCTGAATCAGAACGGCAGTAGCAAAGAACCGCACATCCAGGATTGGAATACGAAGCGTCAGGTTCTCCAGTGCATCCTTCAGCGGCAAACCGAAGTTCTGCTCGTCGAAGGTCTTCCGGAACTCCGGGCCAACCGGCTCTTCCATCTCGTCGGCAACCATCTTCAGGCCGGTGGCAAACGCATGGCCGGCCTTCAGCGCGCGGGCAATCAGGTCGAGCGCCTCGGGGAACTCTTCTTCAAACTTTCTCAGGCGGCGCGTTCGCTTCATGCGAAGCAGCAGAAATGGCAAGGCGAATCCGAGCGCGAAGCCCAGCGGCATCGCCATCGGTGTCCGGGTAACCATGGTCGCAACCATCGCCATCACGACGCCGAGGCCCACCGCCATCAGGAACACGCCGCTGAGGCTGACCCGCATGCCGGACTGCTCAATCCATCGTCCGATCGCGGATCCGCGGGTGGTGCCCGCCATCATGCGCTCGAATGCGGGAAGGGCGCCGGTATCGCTGGCCTTGAGCAGCGTCGCGCTTGGCGCCTCCGATTGCTCGACCGGAGCAAGCGAGTCGAGCCGCGCCATCAGCTTGCGCTGCGCGAGCATGCCCGGCAGCTTGGTTGAGCCGACATACAGGGCCATGACCAGCCCCATGCCGACGATGAACGCCAGAAGCAGGGCGAAGAACATCACCGCACCTCCACCACGCCCTCGAACATGTCGGAGGGGAGATGAACGCCCGACGCCTTCAACCGATCGCAGGCCTTGGGCCGCACGCCGGTTGCACGGAACCGGCCGATGACCTTGCCTTCGGCCGTGACACCGGCTTTCTCGAACAGGAAGATTTCCTGCATGGTAATGACGTCGCCTTCCATCCCGGTGATCTCGGAAATGCTGATCACTTTGCGGGTGCCGTCGCTCAAGCGCGTCTGCTGAATGACGATCTGAATTGCCGCGGCGATCTGCTGGCGCATCGCCCGCTCCGGCAGGTTGGTCGCGCCCATCGCGATCATCGTTTCGATTCTCGACAGCGCATCGCGAGGCGTATTGGCGTGAACCGTCGTCAGCGATCCATCGTGACCGGTGTTCATCGCCTGCAGCATGTCCAGCGCTTCCTCGCCGCGCGTTTCACCGACGACGATGCGGTCGGGACGCATACGCAGAGAGTTCACGAGCAGCTGCCGCTGCTTGATCGCGCCTTTGCCTTCGACGTTGGGCGGGCGCGTTTCGAGTCTCGCCACGTGTTCCTGGTGCAGCTGGAGTTCCGCGGCGTCCTCGATGGTGACGATCCGTTCGCGCTCGGAGATGAAGCTCGAGAGCACGTTGAGCAGCGTCGTCTTGCCGGCGCCGGTACCGCCGCTGATCAGCATGTTCAACCGCGACTTGACGCAATGCTCGAGGAATTCGAGCATCGGCCGGGTCAGCGATCGAATCGACAACAGATCTTCGGCCTTCAGCCGCTCCGCCGGGAAACGGCGGATTGAGAGAAGCGGGCCATCGACGGCGAGCGGCGGAATGATCGCGTTGACACGCGATCCGTCAGGCAGACGCGCGTCGACCATCGGCGAACTGTCGTCGACGCGGCGTCCGACGCCGCTGACAATCCGATCGATGACGCGCATCAGGTGCTTGTCGTCCTGGAACGTGGTCGGCAGCCGTTCGAGCTTACCGCTGCGTTCGACGTAGACCTGCTTGTGGGTGTTCACCAGAATGTCACTGATACTTGGATCCCGCAGGAGCGGCTCGAGAGGACCGAGCCCAAAGACCTCGTCGATGATGTCGCCGAGGATCGCTTCGCGCTCGCTCATACTGAGCGGCATTTGCTCTTCGGCAATGAGATCGAAGAGCAGCGTCCGGATCTCCGCCTCCGCGCGCGGACGCTCCACCGATGCGAGCGTCTCGAGATTCAGCCGGTTGAGGAGCTTCCGATGAACGTTGGCCTTCAGCTCGATGTACTGGGCGCGAGGCTGCTCGGGGCGGCGCGGCGCCCCCGGGGCGCCGGCTGGCTGTGGAATGTTGAGAGACAGAGACATGGCAATGGTTCCGGATTAGAGAATCCCGAGAAAGGCACGCCGCCGTTCCGGCTCCGGCTTGGCTTCCTCGCCGTGAACGCCGAGCAGGTGCCGGGTGAAGGTGCTGAACTGCGCTGCGAGCTCGGAATGGTTCGACAGCGATAACGGGACGCCCGAATTGAGGGCGGTCGACACGGTGCGGTAGTCGCTCGAGAATGCCTGGTGGATGCCGTAGCCGAGCGCGGTTTCGATTTGCTTGGGCGCAATCAGGTTTTGATCGGACACGCGATTGAGCAGAACTTTCACCCGCTCGCTCCCGGCGCCCAATTGGCGAACGCGGTCCACCAGCCGTTGCGCGTTGCGGATTGACGGCACGTCGGGATTGGTGACAAGAAAGATCGTGTCTGCCGCATAGAGCGCAGACACCGCGGCGCCGTTGAGCATGTTGCCGGCGTCGATGACGAGGTGATCGTAGAGCCGTGACAGCGCGCGCAGCAGTTCCTCCATCGCGCTCGCGTCCTGCTGATTCGGACGATCGAACTGTTCAGAGCCAGCCAGGATGTCGAGATCCGACTTGTGTTTCGCCATCAGCTCGCGCAGGAATTCGCGATCGAGTCGATGGAGGTTTTCAATGGCGTCAAGGACGGTGAATCGCGGGCGCACGCCCAGAAAGAGGGCGACCTCTCCCAGCGACGGCTTGAGGTCGATGATCGCGGTCGGCCGCTTGGTCAATCGCGCCAGTTCAACCGCGCAGTTGACCGCAACCGTGGTCGTGCCTGCGCCTCCCTTGGCACCCAGGAACACATGCGTGGCGCAGGGCTGCCGGGCACCGGCGCTGGCCGCCGCGTGCCGGGCCGCAGCCCGGCGCACGGCGCTGTGAAACGACTCCTCCATCGAGCGCGCCTGTGTGCCGCCCGAGGTCCACGGAAAGAACTCGTTGGCTCCGGCGCGCATCGCCTGGAGAATGAGGTCGGGATCAGCGACGGCCGCGATGGCAAAGACCGCGACGGTCGGATGACCGGCCCGAAGCCGTTCGATCGCGGCCATGCCCGACGAGGCATCGGCGCGAATGTCGACGACGACCACGTCCGGACCGCCGCCTTCGACTCCCGCCCGGCGGTCCTCTACGATCCCAACAGGGACGCCGCACGAACGCAGAAGCGTCGCGATCTGCCGTTTGAATTCGTCATCGTGGCTGACGATGGATGCCGCGAGTTGTGCCATGGCGTCTACTGAACCAGTCGAATCGCTTTCGGGTTAAGTCCCTGTGGGGCCGGCCCGCCGTTCCGGTCGCGGATACCCGCAATCGGAATGATGCGCCCCACGATGCCGTTGCCCTCGATGTGATCGAGGAAGAATCCGATCCAGTTCGCGGTCTTCAGGTCCGCGATTCGGCCGTTCCGCTTGCCCGAGTCGTAGTAGATCGGGTCGTAGAGCGGAATCGGGAAGGTGCGCGGGCTGTGCCCGAACGCGCTGCCCTTCACCGTGTTGGTGGCGGTATCCCAGTAGGCGCTCGGATCCTTCGTGATAAGAGCCTCCGCACCCTGAATCGTCGGACCGTTCATCGCACCCGGCTCCTGCGTCAGCAGGTCGCCCCAGTAGTAGGACGTCGTGTTGCAGTTGGCGATGTTCCAATCGTACTGAGCGCCACCAGTGAGGACCGGCTTCCCGAGCGCGAGCGAGAAATAGAAGCTCACCGTGATGTTGTTGCCGGTGGCGGCGCGAATCGTCAGAATCTGGCCCCGCTCGCGTTCCTGGTTGTAGCCGGTGTAGCCTGGCTGATCAGCAGGAATGTAGATGTCGGGATTGGCCAGCGGCTGTCCTTTGTTGTCGTACGCATCGTAGGTATCGTTGCCGTCCCACGGTGGCGTTTGCTTTTCCGTCCACTTGTCGGGAATCGTGAACGGCTTGACGCAGGTCATCGCGTTGGCGTCAGCAGCTTCGGCAGTCGCGGTCGCGGCGATGTCCGCGGTCGCGATGCCAAAGTACTTCGCAATCATCGTGTTCAACGGATTTCCATGCGCGGCGTTGCGATACACGGTGACCTTGACGCGGTTCGGTTCGCCAGCGGGATCGAGAGGAAACTCGACATCCGCAGGGCCGACCGACACATTGCCGCTCATCACCTTGTTCTGCAGCGACGCGTTGACCGCGTTGGTCACCGCCGGACCGGTCGGCGAGCGATCGTCCCAGTTGTCGTAGATGAGCGCCGTCGCGCCGGCGAGGGCCCCGGCGTCGGCCGCGTTCTGCGCCTGGCTGCGTGCCGTCATCAACATGCCGACGTCGATGGCGAGCATGCTGGCGGAAATGAATGCCATCATGCTGAACCCGACGAAGACATAACTCATGCCCGATTCGTCGCGGCGAAGCCGTTGGATGCTATTCATGAGGAGCTCTCCGATCTTCGTGACGCGTTTGTTATCCGCCGCCCCACGTCACCTTAGTCACTTCTTCTTCCCCTTCGCGAGTTCAGCCTCGTAGGCTGCCTGCGCCGCCTTCAGCCTCGCCGCGGCGTCATTCATCGCCTTGTCGCGCTTGGCGTCCTCTTCAGCCTTGCGCCTGGCCGCTTCGGCGTGCTCCTTCTCGAGCTTCTCCGCGACGCGGCGATCCTCTTCGGCCTTCTTCTGTGCGACCTTCTGCGCCTCGGCATCGCGTTTAGCCGCAGCCTCTGCCGCCTTGCGCTGTTCTTCGCGCTGCTTCTCCTGCGCCTTGATCTCCGCCTTGGTCATCATCTTGTGCGGAGCCGCCGGTGCGGCCTTCTCCGGAATCTTCGATGGCACCGCGGCCAAGGTTGGTGCATCAGCATCGGTCAGCGTCGCATTGCCCTGAATCGGACGCGTCACCGGTGCCGATTGTGCCTGCGGCTCGGGCGCCGGTGCCGGCTGCTGGCTGCTCTTCGGCGCAGTCGTGTTCGCCGGATAGCGCGGCGATCCGATGTACGGCGTCGGCGGCGGCAGCGTCTGTTCCGGACGAGTCAGGTACGGCTCGACGAGTGACGGCAGACCGGGCGACACGCCCGTCGATCCGCGGCGCACGATCGTCGGCGTCACCATCACCACCAACTCCGTATCGTTCTTCTGATACGCACGGCTCTTGAACAGCAGGCCGAGAACGGGGATGTCGCCGATGCCAGGGATCTTCTGAACCGTCTGGTTCAGGGTGTTGTTCATCAACCCGGCGATCGCGAACGTCTGACCGTCCTGCAGCTCGACTTCCGTGTCGGCGCGGCGCGTCGAGAGCGCTGGCAGTCGGAAGCCGTCGAGCACGATCGAGTTGGTGAAGTCGAGCGAGCTGACCTCGGGCTTGACCTTGAGGTTGATCAGATCGCCCCCGAGCACGGTCGGCGTGAAGTGCAGCCGGATACCGTATTCCTTGAACACGATCGAAATCGCCGTCGCGCCGTTGCCCATCTGCGCGACTGGATAGGGGTACTCGCCGCCGGCGAGGAAGCTGGCTTCTTTGCCGTTGACGGTGATCAGGTTCGGCTCGGCAAGGCTCTGGAACAGTCCCTTGCTCGACAGCGCGCGAATGACGGCGCCGACGCCGTGTTTCGAGTTGAAGACGAAGACGTTGAGATAGTCGCTGAAGGTCAGACGACCCGGCTTCGAGTCGTCGAAGTCCGGCGCGACGAACTGCTCGGTGGTGGCGCGCGCGGTCCAGTCGCTCTTGAACTGGTTGAGGAGCCAGGTCGCTCCCAGCTCCTGCAGCGCGCTGCGGCTCACCTCAGCGAACCGGACGCGCAGCATGACCTGGTTCGAGGCGACGCCTTCCTGCTGCTGCAGCAGGTTGACGACGTTCTCTTTCTTCTCGACGAAGCCTCCGGCAACTTCCGCGGCCTTTTCCATCACGTACTTGCTGCTGACGCTGCCCGACAGCACGACATCTTTGCCGCTGCCGGCAACCGTGATCTGTTCGCCGGGGAACAGCTGCTTCACCTGCTCCTTGAGGATCGTCAGGTCGCGGCGGACGTTCACTTCATACGTCTTGATCGCGCCACCCTTGTCCCACACGAACAGCGAAATCGTTCCCGGCGATTTGCCGTGAATCAGCAGCTGCCCTGGCGCCGTCACCATCGCATCGGCGACGTCAGGCACGGTCAGCGAGACGCGGGAAATCGGGGCGCCCACGTTCAGCACTGTCGATCGTCCCACCAGGAGATCGATGTCGACCGGGCGCTCGCCCGGATCGCGCGGCGACGCGGTCGCGCCTGATGCGCCGAACGCCGGCGCCTGTGGTGCGGCCTGGGCCTGCTGCGCCTGCGGCGTCGCGACCAGAATCACGATGATGAAGGCGGCGAAGCCTGCCTTTAACGTTGCTGCCCGCATTGGGATGTCCTCCGAAATCAGTTGCCAGTTGCCAGTCGTCGACGATCAGTCGTCAATCGGTACCCGTTATTTGTCGGATTTTGCGTTCCGGTAGCGGGGAGGCTGACAGCCGGAAACTGGAACTCGTACTCGCCGTCGTCGTACTTACTACTTACTTACCGAATCACCTCGGTCGCGCGCTTGTCGCCGCGAATCACTTCCACCGTGGGGAGCGATGGTGCGTTCGGCACGGTCTGTGTCACGGGCTGCGCTGCGCGTGGACGCGCCATGCCCGCAGACTGCGTGACTTTCCCGGCCGGTGCCGTGCCCAACAGTCCGGCGGTCTTGACGCCGGGGGTTGGAGGCGCACCCTGGTCGAGCGGGTTGCGCAGCGCGAGCTGAATCTTGCCTTCGGTGCTGGCGAGCGCGAGGCGCTCAGCCTGATCCGGATACACCAGCAGCGTCACCACGGTGACCTGCACCGGCTTCGAGGGATCTTGTCCCTGCTCGATGCGCGTGCCGGCGGTGAGCACCTGCACGTTCGACAGCACGACTTTCGACGTCGTGTCCGAGTGCTGATCGGTCGGGCTCGCCGTCGCGACGACGTCGACGCGGTTGCCAGGCAGCACGTAGCCGGCGACGCCGACGACCTCGTTGACGCGCACCGACACCGCCCGCATGCCTTCCGGGATGACCGGCGGCAGTCCCGAGCCGGCTTCCTTCGACGCCAGCTTGGCCTTGAGGATCGGCTCGTTCTTCACGATCGGCACGATGACGCCGCGACCGACAACCTCGTCCACCTTGGCGAAGGTGCCCTCGGGCGTCTTGCCGGCCGGGAATTGCACGACCTGCACGTCCTCTTTCTTGATCTCCGATCCGAGCTGGAGATCGCCGGCGGCAACGACCACGCCCTGCATCGGCGTGTTCACCGTCTTCACCGGCTGGTTCTGCATGAAGTTGTACGTGCCGTACGCCAATCCGCCTCCAGCGAGGACAGCAATGGCAAGGACTGCAAAGATTCGGCTGCGCATTGGTTCACCTATTCATTCCGCATGAGCGCGGACGACTGCATCGTAAGGGGAGCGCCCACTTTCGAAGTGCTTCGAACAAGTTTTGCAACCGGACCGATAACCATGAACTGGAACGGATAGTTCACGGTAACGCGGGAAGCGGTGCTGCTTCCGAACGGCACGTTGCGAACGACCTGGATGTTCGGGGTGTTCGTCAAGCGACCGCCGGTCAGATAGTTCTGCACGATGGTCGTGACCTGGGCGTCGGTGTACGACTCCAGCACGGCGACGCGCGCGCCTTCGCGGGCGGCGTTGGTCAGCACCTGCCAGGTCTGATACGCCCGGCCAAATTCAAAGATTGCGACCGAGACGAGCAGCACGAGCGGAATGGTGATCGCCGTTTCGATCAGTGCGGCACCACGCTGGTTTCTGAATCGTTTCATCATGATTCGCTCCGCCTGTCTCGCGTTCTGCGCCCGCCCATCGAGCGCTCATCCCGCCAGCGCCGCAAGGACGCTTCCGATTGCAATCGCCGGCCCGTATGCGAAGCGGCTCGACGAAGTGGCCGCCTGAATCTCTTTCCTGGCGTCGGTCGGTGCGGCAATCAGCCGCCCCGTGCCCGCCAGCGTTGCTCCGAGTCGTTTGCGTCTCACTGCGACCGCGACGGCGAGTACGCCACCCGCCACGGCGGTAAACAGAAACGCGTTGACCACCAGCGCCGGACCGACGATGGCGCCGACGGCCGCCATGAACTTCACGTCACCGGCTCCGGTTGCGCCCAACGCATGGCCTGGCAACATCAACACCAGACCGAGCACGAATCCTGCGATCGAGGCGCCGAGCGATACGCCGCTGACTTGCGAAGCAGCCAGCCCGATGCCGATCCCCGTCATGGTCGCGGTCAGCGCGTTCGGAATGCGCCGAACCCTGATGTCGACCACTGTCGCGACGAGCGCGCCCGAGGAGAGCGCGGCAAACGCGACGTTAGAAATTGTTGGCAATCGCCGACCAGAACACGCTTTGAATCGTGTTCCCCACCATCGAGACCGCGCCGAGCGCAAACACGGCGATCAGGGCCATGAGCAATCCGTACTCGAGGAGGTCCTGGCCGTCCTCGTTGCGACGGAACCGCGCCCCGGCGAGCTGTCTCAATGTCATCACGGCTACTGGCGACTGCATTGGGTCATCTCCTCGGAAACATTCGGGGTTGAAGGCCGGGGCGTCCCGAAGGACGCCCCGACTCTCGACCGTCTTACGCGGCGCCGCTGAGTGCGTTCGCGATCGCGGTGAAAATGTTGTTCACCGCTCCACCAGCCGCACCCACCGCACCGATCGCGATCAGCGCGATCAACGCGACGAGCAACGCGTACTCGAGCAGGTCCTGACCCTCTTCGTTGCGAAGCGACTTCACGATGGCAACAAGCTGCGACATTTGAATCCTCCCGGATGTGCACCGCCTTGGGCGGTGCGGTGGTGCGGCATGCGGCCGCGTCCCTTCTGCATGCGCGGCAACTTGCCGCGCCACGGCCGGCCTAATCGCAACGGCTGTGCCACGGCTCAGCCTGCACACCGCCAAATGCCGCGCAAGTTGTTCCACTGATGGAGATTCACCCGAGGGCAGGGGCGGCCAGGAAGTGGCACGTGCCAAACCGTCGCACACCCCCTCTGCCGTCACTTTCGTAAGCGGTGTGCTGAAATTCGTGACTCGCGCCAAATGCGATCGCTTAAAGATGATCGCGTGCAGGCGCGTATCTGCCTGCTTTTGCACCCATTACTCACGTATTGAAGGGAGTTCTGCCTGCGGCACACCAATTGCCTCAAAACCGTAACGGCCCCACAGGCCAGGTCGCTCGACGACCCGCGATTGGGGAAAGGAACCGGGGCGATGAAATTCGGATTTCGACAGGGGATCGCGTCGGCCGCCGTGTTCGGCGCGGTTCTGCTGATGCTCATATCGGTAGACGATCGCGTGCGCGATCGATTCGGCGATCTCGTCGGCACCGGCGGTGTGACGTCGCTCGGCGATCGGGCCAGCGATCTCGGCGGCGCGGTGATGTCGGCGATTCGCTATCAGTCCATCGAGAACGCGCCGCTGCTGATCTTCGCGGCCGCAGGCGCCGTCCTCGTGGCGTTCATGTTGCGGACCTAACCGCGTCCCATCACTTCATCGCCGAGAGTCTCGACCTTGCAGAATTACGTTCCCCTCGTCCTCGCGCTTGAACCCGATCTGCGCCAGGCGACGATCCTCAAACGCATGATCCGCGATCGGGTCCATGCCGAACTGGTCGTCGTCGATTCGCGCGACGAAGCGATTTCCGCGGTCGACGCGCGCCTGCCCGACGTCATTCTGTTCACGGCACTCCTCTCGCCGCGCGATGAAGCAGAGATCATTTCGCACCTGCGGACGCTGGCGGGCGCCGAACACGTTCAAACGCACACCATTCCGCAGCTCGCCTCGGCAACCCCGGATGGCGAGGAGGAAGCGCCGCAGGGAGGACTGTTCGGAAGACTTCGGCGAAAGAAAGCCGAGCCGATTCCGGGGTGTGATCCGCTGGCGTTCGCCGATGAAATCGGCACCTTCATTGCCCGAGCGGCGGACATGAAGCTGATGGCGGCCGCCTCGCCCGTTTCAGCGAGTGCCAAGGCGGCGGCGAAGGCATCGGCACCGCCGCCGCAGCAAAAGCGGCAGTCGCCGGCGGCTGGCGAGTTCGCCGACGATGATGCCGAGACAGCAGATGGGGCGCCAGCCGCGGAGTCTGCATGGGCGGATCCCTTTGCATGGCGACCAAGCAGTTCATCGCGGAAGTCAGCTGAGAAGGACAAGCAACCGAAGAAGCCGCGAGAACCGCTCGTCACGACAGCGCCGCTCGCCGTGGTGGCAGAGGAGGAAGAACAGCGGCTGGCGGAGGAAGCCCGTCGCGCAGAAGAGGCCGCCGAGCAGGCAAAGATCGCGGCCGAGGAGGAACGCGAACGGCGCGAAGAGGAGCGCAAGCGACTGGAGGAAGAAGAGGCCCGCAATCGCGACGCCGAGCGGCTCGAGGCCGAGGCGGCGAAGCAACGCGAGCGCGAACGGATCGAGGCGGAAGCGACGGAGCAAAGGGAACGCGAGCGGCTCGAGGTCGAGGCGGCAGCGCAACGAGAACGGGAACGCAAGGAGGCGGAGGCCGCCGGCAAGAAGGAACGCGAGCGCATCGAGGCCGAAGCGAAGGCGAGGAAGGAACGCGAACGCAGGGAGGCGGAGGCGGCGGCGAAACGCGAACGCGCCAGGCTCGAGGCCGAAGCGAAGGCCAAGCTCGAACGCGAGCGAGTCGAGCGAGAGGCCGCGGCAAAGCGAGAACGCGCCCGAATCGAAGCGGAGGCCGCAGCCAAACGCGAACGGGAACGGATCGAGGCGGAAGCGGCGGCCAAGCGCGAGCGCGCCCGGCTGGAGGCCGAAGCGAAGGCCAAGCTCGAACGCGAACGCAAGGAAGCGGAGGCTGCCGCAAAGCGGGAACGCGAACGCCTGGAAGCGGAAGCGGCAGCGAAGCGCGAACGCGCCCGCCTCGAAGCGGAAGCGGCGGCCAAGCGGGAACGCGAGCGCAAGGAAGCCGAGGCCGCAGCAAAGCGGGAACGGGAACGGCTCGAAGCCGAGGCCGCAGCGAAGCGCGAACGCGAGCGCAAAGAGGCAGAGGCGGCGGCCAAACGCGAACGGGAGCGCCGCGAAGCCGAGGAAGCAGCCCGACGCGAACGGGAACGGCTCGAGGCGGAGGCGGCCGCGAAGCGCGAGCGTGAACGCCGTGAAGCAGAAGAGGCCGCCCGGCGTGAGCGTGAACGCCGTGAAGCGGAAGAAGCCGCCCGCCGCGAACGCGAACGGCTCGAAGCCGAAGCGGCGGCGAAGCGCGAACGCGAGCGCCTCGAGGCAGAGGCCGCAGCGAAACGCGAACGTGAACGGCTCGAAGCCGAAGCGGCGGCGAAGCGCGAACGCGAGCGCCTCGAGGCAGAGGCCGCAGCGAAACGTGAGCGTGAACGGTTGGAAGCCGAGGCGGCAGCCAAGCGCGCGCGTGAACGGAAAGAAGCCGAAGTTGCTGCGAAGCGCGAGGGTGAACGGAAGGAAGCCGAGGCGGCGGCGAAGCGCGAACGCGAACGGCTCGAAGCCGAGGCGGCGGCGAAGCGGGAGCAGGAGCGGCTCGAAGCCGCAGCCGCGGCTGCGGAGCAGGCTCGCGTCGCTGCGGAAAAAGAACGCGCCGCTGCCGACGCTGCCCGACATCGAGAGAGCCAGCGGCTGGCATCGAACACTCCCGAGGTCGAGTACGAGCTCGATCTCGATGCCGATCCGTTCTCGGATTTTCGTCCCGACATCGAGGCACGTCGAGGATCGCTGCTGCAGCTGATGCCTGTCAGCGACTGGGCAAAACACGAGAACGGAAGGTCCAAGTCGACCCCCTCGGCCGACAACGAACTGCACGAACTGATCGACGGCCTCGACTTGCCGACAGAGGTGGCGGCGGTGACCTACGGAGGTGGCTGCCGAATACGACGAGTTCGCGTCCCCGCCCCGCGAACCGCTGCCCGCGGTGGTCGACCCTCACGCACGTCGCGACCGGTGATCCTCTCCAAGCGCGCGCTCGATGAAGCGCGCAACGACGGCGGCCGGCAGTAAGGACTTGGCGTCAGCAGATCCTGCGCGCACCCTGCACGCCGGGCCTGGCGGATTCTGCAATTCTTCACTCTTCTGAGCCAGTCGGTCGCATACCGAAGCGGCGCGTAGAGCCTTTTCGCTGCGTGCTTTGATCGACGAACCATCCCGCGCGGGGTCGTCAAGGCACTCTCTTTGCCAGTCGAGTGGCCGTGCGCGAGATCAGCAACGAACGTTGGTCGGCAGGAGCCGACATTTTCGTGCGCGGTCGAAGATGGACCGTTGTCAGCGACTCGGATTCTGCCGACTGTCGCGCGCTGCGGCTGGCGGGTTCTGATTCATTCAATCGCTCGATCGTTCGTACCCTTCTGCTACCGTTCGATCGACCACGTGATATCGACTCGACTTCTGTGAGGGTGGTCCGCCCGCGACGCTGGCTCCGACTGCTTCAACGGTCAGCCGTCGACGCGCGGCCATTTGGCGGGTTGTTCCCGGCAGCTGCCGGCAGGATCGACCTTCATTCGTATCAGCTCGAGCCCGCCCTCGCGGTTCTGCGCGATGGCCACACGCGAATCCTGATCGCTGATGGCGTCGGTTTGGGAAAGACGATTCAAGCCGGACTCATCGTTCGTCAACTGTCAGTCGAACAGGAATCGTTCCGGGCACTCATTGTCGTCCCGGCGTCGCTGCGGGACCAGTGGGCGGCCGAGTTGAACGCTCGGTTCGACGTACAAACCAATATCGTCACAGCGCCGTGGCTCGCGCAGGCCGCTCGCGAACTTCCCGCCGAGGTGAGCCCGTGGGCGTTGCCAGGTATCTATATCTGTTCATTCGAATTCCTTCGCCAGCCGGAAGTTTTGCGTCCCGTCGAAGACACCGGCTGGGACCTCCTTGTCGTCGACGAGGCACATGCGGCGACGATCGGCAGCGCGCGGCGACTTGCCGTCCACACCGTCGCCCTCCGTTCACGCCGAATCGTGTTGCTGACGGCAACGCCTCACGCGGGAGACGACGATCAGTTTCGCGCCCTTTGCAACATCGGTCGCTCAGAGCTGCGACCGGATCAAATCGTTCTCTTCCAACGCTCGCGTGACGACGTCGGTATTCCGGATCGGCGCCGCACGGTGCTTCTGCCGGTGACGCTCTCAGAAAGCGAACGCCGAACGCACCGCCTGCTCGAGCGATACGCGTCGGATCTTTGCAACGAGGCGCGAGCCAGCAGCAACGCCCACGCCCGTCTTCTCGCGATCGTGCTTCGCAAGCGTGCGCTCTCGAGTGTGTCAGCCCTGACCCTGTCATGCCGCAGACGCCTCGCTCTCCTCGACACACAAATGGCCCGGGAAACCGGTACGCAGCTGCCGCTGCCACTCGATGACGACGAGGTGCTCGAGGACATCGCGCCCGAATCCATTCTGGGTGTGGTGGGCCTCGCCGACGTCTCGCGTGAGCGGCGCTGGCTGGAAGCCATACTCGAAGCTGCGGCGCGCGCCGCGAGTCGTGAATCCAAAATCGAGCGGCTGAAGAAACTTGTCGCGGCAATCCAGGAGCCGGCAATCGTGTTCACGGAGTATCGCGACACGCTGCTCCGTCTGTACGACCAGTTTCGTTTTTTGCATCGCCGCGTCGTCATGCTGCATGGCGGAATGACGACCAATGAGCGATCGGCCGCGCAGCGGCAATTCAATGACGGCGGATCGCTGCTTCTTGCGACTGACGCGGCGGCTGAAGGACTCAATCTTCAGCATCAGTGCCGAGTCGTGATTCATTTTGAGTGCCCGTGGAGCCCGGCGCGACTCGAGCAGCGAACCGGGCGGGTCGATCGCCTCGGCCAAAAACAGGTCGTCCATGAAATCATCCTCGTCGCGTCCGACACGGCGGAGCGTCTGGTGCTGGCGCCGTTGGCCAGGCGAGTGGCGCGGGCGCGCGCCCTGACCAGGTCCGGTTCGGATCTCCTCAACACGTTATCTGAATCGCGTGTTGCGGCGGCAATCCTCGACGGGACGTCTCTGATTCCCTTGCCACGTCCCCTAGAGGCGGACACAGTCCGCGCGTCCAACGAATTGGTTCGGAGTGCTCAGGACGAAGAGGCACGGATCGAGCGCCTTCGGAGATGGATGGAGCAAACGGTCCTCGGCATGTCGATGGGCGCCGGCATTCCGGTCGTCACCGTGCGGTCACGCCGTGGAGTTCTTCGACCAGGCGCGATCCGCGTCTACACGCTTACACTGAGTGCCGAGGGTGGATCGGTCATACACACCGAGCTCGTCGTCATTCACGAACGGCGACGTACCGGCGACCTCAGGACGCCTGCGGATGTTCGTCGTTCAATACGCGTTCTGAAGCTGCTCGACCCGGAGCTGACGCAAGACACACTTCAGTTCCTCGAGCAACGCATCGAAGACGTGCGCGCCCACTGCGCCCGGGTGGGTCGGTCTTTAGCGGAACGCGAAGGCATCGTATCGGCGCCAGCAATGTCGGCCGCCCAGCAGCTCGTCCAGCGCGGGCTGTTCGACCGGCGTACGGAGAGCGCCGGCGACGATTGCGCCAGAATGCGTGAAACGACGATTCAAGATGCCAGTCATCGCGCGCATGCCCTTGACGCCTGGTCGCGCGCGACCACACGTCTGAAGCTTTCTGCCGTTCTCCTCGTTGCCGAGCCCGCTGGTTCATGATTCCCGGCCTGTCGGGATCACTCTTGTCGCACGATGCACTCGCTGATGCACTCGCTGAGATCCGTCGCGGCTGTCAAATTCCGAACCATCGATGGTTTCATTCGTGGCACCGGCAGATCATCAACGACATGGGGCCGACAAGCACGGCGCGGCATGTCTACGACCGCGTGGCCGTGCCGCTGGCATCCGCCCTCGGTCTGGCTCTAGTCCGCACAACCGCGCCGGACAATGCCGGCGGCAACCATGCCCTGCTATGGAAGGAACGGACAGCCGTCGCGGCCTGCCTCGCAACGGCGTGGGGCCGCGATCCAGCGACCGTCTGGCGCGAAGCCGTGCGCGCGGCTATCGGCCACGGTTTGAAATGGTCGATCGTCGTGAACGGACCAAGCGTCCGCATCTTCGATGCGACTCACACCTACTCCCGACAGTTCGTTCAATTCGATCTCGACATCACGGCACACGATCGCACCGCCCTGGAATGTTTCTGTGCGCTCCTCGGCGCCAGCGGCTTCACCAACGGCGAGACGGCGTTGGATCGCGCGCGAATCCTGTCCGAACAGCATCGTGCAACGGTTCGCACGTCGCTGCAGCGCGGCGTCCACGATGCGGTCACGTGTTTGTTACGGGCGTTCGCGACGGCCCGTCGCGCGCGCGTGGTCGGGGCGCCAGACAGGCTGTTCGAAGAATCGCTGATGGTGATTTATCGCATTCTTTTTCTTCTCTTTGCGGAGGCACGTGGACTGGTGCCGAAGTGGCATCCGATTTATCGCGACAGTTACACGATTGAGTCCTTGCGGGAGTCGACAGAGCGGCTGGCCCGACCGGCGGGCCTGTGGGAGTCGATTCAGGCGATCGCACGGCTCGCACACCGCGGTTGCCGCGTGGGCACGCTGCGCGTTCCGCCATTCAACGGCCGATTGTTCTCGCCAGTGCACGCACCACTCGCCGACTCCCTGGTGTTGGACGATGGCGCGGTGCGTGAGGCTCTGCTGTCGTTGACGACGGTTCAACAGGGGACTGTTCGGCGGCGGATTGCCTATACGGATCTTGGCGTTGAGCAACTCGGCGGGGTATACGAGCGGATCCTGGACTACGCCCCGGTCCGATTACCAGGCAACAGCCAACCGTGGACCCTCGCGCGCATTGGCCGACGCAAGGCGACCGGCACGTATTACACGCCTCGAACGCTCGCCGAATTCATGGTTCGGCGCGGGCTCGCGCCACTGGTCGACGACGTGTCGTCAGAGCGAATTCTCGCATTGCGTGTGGTTGATCCGGCAATGGGAAGTGGCGCATTTCTGGTTGCGGCGTGTCGCTATCTCGCTGCGGCCTATGAATCGGTGTTGCTTCGCGAAGGCACGTTGTCGCCAGCCGACATTACCGAAAGCGAGCGGGCCGGTTTTCGACGGCTGATTGCGCAGCGATGCCTTTTTGGTGTCGACATCAACCCGATGGCGGTTCAGCTCGCGCGCCTGTCCCTGTGGCTCGCGACACTCGCGCGCGATAAACCGCTCACCTTCCTCGATCATCACCTGCGCGTCGGCAACAGCCTCGCGGGCGCCTCGATTGAGGATGTACTTCGCGCTCCGCGATCCAGCGCGCGATCCTCGAGGGCGACGGCGCAGTTGCCGTTATTCGATCTCGATCTGCTGGATCGAGACATAACGACCATACTGGGCTCCCGGTTGTCGCTCGCCCTTGCCCCAGACGACTGCCTCGAACACGTCCAGACGAAAGAACGTCTACTGGCTTCACTCCAGCGCGACGACAGTCCACTCACAACGTGGCAGCGGATCGCAAACCTGTGGTGCGCTGACTGGTTCGCCAACGCAGGACAACCTCGAGCCGCGCGGGCGTTCTCCTCGCTGGTCGATGAAATCACCGGCCGTGCGCAGATTCTTCCGAGCCACGTGTCGAGGCCGCTCCTCGATGCTGCGCAATCTGTCGCCGCGCGGGAGCGATTCTTTCACTGGCAACTGGAGTTTCCCGAGGTCTTTTACGACCCGGCTCGCCCAAACATCGACCGCGGCTTCGACGCGGTCATCGGCAATCCGCCGTGGGAAGTACTGCGCGGAGCGAGAGGATCCGGCGACGCCGCGCTCACCGCGTTCTCCCGCCAGTCGGGCACATACCGTTGGCAGGGTGAAGGGCACGCAAATCTCTATCAGTTGTTTATCGAACGCGCGCTCACACTGACACGGCCAGGCGGACGTCTGGCCCTGGTGGTCCCGGCCGGCTTTGCGCTGGACCATGGATGCGCCCGTCTTCGAACGGCACTCTTGGATCGAACATCGATCGACACCTTCGTCACGGTAGAGAACCGGGATGCGCTTTTTCCGATTCATCGATCGCTGAAGTTTCTGCTCGTCACCGCGACCCGCGGGGAACCGACGCGTTCAATTCCCTGCCGCTCCGGGATTCGATCGGGAGCAGAACTCGAACGCATTCCCGACCTCGGTGATGATGAGGTGATTCGCGTGCCGCGTTCGATCGTTCAGCAATTGTCCGGTGATCAGCTCGCAATCCCCGAAATTCGATCGAGCGACGATGTCGCCATCCTGGGCCGTACTGTCTTCCGGTTTCCGCCCCTGTCCTCGGAAGAGGGCTGGGGCGCGCACTTCGGCCGCGAGCTCAACGCGACCGATGATCGGGAGCATTTCGTTCGCCAACCAACACGAGGATGTCTGCCCATTCTCGAGGGCAAACAGATTCAACCGTTTGCCGCCCACGTCGATCGCGTCACTCAATACATTTCGAGTGCGGCGGCGAAGAAACTGCTGGGGTCGGCGCGATTCGAAAAGCCTCGACTGGCATACCGCGATGTGGCCTCAGCCTCGAATCGTCTGACGTTGATTGCCGCCATCGTCCCGGCACACGTCGTCACCACTCACACCCTGTTTTGTCTCAAGGGCGGGATCAACTACGACATGCAGCTTTTTCTATGCGCGATCTTGAACAGCTTTGTCGCGAACTACCTTGTTCGCATGCGCGTGGGCACTCACGTGACCGTGGCGATCATGGAACGCCTGCCGGTACCGCGGCCGGCGGCCGATTCATCAGCGTTTAGACGGATCGTCGCGCTTACCCGGCGGGTAATGGCGACCCCGGCGAATGGACTCACTGCGCCCAGACTCCAAGCCACCGTGGCACATTTGTATGAGTTGAGTTCCAGTACCTTTCAACATGTCCTCGACACGTTGCCCCTAGTACCTTTGAATGAGCGGCGGGCCGCGATGGAGTGCTTCCTCCGGCAACCTTGACCCCTTCCGGTCCCTTCCCTTGCCCCTTTTCCCTTTTCCCTTTGATACAGTGAAACACTGATGAACTTTCGGCATCCACGGGCGGTCGTTGCCATATGGAGCTTGGTGGCAGCCTTTGCCGTCACGCAAGTAGTTGCCTGGATCGTGCTCGGGGGCGCGTCGCGGCCGTCGGTCTTCATCTTTCAGTTCGTAATTGCGTGGCTGATGATCCTGGTGCTCGCGCTGGTGGCGACGCAGCGGATCGGCGGTCTCAACAAAACCATCACACAGCACGAGCAGGCACGCACCGCGACACTCGATCAGGTCGAGCAGCTCGAGATTCGCAACGCCATCCTGCAGATCATTTCGCGGTCGGTTGACGTTCCGCTCGCCTTCCAGGCGCTCGCGCAGCGAATTGTCCGGCTCGTTCCCTGCGACCGCGTCGGCCTTGCGCTTCTATCGGACGACGGCAAGGAATTTCAGACATACACGGCGCGGGTGAATCTGGTCGAGCGTCGCGCGCGTCCACGCCCGGATGTTGTGTTCAAGGCGGAAGGCACTGCGCTCGGCGCCGTCGTTCGCTCGCGCGAGCCGTTGATCATCAACGACACGAGTGTCGGTGCGGCGGATTTCCTCGACATCAACGTGCTGCACACGGCCGCGCTCGGCTCTGCCCTGATCCTGCCGCTCGTAGCCAAGGGCCGGGCGGTGGGTACGCTGAACGCGGTTTCGCGCCACACCGGCGCCTTCAACCAGCAGCACATCGACGCGCTTCTCCCGGTGGCGGAGATCTTCGCCGTCGCCTACGTCGCCCAGCACCTCCAGGTCGCGATGGGCAAATACCAAACGATGGAGGCGATGTCGGAGCTGACGCTGTCGATCGCCTCGGAAATCAACAGTGCGCTCCAGACGATCATCGGGCACTGCGATCTGCTCGAGCGCGGTTATCCCGACCCGGATCTGCAGCGCGATCTCGCGACCATCGTTCGTCAGGCGCAACGGGTCACGACGCTGCTCGAACGAATGCGCGCGGCCGCACAGCAGCGGCTCAAGGAGATGGCCGACGCGGTCAACCAGGGAGGAATTCCGTCGAGCCCTGAGGCTTACGGGAAGGCTGAAATCAGCTAGCCCTTTTACCTGTTTCCTTTTGAGAGTGCGACTACCACCGTTACGCTCAACTCGAGCAGCACCACGATGGTGACGCCCGCAAAGAACCACTGACGCATGGCGACGTATTCTGTGAACGAGACGATCACGCGCAGAATTGGCGTCGACATCAGAACGATCAATCCCGCATTCAACAGCCAGAGCGCGTTCCAGCGGCCAGGATCGAATAGCCATAAGCCGAGACCGATTGCGAGCAGAAGCGCGCTAATCGTGACACCCGTGACCAGCAACCGGCCGATCTGAACTTCCAGCCGCTCGAATTGCGGACGCTCGTCGGTCACAGCGTTCTCCGCAGGTAGATGATGCTGACGAGCATCAGCACCATCGCCATTAGCAGCTTGAGCCACTTGGACCGTGCGCGCGCGCCGAACCACAGTCCGCCGCGCGAGCCAACGAGTACCCCGAGCACTGCTGCGCCCGCGAGCGGCGGGTTGACGTACCCATTTGCGTATTGAATCGGCACAGACGCGACGGCGGTCACGCCAATCATCAGTGAGCTGGTCGCGGCCGCAACTCGCATCGGAACGCCGCACCATGCGGTCAACACGGGCACCTTGAGAATGCCGCCGCCGATACCGAAGGCCGCCGACACATTCCCGGCGATGAACGACACCACCATCGCGACTGGCAGGCGCCGAACGCGGTAGATGACTTCCCCGCCGCTTTCGTCGTCGTGAAATCTGCCACCCAGTGATCCGGGATCGACCGTCGTGTCTTGAATGACATTCCGCCGCTCGAGCCTCGTGAGCATCAGCACCGCGATGAGTGCCGCGACGCCGGCAAAACCGCGCTCCAGGGTGACGTCGGAGATGTGCGAAATGGTAAGACCGGCTGCAACGCCCCCAGCCGCCGACGCGACCTCGAGGAGCATGCCGAGGCGCAGGTTGATCAGATTTCGGCCCGTGGTGCCGGCCGATACCGCACTGGACGTCGCGATGACGGTCACCAGACTGATTGCTGCGGCTGTCTTGAAATCGAGACCGAACCAGGCGTTGAGAAACGGAACCAGGAATACGCCGCCGCCGAGCCCAAGCAACGCACCCATACATCCGGCCACGGCGCCCGAAGCCATGACGATGGCGACGACGGAAGGAGTGAGCTGAATCACCTCGGAGCGGCGCGAACAGTCATCGAACGGGTGCTATGATCCAGATGCACCCGCACACTGGATTCTACCCGATGTTTCAGCGGTACTTTGACGCCGGTCTGGCGCAAGCTTCGTATTTGCTCGCCTGTGATCGTGTCCGCGAAGCGATCCTCATCGATCCGAGACGCGACGTCGATGTGTATGTCGCCGCTGCGGCGCAATCCAATCTGAAAATCGTTGCCGCGATCGAGACGCACGTCCACGCCGACTTTGTTTCCGGCGCTCGAGAGCTGCAATCGATCGGTGTCGAGACGCTCGCCGGGCCCGGGTCGTCGTTGAAGTTTCCCGCCCGTGAGGTGCACCACGACGAGCGGCTTGCATTCGGGGGCCTCACGCTGCGTTTCCTCCATACACCGGGCCATACGCCCGAACACATCTCGATCGTTGCCGAGAACCGGGGAGAACCACCGCGAGTCTTCACCGGAGATACGCTGTTTGTCGGCGCCGTCGGTCGTCCGGATCTCCTGGGCGAATCTCTTATGCCCGGACTTGCCGCCCAGCTGCACGAGTCGCTTTTTCACACGCTGCTCACGCTCGACGACGATGTGCAGGTCCATCCGGGACACGGCGCCGGATCGCTCTGCGGCGCGGGTATCGGCGTCGAGCCGTTTTCGACAATCGGGCGCGAACGGGCGTCCAACCCGCTGCTCGCCTACACCGATCGCGACCAGTTCGTGGCGATGGTCCTTGGCGACCTGCCGGAGACGCCGCCGTATTTTCCGCGGATGAAGCGCATTAATGCTGCTGGTCCTCCCCTGCTCCATCTCGCCGGAGGGTATCGCGGGATGGGGCCGCTCGACCTCGACACCGCAGCCCACGCCGTTCGCAACGGTGCTGTGGCGATTGATCTCTGCGACGATGACGAGGTTTGCGGAGAACATCTCTCGACGTCCCTGCGGATCGCGTTTGGACCGAAGATCGGTTATTGGGCTGGCTGGGTGCTCGGTGCCGACAGCCGCATCGTCCTTCTAACTCCAGACGCCGGGCGCGCCGCGGAAGCCGGACGACAACTACTGCGAGTCGGCTTCGACGCGATTGAAGGCTATGTCGCGGCGCCATCATCGGCGTGGCGCGCGCTCGGATTTCCTGTCTCGCGCGTCACGCAGATTTCGGTCGCCGAACTTCGTGAGCGCCTCGAACACCGCGGCGAGCTGACGCTCATCGACGTGCGCTCGGAACGCGAATGGAATGCCGGGCATGCGGCGGAGGCAATTCACGTTCCTATCGGAGACGTGAATGCACGCGCGACAGAGTTCAACAAGGACAGCGCAATCGCGACTATCTGCGAAGGTGGCTATCGATCGATGCTGGCCGCAAGCATCCTGATACGGGCCGGCTTTCCCAATGTGCTGAACGTTGCCGGAGGCATGGCGGCGTTTCGAAACCGCTGAACTCACGGACCCACACCTCAGAACCGACAAGCCTCGCCGCCACGGCTGTGTTCGATTCAGTCAGTCCGCCACGATAGAATAGAACCATCCCGCAATCGAAAATGGCACTCACGAAGGGGCAACGCCTCGCACAATATGAAATTCTGTCGCCGCTCGGATCGGGAGGGATGGGCGAGGTGTATCGCGCGCGCGACCTCAGGCTCGATCGGGAGGTTGCGATCAAAGTGATGGCGGAACACGTCGCTGCGGATCCGGAAATGCGGCGACGTTTCGAGACCGAAGCCAAAGCGGTCGCCGCGCTCTCGCATCCCGGCATTCTCTCGATCTACGAACTCGTCAACGTCGACGGTATCCCGGTTGCGGTGATGGAGCTGCTCGAGGGAGAGTCCCTTCGGCAGCGACTGCGGCGCGGTCCACTCGAGTGGCGCGACGCCGTCCGGATCGCGGCCAGCGTCGCTGAAGGGCTTGCCGCCGCGCACGCAAAAGGCGTGGTCCACCGCGACTTGAAGCCGGACAACGTGTTTCTGACCGCCGCCGGTCCGGTCAAGATCCTGGACTTCGGCCTTGCGCTTCAGCGGCTGGACCCCGCTGCCGTAACCATGGCGCAGACAGCCCAGGGCGTGATCCTCGGAACGTTCGGCTACATGTCTCCCGAACAGGTGCTTGGTGAGCGTGTCGACGGCCGCAGCGATGTGTTTGCCGCCGGGTGTGTCTTGTACGAAATGCTCACCGCCCGGCCGCTGTTCACTGGAGCGACGCCACAGGAAATCATCGCAGGCGTCATCCACGATCGCACGGGGGAGATCGGCGACTTTGATCCGGGAGCTCCGGCGGAGCTTCGCGCGATTGTAGTGCGGGCGATCGCAAGGGATCCGGCTCGCCGCTTCCAATCGGCGCAAGACCTCGGCATGGCGCTCCGCGGTTTGCTGACAGGATCCACGGGCTCGGGTGTGACGCGCACACCCCGGCGGCGCGGAAAGTCTCTTGCGGTGCTTCCGTTTGTAAATGCCGGCGCCGATCCCCTGCTCGAGCACGTCGCCGACGGCATCACCGAAAGCATCATCAACAGCTTGTCGCAGCTCTCCGGCATCCGTGTCGTCCCGCGGAGTCTTGCGTTTCGCTACAAAGGGCTGCAGGCCGATCCCGCGACCGTGGGGCTGGCGCTGAATGCGCGCACCATTCTCACCGGACGTGTCACCCAATATGGCGACACCCTGAACATTCAGGCAGAGCTCGTCGACACGCGCACGGAGTCGCAGCTCTGGGGCGAGCAGTTTCGTCAGAGCGTCCGCGATCTTCTTACCGTGCAGGAAGAAATCTCCTGGCAGATTTCTGAAGCCTTGCGACTGAAACTCACCGGTGAGCAGAAGAAGAAACTGCGCAAGCGGGCTACGGTCAATCCAGACGCGTATCAGGAGTATCTCCGCGGCCGCTATCATTGGAACAACTTCTCTCCCGACAGTCTGCGACGCGCCCGCGAACATTTCGAACGCGCCGTCGCCCTGGATCCAGGCTACGCGCTCGCATATGCAGGACTGGGCGACACGTTCGGTGCGATGGCCTACTACGGCCACATCCTGCCGGCAGAAGGATTCCCTCGTGCCTCGGCGGCAGCACGCCGCGCGCTCGAACTCGATGCTGAGGTCGCTGATGCGCATGTCACGCTCGGCATCGAACGGTTGTTTTGGGGATGGGACCGGGCGGCCGCTGAACGGGAGCTTCAAACAGCCATTCGCCAGAATTCGAACCTTGCGTTGGCTCACGCTGTGTACGGATTGATTCTCGCGGTCGGCCGCCGCAATGAAGAGGCACTCAAAGCCGCTCGCCACGCGCGAGAGCTGGATCCGCTGTCCCTGTTCATCAACGTTGGTGTCGCCTGGATCCATCACTTCGGCGGACGCCCCGCCGACGCCATCCGCACAGCGCTGAACGCGCGCGAAATCTTTCCAGGTTTTGAAGAAGCGGGTAATGTGCTGACGGCGTCGTACGAGGCTCTTGGGCGATATGAGGAAGCCGCCGCCATCATTGCGCAGCAGCCATGCTGGGGATTCCGACTCGACGCTGGCGCTCTGCTCGACGCATTCCGTCGGGAAGGTCCAAAGGGCTATTGGCGTACGCGGCTTGAACTGACCGACGCCCAATCTGCCACAGCGTCACCGGTCATTCACTTTGCGCGTGCCATCGTCCATTGTCAGCTCGGCGAAACGGACGAGGCGTTACACGACGTTGAGCGGATGATCGACGAGCACATTGGCGCGTGCGTCTTTCTCGGCGTCGACCCAACTCTCGCGGCGCTCCACGATCACCCGCGCTATCAGGCGGCGCTCAGGCGTGTAGGGGTGGACCCGCAGCATATGGCTTCAGCAGCGCATACAGCGTCGACATGATCGGCACGTGAATTCCCGCCTTTGCCGCCCGACGCACGATCGAGCCTTGCAGCGCCTCCACTTCAATTCGTTTTCCCTGGGACAGATCAATCAGCAATGATGAACGCATAGTGCCCGGAATCGCGCCGACATAGCTGCTGATTCGATCGATGACGTCAGCACGAATGGGAACGCCTTCTGCTCGCGCGACACGTTCGACCTCGCGACAGCCTTCGAGGAACTGCGCGCGAACCGTTTGATCGGCCCACAACGGCCCGATGGGCAACCGCGAGGCGCCCGTGAAACCGGCAAGCGTGACGAGGAAGATGAACTTCTCCCAGATCGGCGCCCGGCCGTCGTCAACCGCTTCCGACTGGATGTCGGCACTAGTCAGCGCATCATGAATGTTTCGGACCCGGCTCGACAGTCTCGGCAGTTCACCAAATACCTCTCCGAAAACGATGCGCCGGTGAACGCCCGTCTGCTCGATGACACCGGGCGCAGTCAATGCGGTTGCAATGTAGGTCGTGCCGCCGATCACGGGCCCCTCACCTACGACCGCAGCAACATCCTGAAAGCTATCGACGCCGTTCTGAATCGTGACGACGGCGGACTCGGGACCGAGCATCGGCGCAATGAGCGTCAGTGCGGTCGCATTGTCATACGTCTTCACCGCGAGGATGACGACATCGACGGGACCGACGAGTGTCGTGTCCTCTTCGGCCGGCGCGTTCACGCTAAAGTCCCCGAGCGTTGGACTTCGGACCAGGAGTCCGCGTTCACGGATCGCGGCGAGATGCGCCCCTCGGGCGATGAAGGTGACGTCATGACCGGCGCGGGCGAGTTTCGCACCGTAGTAGCCGCCGACGGCACCGGATCCCAGAATTGCAATCCGCATAATTACTCTGAGGGCGCGGTGGCAGCCCACCCGCCTACATTATTGTGTTCAGCTCGTATTTGTAAGGCGTGGTCTGGACCCGCGCCAATTCAGCAGGGACCCTACCCCGACCCTCGCGTGCTAAAATGCCCAACCTAACAGGCCGAGCGCCGGGCGGGGACGAGCCGCCGCGCCCGGGACACAGCATGGCCGCCCGCCTCACTACCTACGTTGTCGTCGCCATCGTTGCCGCGACATTGATCGCCGGACTGATCGTCGGAGCTCAACGCGACGACAACGACGGTCTTGTCGATCTCATCGTCTACAACGCCAAGGTCTATACCGCCGATAGTTCCGGGACGATGGCTGAAGCCGTAGCTGTGCGTGGCAATCAGATCCTGCGGGTCGGAAGCAATCGTGAGATCAATCGATTGAAACGGCCCCAGACGATCGCCATCGACGCGGGCGGTGCGGCGGTCCTGCCGGGGTTCAACGATTCGAGCACACATTTTATCGATGGCGGCCTCGCACTCGACGAAATCGATCTGACCGACGCGACCACGATTGAGGAAATTCAGGGTCGCATCAAAACGTGGACCGAGCCGCATCCCGATCGATTGTGGATCGTCGGCCGCGGCTGGCAGCCGTCCAGCCTTGCGACATCACCATCTCGCCAGTTGCTCGACGAGGTCGCGCCCAACCATCCCGTATGCCTGTTCTCTGCTGATGGACGCACGGCATGGTTGAACTCCAAGGCGCTTCAACGCGCGGGCATTGGGGGCCGCAGTCAGGCGCCAGCGGATGGAACGATCGTCAAAGAGGCGCGGACCGGTCAGCCGACAGGCATCCTGAAGGGGACCGCGGTCTCGTTGGCAACGAAAGCGCTCCCACGGGCGACACGCGACGATCGATTGCGCGCGCTTGCCGCGGCGACCGAGGACGCGCACCGGCATGGTGTCACCAGCGTTCACGACACCATCGATCATGCCGACGATTTTCTGCTCTACGACGCGGCCAGGCGTGCCGGCGATCTTGCGGTCAGGGTGTATGCGTCTGTGTCCGCCGACGACGTGCCCGAAGTCGAAGTGTTGAAGGAACTCGAGTCGTTGTCGAACCGGTATCCGGACGATCCGCTGTTCAAGATGGGCGGCCCACGAATCTCGGTCGACGGCGCAGTTGAATCTCAGGACGCGCTGTTACTGCAGCCGTACGACAATCGGCCTGACTACCAGGGTCGAGAACGCATCGATGCCGATGTCCTCAACAGGCTTGTGCGGCTCCTCGATGCTCGACACTGGCAGGTCACGATCGCAGGCAATGGCGACGCCGCGGTCCGGATGGCACTCAACGCCTTCGAACACGCGGTGCGATCCAATTCCGAACCGGAGCGAGGCCGTCGCCATCTCCTGGAGGGTGTCGGGCTCGTGGATGCGTCCGATGTTCCGCGGTTCGGCCGGCTGGGAACGATCGCAACGATGCGCCCCGGCGACATGATGCCGACTTCAGAACGCCTCGAGGCCTGGGCCAAGGCGGTTGGACCCGAGCGCGCGTCACGCGCGTTTCCCGCCGCCAGTCTCGTATCGGCGCGCGCGCAGCTCGCGTTCACCCTCAGCACGCCGGCGGGTATCGATCCACTCACCGCGATACAAACGGCGGTCACCCGCGCGACGCCCGACGGCCTGCCCGAGGACGGGTGGTCTGCTGCCGAACGCGTCACATTGAAACGCGCGATCAACGCGTTCACCTCTGTCCCTGCCTATGCGTCGTTCGACGAACAGCGCAAAGGCTCGCTGAAGAAGGGGATGCTGGCCGATCTGGTCGTGTTGTCCGACGACATCTTCGACCTGCCTGCGACGGACATGGAACGCGCGACCGTCGCGGCTACGATCTTCGATGGAAAGATCGTGTATCAGCGAACCGCGAAGACTACCAATCCTGATTGATGCGTCCGGTTCCGGGATCGCGCAGTCCTTGCTCGCGCCCCCGCACCGCGATTGCATAGAGCACCGCTCCGGCAGCCAGCGCGAGCGCCCCGTTGCGAAGCTGAATCGATGACGCGCCGGCGAGAACCGCGAGCGCAATGATAATCGCGGCAACCGGGACGAGCGGACCCAGCGGTACAACGAACGCGGGCGCGTTCACCACACCATCGAATCGCCGGCTGCGGAGACGCAGCGTGGATAGACACGCCCCGAGGTACACGACCAGGCGGCTGACGGCGCTGGTCGTCGCCATCGACTGGAACGTCCCGCTGAGCGCGAGCGTCAACGTGACGCTCGACGTGATCAGGATGGCAACCACCGGCGTGCGCAATCGCGGATGCACATAGCCAAAAAACGCCGGTAAGTCTCTCTGCTCCGCCAGCGCAAACAGATTTCTCGATCCGGAGAGCGCTCCTCCCATACTGGCACCGGTGACCGAGATCACCGCGCCAATCGTGATCATCGCCGCACCTGCCGCGCCGAGAAAAACAGCCGCCGAGTCAGCCAGCGGAGTCTTCGAGGCGCCGAGGTCAGGCAACGTCCCGAACGCTACGACCTGTGCGAGGGTCATGACCACCGTCACGATGACAATGGTCGTCACCAGCGCAAACGGGATGTCGCGACGAGGATTGCGTGCCTCACCACCAGGAACCGGCACGATTTCATAGCCGCCAAACGCGTAAATCAGCAGAAGACCGGTCGCGGAGAGACCGGCGGCGGACGGAAGCGGTCCAGGTTGAAGCCGTGGCCAATTCACGAACCACACGCCCGCCACGATGAACACGACAAGTGGCAGCAGCTTGCCAATGGTCAGCACATTCACAACCACGCTGCTCTGGCGAATGCCTCTGATGTTGATCGCCGCAAGGATGACGATGATGGTCGTGATCACGAGCGCGCGCGGCAGGCCTGTTGTCATGTGCGGCCAATAGAATCCGAGCGACGATACCAGAACGTTGATCACCGCCGCCCAGCTCGCGACGCGGGTGAACCAGAGCATCCAGCCAACTTCAAAACCGGCAAAGCGGCCAAAGGCCGCCTTGGTGTAGAGGTACGCGCCTCCCGTCGCATCGAAACGGCTCGCGACCTCGGCGAACGTCAGCGCGATCAACATCGAGACGATGCCGATTGCGCCGACCATCCAGGGGCTCCAGCCGCCGGTATGCACAGCAATCGCGGCGGGAAGGCTGAACACGGCGCCGCCGATGACCTGATTGACGCCGATAGCGGTGAGATCCCAGGGGCCGAGCTCGCGCCGGAGCGAAACGGTCCCGCGGGCGTCAGTCGTCGAAGGCACGGCGAGGTTGTATCATTTTCTTGGAATCCATGGGACAGCCGACTGACGTGATCGTGAAATCGCGGGACCTGATGCCGCAGGGAGCGTTGACGCTACCTGCCGCATAT
>Ga0310886_10000015_pt1 | contig 30647 bp, 30 predicted proteins | sample T60D3metaG_FD_202511 | JGI IMG/M metagenome (GOLD analysis project Ga0310886, IMG submission 202511) | Lab incubated soil microbial communities from West Virginia University Organic Research Farm, Morgantown, WV, United States - T60D3 | ecosystem: Environmental > Terrestrial > Soil >...
AGCCGATCAGGCAATACTCGATGCGGCAGCGGCCCAGGGCACCGCTGACCAAGCGATCGTCGACGCGGCGGCGGCACAAGGTACTGCAAATACCGCCCTGACAACCGCACAAGCGGCCGACACCAAGGCGGATCAGGCGATTGCCGATTCAAGCACCGCCTTGACTACCGCTCACGGCGCAGACGCCAAGGCTGACCAGGCGATTGCCGATGCGGCGGCGGCGCAAGGATCGGCGGATGCTGCGCAGGGCACGGCAGACACTGCCCTGACAACCGCACAAGCGGCCGACACCAAGGCTGACCAGGCGATTGCCGATTCAAGCACGGCCCTCAGCACCGCGATCGCGGCGGACGCGAAAGCCGACCAGGCAATCGCCGGCGTCGATGCGATCAATGACAGCCTGTTCGGCACATCCATTGAGCTTGGGCAAGGCTCGGCGGCAAGCGAGAATGCCGTCGCGATCGGCGTCAATCAGACTGCGAACGGCAGCGGCGCCGTAGCCATCGGCGATCCCAATGTGGCGACCGGTACAGGCGCAGTGGCGATCGGCGCCGACAATGTCGCGACCGGTGATGGAGCGGTTGCGATCGGCAATCTCAGCAGCGCCATCGGGCAAGGCAGCGTCGCGATTGGCAATGTGGCCGTTGCCGGGGCCAATGGCGTGGCGGTCGGCAATGGCGCGTCGAACGGCGGGTTCGCCAATTCGGTCGCGGTCGGTGCTGGCTCGGTCAATACTGCCGCCAATCAGGTCAATGTCGGCGGCCGCACCATCGGCGGTGTTGCTGCCGGGGCGCTTAATGCGACGTCGACCGAGGCGGTCAATGGCTCGCAACTCTTCGCCACCAACCAGGCGCTTGCTGCCATGAGCAGTCAGATTGGCGCCATCCCGGGGATTCAGGACGATATTTCAAACCTGTACGACCTCCGCAGCAAGGACCGGAAGGACATGAGGCAAGGCATTGCCTCTGCCGTAGCGATTGCCAATGCGCCGATGCCATCCAGTCCGGGCGGTGTCAGCTATGCCGTCAACGGGGCCACCTTCCGCGGTGAATATGCTGTCGGAGGGTCGGTCAGCTATCGGCTGAACACCAGGACGCCGACTGTGATCAACGTCGGCGTTTCTTATGCGGGCAATAAGAATAATGCAGTTCGCCTAGGCATTGCGGGCGAGTTTTGAACAAGCCGGCGCAATCCTGATTGCATCGCCAGTCCCGGTCAGTTCGCCACGCTTGCAGCAAGGACTCATTCGCAAAAATGGGAGCGCGAGTTCGCGCCCCCACCTTCATCCAATCTCTTAATGCCGGCCAAACGTGTGCTGCGGATTGCAACCCTGGGCCGGGAAAGCAAAACCGTCGCGATCGTCTGGGTCACTAGGATCATAGAGCCCGTACCGCGCCATGAAGGCGCCAAACGACTGAACCTGTCCGCCCGGATCATACTCAGGACTTCCTGGCGTGCCGAACCCGTCCGGAGTGTCGTTCAGCCCCGAAAAGGAACACAAGGAATTGCCGTTGCTAACGCTGGTGCCAGGTGGAGACGGAACGTTTCCCGATGGTGGCGGGCCTTTGATTTCGCCGGCCAAGACTGGCGCTGCAATGAGGCTAATGCCGATCGCGCACGCGATCACACGAAGAATCTTCGTCATGGATGTTCCTATGTGAGTTGAGGAATCGACGCGAACTCACGCACGTTCCAACAACTTTAACATAGATTAAGTTATGTAGCGAGTTTATGCCCGTCGATTATTGGGCGGGTATCAACTGGCGCGAACCGCGTCTCCAATATCGCTCAACGACCGCAAATGGGCCCGGCCGTGTTGGGCCCTTGGCGGTCATTACGTTCATGACCGCCAAGGGAAAGCAGACATCAGCAAGTTGGCGCGAGGCACGTTGCGGGTGCTATGGCGAGGAATAGAAAAAGGAGGGGCCAATGACGAAATCGCTATTGCTACTTTCTGTCACAGCGCTGCTGCTTCCGGCGTGCCAGGCAGGTGACAAGCCTGCAAACAACACCGCCGAAGCGAATAGTACCGCTGCTGTCGACGCTGGGGCGGATGAGCAGGCAATCCGCGGGCAGGTCGATCGTTGGCTCCAGCTCGTGCAAGCCAAGGATGCTGCAGGCATTGCGGAACTCTACGCGGAGGACGGCGCTGTGATGCCACCCAATGCGCCGATCGGCAAAGGACGCGCCGCCATACGGCAAGCCTGGGCATCCATGATGAACACGCCCGGGTTCAACCTAACGTTCAATCCAGAGCAGATCGTGCTGTCATCTTCTGGTGACATGGCGCTCGATCGAGGGACTTATCAGCTAACGATTGCGCCATCAGGTAGGGCGCAAAACGACACAGGCAAATATGTGGTGGTCTGGCGGAAGATCGGCAACGAATGGAAAGCGGCTGCCGACATCTTCAACAGCGATGGGCCGCCAGCTGCAGGCTAACCTGTCGTCGCCTACTGTTGCTGCTCAACAGGCATGGGCGGATTGCTCAACCGTACTTCAGTTCAGACGGCAAGGGTATGTCTGCTTCGGGTCGCTTGTGGCCGCAATGGGTGGAAAGCGGCCATTAGCAATTGCCGCGGCCGTAGCTCATAACTGTCATTCGCGCCTCTAGCGCTGGAACTAGCGCAGGACTGCACTTACTGTCCGGGCGGCGGAGTCTGTGGCTGCGTTTGTGGGATTGCGGCCCCTGAGTGCGGGCAGGGTTGGAAGGTGAAGTAGAGATCGATCGGCAATGGGCGTATGCGGATCTTTCCGGTGTCCATGTTTTTCGCCATCACCAGCATGAACTGACGCGGCGCCGGATTGCCGCAGAGCGTTCGGCGTATCGGATAAAAGGGCGGATTGCTGCTAAGCCCGAACAGGCTCGAAGCATCGACCGTTTCATCGAGAATCTTCTTCCAGCTTGGGTTCGCCTTGCCCTGTCCGTCCGGCTCGTTGAACAGACTTATCTCGACACGGCTACCCGGCTTCCAGCCCCAGCCTTGCGGAGTGAGGCCCGGAACCCCGTTCTTGGCGGCCGAGCTGACGAGGAACTCCGCCTCGCTGTCGTCCTTGAACTGTGACTTGCTGTCACCTTTGCTTTGGGCCGTCGGCTGGCAGGCGGTGAGCGCCAGGAAATGCGGGGCGCAGGCGGCAATGAAAAGAGCGCGCTTTAAAGTCATGTGAACTTCCCCTGCTAGGACCGGGCGGAAGGCACGCGTCGCTTAATAGGCCGAAACGGCCATGGCCCCAAGTGGGGTCTCCACCGATTTTTAGAGGCGGGAAAATGATCGAAACGGGTGGAAAGCGGACATTACCGGATTTCTGAATTTCCCTTGCACACTGCCAATGGTCGTTGCGGACGCGAACCTTCGGCAACGCCTCGGAGCGCCAGGCGTTCGACGCGTATCCCTCTGCGATATCAGGAGGTTAGCCATGAAACGCAAAGTGATCATGTGCGTCGTCGCGAGTGCGACGCTGGCCGCAACTACTCCTGTGCTGGCCAAGCCCGGCGGCGGCGGCGGAAATGCCGGGGGGCACGTTGGAGGCGGGATGAGCGGCGCGCACGGCTTCGGGCACGGCGGAATGAGCGTGGGCACAAGCAGGAGCAGCGGAAACGTCGGCACAACCACTATCGGCAGATCGAAGGGGTTGGGGAGCGTCGCCGCTCATCGCACGCCACTGACCGGCATCACCAACGGCATGAGCGTCTTCGACACGGGCGGCGCTGCGATCGGCACCGTCACCAACATCTCAACCAAGGGCAACGGAAGCGTTCGTGACGTCCAGGTCACGCTGGCAGATGGAAGGCGCATCTTGCTGGCGCCGAACAGCCTGACCCAGAATGGCGGCGTGCTGACGACCAACAGCTTGACGACGACCGTCAAGAGCCAGGGCGCCTATCACGCCTCGGTCAATGGCCTCGCGCATGCCAGCCCGCACAGCGCGCTCAACGGCGTCGGCATCACAACCTTCACTGGCCTTGCCTCAGGCATGCCGGTCAACAACAGCGCCGGTCTGGGCGTCGGCACCGTTTCGGGCATCGTGCTCAACCGCAGCGGCGCTATCGCCGGTATTCGGGTTGCGCTCAATGGCGGTGGCACGGCGCTCATTCCCGCCCCGAGCCTTGCCTTCAACGGCTCGGTGGTCACAACCAGCTGGATGCCGAAGCATTAGGCATTGGTCAGGTTTGACGCTTGCACCCCCGGCGGAAAGGCTGGGGCCAGGGCAGTCGCCGCGTGTTTAGCGGCCACTCCGCGTTGTGGCCGTTATGGGTGGAAAGCGGTCATTTGGTCTGGCAGAAATGCGCTATGACTGATGCCACCCAAGAACCCTGCGATGACTGCCGCGTGGGGTATCACTCGCCCTTTGACCGCTTCGAGCGCGTTGCCGCCCGGTCTGATGGGCCAACGTTCCTACAGCGGTGCAAGCGGTGCGGGACGCTTTGGGATGAGACGCTGCACGATGCGCGACAAGTCAGCCCAACGGAAGCCAAACGTATCTATCCCGTCGCATCGCTGCCCTAATGACCGCAATGGGTCGAAAGCGGTCATAAGGAAGCGCTGTTCGTTCGTTGATCGGCACAACCTTGGAGCCATACGTCTCGGAGCCCCGCAGGGCGACATTTCCCTCCAATCAGTCGCTCAATACGAGCAGTGCGTTCATTAAGCTCGGCGTTTGGGGCGGCAAGGCTCAACCTACGCGGTGAAATTGGCACAGCTACAAGCGTAAGGAACTGGTGCTGATTGAGCGCGGACGGGCGTTGGCCAAACACCGTTTCGCTGGCGTTGAAGAGGCCAACCATTGATCCACTCGGTCCTCGCCCCATCCATACAGTGTCGAGATACAATGCAAGTATCTGGGGTTTGGACAGCTTGCTCTCCAGACCCATTGCATAGCCGACCAATCTGATCTTCTGCAGGCCCGGGTGGAAGTTGCTGAAGCCGACGTGCTTACTCACAGATTGGGTCAGCGTGGTCAGACCCGATCCTGGCGTATCCCAATCAGCACCGCCATGCGTCCAGAACCCAGGGTCCTCGACCATGAGTAGCTGATCGATGCGCCCTTGGCCTAGGTCCTCGGGTCCACGATGCTCCGCAATCAGCCTGTCCGCCCGAAGGCCGAGCGAATGGGCGTCTCTTCGGGCGCTGAAGTATCCTTCAAGCCCATAGACCAAGACAGCCCCCAGCATGATCAAAACCAAAATGCCGAAGACGTGTGCGACTTTCTTCATCGTGCGATTGAAGCCGAACCTCGCAATGACCGCAATGGGTGGAATGCGGTCATTAGGTCTGCGCGGAGGATCAGCCTCTCCGTTCATTTAAGACCAGAAATCTTCCAGCAGCAAAAGTGTGGAAGAACGCACTGTCACAATTTTGCCGCCAATTCTTCCTTACCCAACACAATCCCGCCGCAATGCGAATGAACCAGTGGCAAGTACAAGAAGAGGGGGCGTTATGAAAAGAGCCGGCATAGTTATGCTTGTTACTGGAATAGTTACTGCACCCGTTCAAGCTGCGGACTGGAGTGATGTTCGACCGGGCACCTTTGTTGGTGCTCGGCTGACTATCGGCGGCAAGACCGGGGGGAGGCCTTCGGCGGCGCTCACGATCGCACCAACCCAAAACCGGATTTCCTCGAGCGGCATGAGCAGCATGAGGATCGGTGAAGGCATCGCTCTCAACCTTACGCCCGGCGCAAAGCCGACTCTCACGCTGGCCGGGGTGCGCGCGGACACAGCGCTCGGACTGCAACGGGACCGCGACCTCGATTCCGACAATAAGGTCGGCATATCGACGGGCGGCTGGGTTGCGATCGGGGTCGGATCAGCGGCTTTGATTTTTGGCGGGCTTTATCTAGCGGCGGATCACATCGCCGACTGTGACGAAGGCGAGTGCGACTAGTCATTTCAGAGATCGGAACGGCACTAGCCCGGACCGAGACGGCTGGAGCGCAACATTATTCCGCGTTGCCCTGGCCCTATCGCTTATGTCCGCAATGGGTCGAAACCGGTCATTAGGGATTTCGAAAAATTTGGCCTTTCCTGCTCGCATCTTTTATGCGCCAAGTTGGTTCATGAACTGCATATCTTCTGAGCCTATATGTCTCGACATTTCCACTATCCGCCTTGACGGATGGAACGGGGACGGTGGCGAAATTACTCGAAGCGCTGGCCGAAACCGGCATCGTGATCGACGCCTGCGACGCCGCGGGGAAGAGCAAGACCGCTGCCTATGCCCTTCGCCGCCGCGATCCTCTGTTCGCCCAGGCGTGGGAACTGGCGCTCGGCTATGCGCGGGACCGGCTGGCCGACACGCTCCTCGCCCGATCGATCGAAGGCAATGTCGAGCAGATCATCAAGGACGGCCAGATCGTCGCCGAGAAGCATTTCATCGACAATCGCCTTGGCCTCGCCATCCTCAAGCGCCTCGACCAGCGGGCCGATGGCCCCGGGGCTCCTCGCCGCGCGCCGCAGACTGCTCCCCGGCGCACGGATGCCGATTGGGAAGTGGTGCTGACCGCGCTCCACACCGGCGATCCTGACCGGTCGGCGATCGAGCAGGCCGTTGCCGCACCGAATTGACTGGGCGACGTCTCAGGCTAGGGTTCGCCCATGCTTCGTCCTGCTTTCGCGCTCGCCGCGCTCCTCGCCGCCTTTCCCGCCACCGCCCAGCCCCTGACCGCCCAGCCCCTGACCGCCCAGGAAAGCGCGGCGGTCGACGCGCTGGTCAACAAGACCCTGTCCGATACGGGTGTGCCTTCGGCCTCGATCGCAGTCGTCCGCGACGGCAAGATCGTTCTGGCCAAGGCCTATGGCAAGGCGTCGGAAGCGATCCCCACCGCAACGCCGGACCTTCGCTACCAGATTGCTTCCAACTCCAAGCAGTTCACCGCGATGGGCCTGCTGCTGCTGGAGGACGAGGGCAAGCTCAGTCTCGACGACCATGTCTCCAAATGGCTGCCCGGAATCAGCGGCGGCGACACCATCACCATCCGCCAGTTGCTCAATCACACGTCGGGCCTGCAGGATTTCTGGCCTCAGGACTATATGTTCGAAACGATGACGCATCCGACGGCGCCGCAGGGCATCGTCGACCGCTGGGCCAAGAAGCCGCTCGATTATGTGCCGGGCACACGATGGCAATATTCCAACACTGGCTATGTCGTCGCCGGCATGATCCTGGAAAAGGCGGCGGGCGAGCCGCTGATGAGCTATTTGCGGCGCAAGATTTTCGCTCCGCTGGGAATGACGCCGGTCGACATCGACGATAGCAATGGGCCTGGCTTTCCGCAGGGATATCATCGCTATGCCCTCGGCCCGGTTCGCGTCGCCACGCCGCCGGCGCGAGGGTGGCTATGGGCCGCCGGCGAATTGTCGATGACCCCCACAGATATTGCCAAGTGGGACATTGCCCGCCTCAACCGATCGCTTCTGCCTGTCGACGACTGGGTAGCCCAGGAGGCGCCAACGATCCGCACCGACGGCACCACCAACGGCTACGGATTGGGCGTGTCGAGCCACCTGACCAGAGGCCGCCAGATCATCGACCATGGCGGCGAATCCGTCGGCTTCCTCTCGCAGAACAGCGTCTATCCGGATAGCAAGGCAGCGATCGTCGTCTTCACCAATGCCGATTTCAGCGGCGCGACCGGGACGATTACCGAAGGGATCGAGAAGATCGTGCTCGCCTCGCCGGCCATCACGGTCGACGAGGCTCCTCGAACCGACGACGTCCGAGCGGCAATCGCTGCCCTGACGGCCGGTACGCTCGATCGCAAGCTGCTGACCGGCAATGCCAACTTCTATTTCACGCCCGAGGTGCTGGGCGATTATCGGACCTCCATGTCTCGGCTCGGCCCTTTGACCGGCCTCGAGCCGGCCGGCCCGCCAAGACTGCGCGGCGGCTTCGTCAACCGCAACTTCGACCTGAAGTTCGGCAGCAAATCCTTGCGCCTGGTGACCTATGCAGAGTCCGGCGCACATGGCCGCTGGGAACAGTTCCTGATTATGCCGCAATAGGACTGGCCGATGACCGATTTCGCTTCTCTGTTACAGCCCGACCGCGGCGGCTCCGCGCATCCGATCCATCTGATCGACAAGGACGGCTTTGCCGACTGGCTGAAGAAACAGAGCGCGGCGCGCCGCGAATTGCTCGAGGCCAGCCGTTTCGAGGGCAAGACGCCCTTCCAGTTCGCCATCCTGCCGGCTGTTCACGGTCATGAATGGGCGGTGGTCGCAACGGTCGCCAACGCCGCCCTGTTGTCCCCCTGGTGCCTGGCCAAGCTGGCCGAAGCGCTACCGGAAGGAACGTACCGCCTGGCCGACGGGGAACCCGGGCCTGCAATGCTCGGCTGGCTGCTCGGCCAGCATCGGCTGAACGCCTACCGGTCCAAGGTCGAGGACCAGCGAGGACCTCGTGTCCTGTTGACCAAGGAGGCGGCGGACATCGATCGTGTGATCCGCCTGGCGGAGGCTACCGCGCTCGTGCGAGACCTGGTCGACACTCCTGCCGCAGACATGGGACCCGCCGAGCTCGAGGCGGCTGCTCGGGAAGTCGCCAAGTCCTTTGGCGCCAAGATGGAAGTGACATCCGGCGATGCGCTGAGCCAGGGCTATCCGATGATCGCCGCCGTTGGCCAGGGCGCGACGCGTGAACGTTCACCGCGCCTCATCGAGCTCCGTTGGGGCAAGGAAAACCTTTCCAGGGTGGCGATCGTCGGCAAGGGCGTCTGCTTCGACAGCGGCGGCCTCGACATCAAGCCGGCCAGCGGCATGCGCCTGATGAAGAAGGATATGGGCGGCGCTGCCCACGCGTTGGCGCTGGCGAAGCTGATCATGAGCGAGCGCCTGCCGGTCCGGCTTCATATGCTGATCCCCGCGGTCGAGAACAGCGTCTCGTCCGCCTCTTATCGGCCGGGCGATGTGCTTCACAGCCGCAAGGGGTTGAAGGTCGAGATCGACAATACCGACGCGGAGGGGCGGCTCGTTCTTGGCGACGCGCTGGCCAAGGCCGGCGAAGACGAGCCGGAGTTGATCATCGACTTTGCCACCCTGACCGGCGCGGCCAGGGTGGCGTTGGGTCCCGACCTTCCGGCCATGTTCGCCAACGACGATGCGCTTGCCGCGTCGCTTGAGGACGCTGCCAGGACCGTTACCGACCCCATCTGGCGGATGCCGTTATGGGATGGCTATGACGAAATGCTGAAATCCGACCTGGCCGACCTTAGCAACGCAGCGGATTCGCCGATGGCGGGCGCGGTGACGGCGGCGCTGTTTTTGCGTCGATTCATTCCCCAAGGGACGCCTTGGGCTCATTTCGATACATTTGCCTGGCGGCCTTCGGCCAAGCCTGGGCGTCCCAAGGGGGGCGACGCCATGGGCCTCCGTGCCGCGCTGGCAATGCTGCAACAGCGATATTCGTCCTGATCGCCGGTGCTAACCGTCGGTTTTTTCGCGACTTTGGCAGATCGTTACGCAACCAATCCGCCTTTGGCCGGTTTCCCTAACGCTACGCGACCTAGGAGAGATCGAAACCAATGGGCGATGCTTCTCTGTCAGCCTGGATGCGCGCATTGATCGAATATGTGCGTTCGGGCCAGCCAGACCTGACCAACCGGCAAATGGCCCTGTTGATGCTGGTCTACCTGACGCCCGGGCCTCATACGGTTCGTGGACTGGCGCGGACGCTGGGCGTGTCCAAGCCGGTCGTAACGCGCGCCTTGAATACTTTGGGCGGGCTCGGCTATCTGCGCCGCGAGCGGGACCAGGACGACCGCCGCAACGTGTTTGTCGTCCGCACCAATGACGGGGCCAGTTTTCTTGAAGGGTTTAAGCGATACCTCGACCTCGGCGCCGGGGCCAGCGAGGGGCAACAGCCGAGCTTCGAAGAGCGGAGGAAGGAACCGGCCTTCGCGTCCCGTTGATTGGTTTGCACTGACCGGCGCTAGCAATCCGCCAGACCCGCTGACCCATGCCTACCGCAAGGATTTGGCCGATACGGCCCTGGCCGGACGGGTCATCGCTTCGCACTATGCCGAGCCGCTGGTCCGTCACCTGGTCGCCGCGGCTGCCCTTGTGCACGAGCCGCACGACAACGCCGAGCAGCTTGCGGCGCTGAAGGCCGGAGACGAAATCAGAATGCTCGATCTCAGCCGCGGTTGGGCCTGGGCCTACGGCCCCGATGGCCGGGTCGGCTATGTCGAAGCGGAGGCCGTCGGGATTTAGCTACATCTCTCCGCGAGCGCGGCGGATTGCATACCATTTGGCGACATTGGCCTGGTGCTCGGCAAGCGTGCCCGCAAAGACATGTCCCCCGGTCCCGTCCGCGACGAAATAGAGCGCATTGGTCGGGGCGGGGTTTAGGACCGCGGCGATACTATCCTTGCCCGGGTTGGCGATAGGCCCCTTGGGCAGGCCCGGTTCGCGGTAGGTGTTGTAGCCGGTGATTGCGTTCAGTTCGGATCGCTTGATCCTTCGGCCCAGCGGCTTGCCCTTGGTAATCGGGTAAATGACAGTCGGATCGGCATCGAGCTTCATTCCGATCCGGAGGCGGTTGCAATAAACGCCGGCCACCATCCGGCGCTCGGACGGCTTGCCGGTCTCTTTCTCGACGATCGACGCGAGGATGACGGCGTCCTTTTCCGAATAGACCGGACAATTCCCTTTTCGTACCGGCCAAAGCCTGGCCAGTTCCTTGTCCATGGCGTCGGTCATTCGCTTCAAAACAAGCGCCCTGCTCTCGCCGGCTTGCCAGTCATAACTGTTGGGCAGGACAGTACCTTCCACCGGCAGCGGCGCCGGGCCGGTCAGTTCGCGCAGCGCGGCCAGCTTTTCCTGGACGAGGATCGACGGCATGCCCTCGGGAATGGTGACGAGGCGGACAACCGGGGGACCGTGCTGGAGGATGTCGAGCACGCTGTCGCCGCCGCTCCCCGCGGGAATTTCAAACTCCCCCGCCTGCACCGGATCCGACGATCCGAAGATTCTTGCCATGCCGCGGTAGGTCGTGGCCGTGCCGGGGATGACGCCCTGCTTCTCCAACTGCCGCGCAACGGAGGCGAGCGTCGCGCCTTCCTCGATCGTCACCCTATGGGCGCCCGGCTTTGGCCCGGCTGCCAACCAAAGCCGCCAATATGCGGCCGTGCCGGCCACCAGGCCAATCACGAGAACGGCTAGGATCAGCCGTTTCAGCATCGGCTAAAACTCAGTTGACCGCCTTCACAACCAGCGAAGCGTTAGTGCCGCCAAAGCCGAAGCTGTTGTTGAGCGCGGCGCGAACCGGGCGCTTCTTGGCCTGATGCGGAACCAGGTCCACGCCTGCAGTCCCCTCGCTTGGATTGTCGAGGTTGAGCGTTGGCGGGACGATCTGGTCGCGGATCGCGAGGATGCAGAAAATGGTCTCGACCGCCCCTGCTCCGCCCAACAAATGGCCGATCGCCGACTTGGTCGAGCTCATCGAGATATTAGCGATTTCATTGCCGAACAGGCGGCGTACCGCGCCCAGCTCCAGCTCGTCTCCGAGCGGCGTCGATGTGCCATGGGCGTTGATGTAGTCGATGTCACCCGGGGACATGCCCGCCTTTTTCAGCGCCATTTCCATCGACCGGTAAGCACCGGAGCCCTCCGGGTGCGGCGCGGTGACGTGATAGGCATCGCCTGACAGGCCATAGCCGACCACTTCGGCGTAGATTTTCGCGCCACGCGCCTTGGCGTGCTCATATTCCTCGAGCACCACGACGCCCGCCCCTTCGCCCATGACGAACCCGTCGCGGTCCTTGTCATAGGGACGCGAAGCCTTTTCAGGCTGGTCGTTGAACGCGGTCGAAAGCGCACGTGCCTGCGCGAAACCCGCAATGCCGATCGGGCAGATCGTCGCTTCGGCGCCGCCGGCCAGCATGATGTCGGCGTCGTCGTCCTTGATCATCCGAGCTGCGTCGCCGATCGAATGGGCGCCCGTCGAGCAGGCCGTGACCACCGCATGGTTTGGCCCCATCAGGCCATATTTGATCGATACCTGGCCGGAAATCAGGTTGATCAGACGGCCGTGGACGAAGTGCGGGCTGACCCGGCCCGGCCCTTTTTCGGCCAGCACCAGCGACTCGCTTTCGATTCCGGGCAAACCGCCGATACCCGAGCCGATCGAGCAGCCGGCGCGCAGCTTGGTCGCCTCATCCATGTCGGCAAGGCCGGCATCCTCAATCGCCTGGCCTGCGGCGTCGATGCCGTAGACGATGAACGGATCGACCTGACGCTGCACCTTGTGATCGACCCGCTTGTTCGGGTCGAAACCATATTCATGATCCGCGGGCTTCACTTCGCAGGCTATCCGGCATTTCTGGTCGCTGGGGTCGAATTTGGTGATCGTCCCGGCACCGGATTTGGCGGCGATGAGATTCGCCCAAGTGGTCTCGACGTCGCCGCCAAGTGGCGTCACCAGACCCAGACCTGTCACCACGACACGGCGCATGCAGTAATTCCCTTCAAGCCGTCCTCAAACGCAAACGGCCTCCCGAAGTGTCCGGGAAGCCGTTCGTGCCGCTTCTTTGGCGGGCGGCAGCCGATCGGTCCCGATCAGCCCTTGTTGCTGTCGATATAGTCGATTGCATCCTTGACGGTGGCGATCTTCTCAGCCGCATCGTCCGGGATCTCGACGCCGAACTCTTCTTCGAACGCCATTACCAGCTCGACGATGTCGAGGCTGTCGGCGCCCAGATCGTCGATGAAGCTTGCTTCCTCGGTGACCTTTTCAGCTTCGACGCCGAGATGCTCGACGACGATCTTCTTCACCCGGTCGGCGGTCTCGCTCATGTGGACTTTCCTCCATTTAGATTTTGGGTTGCCCTAGCGGCAGGCGAAGCGGTCGGCAAGCGTTCTCGACGCGCGGAAATCTGCCCACTAACACCGCAGGATGAAAGGCGCCCGCCCACTCACTAGCGGCGAGATCGAGCTTGCGCGCTCCATGTTCGGCGACGCGATCGATTACGGCCGTGTCAAACTGGCCCGGCGCAAATGGTGGCCGTTCCAGCCAAAGGGGATTGTCATGGCCCCGACCGGGAACATCCATTTCCATCCCGATAGCCCATTATGGTCGGAAGACTTCTCAAAGGAGCGCCTGTCACTGCAGGGCCTATTCATCCACGAAATGACCCATGTCTGGCAGGCGCAGACCCGCGGCCGCTTCTACCTGGTGCTGATGCGCCACCCATTTTGCCGCTACGGCTACCGGATGATCGAGGGCCGGCGGTTCGACCGCTATGGATTGGAGCAGCAGGCGGAGATGGTTCGCCACTGCTTCCTCGCGGGATGCGGAAAAGCCACAGGGCCGTTAACGGATCGCAGTTTCCTGCCGTTCAATGAGGCTGTTACAGAAACGCAACAGTCCCGCAACGAAACATAACACCCCCCTTTTCGCAGCCGCGAAGTAGCATAGTCTGTCGTCCGTTCGACATTTCCAACTGGGGGAAATCTCATGTCTATCCGTGCTCATTCTGTGCGTAGCCTCTTGATCAGTGCCGCCGCCCTGGCAGTCGCAACGCCCGCATGGGCACAGACCGGGCAGGAGCAGGCTGCACAGGCTGCAACTCCTGAAGACGCGACACAGGGCGACCTGATCATCGTCACCGCCACCAAGCGCGCGTCGACCGTCCAGGACGTTCCCTTCTCGATCAATGCGCAGACGCAGGAAGACATTCAGCGCGCCAACGCCAATACGATCGAGGACATCAGCCGCAATGTTGCCGGCCTTACCGTCCAAAACCTGGGGCCGGGACAGAGCCAGGTGTCGGTCCGCGGCGTATCGGCCGGTCAGATCGTCCGCGACCAGCCGGGCGTGAAGGAACAGGTCGGCGTCTACCTCGACGAAAGCGTGATTTCGCTATCGCTGTTCACGCCGGACCTGGACCTGTTCGATCTGAACCGCGTCGAGACGCTGCGCGGCCCGCAGGGCACGCTGTTCGGATCGGGCAGCGTCGGCGGCACCATCCGCTATATCACCAACCAGCCCAAGATCGGCGCTTTGGAAGGACTGGTCGAAGCCAACGTCAACAAAGTCACCGACGGCGATTTCGGCGGCCATTTGAAGGGCGCCGTCAACATTCCGATCGGCGATACGCTGGCCGCTCGCGCCGTCGCCTATTACACCAAATATGCCGGCTTCATCGACGCGATCGGCCCGGCGGGCGGCGACGACGTCAATGACGGCAAGCGCTACGGCGGACGGCTCTCGTTCCTGTGGGAACCGACCGACAACCTCAGGATCACGCCGCGCGTGGTTTACCAGAAGGTCTCGACCGACGGTTTCAACCGCGAGGAATTCTACAACCTCTACGACAACCAGTTCACCTCGCCATCCGACCCCGGCGGCCCCGGCAAGCGCACTCAATATCTCAAGATGCGCGAGAAGTTCAGCGACAAGACCTGGCTTGCCGATCTGACCGGATCCTATGATTTCGGCGGCGTCGAGCTGACCTCGGTCACCAGCTATATCAACCGCGACATCCTGGTTTCACGCGATGCCTCGGCACTGACGGGATCGGTGACGATTTCCTTCACCGGGGTAGAGCCGCTGGTGGCGCCGGGCGCCAACCTGGTGTCAAACCTCCGCGACACGACGGATCTCAAGACCTGGACCCAGGAACTTCGCCTGGCATCGACCGGCTCTGGTCCGTTCCAGTGGCTGCTTGGCGGCTTCTATTCTAAGGTAAACCGCGATTATGCCCAGCGGCTTCCCACCCCAGGCTTCGATGCCCAGGTCGGCGACCCGTTCCTGAATGGGCTGTGCCGCACGCTGAACCCGCCGGACCGCGTCTGTAAGGCGAACGCCCTTGACCCGATTCCCGCGAACCGGGTGCCGTTCGTATCCACGGATACTGCGATTGCCAACGGCTTCCCGGTGGATTCGCCCTACAACGCGGACCTGCCTTATGACATCAAGCAGAAGGCCGTGTTCGGCGAAGCAAGCTATGACTGGGGCGAGTTCAAGCTGACCGCCGGTGGCCGCTATTACGACTTCAGCGAAACCCGCGACTTCATTTCAGGCGGCGTCTTCTCCAACGGCGATACCAGGATCGGCGACAAGACCAGCTCCAACGGTTTCAGCCCGCGGGTCATCCTGACGTTCGAGCCGAACAATAATTTCAGCGTCAACGCGCAGGTCGCCAAGGGCTTCCGCCTTGGCGGCATTAACGACCCGCTGAACCTGCCGCTCTGCTCGGACGCCGACGAGGCCACATTCGGTCCGTTCGGCGGCCCGTACGACGATGAAACGCTGTGGAACTATGAAGTCGGCTTCAAATATCAGAAGCGCAACATCACGGCCAATGCAGCGGTCTTCTACACCGACATCAAGGACCTCCAGGTCAATGCGGACGCGGGCAGCTGTTCATCGCGTCTCGTGTTCAACGTACCCAAGGCGCATACCTTCGGCATTGAAGGCGAATTCGCCATTTCGCCGGCAAGGGGCCTCGATCTATCGGTGGCCGGCAGTTACGTCGATGCCAAGTTCGACAGCAGCGTGGTGACCGCCGACAACCCGGCTACTCCGCTGGTCGACGAAAGCGGCGCGATCATCGCCGGCATCCGCGATGGAAACCGCCTGCCGACCGTTCCGAACTTCCAGTTCGCTACGACCGGTACCTACACATGGCAGATGGGCGACAATGCCGATTGGTATGTGTCGGCCAGCTGGCAGCATGTCGGGGACCGCTGGACGCAGCCGGGCGACCAGGAGCCGGATGCCGGCTTCCACGACAACATGATCTTCTTCGATCCTGAATCGGGAGCATTCGGCCAAGGCACCTTCGATTTCACGGACAAGCTCAAGCTGAAGGCCTACGACCTGGTCAACCTGTCGACCGGCGTCGAGTGGGACAGCGGCCTTAGCCTGACGCTCTACGTCAACAATCTGTTCGACGAGAATGCCAAGCTGTCGTTCGACCGCGAACGCGGCGGCCGTGCTCGGCTCGGCTACAACATCGGCACGCCCCGCACGATCGGCCTGACGGCGCGGTACAAGTTCGCGGAGCGGGAAGCGGCTCCTCCGCCACCACCACCACCGCCACCGCCGCCGCCGCCTCCGGCTACACAGACCTGCGTGGACGGCTCGGTGATCCTGGCGACGGAAACCTGCCCGCCGCCACCACCTCCTCCGCCCCCGCCTCCTCCTCCGCCTGAGCCGGAGCGTGGCTGATCGGCTAGGACGATGAAAAAGGGGAGCGGCGAACCTTCGGGCGCGTCGCTCCCTTCCTTTACGCGCCGCTCGCTCCTCGCTGGGGCTGGCGGCGTTGCTTTATCCCCGGCGATCCTCAAGGCTGCGCCAATGGGCACAAAGGGCCATGTCGCAGTGATCGGGGCCGGCGTCTTCGGCGCCTGGACCGCCGAGCATCTCCGTAGGTCCGGCCATCGCGTAACCCTGGTCGATATGGAAGGTCCGGCCCACAGCCGCGCCAGCTCGGGCGGCGAAAGCCGCATGACCCGCGGTGCCTATGGCCGCGACGCTATCTACACCCGAATGGCACTCGACAGCCTCAAGGAATGGAAAGCGCTGAGCGCGACGTCGGGCCTGCCGATCTTCGTCCCCCACGGCGTGCTGTTCTTCTTCCCGTCCGAAGAAGCCTATCTGACCGACAGCGTCGCCGCGCATCGCGCGCTAGGGCTTCCGACCGAGCTGCTCTCGCCTGCAGAAATGAGCCGGCGCTTCCCGATGATCGATTTCACCGGCGTCCATGCCGGCATGTTCGAACCCGGGTTCGGTGCCCTGATGGCCCGGCGAGCGGTCCAGACGCTGGTCAAGAACTTCGTCGCGGCAGGCGGTGAGTTTCGGCACGAACTGGCCCACGTCCCGCAGCATGGCGGCCCGCTGCAATCGATCCAGTTTGCCAGTGGCATGAGGTTGGAAGCCGACGCATTCGTGTTCGCGCTCGGGCCGTGGCTGCCAAAGGCGTTTCCGGAGCTGCTCGGCAATCGAATCTTCGCCACCCGGCAGGAGATTTTCTATTTCGCGCCGCCCGAGGGAGATCGGCGCTTCCTGCCCGACCTCATGCCCGGCTGGGCCGACTTCAACGCCGGCGACATGTATTACGGCTTCCCCGACCTCGAAGCGCGCGGCGTCAAATTCGCTCACGATAGGCATGGCATCGCGGTCGATCCCGACACCCAATCGCGCGAGCCGACCCGCGCCGCGCTCGACGAGGTCATCGCCTTCCGCGACCGCCGTTTCCCGCTGCTCAAGGGCGCACCCGTGACCGGCGCCGAGGTCTGCCAATATGAGAATAGCTCGAACGGCGACTTCCTGATCGACCGCCATCCGGCAATGTCCAATGTGGTGCTGGTCGGCGGCGGATCGGGCCATGGCTTCAAGCACGGCCCCGAAGTCGGCCGCCTCGCCGCCGAACTCGCTCTAGGCGCTGGCAATCAGTCCGAACCGCGCTTCAGCCTCGCCACCAAGGGCGAAACCCAGCACCGCGAGGTGCATTAGCGACGCATGTTTTCCTTCGGCCAGGATCCTGCGAAAGCCATGGGCGAGGCGCTAGGATAGACCTTGCTGGCGCTTTCCGCGCGGAATGCGATATAACATAGGTTAATTATGGTCCGCGGCGGGGGAGCATTTGCGGGTGATCGACCGTCTACAGGTCATGGCCGCCGGCCTCATTCCTCTGTCCTTCGCGGCAGGCATTGAGCCAGCCCACGCTGCCCAGCCCGACGAGGGTGATACCATCGTGGTGACCGCCCAGCGGCGTCCCGAGCGGCCCGAGGATGTGCCGATCTTTCTCACCGCGATATCCGGCCTGGACCTCGAACGGATGCAGGCGACTGACATGGCCAGTCTCGGCAAGGTCGCGCCCAGCCTGCACATGACCCGTACCGGCGCCTTTACCCAGCCCTTCCTGCGCGGCGTCGGCAAGCGATCGACCCTGGGTGTCGAAAACAGCATCGCGACCTATGTAGACGGCGTCTATCTGGCCTCGTCGATCAGCGCCCTGCTCGATCTTCGCGGCATCGACCGGGTCGAGGTCCTGAATGGCCCGCAGGGCACCTTGTTTGGGCGCAATGCGACAGGCGGTGTCATCCAGGTCGCAACGCGCGACCCGGATCCGGGGTTGAACGGTGAAGCCGAACTGCACGCCGGCACTTACGGCTATGTTCGTGGCGACGTTTACCTCACCGGAGGCAGTGACCGGATGGCTGGCAACCTTGCCGTCAGCCTGTCGCGGAACGGCGGCTATGGGACCAACCTTTTCACCGGCAAGAAAGACCAGGGCGAAGTCGACCACAGCCTGGTTGCGCGCAGCAAGTGGATATGGCGGCCCGACGAAGGGCTGAAGCTGACGCTGGCCGGCGATTATCAGGATATCGAACAGGATTTCACGCAAATGCCGGTGGCCGGGTTTCAACCGGTTGGCAATCCTCGCGTGCTGGACTTGCGCGACAGCGACCATGACGGGTCGAACCGCATGCACTTCAAATATGGCGGAGGGTCGCTCAAGGCCGAGGCCGCAATCGGCGGGGTCAATTTCATGAGCCTTACCGCCCTGCGCCTGATGCACGCACGCTATCACGCCGACCTGGATGTCGGTCCGCAGCTGCTGCTGTTCGCCGCGCCAGACACCGAACAAAAGCAATTTAGCCAGGAATTCCAGCTTCAGTCACCCGACGAAGCCCGCCTGCGCTGGGTGGCCGGCCTTTATTACATCCACCTTCAGGAGAGATACGACCCCACCATATTCCGCTACGGCGGAAGCTATTCGGACATGCTGGGTGGCCGGATTTTTCAGACACTGTCCGACATCGGAAGAATGTCCTCCTACGCCGCCTACGCCCAGGCCACCTTGCCAATCGGGGAGGCAACACGGCTGACCGGCGGCCTCCGATACACGATCGAGAAAAGATCGGTTGAAGCGTTTGGTGAGCGATTGTTCGACAATCCGCCTTTCGTTCGCCCCATCCCTGGCCTGCCGCTGCCGGCGGAAGAGCCGCTAAAGCAGAGCGACACCTTCCGCGCCCTGACCTGGCGCGCGTCCGTCGACCATGATTTTTCAGACGCGCTGATGGGCTTCGCTTCGGTCAGCCGCGGTTTTCAGAGCGGTGGCTGGAACCTGCAGACGCCGCAGGTCCCGTCGTTCGGGCCGGAAACGCTCGACGATTATGAGGCTGGTTTCAAATATGTCGATGGATCGGGCCGCTTGAAGGCCGACGCAGCCATTTTCTACTATGACTATTCCGACCTCCAACTTTCGGCGTTCACGCCTATCGGTTCGGTAACGACCAATGCCGCTTCCGCCGACATCTACGGGCTCGACGTGCAGCTCGGTGCACGGCTAGGCGATCGCACGAACGTGACGCTCGGTGCGCAGTGGCTGAAGGCTCAGTTCAACCGCTTCTCCAACGCAACATGTACGGATTACAGCCAGGATGCGGCATCGCCCTATCTGCCTGTGCAGTGCGATGTTACCGGCAACCGGCTGCCCTTCGCGCCTAAATTCACGGCCCATTTGGGGGCCAATCACCGGCTTTCCCTGGGACGGTCGGGAACGCTGCTGCTGAGCGGAAACATGGCCCACAATTCCGGCTATTTCTCGGAAGTCGACAATGTCGTTCGTCAGGACGCCTATACGACCGTCGACCTTTCGGCGGAATGGCGGCCAGTTCGACGCGGGCCGTCGATCCGGTTCTGGGTCCTAAATCTGACCGATGCCCATTACTACGGGACGTTGGTGACCTTCCCGACGACTGGCGTTCTGCAGCGGCCGGCCGAGCCGCGCCGTTTCGGCGCTTCCATCGGCTACGCCTTCTAGCAGCATCGGCGCTCTAGGTTTAAGCAACGAAGCGCATTAGCTTGTGCGAATTGGCTGCTGGGAGAAGTAGTGGCGCGGGACTACCTGGGGCTGTTCGATACACCGCCGAACCGGCAGGAAATCCGGTTCGGCGTCGCCATTGTTGGGCTGCTGTTTGCCGCCGTCATGGTCATCCTTCCCATCCGCAACATTCAACTCGGTTCGGTCGATGCCTTCGTTCCGACGATCAACGCCGTCATGTTCGCCGGAGAGCTGATCATCGGCACCTTGCTCTACGCTCAGGCCGCCGTTTTCCGGTCTCGCGCGCTCACTATTTTGGCGTCGGGCTATATCTTTGCCGCTCTGCTCCTGGTTCCCCACGCTCTCAGCTTTCCAGGGGCCTTCAGCGACAAGGGATTGCTGGGAGCCAAGGTCAATACGACCGCGTGGCTCGCAATCTTTCGGCGCCTGGCGTTTCCAGCTGCGGTCATCCTCTATGCCTGGCTCAAACGGGCGGATTCACAGGTTCAGCCGGACGCGGAGCGGCCTCCACCGATGGTCGGCTTGGGCCTCATCGTTGCAATCGCGCTCGCGGCCCTGGTGACGCTTCTGACAACCCTCGGGCATGACCTGCTCCCACCCTTGTTCCTCAATCAGCGCGAGGGAATTCACACCAATCTGCTAGTCTTCAATTCGACGACGATCGCACTCTCGATCGCCGCCATGGTCATGCTGTTCCGGCAGGACAAATCGGTGCTCGATATGTGGCTTTTGGTCGCCCTGTCCGGCTGGCTGTTCCAGTCGCTCCTGAACCTGCCGTTGCACGCCCGATTCACGCTCGGCTGGTACGGCCTGTTCGTCATCATGTTGGCGTCGAATCTCTTCGTCATGCTGGCGCTCATTGCCGAATCCAATCGCCTTTATGCGCGGCTGGCCTTGTCCACGGCGGCGAGGGATCGGGAACGGGATGCTCGCCTGATGTCGATGGACGCGGTGGCGGCCGCCATTGCCCATGAAGTCGGGCAGCCGCTCACCGCGGTCAAGCTCAGTGCCTCCGCCGCGCTGAGGTGGCTCACACGCTCAGAGCCGGATACGGCAAGGGCAATTCAGTCGCTCCGCGAAACAATCGATTCCGGCGAGCGGACCTTCGATATCATCAAGAGTATCCGGGCGACATTCGCCCAGGGATCAGGGCCCGTGAGCGAGTTCAGCCTCAACGACTTGGTGCGCGAGACGGCGTCGCTCATGGATAGGGAGTTGGCCGCGCGGAAGGTCTCACTCCAACTCTCATTGGATGAAGGCTTGCCTCCAATTCTGGCTAACAGGGTTCAGATCCAGCGGGTCCTCATCAACCTGCTGACCAATGCGATCGAATCCATGGTCGCGACGCGCGGGCGACAGCGGCTCCTCGCCATCCGCTCCGTCTTGATGGATGGACAGAAGGCGCAGCTCGATGTGAGCGATTCCGGAACCGGCATCTCACTCGAAAAAATGGCCCAGATCTTTGAACCGTTCTTCACCACCAAGGCGACCGGAACGGGCTTGGGACTATCGCTGTCCCGAAGCATCATCGAAGAGCATGGCGGACGGCTGTGGGCGTCGGCGGGCGAAGACCTTGGTGCCACCTTCCACATGCAATTGAATTGCCGCCCTGGAATTGGCTAGTCGCGCCGGTGGTTCTTCGACAGCCAATGCCCGCTTTCGATCAAAAGCGGACGATGACTAGCCCTCCTTGGCGACGGCGACCAACGCGGGCCGAAGTAGCCGGTCCTTGAGCATATAGCCCGACTGCATTTCCTCGACGATCGTGCCTGGTTCGGCCTTGTCGGTGGCAATTTCGATCATCGCCTGGTGTTTGTGTGGGTCGAGCGGCTGGCCGACCGCTTCGACGCGGACAATGCCCTGTCGCGCGAACACGGCGTCCAACTCGCGCAGCGTCGCTTCAATCCCGTCGACGAAGCTCTTGGACTTTTCGTCTTCACGCGCCGCTTCCGGCACATGGCTCAGCGCCCGGTCGAGATGGTCGCGCACCGCCAGCATATCGCGAGCGAACCCTGTTGCGGCATAGGCCGAGGCCTGCTGCTTTTCCGATTCCAGCCGTCGCCGGACATTCTGCGTCTCGGCATGCGCGTAAAGCACCTTGGCATTGGCTTCCTCGAGCAGCTTCTCAAGCTCCGCCACGCGGTCGTGCTCTGCGAGCTCCGGCGCGTCGGCGGCGGTCTCCTCGCGGATTTCGTCGGCTTCCTGGTGCAGGTCTTTCTTGTCCATCATCTCATATATCTCGTGAGGGCTTGCGCCGTGAAATCCACCATGGGAACGACTCGCGCATAGTTCAATCGCGTCGGTCCGATAACCCCGACAACGCCGACCACCTGGCCTTCGCTCCCATGATAAGGCGCAGCAATAACGCTGGAGCCCGAAAGCGCGAACATCCGGTTCTCGCTGCCGATGTAGATTCGGCACCCCTGCCCTTCGCGCGCGCCTTCCAGCAGCCGGGCGATTTCCTGCCGGTCCTCCAGCTCATCGAGCAGCCTTCGAACGCGTTCGAGATCGGCGGCGGCGCCATCGTCGATCAGGTTTGCCTGCCCGCGGACAATCAGCACCGGCCGCTGGGCATGATCCTCGCTCCAGTCGGCCAGCCCCTTTGCGACTAGCTCAGCGGCGACGGCATCGATAGCCTCGCGCCGCTCGGTGATTTCGGCGCGCAAGCGGGCCTCGGCCTCCGCCAGGGTCATTCCGCTGAGGCGCGCATTGACGAAATTGGCGACTTCGGCGAGCGCCAGGGCGCTGGTTCCTCCGGCCAGCGGCACGACGCGATTCTCGACGCTGCCGTCGCTGCCGACCAGCACCGCCAACGCCCGATCGGCCGCGAGCGGCACGAAACTCAACTGTCGCAGGCGCAGTTCGGACTTCGGCGCCAGCACGACGCCGGCGCAGGCCGACAGGCCGGACAGGGTTGCGGTTGCTGCCTCCAGCGCCTCCTCGATAGACCGGTCCTTCAATTGCGCCTCGATCGCCGCGCGTTCGCGGGCCGGCGGCAGGGCGCTGTGCATGATTCCGTCAACGAACAGGCGGAGTCCTGTCTCGGTCGGGATCCGCCCAGCCGAGGTGTGCGGGTGAGTCAGGAGCCCGCGCTCTTCCAGCTCCTGCATCACCCCGCGGATCGACGCGGGCGACAGGCTGGCGGCGCCTGCCAGCGCCTTTGACCCGATCGGCTGGCCGCGGTCGAGATAAGCCTCGACCACCAGCCGGAAGATGTCCCGCATGCGGTTGGTCAGATCGCCGATCGGCTCGTTCATGGCGGGGATGTAGGGCGAAGCCATTTGAAAGCCAACGATGGTGAGGCTAGGGGCCTTTCAACCATTATCAGGAGATTTGCATGCGCCCCAGCGGCCGCGCCCCCGACCAGATGCGCGCATTGACGTTCGAGCCCGGCTTTACCCGGCATGCCGAAGGGAGCTGCCTGGTCAGTTTCGGCGATACGCGGGTGCTGGTCACTGCTTCGGTCGAGGACCGGGTGCCGCCGTTCCTGCGGGGAAAGGGCCAGGGCTGGGTGACTGCCGAATATGGCATGCTGCCCCGCGCCACCCATACGCGCGGCAACCGCGAGGCGGCCAAGGGCAAGCAGTCGGGCCGTACCCAGGAAATCCAGCGGCTGATCGGTCGTTCGCTCCGTGCCGTTGTCGACTTGCCCAAGCTCGGCGAGCGGCAGGTGATCGTCGACTGTGATGTAATCCAGGCCGACGGCGGCACGCGCACTGCCTCCATCTCCGGCGCCTGGGTCGCCCTCCGCATCGCGATCGACAAGCTGCTGGCCGCGGGAACTCTGGCCGAAGACCCGATCCGCACCCAGGTCGCCGCGGTCAGCTGCGGAATCTACGAAGGCACGCCGGTCCTCGACCTCGACTATATCGAGGACAGCTCGGCTCATTCGGACGGCAATTTCGTCCTGACCGGTGACGGCGCCATCGTCGAAGCGCAGTTGACAGCGGAAGGCGCAACCTTTGACGAGGAAGGATTGTTACGCCTCCTTCGCTTGTCGCGGGTCGGTTGCGATGAAATCTTCAAGGCTCAACTGAAGGCGGTGGGCAAATGAAAGCGATCGGTCCCAAGCTGGTTATCGCGACCCACAATGCCGGCAAACTCCGTGAAATCCAGGAGCTGCTCGCTCCGCATGGCATCGATTGCGTCGGCGCCGCCGAGCTCGGCCTCCCCGAGCCAGAGGAGATCGGCAATAATTTCATCGACAATGCCGAGTTGAAGGCGCGCGAGGCGGCGGATCTAAGTGGCCTGCCGGCGCTAGCCGACGACAGCGGCATTGCAGTCGATGCGCTCCATGGCCTGCCCGGCATTTTCTCCGCCCGCTGGGCCGAGGACGAGAACGGCAACCGCGACTTCAACCGGGCGATGGAACGCGTGTGGCGTGAGGTCGAGGCCGCGGGAGAAGAAGCCGGGCACGACGCCCACTTCGTCTGCGCGCTTTCGGTGGCCTGGCCCGACAATGGCCAGGCGGAGAGCTTCGAAGGCCGGGTCTATGGCACGTTGGTCTGGCCGCCGCGCGGCGACCGCGGCTTCGGATATGATCCGATGTTCGTACCGAACGGGCACGAGCGCACCTTCGCCGAGTTCGATCCTGAGGAAAAGCACGCCATCAGCCACCGTGCCGAGGCGTTCAAGAAGCTAGTTGCCGCCCTCGGCTAGCTTGGTGCCGGCAGAAAGCGCAGCCAGCGGATCGCCGCGGTTGGCTGACAGGTAAAAACCGTCCTTGTTGCCGGTCGGGGCGTAGCGGCAAACGAAATAATCGGTGGTTGCGCTCGACGCGAGCGCGCAGCCGACTTCGGTCGTCGTCGGCCAGACGATCTGCGTGTAGTGCGCGACCGCATGCCAGTCGCCGTTGACGCTATTGTCGGGGAAAGCGCCAGGCCGAAAATGACGGGCTTCGTCAACCATCACGCCGATCATCACGTCATAGGAAAACAGGCCGCGCTGGCCGCGCCACAGATTTTCGCCAGATTTCCTGCGCCGGCCCGGCGTCTGGTCATGTCCATAAACGCCTGTCGCCGCCATATATTGGGCGTGGGCCAGCGCCCCGGCCGCCAGTTCCTGGTTCCAACTGACGGCCGGGACACCGAATTGGGCACGAGCGCGATTGTGCGCGGTCAGCACGCTATTGCGCAGCAGTGCCTCGCCGCGATCCGCCGGCGCCGGCCAATTGGGATTGGGCAGCGTCGCCGCAGCAGCCGGGGCCGCAGCCAGCAGGACAGCAAGGGCGAGCACGCGCTTCATCGCGCGATTGTCGCCGGTCCTGGTTAACAAGCTCCTGAAACGGCGTGGTTAAGGCTTAGCGAAGCATAGTTCCGACGACGTTGCCGGCAGGCCAGTAGCGGCACACCAGATAATCGTCGGCGCGGTTTGATGCGGTCGCGCAGCCGACCCGCTGCGAGGTCGGCCAGATGATCTGGGTATAGTGCCCGACCTGCGACCAGTCGCCGGTCCGGCTGACGTCCGGAAAACGCCCGGACCGATAGTAGCGCCGCTCGCCGACCAGATGGCCGATCATTTCGCCATAGCTGTAGGCGCTGCGGGTCCCCATCCACAGATTCTCGCCCTGTTTCGGATTGCGGCCGCGCTGCGGATCATGCTCGAACCGGTTGTTGCGCGCCAGGACCTGGGCGTAGGCGCGGGCATCATTTGCCAGACCTTCGTCCCAAATAAGCGGCCCGACGCCATATTGTTGGCGCGCCTGGTTATGGCCGGTAATCATCGCCGTCCGCAGCAGGGCCGCGCTGCGCGGCTGCGGGCGCAAATCGGTCCGTACCTCGGCCACGGTCTGGGGCGTCGCGAGCGCGGCGACTGGCAACGAGAGGATAAGGACCGTAAGAGCGCGGCGCACCATGGCGACCTTGGCTATCGATCCGGAGCTTAACGGGGCTCGAACGGCAAAGCACGGCGGCAAGCTGGCGCTTTACGTCCATTGGCCATTTTGCGTCAGCAAATGCCCCTATTGCGACTTCAACAGCCATGTCCGCGCCTCGATCGACCAGGATGACTGGCAGAAAGCGCTGCTCGCCGATCTGGCCCACGAAGCGGCGCTTCTCCCAGGGCATGAGCTGGGCTCGATTTTTTTCGGTGGCGGGACCCCGTCGCTGATGGATCCGGCCACGGTCGAGGTAGTCATCGACGCGGCGCGCAATCATTGGCCGCAGGCTGACGATCTTGAAATCACGCTGGAGGCCAATCCGAACAGCTCCGAGGCGGCGCGCTTCGCCGACATTGCCAGCGCAGGGGTAAACCGGATCAGCCTGGGCTTGCAGAGCTTCGACGACGCGGCGCTTGCCTTCCTTGGCCGTGCCCATTCTGCAGATGAGGGCATGCGCGCGCTCAACGCTGCCCAATCGGCTGTGCGCCGTGTCAGTTTCGACCTGATTTACGCGCTTCCCGGCGATACGGAGCGCGGCTGGTCTGCCTCGCTCGACCGTGCGCTGTCCCTCGGCACCGAGCATCTTTCGCTCTACCAGTTGACCATCGAACCGGGCACGCGCTTCGCGACGATGGTCGTAAAACATGAGTTTGAGCCGCTCGATTCCGAAGCCTCTGCCACTTTATTCGAACTGACCCAGGCACGCACTGCCGAGGCTGGCCTCCCCGCCTATGAGATTTCCAACCACGCCCGGCCGGGAGCGGAGAGCCGCCACAACCTCGCTTACTGGCGCTACCAGGATTATGCGGGCGTCGGTCCTGGCGCCCATGGCCGGCGCGGCGGCATTCGCACCGTGCGCCATCGGAAGCCCGAGAATTTCCTGTCAGCAATCGAGCGCAACGGGCACGGACTTGTCGAAGAAGCGCCGCTGACCCGGGAAGAGGCGGCACATGAGGCGTTGGTCATGGGCCTCAGGCTCGCCGAGGGGATTGATCCAGCCGCGCTGTCGGACCGACTCGGGGTCGAGCATTTGGTCGATGAGGCAGCCGTCGAACGGCTGTCGAAGCTCGGCTTATTGGAGCGGGACGGTTTACGGCTCAGGACGACCGAGCCGGGCCGCCTGCTGCTGGATTCCATCCTGGCGGAGATCGCGGCCTAGAAGACCGTTCCGGCGGGCGACACCACAGTCGTTCCCGCCGCTGTCACCTGGCGGACCTCGAGCAGTCGCTCGGCAACGCCTTCATGGACGAAGCGGAAGCTGCCATCGACGCCCGCGAACCCCTCCTTGTCGACAAGGCTCTTTGCCGGGAAAGCTCGGCCGATCGGCCAGTTCTTCGCGTTTCTCACTGCCAGCAAGACCGAGTCGTAGCCGAGGCTGGCGAGTCGATAAGGCGTCTTGCCGTAACGCGCTCGATAGCGGGTGACGAGCCGATCGAACTGCGTGTCCGGCGCCGCGGCATACCATGCGCCGCGCAGCGAAACCGTTTTGCCGATGGCGCGGTCGCTGGCCCAAAGCTCGGTTCCCAGCCGATGCGGACCGGCCTTGATCGCCGGGCCGGCCAGAGCCGCCATTCGGGTCGAATCCCCGATCAGAACCGCGTCGATCGGACCCTTCGCATTAAGCCTGCCTGCGGCTGCCACTATCGAGGCTTTTGTCCGGTCGTAGCTCTCGATCGATGCCACCCTTCCGCCGGACTTCCGTACCGCGCCGAGCAGCGCCTGCGCCGCCCGTTGACCATAAAGCCCGGTCGGAACCAGCGCGCCAAAACTATTGGCTCCCTTGGTCCGCGCAAAGGAGACCACGCGGTCGATCGATTGGTCCGGGGTGAAACCCATGATGTAGACGCCGTCGCCGGCGACGCCTTCGTCATTCGAAAAGGAGATGATCGGGATGCCGGCACGGCGCGCCACCGGAGCGGCCGCGCGCACATCCTCCGCCAACAGCGGGCCGAGGATTAGCCGGCTGCCGTCCGTGATCGCCTGCTGGGTTGCCACGGCCGCGCCGCCTGGCCGTGCACTGTCATAAACCTGGATCCGGATCGACTGTTCGCCGGTGTCGAGCAGCGCCAGCCTGGCGGCATTGGCGATCGAAGTGCCGACCCCGCCGTCAGGACCCGTCAACGGCACAATCACCGCGACCTCGTTGGTCTCCTGACCCGCAGGGACCGGCGGTGGCTCGACGCCCGCGGGCTGAACTGGGCCGCGGGGCGCTGTCTGGCAGCCGGCCAGCACCAGGATGCTTGCTCCCGCACCGATCATGAATGCGCGCCGTGCTTGCCGGGAAGTCAAATTCAATGCCATGCCCTTACCCCGATGGACCAACCGCTTCCGCCCGGACTCTATATCGTTGCGACGCCAATCGGCAATCTAGGCGACATGACCTCGCGCGCCGCTGATACATTACGGCGCGCCGATCACATATTGGCCGAAGACAAAAGGGTCACTGCCAAGCTGCTTGCCCATATCGGGGCGAAGGCGCCCATGACGGCCTATCACGACCATAGCGATGAGAGTTTGCGCCAGCGCATTCTCGGCGATCTCGCCACCAAGGCCGTGGCGCTGGTCAGCGACGCGGGAACGCCGCTTATCTCCGATCCCGGCTACAAGCTGGTTCGGTCAGCCCGCAAATCGGGACACACGATCCACACCCTTCCTGGCCCTAGTGCCGCGATCGCCGCCCTGACCCTCGCGGGCCTACCTACCGATCGCTTTTTGTTTCTCGGTTTCCTTCCGGCCAAGGCCAAGGCCAGGGCCGACGCCATCGCCGACGTGAAAACAGTTCGCGCAACGCTTGTCCTATACGAAAGCGGCCCGCGACTTGGCGATAGCCTTGCAGCCTTCAGGGACGGGCTGGGAGAACGCGAAGCGGCCGTGGTCCGTGAAATCAGCAAGCTCCATGAAGAAACCGTCACCGGCACGTTGGCCGAGTTGGCCATTCGCTATGCTGACGCACCTCCCAGGGGCGAGATCGTGATTGTCATCGCGCCTCCACCCGAGCGGGAAGAGGCCAGCGACGATGAACTCGACCAGGCGTTACGATCCGCGCTGGCCACCATGAGCCCGTCGCGCGCAGCCGCCGACGTCGCGGCCACGCTCGGCGTTCCTCGCAAGCGCGCTTATGCCCGAGCGCTCGAGCTTGGGGCATCCAGCTGAATCGCCAGCTTGCCGAGAACCGTGGTCGCAAGGCGGAAACTATCGCCGCCTGGTGGCTACGCCTGCATGGCTGGAACATTCTTGCCAAGCGCGTGCGGGTCGCGGGTGGCGAGGTCGACTTGGTTGCCCGCCGCGGCCGGACGCTGGCGTTTGTCGAGGTCAAGCAAAGGTGCACGGTCGATGCCGCGGCCTGGGCGCTCGACGAATACCGGCTGCGGCGTGTCGCAGTCGCAGCCCAGCGGCTGGCGCCGCGCTATGCTCGCGACGGCGACGACATCCGCATCGATGCCTTGTTCATCGTGCCCGGCCGACTGCCGCGCCACATGGCAAATGTGTGGATCGGCTAACAGCCGTTCGCCCTGGGCTCGTCGAAGGGCCGTCCTTCCTTCTTGCGGAAAAACAAGTACAGGGCTTCGACGAGCTCAGCCCGAACGGAATTTGATGTGTCGCTTACCGTCGCCGTGCAAATGGACCCGCTGGAAAAGATCGGCATCGCCGGCGATTCCACGTTCGCGCTGATGCTGAAGGCCCAGGAGCGCGGCCATCGCCAGTTCCACTATCTTGCGGAGGACCTCAGTTACGAGGACGGCCGGGTGCGGGCGCGGGCGCGGCCTGTCACCGTGCAGCGGGTCGCGGGCAATCATTTCACGGCTGGCGAATTTCAGGTCCTCGATCTCGCCAAAGACGTCGATGTCGTCCTGATGCGCCAGGATCCGCCGTTCGATATCGGATACATCACTGCCACTTATTTGCTTGAACGGATCGCCGGCGACACGCTGGTGGTGAACGATCCGCGATCGGTCCGCGACGCGCCGGAAAAGCTGTTCGTGCTCGATTTTGCGGAATTCATGCCGCCGACAATGATCAGCCGGAACCTGGCGGAAATTCGCGATTTTCATGCTCGCCACGGTGAAATTGTCGTGAAGCCGCTGCACGGCAAGGCCGGCGAGGGCGTGTTCCGCATTGGCCGGGACGGCACCAATTTGACGGCCCTCGCCGAGCTGTTCGGCTCGATCTGGAGGGAGCCGTTTATCGCCCAGGCCTATCTTTCATCGGTGACGGAGGGCGACAAGCGCATCGTGCTGGTCGACGGAGAAGTTGCCGGAGCAATTAATCGGCGGCCAAAGGCCGGTGAATTCCGGTCGAACCTGGCCGCTGGCGGCACTGCAGAGCAGACCGAACTAACCCCCCGTGAGCGGGAAATTTGCGCGGCGATCGGGCCCGAACTCAAGCGCCGCGGCCTGCTGTTTGTGGGGATCGACGTCATTGGCGGGATGATGACCGAAATCAACGTCACCTCGCCGACCGGCATCGTCGCCATCGATCAGTTCAACGGCAGCGACACGCCCGCGCTCATCTGGGATGCCATCGAGGCGAAGGTTGCCGCTCGATGAGTGACTGGATTGTTCGCCTGATCGAGCAATCGGGCTATCTCGGTGTCGGATTCCTGATGTTCCTGGAAACGGTGTTTCCGCCGATCCCATCGGAAGTGATCATGTCGGTCGCGGGCGTGGCCGCGGGTCAGGGCAAGCTCAACTATGGCCTGGTCGTTGCCGCCGGTACCGCCGGTGCGATGCTCGGCAATATCCTCTGGTATTTGGCTGCCAGGGCGCTCGGCATCCTGCGGCTGGAGCCGATCATTCACCGCTGGGGCCGTTGGATCACGATGAGCTGGGTTGAGGTGAAGCGCGCCGAACGCTGGTTCGACCTACACGGCACATTCTTCGTCTTCGTCGGACGTCTGGTGCCCACGGTCCGCAGCCTCGTGTCGATTCCGGCCGGCCTGCTCAAGATGAGCTTTCGCCGCTTCATGCTTGCCTCG
>Ga0310886_10000037_pt1 | contig 25198 bp, 21 predicted proteins | sample T60D3metaG_FD_202511 | JGI IMG/M metagenome (GOLD analysis project Ga0310886, IMG submission 202511) | Lab incubated soil microbial communities from West Virginia University Organic Research Farm, Morgantown, WV, United States - T60D3 | ecosystem: Environmental > Terrestrial > Soil >...
TTCGAGCGTGACCTGCGGGTCCGGCCAGAGCGCCGCCTGGGTCTCGTCCTGGTGTGAGAAATCCACTCGGGGAGTGAGTGTGTAGTCGCCGAACTCGATGTCGTAGGCGAGGCCGATGTTCCCGGTCAACTCGGGCGAGAACGGGACCTTTGCGCCCGAGAGGTTGACGACATCATCGGGAACGCCGTTGCCGTCCGCGTCGTCGCTAAGACCGTCGCCAGGGGGGACGCCGGTGACGTTGTTGACGTTGTCGACGAACCGGAATGGGTCCCGGACGTCGCTGAATGTGCCGAGCTCGGTGTCCATATACGCCAGACCGAAGTCGAGGGCGAAGTTGCCGAACCTCGCCTGGCCGCTGAACTCAACTCCCCAGACCGTGCTCTCCGTCTCGGCGTTCCGATTGGTCGGATTGTTTATCCCCGGGACGGTGAACTCGGAAAAGTTCGCCTGGTAATCGTCGAAGGTTTCGTAGTAGACCGACAGCTGCGTGTGGAACTGATCGTCGACGAAGCGCGCCTTCCATCCGGCCTCGTAGTTGATGACCTCCATCGGGTCATAGATGAGAAATGGCGGGAAAATATTGATTCCGCCGCTCACGTGTCCGCTCGAGACGAGCCCATAGAGATAGTGCATGGCACTGACGTCCCAGTTGACCGCCGCCTGCCAGTCGACATCGTCCTCATCGAGGCTTTGCCGGTCGCCTCCGGGCGTGACGAAGGGAAACAACGGCGGCGACAAGCCGTCACCTACGGTGTAGTTTACAAACTGGTCCCGTTCGTATTCGCCGTAACGGACACCGGCTTCCAGTTCCACCTCGTCCGTAATTCGATATCGGCCGTGGGCAAAGATGGCGCGATCCTCTTCCTCGTTGTCCCAGGGAGTGGTGAACCACGGGTAGGCGAGGTTGGGGACGGGGCCGCCGATAAAGTTGAATCCACCCTTCTCCCACGTCGGCAGCACCGAATCCTGCTTCTGCCAGAAGAGACCGAGCGTCCAGGTGAAGGCCTGGTCTTCCGCCGACAGCAGATTGAACTCTTGGGAGTAGAAATCTGCATCGATCCGGCTGTTGAAGATATAGATCGGAGGGTTGATGGTCGCGTTCAGGTCGAGATTGTTGACCGACTTGATGTCCTGGTAGCCGGTCAGCGAGGTCAAGGTTATGCCGTTGCCGAATTTGTACGCGAGGTCGAGCACCGCGCGCGTCGACTCGTCGGTATACACAAAGTTGGCGTATTGCTCGACGACCCCCAGCGGTTCCTGGCCGAAAACGGTTGTCGGATTGCCGCCAAAGTCGAGGTCGTGATAATCAACCTTGAGTGTCGCCGAGAAACTGTCCGACGGTTGCCAGAGCAGGCCCACTCGGTAGCTGTTGTTGTCGACTTCGCCGGGATGGCCCGTGTAATCCCCGGTGATCGCGTCGTAGAAGTGATCGCGCTCGGCATGACGATACCCAAGCCGCAGCGCGGCAGTCTCGCCCATCGGGATGTTGACGATGCCGGTCGCCTCCAGAGACCCATAATCGCCCCCGCCGAGCTCTACGCTGCCATCGAGCTCATCGAGGTGCGGATCGTTGGTGTTGATGAACACGGCGCCGCCCGCGGCGTTCTTGCCGACAAACGTTCCCTGCGGCCCGCGATAGACTTCGATCGACTCCATGTCGAAGTACGGCTCGTTCTGGAAATAGCCCGCCAGGGTCGGCGTGCCGTCGCGATAGATCACCACGCCAGAGGGCACGTCGATGTCGACCTGGCTGCGCCCGAGACCACGGATGTTGAAGACGTTTGCAGATCCGTACTGCGTGACTGTGACGGCGGGCGCGGCGTACTGGAGAGCGTACAGGTCCACAACGCCCTTGTTCTCCAGGAGATCCTGGTTCAGCACCGTCGCAGACAGGCTGGCGGTTTGCAGGTCTTCGCTGCGCCGTTTGGCCGTCACGATGATTTCTTCGAGATCATCGTTTGCGGGGGCCTGCGCCTGCGCCCGGACATCGGCACCGAAAAGTGCAGCGGAGCAGGCCATCGCGAGCAGCGGAATGCGGTTCCGCGACGAAAAAGCATTTCTCATCTGAAGTCCCCCCGACGTTCCAAATCCCGCCGCCTCAGTGACCGTCCGCGGACGGTGCTGGTCGATGCTAACATGTTAGCTAAGTCGATTGAAAGGGTCACTCCTGCTACAACTCGCGTCCCGCGCGTGGCGCGCGTTCGGAAAACCGGGATCCCGCCGCCGCTGCTGTCGCCTGCTCACCACGGTGACGCGCCGTGGTCCGCCCGCCCCCCGCTTGCACCCCTGCTCCAGAAAACTGGCTGGAGAACAAGCACACGCGACCCCTGGGCGACTTTGCTTACGCCTGGCTAGGCGCGTCAGGCATACAACGGCCACTGACTCCGCGGCGACCGGCTCGGCAAAATCTGCTGAGAATGTCCTTGCAGCCTACGAGCGATGTCTCGCGGTACTAACATGTTAGGATCTGCCAGTGTCAGGTACCAGCGCCGAGGCTAAGATTGGCCCGATGAGCAAGAGCCATCCGATCGGAGACTCCGCCGAGCATTCGAAAGCGGAGCGTGTCTATCGGGAGCTCCGTCGTCGCATTCGCGGCCTCGAGCTGCAGCCCGGTTCGCGGCTGCAGAAGAACGAGATCGCGGTCGAGTTCGGTGTGTCGCGGGCGCCGGTGAGCGAGGCGATCGCGTGGCTCGCTGAAGAGGGGCTCGTGGACGTGTATCCGCAGAGCGGCAGCTTCGTCGCGCCGATCCGTCCCGAAGATGTGCGGGAGGCCCTGCTGATCCGCACCGGGCTCGAAGTGGAGGCCGTGCGTCGCGTCGCGCAGCAGGCGGATGGGCAACTGCTGAAGCGGCTCGATGAGAACCTTGACGCCCAGGCGGCGGCGATCCGCGATAACGACATGGCGCTGCTCGACGACCTCGACGAAGCGTTTCACGCTACGATCATCGGCGCGCTCGACTCACCACGCGCGCAGCGACTGCTCGACTCGGCACGCGCGCTGCTCGACCGGCCGCGTTTTCATGCGCTGCCAGAAGACGGCCGACCAAACGCTACGCTCAGCGAGCATCGCCGCATCGCGGATGCGATTCGCACGGGGGATCCCGAACTGGCGGGGGCGGCGATGCGCGTGCACATCGCAATGGTGGCGCGTGCCATCGAGCTCGACCGCGCAGAGACGGAAACCAAGACGAGGTCGAAGAGCGCAAGGTGAGAGGCGCCGTCACCCCTGCATGAAAGTCACCGGCGTCAAGGTGACCCCCTATGCCTTCCCGCCGGCCGGCAAGCCTGCCGGACGACACGCGACCAGCGGCAGTATCGTCGAGCTCATGACCGACAGCGGTCTCACCGGTATCGCGATCGGCGCCGATGGAGCCCACACGCAGATCGAACGCCTCGTGGGCGAGATGCTTGTCGGCGCAGACCCCCGCGCGACGAGCGGGCTCTGGCGGCAGATGACCGACGCGCAGGCGACCCTGAACGAGGGCTTCGCGAGCACGACGATCGCCGTGCTGGACGTGGCGCTCTGGGACCTGAAGTCGAAGGCGAATGACGAGCCATTGTGGAAAACGCTCGGCGGGAGCCGCCCCCGCGCCAATGCGCACGGGGGCGGTATCGCGCCGACGATGAGTGACCACGAGCTCGTCGACTGGTACCGGGCGCTCTCGCGCGACTACGGTCTGCGCGGCGCGACACTCGTGATCGGTGGCGACGAAGACCGCGATCTCGCGCGCCTCGAGGCGATGCGCACGACGCTCCGCCAGGAAACGACGGCGGCGACGCTGATCGTGGACGCGGAACAGCGCTGGGCGCCGGACGAGGCCATCCGTCGGCTGCGCACGATGGAGCGGATGTTCGATGTCGCGTGGGTCGAAGGTGCGACGCGCAGCGGGGATATTCCCGGATTGAAGCAGATCTCGGACGCGATCCGCGGCGCGGTCTGCGTCGGGCGCGATCTCGGCACGCGCGCCGAGTTTCTGCCGCATTTTCAGGACCGCTCCGCGGACGTCATCGAGCTCGACATTGGCGTCGTCGGTATCACTGGAGCGCTCGAGCTCGCGGATGCCGCGTACGGCTTCGAGCTTCCTGTCACGCTGGCCGAGGCGCCGGGCAACATCCAGGCGCATCTCGCGAGCGTGATGCCTTACTTCATGAGCATGGAAGTCGTCGATCCGGCGGCGCGCTGGCCGGTCTTCACGAGCGACGTGCGAATCGAGGCAGGCTGGGCGATCGCGGGCGACGCCCCTGGCAATGGCCTGGCCGTGGACCGGGAAGCGCTGAGCGCGGCCACCCGCGACGGGAGCTGACATGAAGATCACTGGCTACCGCGTCGAGCAGTACCTGATGAAGATGGATCGGCTGGTCGGCGATGCCAACCTGCCGAGCGGTGTCGAGATGCTACCGGGCTCGATCCTCTACCTCGAGACCGACGAGAACATCACGGGGATCTCGCTCGGGTACGGCGGCGGCATCGATGCCCTGTTCGGCGCAATCGAGGGCGCGGACCCGCGTGAAGCGGTGGCGCTATGGATCCGGATGAACGACTGGTTGCACAAGGCCGGCAACGAGGGCGCGGCCAGCGCGTCGCTCTCCGCGATCGACGTCGCCCTCTGGGACATCAAGGCGAAGCTCGCCGACGAGCCGCTTTGGCGTACGCTCGGTGCGCGCGAGGGCCGGGTCCGCGCTTACGCGAGTGGTCTCGACTACTGCCTGTCGGACGAGGAGCTGTTTGCGTTCTACCGCCGGATGGCAGAGCAGGGTATCGACACCGGCAAGCTCAAGGTAGGGCTCGATGTCGAGGCCGATCTGCGCCGGCTCGGCATCATGCGCGAGGCGCTTTCGATCGCCTCGCCACGGCCCGGACTCATGATCGACGCCAACGAGTACTGGTCGCCGAAGCAGGCAGTGCGCTACGTGCGGCAACTGGAGGAGCACTTCGAGCTGATCTGGGTCGAGGAACCGGCGCGGCGCTGGGACTACCATGGACTGCGGCTCGTATCGCAGCAGGTCAATGCGGCCGTTGCGAGCGGGGAGAACCTGCACAACCTCGCCCAGGTCTATCCGCTGATCGCGAACCGCGCGGTCGACGTGATCAACGTTTGGACCGGGCAATCGGGAGTCACCGGCCTGCGGCAGATCGCGCACATGGCCCACGTCCACGGATTGCCGGTCTCGATGATGAACGCGCAGGCCAATTACATGGCGCACATCGCAGCCGCGCTTCCGAATCACAACATGATGGAAGTGGTCGACCCGGGACGCGAGCATTGCCTCAAGTGGGACAACCACCTCCAGGACGGTTTTATCGTACTCGGGGACGCGCCGGGCTTCGGCATCGAGGTCGACGAAGCAAAGCTCAAGGAGCTGCAGGCGAATCCGCCGACCGGTCGGGGCAAGTTCCCGTTTCCGCGACGCGAGGGCGCGGGTCGCTACATCGTACCGCCGGCGCCCGGCGAGGTGCCCTGGCGCTGAGGCACAAAATCCGGCCCTGAGCCAAATTAAAGATTGAGCGGCAGGCCGGTGGTCTCGACGTCGAGGATCTGCACCGAGCCCGTCTCCACTTCGGTCACATAGATCTTGCGCTCGTTTCGCGGAGCGAAGACCAGGTTCGTCGGGAAGGAACCCGCAACCTGCATTCGCCTCACGACCGCCCCGCTCGGATCGAGCACGGTGATGTCGCCCTGCCCGAAGACCGCCACGTACAGGTTGCCGTCGGCGCCGAACTTCATGCCGTCCGGCCCCTTGATCTCCGCCGGATTCGAGGGGTCTACGACGTTTCCAAACAGTCGCCGCTTTCCACTGGCGCGGTCCTCGCGATACTCATAGCGATAGATGTTGCCGCTCAACGTCTCCGCCACGTACAGGTTGCCGTCCGGCCCGAAAGCGATCCCGTTGGTGAACCGCAGCCCGTGGTCGACGCACTCGACGACGCGCGTCCGGGGGTCGATGCGAAACACCCGCCCATCGTAGCGAAGTGTGCGCCAGTTCGGGTTGAGTTCGCCGCCTGGCGCGAACTCGTCGATCTCGATGCCCGAATCGGTCAGGTACACATCGCCGTTGGGCGCGAGCGCCAGGTCGTTGAGAAAACGGAACGGCTGGCCGTCACAACCGTTCGCGATCACCTCGTACTTGCCATCCAGGCTCATCCTGAGGAGCGCACGCATCGCCGTTTCGGCGACCCACACGAAGCCTTCTCGATCCGGCGCGAGACCATTCGGCCGGCCCGTCTTCGCGAGCACCGAGCGGGACTTGCCATCGCTGCTGAAGTGGATGACCCAGCCGCGGTCCGGGCTCATCTCCACGAACAGGAAGCCGCCGTCCGGCAGCACGACCGGCGCCTCGGGAAAACCCAGCTGATCCGCAAACGTTGTCGTCATGGTCTCACCCGTCGCTTGTTCGCTCGCTCAGCTGGTACGGAATTCGGCCATCGCCTCGCGCGTGAAGTCCGTGGACGCACCCGGCTCGGTGGGCGTCAGGCACTTGCCGTCCTTGAGCCGGATCTGGTGCTCGAACGGGCCGCGCTCCCAGATCGGGATCACCTCGAGCAGCCAGTGGTTCGGGATCACCTTGACCATGTGCTGATGCACCTGCATCAGATCCCCGGCGTGCGGGTTGACCCGAATGTTGAATGCGTTCGCCATGGCTGCCACTTCGAGCCACGGCGTAATTCCTCCGATCCGGCACACGTCGACCTGGATCAGGTCGACGGCCTCCTGCTCGATGTAGTCGCGAAACGCATGCGTGGTGTAGACGTGCTCGCCCAGGGCGATGGGAATGGCGGTGGCCTGGTTCAGGATGCGATGCGAACGGATGTCGTCGGGGTGCAGCGGTTCTTCCAGCCAGGAGAGATCGAACTCCTCCAGCAGGCGCGCCGCGTGGCAGGCCTGCATCAGGTCCCATTTCTGGTTTGCATCGACCATCAGGAGCACGCCGTCGCCGATCGCCTTGCGCACGGCCGCCACGCGGCGCTGGTCCTCGCGCGAATCGGCGCGACCCACCTTCATCTTGAGCGCCGTGTAGCCCTGGTCGAGCAGTCTCCGAGCCTCGTCCGTGAGTTGCTCGATCGAATAGTTGAGCCATCCGGCGTGCGTATTGTAGATCGGAATGTCCGCTTCCCGCGCACCGCCAAGCAGCCGCCAGAGCGGCAGTTCCGCCGCCTTGGCATTGATGTCCCACAGCGCGATGTCGATCGCGGCCTGCGCCATCGTCGTGGCACCGGCGCGTCCGATCCAGTGCGGCTTGCCGAAGTAGAGCTGTTGCCAGATCTCGCGGACGTTGCGCGGGTCCTTGCCGAGAAGATCGTCGATGAACAGGCTGTCGAGCGCCTTCTGGATCACGGTGCCGCCGACTCCCACCGTCATCGTGTAGCCGGTCCCGGAGATGTCGGCGTCCGTCGCGATCTTGAGCCCCGCGAATTCGAGGTGCGTGACGAACTGCATGCTGTCGGCAATGGCGTTGCCGACGGGCACCTTGAGCACGAAGCTCTCCGCGGCTGTGATCTTCATGACTGCGACCGCTTTACGGGCGGTGGTGTCATGGGATAGCCGCGCCCGCGATAGTCGAAGTCGCCGATCTCGTGCGAGCGTCGTTCGGTCGTCGAGGGCGGGCAGGAATAGTAGGCGCGTATCTCGGTGATCAGCCCGCGCGGCGAGAAGATGTACCACTCGTCGCCGCGTAGGTGCAGACCCTGCTTCGGCTTGAAGTGCGTCCATTCGATCACGGCTTCGAGCCGCGGCGCATCGACGATGATGCGGTCGATGGTCCAGATCGAACCGAGGTTGCGGACCGCATTCACCCACCCGGCGGCGATCGCCTTGGCGCCGACAAAGGTGCCCTGCGGCGCGCCGGCCGGAAAATAGTGCACCCCGTCCGGCTCGAAGCACGCGCTGATCGCGTCCGCGTCTGCCGCGTTGCAGGCATCGAAGTACTCGCGGATCGTGGCCTCGAGCCCGGCCGCTGTCGTGTCTCGCATGTGCTCAGCTCCCGTCCGCTGCTAGTCTGTTCGGCACCGACGGCGCCCCGGCAAGTTGCAGCGTTACTTCACCCAATCCCTCGATGCGACCCGCCACTCGGGCGTGGCCGCCGATGCGGACGCAGCGCGTGCAGGTTCCCGGCAGGACGACGTGACCGGCATCCAGCGTGAGTCCGAATTCCGAGATCCGGTTCGCGAGCCACGCAATGCCGTTGGCCGGATGACCCAGGATCGCGCTGGTGTTGCCGGTCTCGCGCACGACCCCGTCCAGCTCGAGCTCAGTCTCCAGGTTGTCGAGCTCCAGCGTGTTCGGGTCTGCCTTGAGCGCGCCGAGCACTACGCGCGCGCTCGAGCCGTTGTCGGCGACCGTGTCCTGCAGCCGGACACGCCAGTCGATGATGCGCGAATCGATGACCTCGAAGCACACGCAGACGTACTCCGTTGCGGCCAGCACGTCGGCGATCCCGACGTTGGGCCCCTGCAATCTGCTCCCCAGCACGAAAGCCGGCTCGATTTCGATCTGCGGGTCGATGAGCGCGCTGAGATCGAGCGGCACGCGCTCATCGTGCAGCATCGTATCGAGCAGATGGCCGTAGTCGGGCTCGTTGACGCCGAACAGCTCCTGCATCGCCCGGGCCGTAAGCCCGATCTTGTGGCCGACGACGTGTTCGCCGCGCGCCAGCCGCCGCTCCACGTTCGCCTGCTGGATCCGGTACGCCTCGGGCACCGTGAGCTCCGGAAACCTGTTGGTCAGCGGCTCAACGGGCCGTCGGTTCGACTCCGCGCCGTGCAGCACAGCCGCGCACCGGGCAATGAGGTCCGCAGCGCCCGCTTCCGAGGTCACGCGTCACCCGTCATCGTGTCGTTCTTTCGCTGATCGCCTGCTTCGCCTGCGTCACGACGGAACGGGCGGCGTTCGCCAGCATGCGCCCGTCGAAGCTGACGCATTGCAGCGCGAAACGCCGCGCGGCCCAGTCGCCGCACTTCGCCGGGTCATCGATGTATATCCCGAGCGCGACGCCGTCCGATACGGACTGCGCGAGTTCCTCCGCGGCGGCAAACACGGCCGGACTGCCGGGAGGCACGTCCAGTGAAAGCGCCAGGTCATAGGGACCGACGAATACGGCATCAACGCCGGGGACCGCCGCGATCGCGGCGATGTTCGCGAGCGCCTGCCGTCCTTCGATCTGCGCCACGACGTAGGTCGCGTCGGCTAGCGCCCGCAGCGGCTCGTTCAGCGCATCGTATTTCGTCAGAGGCGAGAAACCACGATTGCCGAGTGGAGCGAACCGCGCCTGCTCCACGATCGCCCGCGCCCGCGCCGGCGACTCGACGTGCGATGCCATGATTCCGTTCGCGCCGATATCGAGGATCTTGCCGATCAGCCCGACGTCCTCACCCCAGGGACGGACCAGTGTGGCGAGGCCGGCTGCCTGCCCCGCGCCGATCAGCGCTTCGAGCCGCGAGAAATCGATCGTCGAATGCTCCATGTCGATCACGACGAAGTCGAAGCCCGCAAGCGCCATGGTGCCGAGCGTGGCGGGCACCGGACTCTCGAGGACAAACGTGCCGAGTGCGCATCCGGCCGCCACCTTGCGGCGCAGGTCCGAGCCAAGTGTCAGCGCGCGCGAAATGCGCTCCGCGCCGGCGTTTTCGACGGCGAGGGGGTTCTTCCAGGTGCTGGCGCCAGGCTGGTCATTCATCGTCGGATCACTCGGCGTCCGTAGAATACTAACATGTCAGTTGACTCTCCTTCAATTGATCGCCGCCAGCGTCTGGGTGTTCCGGGAACGACGTCGGTGATCTGCAGCGCGGGGTCGGGTCATATTCGCCATGTGCTGCACGGTGCGGGGCCGGGTCAAGCCGCAGGCGTGCTTTGGCAGCATAATTGCCCACAAATACATTTCGTTACGCAGTCAGGGCGCGTCGAGCCAGGCCGCAAGCCTGCGCAGAATGTCGCTGCGGCTGCTACACGCGCCGGCGCTCGACCTCGCTCTGGAGCTTGGTTGTGAATCTGGGTTGCTAAGCAGAGGTGACATGTTAGATATTATTGGCCGGTGCGTTTTCCCAACGAACGATGGCCGGGTGATCGCCGGCCCGATCGAGGCCACCAAATGACTCGCACATCGCAGGTGTCCGACCGGCGGCCTTTCGTGACGCGCGGCGGCAAGGAGCTCTCCTTCACTGCCATGGGCTTCGGGTCAGCGCCGCTCGGCAACTACCTGCGACCGCTGAGCGAAGAGGATTGCGACCGGACGCTGTCGGCGGCCTGGGACAGCGGCATGCGCTATTTCGACACCGCGCCACTCTACGGTCTCGGGCTATCCGAAGTGCGCGTCGGGCGACTGCTCGCGCAGCACCCGCGCGAGGATTTTATCGTGTCCACCAAGGTTGGCCGCCTGCTGACGCCGTGCGCCACGGAGGACGTGAACGGCATGTTCTTCGTGCAGACGCCGCAGGTGCGCTTCGACTACGACTATTCCTATGACGGGGTGATGCGTTCGTACCAGGACAGCCTCGAGCGTATCGGGGTCGACCGCGTCGATATCCTGTACGCACACGACATCTGCGCTTTCGCCCACGGCGGACGCGAGGGGTCCGAGGCGCGAATCCGCGAGCTTATGGACCGCGGCGGCTGGCGCGCGCTCGCCGAGTTGAGGGATAGCGGCGAGGTCAAGGCGATCGGCGCGGGGGTCAACGAGTGGGAGTCGTGCGCGAGGTTGCTCGAGCTCGCCGACCCGGACCTGTTCCTGATCGCCGGACGCTACACGCTTCTCGAGCAGGCGCCGATCGATATGCTGTTTCCACAGTGCGCCAAGCGCGGTGTGGGGATCGTGGCCGGTGGTCCGTATAACTCAGGGATACTGGCGGGCGGCACCACTTACAACTATGCGGACGCGCCGGCCGAGGTAGTGGCTCGCGCGAGAGCGCTGGACGCTGTGTGCCAGTCACACAAGGTCAACCTGCCGGCCGCGGCACTTCAGTTCATCCTCGCAAATCCGCTGGTGGTCAGTGTCATCCCAGGCGGTCAGAACGTGAACGAGACGCGGCACAACGCGAGCGTGCTGGCTGAACCCATTCCAGCCGCGCTGTGGCGCGACCTGAAGGACAAAAAGCTGCTCCATCCACAGGCGCCCACACCCTCGTAGGACGGAAGCAAAGAAACCCCGATGCGGAACCGCGCGACCGATCTGCTGATCTTGATACTGCTCGCCGCCTGCGGCGGTGGCGAGAGCTCCACCGCGACCGCCGAGGCCGCCGATTCACCGGCGACAACCGGCCCCACGGTGGAGTCGTCCACCTACCTGGGGCCGTTTGCCGGCGAGGGCGCCGCGCTGCACCCCGACAACGTGAAGCCGCAGCTCATTGCGTTCTACGGCACGGACCTCGGCTTCACGTATCAGCACGGAGAGCAGCTACAGATCCTGTTCGGCGACAGCTGGGCGACCGAACGCTATGCACCGATCGAAGCCTCCACGGGCTCGCGCTTCGACGATGGATTCGGAACGATCGATGTACGCAACGGGTTCGATCCGGCGACCATCACGACGACCAGCATTCCACCGATCAGGCTGGGGCAGAACCCGGGCACGACCGAGATGTCGGCCATCGATCCCGGGCATGCGATGGATCTCGGCAAGACGCCGATGGCAGGCTTCAGCAACGGCACGCGGGAATTCGGCGTGTTCAACATCGGCAAGCCGCAGGGCTGCACGAAGGATGCGGAGTGCAGCAACGGCCTGACGTGCGACACGACGCTGGGCTATTTTGGTAGCCGATACTCGCAACAGGAGAACGGCACCATCGGCTGCCGGGACGGCGCGCCGGGTTGCACCAGCGACACGATGCTCGACGCGGCGGACAAGCCCGTCCCGTCTAGCGGGCTCTGCATCGACCCGACGAGTGTGCTCCGCGCCGGACCGGTGTCGAACCTGCTGAGCGCGATCGGCATCCGGGTATTGATCGGCGCGCGCGACAAGGCCACACCGAAGCGGTACGGCGACATCCACGAGTGGCTGACCAACAAGTTCGTGAATGTCACGACGCGCACCGTGGAGGGCTTCGACCCGGCAAGCACGGAGCAGGACTATCGGCCTGCGCAGGGCGAGGGCGGTAACCGCCGCGTCTTCTTCTGGGGGCGTCCGGGGTTCATCGGCGTCGCGAAGAACGGACGCAGTCTGCCAATGTATTTTGCATATGCCGACATGCCGGCGGATACGCCGCGCGCATGGGCACTCCACTACTACACCGGCAGCGTGAACGGCACCGCACGTTTCAGTCTCCAGGAGAGAGACGCGGAGCCGCTCGACCTGGACTCGAGCCGTACGGGCGTGCAGGCGGAGGAGCTTCACGACATCTCCGACCAGATGTCGGTCGCCTGGGTCGAGCCACTCGGCAAATGGGTGATGTTCTACGGGGGCGGTCTGACCAGGCTGCCGACGCCGGTGCTCAAGCAGTGCGGGGTGCTCGAGCTCTTTGTCGGCGCCGAATGCACGGCCGTGAACATGGGCAACGGCGCCGTGCGTATGCGCACCGCCGACGATCCGTGGGGTCCGTGGACGCCGCCGCAGGACGTGATCGCTGGCGGCGTCCCCGCCGACGGACCGATCGAGCAGTACGGCCCCGGCGGCGCGCTGCGCCATGCGGCGTGCATCGAGCCGACCTGCGCGCCACACAGCGACATGTTCGCCTACCACACAGACGAGTACGGCTTCTTCTACAGCGCCAACATCATCGAGCAGTGGATCCGCCCTGCCGGCAACGGCGTGGACATTCTCTGGAATGCTTCGACGTGGGACCCGTATCGCGTCGTTCTGCTCAGAACCCACATCCGCAAGTAATGCGACGGATGTGCACTTCGACTATCGGGGGTCACGCAGCATCATGAACAGAGTCGTCCGTGGAGTCTGCGCGGGCCTGCTCCTCGCAACCATGCAACCCCTGGCCTCCGCGGATCCGACCGCGGGCCAGACCACCGTGCTCGGCCCCTTCACCGGCGTCGGCGCCGCGCTGCATCCGGATAACAAGTCGCCGCTCCTCATCAAGTACTACGGTACGGACCTGGGATGGAGCTACGAGCACCGCGGGCAGCTGCATTTCCTGTTCGGCGACAGTGCGGCGACGGAAAAGGGCGAGCTGATCGAAGCCTCGAGCAAATCGGTCTACGACGATGGCTTCGGCACGATCGAGCTCGCGAAGTGGCCCAACCCGGCGCTGATCACGCCGCAGAACATTCCGTTGATCAAGCTCGGGCAGAACCCCGGCACGACGGAGATGTCGGCCATCAATCCCGGTCACGCGCTCGAATCCTTCAAGACACCGCTCGGCGGGATCAGCAACGGGCGCGACGAGTTCGGCCTCTTCTATGCATCCAAGCCGCAGGCGTGCCGCGTGAGTGACGACTGCAGCAGCGGATTCGTGTGCGACGTGGGCCTGGGTTACCTGGGCGAGCGGCCCGATACGGACAAGGGCCTGACCGTGGGTTGCGTCGACGGCACGCAGGCCTGCAACGCCGATACGGTGTTCGATTCCGTGGGCAAGCCCCTCGCAGCCAGCGGCTTCTGCACCGATCGATCGAGCTCCGCCTGGGCGGACACCGAGGTCGGGCGCATCAGTGGCATGGGAATCAAGAACCTGGTCGGCATTCGCAGCACCGCGGATCCCCGGCGGTACACGACGATCAGGGAATGGATCACCAACAAGTTTTCGAACGTCACGCCACGCACCGTCGCGGACTTCGTGCCCGCGCACGGTTCGGGCCGCGACCGGCAGGACTACCGCAGCGCCACCGGCACCGGTGGCAATCAACGCGTCTTCCTGTGGGGGCGGCCGGGGTTCGTCGGTGTGGGTGCGCGGGGACGTACACTCGGTCTCTACTTCGCCTACGCCGACATGCCCGCCGGCGGCGATGCCCCCTTCGACCTTCACTACTACACCGGCATCGATGCCAAGGGTGTCCCGCAGTTCAGCCGCAACGAGCAGGACGCCGCTGCGGCCGATCTCGACTCTCGCCGCGACGGCGTTCAAGCCGAGGAACCGTATGACGTCGTGGACCAGGTGAGCGTGAGCTGGGTGGAGCCGCTCAAGAAGTGGGTGATGCTCTACGGCGGCGGGATGATCACACTGCCGACACCCATCGCCCAAAAATGTGGCGTCCTCGAGTTCTTCACGCGCGGCGAGTGCAAGGACGTCGTCATCGGCAACGGCGCGATCCGCATGCGGACCGCAGACGACCCTTGGGGTCCGTGGACGCCGCCGCAGGATGTCCTGGTTGGCGGGGATCCGGACAAGACCCCACCGGAGTATCAGTACGCGCCGGGCGGGGTGCTGCGTCATCCCGACTGCGTGGACAAGAGCTGCGCCCCGCATACAAATTGGGACGGCGTAAACCCGCGCGAGTATGGCTTCCTCTACGGCGCGAACATCATCGAGCAGTGGACCCGGCCCGCGGGCAACGGCGTGGACATCATCTGGAACGCGTCCACCTGGGATCCGTATCGCGTGATCCTGCTGCGAACCCGCATCGAGCGCTAGGGGTATCCGCATGCCACGTACAGCGTCGAGCCTGCTCTGCGGCATCGTCGTCTCGAGCCTGGCGTCTGCGGCGCCGACTCCCGAAGGGACGGAAGTCCTCGGGCCGTTCGTGGGCCTCGATGCGCAACTGCATCCCGACAATCGGCAGCCGCATCCGATCGCCTACTCCGGCACCGACCTCGGCTGGACCTACCAGCACGGCGGAAAGATCCACTTCCTGTTCGGCGACACGAACGCGGGCGAAAAGGGTGACCCTGTCAGCCTGGTGCACGATGACACGTTCGGAACGATCGATCTCGCCGATTGGCCCGATCCGGCCCGGATCACGCGCGGCAACGTTCCCCTCATCAGGCTCGGACAGGATCAAGGAACCAGCCAGGCTTCAGGCATCGATCCGGGCAGGTCGATGGAACAGTTCAAAACACCGCTGGGCGGCTTCAGCAACGGCACGCGTGAGTTCGGTTTGTTCATCACCGGCAAACCGCAGAGTTGCAGCAAGGATGCCGATTGCAGCAAGGGCTTTATCTGCGATGCGTCGGTCGGCTTTGTCGGCGAGTCGCCCGACAAGCAACCCGGCCTCACGCTCCCGTGCAGCGACAACGCGGCCGGCTGCACGCGCGACACTGTGCTCGACGCTGCCAGCGCTCCCGTTCCCGGCAGCGGTCTCTGCACCGATCGGACCAGCACCATCTGGGGCGACACCGATTTCGGCCGTGCCGGCGCGTACGCGATTCGCCAGCTCGTCGCCGTGCGCACCCTCACCGATCCACGCCAATACACCGACGTCCACGAGTGGATCACCAACAAGTTCACTAACCCCGCGGTGCGCACCGTCGCGGACTTCGTGCCCGAAAGGGGTGCGGGCCGCGCGAAACAGGACTATCGGAGCCCTGGCAGCAGCGTCGGCAGCCCCGGCGGAAACCGCCGCGTGTTTCTCTGGGGCCGGCCGGGGTTCATTGGCGTGAACTCCAAGGGCTCGACCTTGGGACTGTACTTCGCCTATGTCGATATGCCCCAGGGTCCGGGATTCTCCTGGGACGTCAACTACTACACCGGTACGAGCGCCGACGGTGCCCCGCGCTTCAGCCGCAACGAAAGCGACGCCGCCGCCGTCGATCTCGATACGTCGCAGGACGGCATTCAGCCCCGGGAGGTCTACGACATCGTCAATCACATGAGCGTCGCGTGGGTGGAGCCGCTCGGGAAGTGGGTGATGTTCTACGGCGGCGGGATCAGCAGGTACCCGATCCCACAGCTGTTGCCGGACTGCGGCGTCCTCCAGATATTCGCGCGCACAGACTGCGCGAGCGTCGTGGTCGGCAACGGCGCGATCCGCATGCGTACGGCCGATGACCCGTGGGGACCGTGGACGCCGCCGCAGGATGTGTTCGTCGGCGGGGATGCCGATCGACGCCCCGTCGCCGATCAGTACGCACCCGGGGGCGTGCTGCATCATCCGGCCTGCAGCGGCGAGCGCTGCCAGACGCCTTCCACCTACATGCTGAAGGGCGATTACGGCTGGCTGTACGGGGCAAACATCATCGAGGAGTGGATTCGACCCGCGGGCAAGGGCGTCGACGTGATCTGGATCGCCTCGACGTGGGATCCCTATCGCGTGATCATGCTGCGCACACGCCTCAGCCCGTAGGCGGCGTGGGACCGTACGCGCAGAATGGAGGCACCCATGACATCGTTGCTGCCGACCCGGCTCAGCGATCGCGAGCGGGCGGCCTACGATGAACGCGGCTACCACGTCCCGCTGCGCGCGTTTTCAGAAGCGGACGCGGAGCGCCGTCACCGCCGATTTCTCGACTACTGGCAGCCGCACGGTGAGACGCTGAAGGCGCGGCCGCCGCGCGAGTGGGGGCCGTACCTTATCGATACCCACATGTTCCTGCGGTGGGTCTCCGAGATCGTGCTTCATCCGCAGGTCCTGGACGCCGTGGAATCGGTCCTGGGTCCGGACATCATGGTGTGGGGCTCGCAGTGGTTCCCGAAGTTCGCCCATGACAGGGCGTACGTGTCCTGGCATCAGGACGCAGCCTACTGGGGATTGACGCCGCTCAATGTCACGACCGCATGGATTGCGATGGTCCCGAGCACGCGGGAAAACGGCTGCATGCGGGTGATTCCAGGAAGCCATCGGGGGCTGCTGCCGCAGCGGGAGACCTACGCCGAAGCAAACATGCTGTCGCGCGGCCAGGAGATTGCCGTGGAGGTGGACGAGTCGCAGGCCGTCGACTTCGAGCTGCAGCCGGGTGAATTCTCGCTGCATCACATCGGCATCGTGCACGGGTCGGGGCCGAACACGTCGCAGACATCGCGTATCGGCCTTGCGGTGCGCTACATTTCGCCGGACGTCGTGCAGCAGGGCAGCGCCCGCGATATGGTGCTGCTGGCGCGGGGACAAGACGACTACGGCCATTTCGACATCGTCGCCCCGCCTTTGCATGATCTGCCATTTGGGGAGAGCACCGTGCATTCCGAATCAATGGCCCGCCGGACGCGCAACGTGCTGCCCGCCGGTGCGGGCAGCAAACGCTGACCGCGCTCGTGAGACTCAAGGACCGGATCTCGATCATTACCGGCGGAGGGTCCGGCATCGGCCGGGCCACTGCGCTGCAGTTCGCTCGCGAGGGCGCCTCGGTGCTGGTCGCGGATATCGATGCGAGCAGCGGCGCAGAGACCGTCGCGTCGATCAAGGCGAGCGGCGGGCAAGCGGCGGGAATTGTCGCCGATGTATCCGACGAGGAAGCGGCGGCACGGATCGCCCACCGCGCAGTTGAGCTCTGGGGACGGGTCGACGTGCTGGTCAACAACGCCGCATCGTTCCATCACCTGCGCGTGGAGCAGGCGACGCGCGCGGACTGGGAAAAGGTGCTGGGTGTGAACGTGATGGGCACCAGCTTCTGCTCCAGGCACGCGGCCGAGGTCATGAAGACCCATAGTGGTGGCGCGATCGTCAATGTCGCCTCGATCAACGGGCTCGTCGCGATGCCCGACTGGATGACCTACAACGCAAGCAAGGCCGCCGTGATCGAGATGTCGAAGTCGATGGCCATGGATCTGGCGTCGTTCGGCATCCGCGTCAACTGCGTATGTCCCGGCATCACGGACACACCGGCCCTGCAGCGCGTGATCGCGGAATTCGGCATGCCCGTCGAGGACGTGATCAGGGTCCATGTGGCGCCGCGCTGCCTGATCAAACGCTTCGCAAGGCCCGAAGAGATCGCTGCGGCGATCGTGTTCCTCGCGTCCGACGAAGCCTCGTACATGACTGGCTCAACCGTCGTCGTGGACGGCGGCTTCACGGCCTGATTTTAGTTCTTCGCAATTCGTCTACCACAGCTCCGCCGACGCCAGTCGCGCCCCTTCGGCGAGCGCAGCGAGCTTGGCCCAGGCGATCTCAGGCTCGACCAGCGCCACGCCGACGAAGGTGCCGAAGCCGCAGTCGCTGCCGGCGATCACGTTCTCCCGGCCGACGAGCTGCGCAAATTTCACGATGCGCTGGGCGACGAGCTCTGGGTGCTCGATGCGGTTGGACATGGATTCGATGACACCTGGGATCAGGACCTTGCCTTCGGGCAGCCGCACCTTCTCGAACACCTTCCACTCGTGTGCATGGCGCGAATTGGCGGCCTCGAAGCAGAGACCCTGCGCACGGACGTTGAGCACCAGGTCGATGATCTGCTCGAGCGGCACGTCGCGATGATGCGGGCCGGGGTAGTTCCCCCAGCACAGATGCACGCGCAGGCGATCGGCCGGAATGCTGGCGGTGGCGGCGTTCAGCACCTCGATGTGCAGACGCGCGTAGTCGCGGAATTCCGCGAGCGGCCGGTCGGCGAACTCGCGGTGGCGCGTCATCGCGAGATCGGGGCAGTCAAGCTGCAACAGGAAGCCCGCGCGTACGATCGCCTCGTACTCGGGTTTCATCGCTTCCGCGACGGCCCACAGAAACGCCTCCTCGCTCTTGTAATGCTTGTTGCCCAGGAACATCGACACGACCCCGGGGGAGGCCGCGGTCATGAACCCCTCCGCGACCGACGCCTCGGCGAGCCCGTGTTTGAAGTTCGCGACGTCGGCGTCGACCTCGTCCATGCCCTTGCGCGCAACGGGACCATTGCACGCGGGTCGGTTCATGTTGAGGCGTTGCACGCCGGGGTCGTTGAAGTAATGGCTCGCGACGTTGGGATGTTCGAGGATGTCGCTCAGCCTGGGTCGCAGGGACTCGCCGCCGAAGCCCGTCAGCCGCTCGGTCACGTAGGTGGCGTAGCTCGGCTTGCTCATCTCGCCGTCGCTGACGATGTCTATCCCGGCTGCCTGCTGGCGCTCGACCATTTCGCGCACCGAGCGGCGCACGCGGTCGGCGAGCAGGTGATCATCGACTTCACGCCCTTCCTCTTTGGCGAACATCAGCTCGACCAGCTTCTCGGGCCGGGGGAGACTGCCGGTGTGCGTGGTCAGGATGCGATCGACGCTGCGTTTCATCCGGTTGCTCCTCAGTACGTTGCGCGCCCGCCGCTGGCATCGATGCACTGCGCGGTGATGAAACTCGCCGCGTCCGATGCCAGGAAGTGCACCACGGCGGCTACCTCATCGGCGGTTCCAAAGCGGCCCATCGGCGCCTTGCTGAGCATTACCTGCGTCGACTCCGGTGGCAGCTGATCGAGCAGCGGCGTCTCGACCACGCCCGGCGCGACGCAATTGACGCGGATGCCGTCCGCGACGACCTCTTTGCCGAGCGCCTTGGTGAAAGCAATGATTCCGGCCTTCGCGACCGAATAGGGGATGAGCCGCGGCGTGCCTTCCTTCCCGGCGATCGACGATACGCTCACGATGCAGCCGCTCCGGCGTGCGCGCATCTGCGGCAGCACCGCGCGGCTCACGAGAAACACGCTCGTCAGGTCCACCGCGATCACGTCGTTCCAGTCCTCGTCGCGCAGGTCCCACAGCGGGGCGACGCGTCCCATGCGGCCGGCGTTGTTGACCAGGATGTCGATGCGTCCAAACCGTTCGACCGCGTCACGGACGAGCGCTTGCGCCTCCGACGGCTGGCTCACGTCGCCGCCCAGGCCGATCGCCTGGTAACCGAGCGCCTTCAGGGCGTCCGCCGCTTGCCGCGCGGCGTCGAGCCTGATGTCGGCGAGTACCAGGTGGGCGCCTGCGCGTGCGAAGCGGTGCGCGACCGCGAGCCCGATGCCACCGGCCCCACCCGTGATCAGCGCGACCCGGTCGCGGAGGGCGAAACCGTCGCTGGCGGAGGCGGAGCTCTGTAGATCTGACATGTTAGCAGCCCGCGAAAGACGCCAATGAGCCGCATTGATCGGTCGATTCGCGGTAGGCTAACATGTCACCAAAAGGCTCAACAAGCCAGCGCGGGAGCAAGTTCCTCATGCGCGACATCTTTGCCCCTGTCAGAGAGGCTATCGCGATCCGGGTTCCGGAGAGCCACAAGGTGCCGATCGCGATCGTCGGCGCGGGCGAGATCGCCGACCTCGCGCACCTTCCGGCGTACGAGGCGCATGGTCTCAAGGTCGTCGGGATCCACGATCTCGACAAGGCCAAGGCCCGAGCCGTGGCGGATCGCCACCGCATACCCAGGGTCTACGACTCGGTCGACGAGATTGCCCGCGACAAGGACGTGACGGTGGTGGACATCGCGGTCTTCCCGTGGGTCCAGTGCGGAATCGCGACGCCGCTGCTCGATGCAGGTAAGCACCTGCTCTGCCAGAAGCCCATTTCCTACGACTTCGACGAGGCGGTCCGGCTGGTGGATCACGCCGAGAAGCGCAAACGCCTCATGGCCGTGAACCAGCAGCTGCGCTTTTCGGAGAGCGTGGCTGCGACGCGCGCGATGGTGGAGGCCGGCTGGATCGGCGAGCCCTTCGAGATGACCTGGGATTTCCATGTATACACGCCGTGGGAGAACTGGGCCTGGGTGGCGAAGCTGCCGCGGCTCGATCTCAACCAGTTCACGATCCACTTCATCGACGCAGTCCGATACGTAATCGGGGAAAACCCTCTCTATGCCTACGGGACCCAGGCGCGCGAGCCCGGTCAGCCGGAGCAGGGCGAGACGCGCACGATCAGCGTGCTCGAGTTCGAAGGCGAGACGCGCGCGCTGCTGCGCAGCTTCCACAAGAACCGCGGCGGCGATCCGCGCGCGGAATTCCGCATCGACGGCACGCAGGGCAGCATCCGCGGCACGATCGGCCTCATGTACGACTATCCGCGCGGCCGCGCGGACACGCTCGAGCTCAACTCGCGCGTGTTGCCGACGGACGGCTGGCTGCACTACCCGGTGACCACGCGCTGGATCCCGACGGCCTTCATCGGCCCGATGGCTTCGCTGCTGGAAGCGGTGGCCACCAGCGGCGTGCCGCTGACGAACGGCCGGGACAACCTCGAGACACTGCGCGTGGTCCAGGCGCTCTATCGCTCAGGGGAGCGACACGAAGTCGTCCGGGTGGGATGACGCGGGGGGGACGAGCCATGAGACAGAAGAGAGAATTCCCGCCGGAAGCCTCGCTCGATGCGCTCTTTGATGAGCTCAACAACGCCGGGCGCTGGGGCAGGGATGATGAGCTCGGTACGCTCAACTACATCACGCCCGCGAAGCGCGTCGCGGCGGCCTCGCTGGTGCGCGACGGGCGCGTCCTGTCGTTGGCGCGCGACCTTGACACCCTGCAGTCCGCCAACAACCCCTCGCCCGTGCGCCACACGATGTGCTACCAGGGGCACTACCCGATCGGCGCGGTCGATGCGCTCACGCTCGACATGCACGGCTTCGCGCTCACGCATCTCGACGCCATCGCGCATGTCTATCGCGGCGAGGATGTCTACAACGGTCGCAAGGCGGCCGAGGTCGCGCTGCCGGGCGGCCTCACGTTCGCCGACATGCTCGCGCAGAAGGATGGAATCTTTACGCGCGGAGTGCTGCTCAACATCGCCGCAGCGCGCGGCGTCGAGTGGCTGACACCCGAGGAGGGCGTGACTGCGGCGGATCTCGATGCCGCCGAAAAGCGTCAACGCGTCCGCGTCGAGTCTGGTGACTGCATCTTCGTCTATACGGGTCTGCAGAAGCGCGAGGCGGCGGAGGGGCCGGAGAACCTCGGCCAGCGCGTCGGCATCATGCCGGACGCGATCCGCTGGATGCACGCGCGCGAGATCGCCGTGTACTCGGGCGACTGCGTGGACGCGTTCCCGAATCCCTACGGGATGCGCTACGTGATCTATTTCCACGCGATCGCGCTCGCCGCCATGGGGCTGATCCTGCTCGACATCCCGGCGCTCGAGCCCCTGGTCGAGGTGTGCAACCACCTCGACCGCAGCGACTTTCTCGTGACGATGGCGCCGCTGCGGATCAAGGGCGGGACCGGTTGCCCGGTGAATCCCATCGCGCTGTTCTGAGTCGTGTACGCACCGCAAACCTACTTAGTCGCCCTCATCCTCATGCTCATCTCGATGGTGTGCTGGGGCTCGTGGCCCAACTTCCTGAAGAAGCTGCCAGGATGGAGGCTCGAGTATTTCTACATCGACTACACGCTCGGGTTTCTCATCACGGCGGTCATCTTCGGCCTTACGCTCGGACCGGGCGACGGCTTGGGTTTCCTCGAGGTCGTGTCTCACGCCGGGGCGCGGGAGGCGATGTTTGCCATCCTCGGCGGATTCATCTGGAATATCGGCAACATCCTGCTGCTGACGGCGATCGTCATCGCCGGTCTGGCGGTGGCGTTCCCGATCGCTGCGATTCCGGCCATCGTCGTCGGCCTCGGCGCGAGCTACTGGCTGCAGCCCGTGGGCAACGGGGTGGTGCTGGCGATCAGCGCGCTCATCCTGCTGATCGCCGCACAGGTAACCGCCACGGCGTACCGGCGCCTCGGCCATGTCACGACCGTCGACAAGGCGAAGGGCATCACGATCGCCCTGATCTCCGGCCTGCTGATCGGGTTCTTTCCGCCGTTCGTTACCGCGGCGATCAGCGGTAGCTCCGCGCTCGACGCCTATACGGTGTCGACTCTTTATATGGTGGGTGCGACCGCGGCGACGCTGGTTGCCATACCCATCCTCCTCAAGCGGCCGCTGATCGGCGAGGCAGGTGACCTGGGCGGATACTTTCGCGGCTCCCCGACCTGGCATGTCCTCGGGCTGCTCGCGGGCGCGGTCTGGTGCAGCGGGACCGTGTTCAACTTCATCTCCGCCGGGATGGTCGGCGTCGCGATCAGCGTCGGTATCGGCAGCGGCGCCCCGATGGTCGGCGCGCTCTGGGGTGTGTTCGTGTGGGATGAGTTTGCCAAGGGACCGGCCAGCTCTCGGGCGTTCATCGGTGCGGCCCTGGTTTTGTATGCCGTCGGCATCGCGACGATGGCCATCGCATACACGTTCTAGGTGAAGGTCTATCACACGCCATCCGGGATCGCGGTGCTGGCGGAGCAGCGCTGGTTTCGCGCACACGACTTCGGCTTCGACGAGCTCTTCCGCGCCAGCGACCCTGCCGCGTGGCTCCGTTCCCGGCTCGAGGAAGCCGGCGAGGCCGGGGTGTCTGGGAACCTGCATCCGCCGCTTGCAGCGCAGGAGGTGTGGGCCGCCGGCGTCACCTACTATCGCAGCCGCGAAGCGCGCATGGCGGAATCGGCGCGCGAGGCGGACGTGTACGACCGCGTCTATCAGGCCGAACGACCGGAGCTCTTCTTCAAGGCGACACCGCATCGCGTGGTCGGCCACGGCGCCGACGTGCGGATCCGCGCGGATTCAGCCTGGAACGTGCCCGAGGCCGAGCTGACCTTGGCGGTCAATCGCGAGGGCCGCATCTTCGGCTACACGATTGGCAACGACATGAGCTCGCGAAGCATCGAGGGCGCCAACCCTCTCTATCTGCCGCAGGCGAAGATCTACGACGGCGGTTGCGCTCTCGGACCCTGCCTGCTGCTTGCGGACGAGCCTCTAGCGTCTTCGACGGAGATCGCACTGCGGGTCGCCCGACTCGGGACCGATGTCTTTCGTGGCTCGGCCCGGCTGTCGCAGATGAGCCGCAAGCCTGAGGAGCTCGTGGCGTTCCTTTGCAGGGAGTGCACGTTCCCGAACGGCTGCTATCTCCTCACCGGCACAGGCATCGTGCCCGAAGGCGATTTCACGCTCGCGGCCGGAGACGAGATCGAGATCACCATAGAGCCGATCGGGACACTGACGAATCGTGTGCGCTGACGGGTCGCTCCAGGCTTCGAGCCGCAGATAGCGGCGCGGGCAGCACGGCCGGAAATTTCGTCAACTTAGCTGACGATCTGCTCAGCCGTCCCACGGCGAGGTACGCATGTAAGGTGGCAGCGATCGCTTTCCCCGCGCCACAGCGACTCTTCTTGCAAGCCCGTGCCACGGCCGTCCTTCAGGACGAGGTGACTGTTTGTTACGACGGCGAGGCTGGCCGCCGCGCCCGCCGCCAGGCACCCGGCGGCACGCCGACCTGTTTCTTGAACGCGCGGTTGAACGATGCCTCGGACTCGTAACCTACCTCGGCGGCCGCCTGCGCAATGCTCATACCCTGGCTCGCGAGCAACCGACCGGCGAGCTGCAGGCGCCAGTTGCCGAGATAATGCATGGCCGGCGTCCCCATGACATCGGCAAACCGCTCAGCGAAGACCGAGCGCGAGAGTCCAACTTCGCGCGCGAGCGAGTCGAGGGTCCACGCTTCGGCAGGCCGTCCGTGCATCAATCGCAGCGCAGCGCCTATTTGCCGGTCGCGAAGGGCTGCGAGCCAGCCGGTCGATTCCCCGGGGAGGCTCTCGATGTACTCGCGCACGGCCTGCAGGAACATGAGCTCGCTCAGCTTCGAGAGGATCGTCTCGCCGCCGGCGCGCGGATTTTCTTTCTCCTGTAGCGCCAGGCGGATCAAGTCGTGGGTGAGCTGGCCGCCAACGCTCGAGTGCTTGACGTGCAGAATGGGCGGCAGCGCATCGAGAATAGGGTTGAACGGCCGGGCGTCGCAGCCCAGGTAGCCGCACACGAACCGAGACTTCTCCCCCGAGCCGCCGAACTCGTTGAAGATGAACGGGAGCGGCCGATCGTTCGGCCGATAATAGATACCGAAGTCGGGCGCCGCGCGCTCGCCGGGCTCGGTGGACATGAAATGCGCGTCGCCGCGCACGAACACGACCGCATCGCCGGCCTCGAGTCTCACTTCCGGCTGCGACTCGTCGGCGAGCTGCGCCCAGCACCAGCCGTCCAGCATGATGTGGAAGGCGATGACGTGATCGAAGCCGGGCATGACCTTGCCGCAGATACTGGCCACGGGTGGCGTGGCGGCGACCCAGGGTTGGCGCGCGGTGATGTCGAAATACACGGCGCCCGTGAGATGAACCGCTCGCAGCACGTCGGAAAGTACGTCCACCTGGCATTTTCTCCTGCGACCCGCCTCGATTCGGCCCGCCATTCCCACGTTTCGGCCGACGGCCGGACGCCCGGACAAGAGTTGGCGATGACCGATCATATGGCGCACGTGGCGCCCGATCTAGGATAGCGCCCGACCGATAACACCGGATGCGCTTGCATCCGAATTCCAGGAGCCCTGGCCATGCTCGACACCAATGCCATCACCACCTTTGCGCAGTCGCTTCGCGGCACGATGACCCAGCCGGGGGACGCGGCGTACGAGGAGGCACGTGAGCTTTACAACGGCATGATCGACAAGCGCCCGCGGAT
>Ga0310886_10000044_pt1 | contig 23202 bp, 25 predicted proteins | sample T60D3metaG_FD_202511 | JGI IMG/M metagenome (GOLD analysis project Ga0310886, IMG submission 202511) | Lab incubated soil microbial communities from West Virginia University Organic Research Farm, Morgantown, WV, United States - T60D3 | ecosystem: Environmental > Terrestrial > Soil >...
GCGGCGTAAGCATCGGGCCGGGCGTACCCGGCGCCGCGCCGTTCAGGACGACGTTGTACGGGCCCTCGCCCCACTGACCGCCCGCGCGGGTCGATCCGACCGCCTGGAAGGTGACCTGCTCGCTGCCGATTTCCAGGTCGGACAGGTACATGTTCGTGGTCCACGGAAGGATCCCGTACAGGTACTTCTGCGCGCCGGTTTCGGTGCAGTTCTGGCCGATCAGCTCAGTCCAGAACTCGATTGCCACACCTGCGTTGCACTGGATCGTGCAGTTGTCCCAGCCGACCGGCTCGGCCAGGTTGTCCAGGACGATCGGCTGGCCGGTCAGGACATCGACCAGCTGCGGGGACACCTGGAAGAAGTTGAACTCGATGTCGTAGCCAAGCAGCGTCGGGCATCCGCGCTTGACGCCACAGAGGGCGCCGTTGGCAGCCCGGTAGATGACGTCGTCGGGGGTGTCCACGTTGGGGTTCATGGCCAGGCTGGCGACGCACTCGGTGACGAACGCGTTCGCCCCTGTGATCGGGGCCCCGCACTGGTCCACCTTGGTTACCCGGATCACGTCCAGGTTGGCGATAAGGTCACAGCTCACTGCTGGACACCCTTCCTTCCGAGGATGCCCGGCCTACCGCCAGCAGCTGCGTCCATGATAGCCGGGCGCAGTCAGGCCCCCGCCGGATCGAGAACGGCGGGGGCCTGACTGTTCACCACCTTAGCTGAACCACCAGCCATTCAGAGACGCACTGCCAGTGCCCACACCGCTGATCGCGAAGTCCACGGTGATGCTGTTCCCTGCCGGGGCGCGCACCAGAATCTCACAGTCCTCAACACCACACGCGGCGGCCGCCAGCAGACCGGCAACGGTCAGCCGGGCGATGATGGTTCCGGCTGCCGGTGCGGCGCCGGTGCCGTTCACGGTGACCGTCAGGACGGCCGAGCCGAGGACGGCCACGGCCGCATTCAGGACCACGTTGGCGGTCAGGGTCATGCCCGCCGGAACGGTGACCAGCGTGCCGGACGTGGTCAGAGAGTTGCCCACAATCTGGGCCTGACTCGGGCTTCCAGGGAACATTAGAACTCACCCCACGCGATGCTTACGTTCCAGCGCTGGTCCACGTCGCCGGATTCGGTGCGGATGACTGTGGACTCGCCCGGCAGCAGGGTCAGGGCCCCGGCCGGGATGATGGACGGGATGCTGTGGACGAAGGGTGAAGCCTGCTTGGCCACGCCGAGGACGGGCGGCGAGTTGAACCAGGCAGCGCCGAGCGTACCCGCAGGTGCCAGACGGATCTCGCCGACCGGGTTGGGCATCGTGGACCGGATCTTTCCGATGGTGGCGATCGCCTCGGTCGTGCCGGTCACGGCCGTCGCCAGGTACCCGCGCATCGGGTCCACGGTGGCCGCGATGTCGCCGACGATGACCGAGCTGATGAAGACGCCCGACACGACAATGGTCCGGCCGCTGGCCGCCGGATTGGTGAGCGACAGGAAGTTGTTGGCGGCCGCGACCCCGGCGACCTGCGCCCGGCTGTAGACGTAGCCGCCGAGGAACACCGGGTTGGTCACCGGGAACGCCCCGATGTACCCGTTGATCGGTGATGTCATGGAATCCCCCGATTCCGATCAGGCGAACATGAGGGTGACGGTGATGTTGCCGCCCCCGGCCACGTTCGTGGTGATCCGGCCCCGGAACCAGCGGAACGCACCGCCGGTGAAGGACAGGTACTGGTTCACCCCGGTGGCGAAGGCCGCGCTGGACGAGAGGACCACCCAGTTCGTGCTGTCGTGGCTTGCTTCGAAGGCGATGATCCCGCCGGTCGCGGTGCCGTTCACGCGAATCATCATGGTCACGTTGGACTTGGCGTTCAGGAAGTCGACCGTGGCGCCGGTGCCGGTTGTTACGGCCGTCAGGGTGTTGGTGGCCGCCGTCGACCCGCCGACGGTCGCAGCAACCGTCCCCGAGACGCCAACGGTTCCATCCACGGTGACCGGCTCGACCAGCTGAACGCTGTTGACGACGTTCACATCCACCGGCTGGGCAATGTCCACCACGTTGGTTACGTTGACGTTGACCGGGTCAGGGCTGACCAGATTCACGTCGACCGGTTCAACCACGCTGACCGTGCCGGATATGGGAACCGTGCCCAGCACGTTGACGTCCACCGGCTCGTTGACCGAGACCGTGCCGTCCACCGTGACCGGCTCGGTCACCGCGACCGTCCCGAGCACGTTGACGTCCAGCGGCTCGTTGGTCACCACGACGTTCAGCGGGTCCGGGATATCCCCACCGCCGTTGCAGCATGGCTGCGGCTCGAAGGGCGTGCTCACCCGTCCGCTGCCTTCCGGGCGCTGGCCCGCGTACGCCGCTTCCTGGGCTGCGCCGCCGTAGTGTCGATCGGCGGGTCCGGCAGCTCTTCCCCGCGCGGCCCCGGCGCGTCCAGCGTCGGTGGTGTGGCCGGTGCCTCGGGCCCCAGGACGGTGTCGAGCGTGTCCTGCACCCAAGTGCTGCCGACCAGGAAGCCGTCCACGTAGGCGCCTTCCAGAACCTCGGCCGGGACCGAGGCGTACAGGTCGACCGGCACCAGCCAGCCGGACGCGGTGGCGGTCTGAAGAGGCGGATCCTGGGCGAGCCCCCAGGCCGCGAAAGCCGGACGGTGCGGGCCGTCGGGCTCGATCAGAATCAGCTCGGACATCGGGATCCCCTCAGCAGCAGGCGGACAGCGAAACGCGGACGGCGGCAGCCTTGCAGCAGGCGACCTCGGGAACGAACGTGGTCTCGGCGAGTGCCTGACGGTCGTTCACCGACGTGTTGATGCCCTGCCACTCGCGGTTGAAAATGAGCGTACGGTCGTCGCGCCGGATCCGCATGGGCGGCGTGATGTAGAGCCACGCCTCACCGGCCGGGGCGACAGCGGGCACGGCGGGCGGCGTGGCCGGGCCGACGTTGGCGGCGTAACCGGCGCCGAGGATCACCGAGTTGCCCGCGAGGGTCTCGGGGCACGTCTCGTCCGTTACACCCTCACGCACCTGCCGGTGCATGGCGAGCAGCGAGGCAGTGCCGATCGGGGCATGCAGGACGCCCTGGCCACCGTAGTTGGTGCCGAGCCAGGATTCGAGGATGCCGATGCCATTGACGATGTGGACGGCCCCGGCGCCGGGGGTCAGGTCCACGGTGTGGGTGGCGTTGGCCAGCCACCGGGTCATGAACCACTCTTCCAGCGTGGTCTGCTCGCCGAGCTTCAGCTGGTTGAGCGCCCGGTCCCCAGCCTCTTCGTAGCTGATACCGAACGTGGCACACTCGACACCCGCATATACCGTGACCGGCTCAAACGAGCAGTAGCCGACCCGGTCAAAGACCTTCGCCGCCGGGTTGGTCCAGGGAAACTCACCGGCTGTGTCGGTCGGGCAGTTCTGCCACGGGTTGGCGCCGTCGCAGCTGACCGAGAGCATGTCGGTGCCGTTGAAGGCGTGGGGGTCCCCGGCCGTGGTGACGGGGATGCAGCCGCCCAGCAGGCCGTGGGGCGACGGCTCGCCAGTGATGGGCGGGACGAGCGCCCGCAGTCCTGCGTTGGGCATGGTGGCCCCTCTCTGGGTTGTTGGCAGTCCCATGGTATCGGGCTGCGAGGCTCTTTCAGATTCCTTCCCGACAGGGGTTGCACTTCCTGGGGGAAGGGTGCTTTAATAGAGACATCGCAAGGGACACCGAAACAGAAAGCAGGCCCGAAATGAACGCCACCGCCAACACCGTCCGAGTCTTCCAGGTCTTCTACAAGAACGGCCAGCGCGTCACCGTGAAGAGCATCAACGAGAACGTCCGCGACATTTGGACCGGCGAGATCGGCACCTCGGTCCGCTTCCAGCTGGACGACGAGCAGCACGGCACCAGCTTCTGCACCCTGCCGCTGGACCTCTTCCTCGCCGCCTGGACCCGCTGAAGAGCCCCGCAACCACAACCACTGAGAGAGGTACAGACCATGGCCGGTGTAGTCCCCCAGAACCGAGGCAACCGCAGCGCCACCCGGATCGGGTCCGCGATGAGTCGCAAGCTGCGCACCGCCGGATGGAACATCAGCCCCAGCGGCCGCAAGCATAAGCACGAAGGGATCTTCGTCTCGGCGCAGGGTGACCACGTCAGCATCATGGTGGACCTGGGGTACTACGGGAAGAACGTCCACACCGCCGACTTGATCTTCTCGGACATCATCAAGTGGGACTGCGTTCCCGATAACGCTCGACTGTCCACCTCGGACCAGGTGTGCTTCATTCACTTCGAGTACCAGCGTCCGAAGGCCAAGAGCTGATGGGCCGCCATTCCGCCACCCAGGACAGCCGCGCCCGGAACATGCAAATAGCCAGGGACCGGTTGGTCCAGGACACCGCCCACCTGCCAGTGGCCATTATGGCCGACGGCTACCGGGTTCGCGTGGACTGTGTCCTCTGCGGCTGGTCCACCACGAAGATGCAGCTCGGCGTGATCGAGGACCACGCAGCCACCCACTGAACGCGAGGAAGCCCCCGGCAACCGGCCGGGGGCTTCCTGCTGGACCTGCTGCCGTTACGGGATGACCGGGCAGACGTCCACGGCGGTGCGTGCGCCGACCTCGCCGTTGGCGCAGACGGTCACGGTGACGCGGCGGGCGAGGCCCATCCGGTCGATGAGGACGACAGCCTCTTCAGAGAAGATCTTCTCATCGTTGGTCTGGACCGTCACCGAGTCGATGATCACACCGAGGTTGACCTCGGGGCCACGGCCGATCTGGAAGTTACCGGCCGGGTAGATCAGGAACTCAACGTCGGCGGGCCACGCCGTCGCCGGAACCGCGCCGCCGATGTTGGTCGGGACGTCCGGGGTCAGGCCGCGCGCGAACTGGACGCGCACACCCAGGTCGCTGAAGGCCGCCTGGATGTCGGCGTTGGTGACGGCCAGCGGGTCCTTGCCGTCGCGCCGGGCGATGTCCGCGAGGAACATGTTCTTCAGCCAGAACGGGAAGGTGACTTCCAGCTCGGTGCTCTCGCAGAGGTTGTGACGCTCGATCATGTCGGCGGCCTGAAGGGCGACCGCGTAGTAGACCTGGCTGAACGTCGCGAACGACGTCGCGGCCGGGATGGTCACAGCCAGGGTGGCCGCAGAGTTGCGGGCCTGGGTGTACATCTCGGACTTCACGCGGATCTCGTGCGCGACCATCGCGTTGCGGACGTACCAGTCAACCATCTCGGGGAAGAACCGCTGGGTGAGGATGCCCACCGAGAGACAGACACCGACGGCCTCGGCACGAACGTCGATCGGCGCCGGGCAGGGGATGACGAAGCACGGCTTCTCGGGACCGGCGGGCTGGGTGGCAGCCGCGATGTCCTGTGCCTCGGTCCACGTCCAGGTGAGCGCGGCCACGTCCAGGGTCGGCGTGCGGAAGAACCGCAGACCGCCACGGTTGAGCTGGACCTCAGGTGCGTCCCACAGCATGTCCGGGCACGCGATGTCCGCGATGTCGTAGATCGTCTCGGACGGGGCACACCAGCCGCCGGACGCCACCAGATCACCCTGCGGAAGGCGCGCCTGCTTGGCCGCGAGCATGACCGCCTTGGAACCCTCGGGCGCCGAGGAAGAGTCCTTGACGACGAGTGCGTCCGGGAACGGCAGCCGGTAGGACGCAACCATGCCGGTACCGCCGCCGGACGTCTTCAGGCCCGTGGCGCGCCGCATGACGCCCTCTACGATCTGCTCAACCTCGATGTCCTCGCCGGGCCGGAAACCAGGCACGTCCACCGAAGCGACGATCTCGACACCCGAGGGCTCGTCGGCGGGCAGGTACCGGGACAGCCCGGTGCCGGTACCCGCACCTGCCTGCTTGGCGCGTACGGCCGTCAGGTTGAGCGACCGGCGGGCCGACGCGGTGACAGCGACCGGGTCGATAACGGCGGTCGGCTCGATGACCTCGGCCTCGGCTTCCACCGTTTCGGCCTCGGCTTCCACCGTTTCGGCCTCGTCCTCGCCGAACACCTCGGCGGTCAGAGCGTCGATCTCGGCCGCCGCAGCCTCGGCGGCCGCCGTCCGCTCGGCCTGCTCTTCCCGGATCTTGGTAATGCTGGCCTTCAGCGTCTTCAGCGTGTCGATGTCACGGGCCGACACAGTGTCGCTCTTCGCGAGCGAGCTGAACGACCGTACGGCCGCCGAAAGGTTGGTTTCCAGCTCATCGTCCGAAAGACGAGTGACGTCCTCGGGCAGTTCGTAGATCTCGGCCATTACGTGCCAGTCCGTTTCTGTGAAAGGGACCCGGCCTACCGCCAGCAGCTACCGACATGATAGCCGGATGCAGCTGCTGGCGGGGACCAGGTGTTCGGGTGGTCTCAGGCGGTTTCGCCGGGGGCGAGAATCCTCGCCCCGTCAAAGCGGGCAGCGACCGTCGCGGCCGCCGCCTCGCTGGTTGTCTCGTACACCTTCCGGCCGTTCGCCATCACCCGGTAGGTACCGGATACGGCGGCCGCGCCGGATGCGGTCGCACGGTTCTTGTTCGCGCAGTTGCAGCCCACTGGCTCACTTCCCTTCTGTGGTGCCAAGGTCCATCTTAAGGGCCTCGGCGCGAAGGGCTTCCAGCTCGGCCGCCTCGGCCTTCCGGCGGTCCTCGGCGCGAGCCAGCGCGGCCACCATGCTGTCGGCCAGCCGGTCGTAATCGATGGCTGCGGCGTTGATCCGGTAGCCACCGGCAACCACTTCAGTGTCGGACGGCGGAACGCGACCAGCGGCCGCCTGGCGCTCTTCCTCGGCAGCGATGACCTCTTCCACCTCAGCCATCGTCGCAGCCGCTGTGAGAGCCAGCTGGGCCCGCTCTACGACCGCGCTGGCGAGCAGCGGGGAACTGTGCCCAGGAACAGGCACAGAGAGAACCGCGCGCAGCTGCCAACCGCCGCCGGGCGCCTGCTTGAGGTGGTAGCTCGGCTGGGTTGCCATGAACACGCTGCGGTCCCACTCGGACAGCCACGGCGCGGCCGCGCCCGAGAACCACATCCCGCGTTCGTTCATGCCGACCGTCACGATGCCCGCCACGGTGCGTGAGTCATCGAACTGGCACGCCGAGGTCTCACACTCGGCGCCGTCGCGATGGTGCCCCGCGTTCATGGTGAAGGCGCCCGCCTTGACCGAGCTGCCATCGTCCAGGGTGAACCGCTGGCGCAGGAAGTGGGTCGTGTCGATGCGGCCGAGGTCGTTGATGACGATCCGCTTCGCGTATCCCGCGTGCGGCTCGTTCGCCTGGGCCACCCACCCGAAGATCCGGCCGTTGCTGTAGTTGACCCCAGTCCCACCGGCCGGAAGCTCGTCCGCCGTCGGCTCGCGGAACCACTCGGCGGGCATCGCCGGAAGGTCAGCCATCGCGCGCCAGGCGGAAGCCTGCATGTCGTCCATCTCGTCACCACCGGTCTCTTCGTCCACGTGCGCCCGAACGGCCGCCAGCCGCTTCCTGACGCCGTCCAGCTCGTCCGCCGGAATGTCCACCCCACCCCGGGCGCCGTTGACGGCCGCCTCGGCCGCGAACACGCCGCGCGGGATGATCGTCAGGGTTCCGTCCACCACGTCGGCATAACCCAGCTTGCGGCTGGCCTTCGTCGTCGGGTCTGCATCCTCGTCGCGGTACGCGAAGGCGCGGTCGAGCTTGTCTGTGTCGCCGTCGGCCCACTCGAACACCCGCGTCTCAGCGCCGGGGCCGTCCCACTCGCGGTCCCGGGACGCCACCGGCAGATCCACGGCGCCGGTCACCGAGGCGACCAGCTCGCCGCTGGCGACGACCGCTTCCGCCGCCGGATCCGACTTCACCCCCGTTGTGCGGTCGGTGTACAGGCCACGGGTCAGCTTCACAATCTCACCCCTACTGGCAGCCAGCGCCAGCAGGCGCTGAGCAGCGATCACAGGAATCTTCAGGTACTGGGCAACCCGGGCGGCACCCACCGGGGTCTTTGACCGGCGGACGTGGCGCAGCACCCGTCCGTAGTCGGTCTCAGGGGAAACGGCCGTGGCGGCCCACTCGGTCCAGGCGGCCGCTTCCAGCTCAGTCAGGCCGGTGGCCGCGCTGAGGTCGACTTCGTCCAGGGTGATCCGGGCGCCCGCGTAGGCGGGGATCAGGACTAGGGTGGCACCCCGCACCCGCGCGCGGGTGATCCGCATCAGGTAGTCGCCGGACAGCTGCCGGTCCACCACCGTACCGGCGGCCGCGTCCGGGTCGCCCGCCGCCGCTTCCAGCTCGAAGGCGTCCCGGGGCACCAGACCGTCCGGCCCCACCGTGAACGTGACCAGGGCCAACTCGGTCACGGTCGCCGTTCCACTGGCCTTCATGACCGGCGCGGTGATGCCCTTCAGGAAGTAGCCGCCGTCCGGCGTCGGCAGCAGCGACGCGCGCAGCATCCGGGCCCGGTACACCGCCTCTTCGCCGGACGCGTCAACCATCTCGATGTCCACGTCATCCAGGTCCACGGACACCCCGAGCGGGGCGCCTTGCGACAGCAGCGCGGCCGCCTCGTACCCGGCTTCCTGGGTGAGGTACAGAACGCCCCGGCCGGTCAGGCGGCTGCCGTCGCGGGACATCTCGCGGATCGCCCCGGCCAGGGCGGCATTTTCGTGGCTGTCAAAGTTCTCATTGGCCATCAGCGGCCAGGGGCCGTCACCATCCCAGTAGAGGGCGCCGGGCGCGAACACGCGGCCGTCGCCGGTCTGCTGGTTCTCGTACGCCAGCGCATCGTCGCCGGGCGTCGTCCAGCCGATCACGTCCGGAAGGTCCAGGGTGTATTCCAGCTCGGGGGTCTCTTCCGCCTCGATCGGATCAACGAGATCAAAGTCGGTGTAGGAACCGCCAAAGGCCACACGCAGCCGGTCAAAGGTGATGGGCCCGCAGCCCCCGGCCAGAGCAGCCAAGTCGGCGTCGCCGTACGCGGCGCACACGTGCGGGGCCCAGGGCGAATGCTGGGCGGGTACCAGGGTAGCCAGGTCGGCATGTGCTTCCAGGGCCAAGAGGACATCAAGCTGGGTGTCCCGCAGCGCGTCGGGGCGGCCTTCCTCGTGGTCGTCGCCGACGTTCCAGACGTATGCGGGGTTGTCGCTGGCCGGGTTCCACTGCGACACGCCGAAGGCCTTCGCCCGGACCGGCCGCAGCACGTTCTCGGCCAATTGGCCTACACGCTCGATGACCGCTTCCTGAGATCCGGCGGACCAGTCGGCAGCCTCGCCCAGGTAGATCAGTGTCAGGTGAAGCTGGTCCTCAGCCTCGCTCGACAGGGCTGCCAGCCGGGCCGCGTCCGCCGCGCTCGGCATCAGCGCCAGCATGGCGCCGGTGTGGACCTCGACCGAGGCCTTCTGCCCCGGCCAGCGGCCGGTCGCTTCCTTGTACAGGTTCGCGCACAACCCCTCAGGGTCCTGCGGGAACTCGTCCTTCAGCTCACGGACGCAGCGGTCGAAGGATCCAGGGGTTCCCCAGCCGACCTTGGCCGCGCCGGGCCCGGTGAGCCAGTACGCCTTCAGCTGCGGGGGCATCTTCGACGCCAGTTCACTCGGGTCCATGCTGGCTGTCCTTTCCGTCGGGGCGGTTGCCTTCAGCACACAGCGGCAGTTTATCGTCAGGGCCGCCGGGGCCGACGGGTCGCCGGGGTACTGCATCGGCGTGCCGCCGACGTCGAAGGGGTCCGCCAGCAGTTGCAACTGGCCGTCGGCCTCGCGGTGCGGGGTGCGGACTTTCTTGTCGTGGCGGGTCACCCACTGCTTGACCAGCGGGCGGCCGGGCCCGGTGATGACCTCGGCCGCTGCCAGCGTGCCCCCGTTGAAGGCGCGAACCGCCTCGGTCTGCGCAATACGGTCCGCGCGCACCGGGCCCAGCTGCGCGCCCTCGTCGCTGAAGGCCGCGACCAGGCGGGCCTTCAGCTCGTCCAGGCTGTCCCCCGCGTTGACGCCCTCGGCCAGCGTTCGCTGAGCAGCCCTGGCAAGGCTGTCGCCCACTGATTCGAGCAGCGGGCCGACCGCCTCGGCGTAAGCGTTGTAGGCCGGTTCCAGCTCGGCCGGTGTCGGCGCCGGGTCGCCCATGTCCTCGGCGGCCAGCCGGGCGCTGCGCCGGAAGATGCCGCGCAGGCTGGTCATGATCCGGGGGACGCGGGCGTTCCACAGCCGCCGGATGCCACTCACGCTGTAGGCGGCCGCCGTCAGCTCGGTGGCCTGCTCAACCTGATCGGCGAACTGACCGGACACCACGTCCAGCTGGATCTGAACGACCGGCGCCAGGCCTTCGGCGAACCCTTCAAGCAGCGCATCCAGCTCTGCGTCGGTCACGCTGCCGCCTCGGCCAGCCGCAGCTGCGCAAGCAGGCGCGGCACGTTGTGGAAGTCGTGCGGCTCGCCGCTGGTGAGCAGCGACATGAGGTAGTCGTCCAGCGCTGCGGTCAGCGCCAGCGCGTCCAGCCCGTGGCGGGCGGCGACGGCCGGAACGCGGACCCATGCGCCTTCCAGCAGACGGTAGCTGTAGACGTCGTCATCGCTGCGGACCGGGTGCCGCGTGTGCAGCGATGCGCTGGCCAGCAGCTCACGCGCCGAGCCCCGGTCCGCGCGTGGCACGGTCGGGGTCAACAGCATCTTGCGCCCCGCAACGCTCAGAGCACCCCACACAAGCCCGTCCACAGCCTCGGCCAGGGCCGCGTCCGTTCCGGCGGTGAAGCTGTCCAGGACGGCCGTGGCGGACAGCCTGCGGGAAGCGTCGGGTGCGCCCTCACCGCCGGGCGGGGATTGGGTCTCGTTCACGGGCAGATCGTTCCCTTCGGTGGTGGTGGCCGGGGTCGGGCCTTCCTCGTCGTCCGCGCCCGGCGCGTCGGCCTCGGTGAAGCCAAGTTCGCGGCGCGCGGCCGCGTTGCTGATCAGGCCTTGCTTGTGGGCTTCGAGAGCCGTGGCCCCCTTGTTGCTGGACGAGCGCAGACCGCTGGTGTCGTACCAGACCATCCACTCGTTGAAGTCTGCGACGCCCTCGGCTTCCAGGATGGGGCGCAGCCACTCTTCCGTCAGGCCTTCGCAGACCAGCGCCAGCTTGGGTTCGGCACCCATCCGCAGTGCTTCGGCGGTGATCGCCCAGGCACCCCAGTGGGATGCGTCCCCAAGACCCATCAGGACTTCGGCGGGAACGTCGGCGCCGGTAGCGAAACGCCGGATGGCCTCGTCCCGAAGCTGAATCGCCATCGCATCGAACTCAGACGTGAACTGAAGCCACTTCACGTCACCAATGAGGTCACCGGGCAGTTCCAGCGTGATCGGCACCGTCGCGGCCGCCGACTCAGGCTCACGGATGGCGGTCGACGCCACCTCGATGAGCGTGTCAAGCAGTGAGTCTTCCGCCTGGTCCTGGCCCGGCTGAACGGGGAACCGCGTTCCGGCGGGGACAAGTAGCACGCCGCGCCCGGTGATCCGGCTGCGCGCGATGGCTGCCACGGCGGCATTCAGCAGCCGCAGTTCTTCCAGGATGACCAGAGACCGGATGACCGGCGAAGTAGCCTGCGCGTGGCGCCGGGGTGAGGGCTTCCAGATCCGGAAGTAGACCGGCGCGTTGGGGTCCTGCGGGGCGTTAGGGTCGTACTCAGGGATGTCCAGCTCTTCCCCGTCCACGATGACCTTGATCTTGCCACGCTGAACGGTGACCTCTTCGGTGGACAGAACAAGCCAGCGGTCGTCGGCCATGTCGTCCGACTCGGGGTCCGGGATGATCACAACCCACTGGTCGCCTGCTACGGCCAGCTGGGTGCCCGAGTTGCCGAGGAACGTGCTCTGACCGGCCGGGCCGCCCGCGATGCTGGCGACCAGCTGACTGGCGCGCTCGTTCTCACCACCGGGCAGCACTTCGCCGTCCGGCCCCATCTTGCCCGCGAACAGCCGGGCGCCGGACATGGCGTTGCTGCACCAGTCGGCGTAGGTGCCCACCTCGGGAACTGTGTCGTAGAAGTCCCACGCCAGGCTGGCGTAGCCGGTGCCCGCGCTACTCACCGACGTGCCCTTTTTCGACGTAATGATGCGCGTGGCGGCCGCTGTGATGCTGTGGACGATTCCCATCAGACCGCTTCCGGGTCGTGGCCGGGGCGGCTGTCGTCCCAGCGGTTGAACAGCGACTGGACCCCCGCAACGGCCCAGAATTCAATGGCGTGGATCCACGGGGACGCGGCGCCCCACTGACCGGCGGCCGTCAGGTAGACGACCAGCGTGACGAGGGACAGCCACCAGCCAGCGCAGTACGTACAGCTGACCAGATCCTGGACGAACTTACGGAACTTGCTCTCGAACTTGGCGACACGCCACATCTCAAGCCGCCTGCGCAGCGGGTCGCCGATGGTGTCCCACACCACGAGCTGGGTGGCCCGGTAGGCGGCAAGGCCGAGCGCGCCGAGGATCAGAAGGTTCTGCATGTCGCCCCTTGGGTTGCGGTCCTGGTGGTGCCAATCCTACCGGCCGAGGGCTGTCGGGCCTGCTCGGAACGGGTTACCCAGGGGTAGCAGTAGTTTGGGCAGTTATGGCTTCCAGGAAACCGCAGGTCAGACAGTTACCCAAGTTGTTCTGAAAAGAAGGACCCCATATAGGGGTTACTCATCTGAGGTAACAACATCACCATGCGCGCACGCGCGCGCACATGTAGTGGTCACACGTCCAAATGCAGTTACCTATATAGGGCTCTTAGTTTCTGAAACAACTCGGGTAACTGTCTGACCTGCGGTTCTCTGGAAGCCATAACTGCCCAAACTACTTCCTGGCTGGGGGTTGCGCTGCTGCGGCCGGTCCGGTAGAGTTCTTTCTGTCAGCAGGAAGCAGCAACGAAGGGACACACCATGAAGGTCTGGGGCTACACCGCGACCGGCACGAAGATCCACGCGTTCAAGGACGGCGCCGCCCTCTGCCGCAGCAGCATCAAGCCCGCCGCCCAGCAGTTCATGACCCGTGACGAGGCCTTCGGCTACGCCGCCAGCCAGTGGGGCGTCACCACCTGCGCCAACTGCAAGGTGAAGTTCCTGGCCGCCGAGGTCGCCGAGGTTGCCCCGGTCGAGACCCCGGCCGAGACCCCGGCCGAGGTTGCCCCGGTTGTTGAGGCCCCGGTTGTTGAGGCCACCGAGGTCGCTGGCACCTACTACCCGGCCGCCGCCGGTGAGCAGCGTCCGGCGGACGCCCGGAACCTGGTTCTTCAGCGAGAGATCATCAGCGCGACGGTGTACGCCGACGGCACCTGGGTGCTCTTCGCCGGGGCGCACGCGGTGGACTGCGGCTACCTGAAGGGCCTTGAGGGGCCGCTCATGAAGTTCTTCACCGGACGGGCCCTGGCGTGGTCCGCGAAGATCGATGCAGCTATGGCCGAAGAGGCCGAGCGGCGGGCCGAGCGGGAAGCGGCACACCGCGCCGAGGCCGACGTCCGCCAGCAGTCCCTGGAAGAGATCATCACGATGGTGGACGCCCTGGGCGGCGAGTACCACGCCGAGATGGTGTCGGTAGCCAGCGTGGACCCCCTGACCGTTCCGGCGCGCAGCCTGGTCGCGATCCTGAAGGACCTTCCCCTCTACCGGGGCCGGGCCGAAGTGGTGGACCGCGACGGCGGCTGGTTCGTAGAGCTGTCGAGCCCCGGCGGCATCCACGCCCGGTACCACTTCACCGGCCACTGAGGGGGTGCCAGGGCCCGGCCACGGCGGCCGGGCCCTGGCGGTTACAGAAACGCCCCGGCGGCCGTAACCATGCGGCTCACGACCCGCTCGGCCGTCGCCGTCGCGTTCCCCACCTCAGTGATGTTGAAGGTGTTCTGAATGGACGGGCCGCCGTTTCCCGCCCCGGGGCTCTGAGAGCCCGCCTGACGGCGTACCGCGACCGTGGTGAGCCCCCGGTCCGACCCACTGCCGAACGGGTCTGTGATAGCCGCCAGGGCTGCCCCAGAGTTGAATCCGTTGACGGTCGGCCCGTCCACCGTCAGCTTGCGGAACGGTGCGACGGCGGCGGCCGCCATGTCCTTGGCCGCGTCGCTGACCCGAGAGGTCATCGCGTTGAAACCGTTGACGAGGCCCTGGCCGGTCTGGGTGCCGATGACGAAGAACACCTTGGACGGCGAGTTGATCCCCAGGGCGGACTTGGCCGCGCTGATGGCGCCGGACACCACTTCCTTCGCCGAGGCGGCCAGCGATCCGGCTTTCTGCTTGATCCCGTTGATCATGCCGTTGATCAGGTCGCCACCGGCCGAGACCAGCAGGCTGCCGAAGTTGCCCACCGCGTTCAGGATGATCCGGGGCAGCGCCAGAATCTGATCCTTGACGAACCCCAGCGCATTGCCCACGGCGGTCTTCATTGAGTTGAAGGCGCCGGTGAAGTCACCGCGCAGCAGCGAGGCCACCGCGTTCAGGGCCGGAACCACCACACCGGTCAGGACGCGCGCCACGTTGCCCGCGAAGGCGGCCGCGACCTGGGCGAGCAGGCCGATCAGCGGGCCGAGCAGCGGCATGAGCTTCCCCGCCAGGTCGGCGGACAGACGGACCACTTCCGAGATCACGGGGATGAGCGCCACGGCCACCTGCACGACGGCCGCCGTCAGTTGGGTCAGCGACGGCTGAAGCTGAATCAGCAGGTCGTTGAAGAGCGGCAGGAACTGCGCCGTCAGCTGGGTGACCTGCTGAAGGAACGGGGCGATCAAGGACGGCAGAATGGACAGAATCGGACCAAGCACCGAGGACAGGATATTTGCGACAGTTTGCACGAGAGGGGCGAAGGCGGTGAACTGCTGGCCGAGCGCCTGAATGATCGGCGTGAGGATGGGGCCCAGTTGGGCGACCAGGTTCCCGATGACCGGGAAGAGCGGGCTCAGGGCTGTCAGCAGCTGGCCGACGGCGCCGACCACCGCGCCGAGGACCGGGGCGAGCGCGGTCAGCACCGGCGCCAGGGCGGCCGCCAGCTGAGCCACCAGCTGGCCGACGACCGGCAGCAGCGGTGCGATGGCCGTCAGGATGGCACTGAAGGCAGTACCGATGGCTTCCAGAGCGCCGCTGGACACGATGGTCTGGATCGCTACCGAGAGGCCAGAGAACAGCGTCTGGACGCCCGGAAGGACAGCCTGGGCGACTGAGCCCAGGCCTTCGATCAAAGTCACGATCGCCGGGCCGATGGTCAGGAACAGCGGCGTGAGCAGCGGCGCGATAGCCCCAAGCTGGACGGCCACCTGGTTGATGATCGGTCCGAGCTGCGCCGCGACCACGGCCAGGGTACGGAAGACGTTGCTGAGTGATTCCTGGCCCTGAGCCGACTTGACGAACTCTTCGAACGCGCCGAGCACGGTCTGAAGGTTCGCCAGGAAGCCGCCGGTGGACGCCTCGGCCGCCTGGAACACGCCGCTGATGATTCCGCCCAGGCTGCCCAGAATGTCACCCAGCTGGGCAAACGTGTTCAGAGCCTGGTCCACCCAGGCAACGGCCTGTCCACCTTCGGCCGCGCGCAGCAGGAACCCACCCAACCTCTCACCGGCGGTCTGAAGGCCGCCCGCGAACTGGTCGCCGAAGGCCACCGAGATGGAACTGCCGATCGCAAGGAACCCTTGCAGGACGTCGCGCGTCGCCGGGGCCAGACCGAAAAGGGCTGCCTCAGTGCCGGTCAGGATCTCGGTGATGTTGGTGACGCCCTCGGTGCTGGCGGCGAAGCTCAGTGCTTCCTTGGCAGCCTTCCCGAACTCTTCCGAGATGCCGGACAGCCCGAGCTTCAGCGGGCCGCCGAGAGCCTTCGCCGTTTCGGTGATCTGCCCCTGGAACGGCAGGAAGAACTCATCCTGGGTGAGCTTCTTCAGCGCGTCGAATTCGGGCTTGAGCCCCCGCACCTCACGCGCGGCCGCCTTCGCTGCGGGCGACAGCCCTTCCAGCGACTTCTCGAAGGCCTGCGCGTCGCCGGTCAGGCCCGCCTTGAACGCGTCCCCCACCCCGGACAGAGCCAGCTTGAGGGCGACGTTGGCCGCGACCACGCCGCCGATGACGGCGGGCAGTGCGGCGAGGATGCCCGCCGCCGGGGCGAGGGCGGCAGTGAACGCCAGGATGGACTGCGTAGCCGACGCGGCGGTGATGCCGACCAGACCGAAAGCCGAGGCGAGTGCCGCGAACTTCCCGATCACGCCGAGGGCGGATGTGATGGCGCTGCCGATGCCGGACAGGGAACGGGTCAGCCGGTCGTTGTCGACGTCCACCTCTACTTCCTGGCGCAGCGGCGGTACCTGGATCGCCCGGACGGCGGCGGCGAACCCGGTGGTGTCCGGGATGACCTTGATCTTGATTTCGATTCCGGCGACCGCTTCCGAGATGATCCGCTTCCATTCGGACCGGTCCACGTTCGGAATGGCGGTCACCTCGAACTCAATGTCCGAGAGATCCGACTGCGCGCGCAGCATGCTGTTGAAGCGGGTGAAGTCGGCGGCGACCTCGATGTAAGCGGGGCTGACCCGCCGGATGGCGCGGTTGATCTGCCGCTCGATGCGCAGCCCGGCGAGCCGCGCGGCGCGGTCCAGCTTCTGTTCGATACGGTCGGCCAGCCGGTCCAGGGACGCGTCGGCGCGGTCGTCGGTGATCTGGATGGTGACATAGCCGGTGCCAAGGTCCTCGGTGGCCACCTGCGCCCCTTCCGGTCGTAGCGGTTGCGGGGCCCGGCCTATCGCTCAGCAGCCGGTCCAAGGGTATCGGTTGACGTTCCGGGCCCCATGGTGCATGATGGTTGCAACACCATCCGACCAAGGGACGGACATGAGACACAGCCACTTCGCGGCCCTCGCGGCGGCGGCCCTCGCTGCCACCCTGCTCACCGGCTGCGCGCAAGAGTGCCCGGACGGGCCGCCCATCTTCTACAACACCGAGGACGGCCAGTATCACTTCGAGAACGTCGGCGGCCCGCTCGTGCCCGACCAGGATGTTCCGGCTGGCTGCGTCGCCGAGCAGCAGGACAGCAGTCAGCAGGTTCACGTCGACGTGGACGTGGACGCGCCGAAGGTCAAGCAGCCCAAGGGCAACACCAACGTCAAGCCGCAGGCACCCAAGCCCGCGCCCGGACGCCCGGCCCCCGCCCCGAAGGCAGGGAAGTGAAGGGCGCGCTGATGTGGCTGCCGGTCATTTTCCGGGCCACGGTCCTGGACCACTGGCCGCAGCCTGCGGTCATCCCGCATATCCCGATCGGCACGGCATCCGAGTGGACTGTAGCGTCCGCAGACGGTCCGGTGCTGCGGCCCCGCTACTACTCACTGAAGGTGAAGTGATGGAAGACGCACCCGAGCAGATTCAGAACCTGGTTCGCGAAGCGACCCCGGCTGAGATGGCCGAGCGCCTGGGCACCATCGCCAAGCTGGCCGACGCGCTGACGGACTTCCTGTCCGGCGAGGGCTGGTCCCTGGCGTACGGCATCCGGCAGATCGCCGAAGGCAAGCAGACCCCGGCCGAAGTGACGGCCGAGCTGGAAGAAATGGACTTCTGATCATGGGCTTTCAGACCAGCGCCTACCACTTCTACGGGGTCCACATTCCGAAGGATCAGTGGACCCACGCCTGGGCATCAGGTGAAGAGAAACTGCTCAGCCAGGTGCTGCGCGCGGTCAGCGACCTCGCGCCGGACATCCGCACCATCGCCGCCGGACCCTACGACCAGGACATGCTGTTTCTGGCCGTCAAGCGGCCGGGCCATACAGCTGAAGTCGAGCTGGGCGAGTTCCGGCTGGTAACTCACGACCAGGCGTCGGATCTGGGCTGGGACCGGCAACTGCTGACCGTGGTCAAGACCGTGGGCTACACGAAGACCGGCCGTCCGGGCTGGATCACCGTGCCGAACGTCAGCTGACCGGCACACCAGGAAGGCCCCCACGGGTTGCGTGGGGGCCTTCCGTACGAGCGCAGGCGGTTTACCCGAAGGCAGCATCCGAGGCCGCGAAGCGGGCAAGCAGTGCCTCTGCGTCGTCCACTGTCATCCTACCGCTCGTCTCTCGCGGCCGGGTCCCCGCCTGCTCGGCCGCGAGACGTTCCTTGCGCAGCTCAGCCGGTTCGGCTGTCAGGGCTGCCATGGTGCGCCGGTAGTCGTTCTCGTCCTTCGCGCTGCGCCGGATGGTCGCTTCGAAGGCTGCCAGCAGAGTGTTGACGTCCCAGTCGCGCGGGTCGATCCCCTTCAGCGCCAGGGTCCCCAGCCAGTCGTCCCAGCTGTCGCCGATGGCTGCCGTCAGCCGGTAGACGTGCCACCATCGGCGCCCTGGTTTCCCGAGCCGCCGCCGTACAGCTCGGCCGCGAATTCGATCAGTTCGAGCAGCACGCGGTCCGGCAGCTTGAGACTCGCGAAGACCGGCGCCGACTCGGGCATGAGGAAGCGGCTGATGAACTCGCGCATCGTCTGCGTGAGCTTGCCGAGTGCCTCGGGGTCGAGATCGGCGGCCTTCGCGTGCTTGGTCCCGCTGGCCTTCGCCCCCGCCGACTTCTTGTTGAACAGATCCTGGGCGGCGCGCATCTTGTTGTACGCGTCCAGGAAGTCACCGCTGCTGGCCTCGGGGACGAGCAGCAGAGTGGTGTCCCCGATGACCGCGCGGTGCGGCTCGGTACGGACGGTGAATACGCGTTCGGTCACGGTGTGGCCCTTCAGGGGTGGTGGTTGCGTTGCAGGTCCAGCTTAGCGGGTGTGCCGGTCAGCGTCCCACCGGCCGCGACCAGGACGGGTTGACGGCTGGCGCCGCCGGGCGCGCGGCGGCCGGGTTGTGCTTCCGGCTCGGCTCGTGCCAGTCCAGGTGGGCGACGGCGTAGCGGGCCGTATCCATAGAGTGATCGTTCAGCTTCAGCGGGGCTTCCTTCGGGATGCCGTCGGCGCCCCTGGTCATTTCCCAGACGTAGCCCATGATTTCGTCCGTGAAGCCGCGCGGGATCTTCGCCGCCTCGGCCACCATGTCACGGCCCACCAGGCAGCCTTCCACCACGTACAGGCGAGGCTTGCCGTCGCCCGCCGGGCGGATCCTCGACTGCATCAGCTGCACGCCGCGAGAGACCGCTTTCTGGGCTGCCACGGTGGGTAGCCCTAGGTGCTTGGTCAGGGTGGCCCGGTCCTCGGCGTCGTGGTCGCAGACAACCGCGAACGGCATCCCCTCAGCCTCGCGGTTCTCTTCCAGCAACGCTTTGATCCGCTTGGCGTGGTCCTCGACCAGGACCTGTTTCTGATGGATCTCGCGGGTCAGGTACATGCGGCCGTCACTATCCACCCGCCACCACTGGCAGACGAACGCGTTGCTGTAGCCGAAGTCGACCGCGAGGAAGAGGCGGCTGTCCTTCGGCACCTGGTCGGCCTTGATCAAGTTCAGGTCGTCGCGCCAGTCGCTGAAGACGAGGCCTTCGGCCGCCGCCCACACGCCGTCCAGGTATCGCAGCCGCCGGACGCCGGTCAGGCTGGACAGGAACTGAAGGTAGTCCGCCCCCGCGTCCGTCCAGGCGCCGTCCAGGGCGCAGAGGTAGGGGTTGTCCTCGTGCTTGGACGTGTACATCCGCATCGCGTTGTCCGGCGAGTCGGCGCGTTCCTTCAGCCAGTGCTTCGGGTGGTCCGGGTTGCAGGCGGTGACGATCTGCTTGTAGGTCGGTGCGCTGCCGCGCAGGCGGGTGAGCAGCGTCTCGTACGCGGTGACGCTGATCTGGTTGGCCTCGTCCACCAGGATTCGGTCCAGCGACATGGACAGCACCTTGCCGGGGTTGTCCATACCCCCGACCATGATCATGCTGCCGTTCTTGTACCGGTAGCCGGGCGGCTTGCTGCCGGACCCGCCGAACCACTTCACCTGTTCGGTCGCCAGTTCCTGGGTTGCGACGAACTGCTCGAAGGCGACCAGGGTTGACGCGGTCAGGGACGCGTGCGTCTGCCGGACAATGAGCGCCTGAAGGCCGGGTACCTGGCTGGCGTCGGCGTGCAGCTTCATGAGCGCGGCCACGGTCTTACCGGTGCCCGCGCTGCCGACGATGGCCACCTCGGGGCCGCTGTCGCGGAAGAGGTCTGCGGCCGCCCCACGGGCGATGAACTCACGCACGCGGCGGCCGGTCCTCGAACACAATGCGGATCCCCTGCGACGAACCCTCGTCCTCGGCCTTCGGCGCGGTGACCCCGTTCAGCTTCAGCTGTGACTCGATGATCCGGCGCGCTTCGTCCACAGCCCGCAGCTTGACCGCGCGGTCGTCGCTGATGCTCGGGTTGCCGTCCTCGTCGTAGGTGACCGGCGCATCTTCCCGCAGCATGCCCAGTGTCTCGCCGAGCAGGTGTTCCAGCCGAAGGTTCGCCTCGTCGCGGTGCTGGTCCGCTGTCATCTCGGCCCGCGCGGTGGCTGCGGCCATGGCGGCGCCGACGGCGGCGAGGGCCGCGCGGGCGCTGCTGTAGCCGCACACCTTCGCGATCTCGTTCCAGTTCGCGCCGTCGCGGCGCAGTCGGACCGCCTGGTCCAGCCGCTCGGCAGCGGCCAGGTCATCGGCGATGTTGTCAGCCATGGTGGGTCCCTTCGGTGACCGGCGCCGGGGTTGCGCGCGGGCTGTTCGGCTGCTGCGGGAAGCACACGGTGTAGCCACCGAGCCCTGTGCCCGGTACGTGAGCCCACAGCGGTTCCCACCGGCCGCTCATGCAGGGCGTGGCCCGGTCCTCGATCGGTTGCCCGCAGTTGGCGCAGTGTTCCATGGTGGTTCCCTTCGTTTCGGTCCCCAGGGTATCGACTTGACCGACGCCCCTGGGTGTGTAGACTGGTGGCAACCTATTTAGAGAGGGACGGCATGAAGGAATTCCTTAAGGACGCATGGCTCTACGTGGTGTACGGCGTGACCATGGGGTCGACCAGTAGCCTGATCGGGGTGGGGCGGTTGGACAGCCTCGTTCTCAGCAGCACCGCTCTGGTTCTGCTGGCCCTCGTTAATGAGGGCACGAAGCGCAGGGCTCGCGGTGACCGCCGTGACTGACCCCATGAAGACTGGCGCGGTCGTCGGCGGGTTCCTGCTCACCATCATGCTTGGCATCATCATCGGGACCGCGCTCAGCCACATGGGTATGAGCGACGGCCAAGAGATGGTGGCGGTCTGCATCCTTGCGGCCAGCGCAGCCACCGTGGCGGGGATGGTGTTCAAGACGATGACGCGCCGCTGACCAGCGGTAGAGACAGATGGGCCCCGGTCGTTCGTAAGGCGACCGGGGCCCATCCGTGCAACCACCCGAAAGGCACCACCAGAACCTGGGCAGGTACCGCCAGGATAGCGCACCCCGGTCCGCCCACAGCAAAGCCCCCGGGGGACGGTCCGGGGGCTTCACCGCGTCATGCAGGCGGTTCCCACCTTACACCATGTGTTGCACGCTCGTTCCAGCCAATGGCTGATCTGCGGTAGAATTGAACCGCAACCACAGACCACCAGAGGGCGGATACAGCCATGGCCATCGACCCGTACCCGAGCAACCGATACGACCCCAGCTGGGACGCGTTCACCGCCGCCCACACCGCGCAGCCGCCCGACGTTGCGCCCCGGCCCGCAGCGGGCCCGCTGCCGCCGTTGGACGTGGCCTCGCTCATCGCCACCGTGACGCAGGCACAGCAGGTCCAGGGCGCCGTCCTTGCGCCGGACAAGAACCGGGTTCCGGTATGGGCTCGGGGCGAGACGGCGAAGGTCACCTACTGGTCGGCCATCATGCCGACCCTGGTGACCGGCTGCGCCAACATGGCCGTCCACCAGTGGGGCGTGAACGGCCCCGCCTGGACCGGCGCCGTGGTGACCGCGCTGTCGCTGGCGCTCGGTGTGTCCGGGCTGAACCACCACTGGGACATGAAGGCCAGCGCGCTGCTGCTCGGCCTGACCGTTGGCTCGGTCACCTTCACCACGGCCGCGACCGGCACGGGCTGGATGGACGTCGTCGCGTGGCTGACGGCAGCGGCCGGAACCGTCGGGTTCAAGATCGTCTGGAACCGCAAGCACGCGGCTGCCAAGGCGAAGGAAGCCCTGACGGCCGCAAAGGCGCGCACCGAGACGTTGAAGGGCGACGCGGTCCGGACGAAGTCGGCGATCAACGACGCCTACGCGTTGCTGAAGTTGCAGGAAGCGCAACGCGCCGCAGCGGCCGCCGCAACACCCGCATTCCATGGTGCGACGCCCGAAGAGCGCGCGTTGCGCTGCGCCGTCTGGGACGTGTTCCATCAGAACCTGGTCGGCTGCGACGTGCGTTACACCCGCACCGGCTGGGTTGCAACGCTCGGTCTGCCGGTCGAGCTGCCGCGCAACGACGCCCGCAACGCGTGGCACAAAGTCAGCAACGCGTTGCGGCTGGACGGCCGTCTGAAGGCCGCCGACGGGCGCCTGACCAACGAGCTGGTGGTGAGCTTCGTCAGCAACGACGCGGCGCAGCTGGAACCGCTCACCGGCTGGAAGCCCGGCGACTCGTGGGCCGTGGTGGCCGACACCGGCGAAGAGATCCCCGTTCCGCTCGGCCGCCGGATCCTGTTCGCGGGAACGTCCGGGGCGGGGAAGTCCTGGTCGGCGAGGCCGCTGATGGCCGAGGCGAGCGAGTACCCGGACCACCGGTTCGTGCTGATCGACCTGAAGGTGACCGAGGCCCGCAACTGGCAGCACCGCGCCCGGATCGCCTTTGACCCGGACCAGGTGGACACCCTGATGGACGAACTGACGGAAGAGGGTGAACGGCGCCTGAAGCTGATCCCGCGCGGCCGCGACACGATCGAGATCAGCCCCGCGCTGCCCCGGGTCACGGTATTCGTGGACGAGGGTGGCGAGCTGATCAGCAACCTTTCGAACGCGGTCATGGACCGGCTGCGGACCATCGCCCGGAAGTACCGGGCGGCCGAGATCATCCTGGTGTGGTGCACCCAGAAGCCTTCGCTGTCCGGCGACGGCCACGGGCTGGACAGCCAGATCAGCGGGCAGATGACGCAGCGGCTGTCGCTGGCCGTGGCCACGCCGTCGGAATCGCGGGTCGTGTTCGGCGAGGACGCGGGTGACAAAGGGTGGGACGCGCACGAACTGCCCATGCCCGGCTGGGCCTTGCTGCGGGACATCGAGACTCAGTCGGCGCCCCGGCGGCTGCGGATGCGCGCCATGTCGCCCGCCGACGTCATCGCCCTGCCGGACCGGCCGGTGTGGACGATCGGCGGCGATCAGTACTTCAGCGGGGACAGCCAGTACCTGGCGCTCGTGGACGCGGCGGACGCCACCCCGGCCGAGATGGT
>Ga0310886_10000048_pt1 | contig 22460 bp, 23 predicted proteins | sample T60D3metaG_FD_202511 | JGI IMG/M metagenome (GOLD analysis project Ga0310886, IMG submission 202511) | Lab incubated soil microbial communities from West Virginia University Organic Research Farm, Morgantown, WV, United States - T60D3 | ecosystem: Environmental > Terrestrial > Soil >...
GCGCCACCTCGGTGTCGACGGGGTGTTCACCGATTTCCCGGACCTGGGCGTCAAGGCGTACGCGGCCACGGAGTCGCGCTAGACCACGGGAGAACACGGCTCAAAACAGCCACGGATGAACACGGATGAACACGGCTCAAAACAGCCACGGATGAACACGGATGAACACGGATGAAGAACGGACCACGGATGAACACGGATGAACACGGATAAAGAACGGACCACGCATGAACACGGATGAACACGGATAAGAAACGGACACGGAAAACACGAATGGACACGGAGCTCAAGTGTTCAACCGTTGGAATCGTTCCGGTGACGACGATCAATGATCCGACTTTTCCTCCGGGTCGTGCGCCATCTCCATCCAATCGAATTCGCGCTCGAGTTGGTGGAACGCATCATCGCCAATCTCATCGTTCGAACGCATGTCCAGGATGGTGCGTCGCGCCGCGTCCAGCGCCGCTCGATGTAGCTGCTCGTGATCGCCATCCAGATCACCGTCCGCGCCGCGCGTCGCTCGCAGGTGTGACGCGAATTCCTGACGAACCGTCCTGGCCACGTCCGAGTCCAGGCCGTCGACCGTGGTCAGCGCAGCCTGCAATGCGCGGTCACGTGCCGCGTTGACCTCTCGTTCGACTGGATCATCGTCGCGCAGCCTGAAGGTGCGGAGCAGCGGCCCCAACGTGAGGCCCTGGAGCACCAGGGTTCCCAACACTACGGCAAACGCCGTGAATACGATGAGGTCGCGGTAAGGAAAAGTGGCTCCGTTGATCTGGTGGGGTAGGGCCAGCGCGGCGGCGAGCGTGACAATCCCGCGCATACCCGACCACCCGACGACCAGCGCGCCGCGCAAGGTCGGTGGCGGGCGAGACGGCGCGCGCCGCCGAACACGCTTTGCGACCGATCGATACACCGCGTAATAAATCAACACCCAAACGATCCGCACAACCATCACGGTCAGGAGCACGGTGATGGCGACCCAGAAGTAGCGTTCCCGTGCCTCTGGTGCGAGACCCATGAAGATGGGGCGAATCTGCAGGCCAATGAACACAAAGGCCAGCACGTTGAGCACAAACACCGCCGTTTCCCATACCGCGAACGACGGAATGCGCATACGCGCCGGCGTCAGCTCCGCGGCCGGGCGCGCAACCGACACCGCAAAGCACACCATCGTCAGCACGGCGGACAACCCGAGTTCGTCAGCGACGATCCAGAGGCCAAACGTCATGATGAACTGAAGAATGATCGCCGTCGGCACATCGCGAATCCGCATCGTCAGTCGAATCATGAGCCAGGCGGCGGCGCGCCCGCCGACGATGCTGCCGCCAACGGCGAGAAGGAACGCCGGAGCGGCGCTGACAAACGAGAACGTGCTCGTCGTCAGCGCCACGAGCGAGAGGCGGTAAATCATCAGGGCGCTGGCGTCGTTCAGCAGGCTCTCTCCTTCGAGAATCGTCAGGATGCGGCGCGGTGGTTTCACGTGACGCAGGATTGCGGTGGCTGCCGTTGCATCGGGGGGAGCAACGATCGCGCCGAGCGCGATCGCAAGAGGCCACGGAATGCTCGGCATCAACGCGCGCACCACGACGGCGACGGCAACGGTGGTCACCGCCACGCCAACCACCACCAGATTGACAAGTGGGACCCAGTTCTGCCGCATGTCGCGCGGGGAAGAGTCGAAGGCTGCGTCGAGCAGGACCGGCGCGACGAAGAGTGCCAGGGCAAGGCGAGGTTCGATCGCGAGTGCCGGCGCACCCGGCACAAACGCGAGGCACGCGCCGCCGATGGCGAGAAATACCGGATACGGGACGCCGACGCGGCGCGCTAGGGCCGCGAGGATCACAGCGGCCAACAACAGGCCAAGCAGCGCGACGAATTCGATCACGGATTGCGGCTCGTGGCTACCTAGTCGTCGTCAGGCCACTCGAGCTTCGGTTTGAAGTTGTAGCGCAGGAAGTGTTGATTGATCGTCGCGCTATTCCACCGGGACACCAGGACCATGCGACGTGACTTCAGCAGCGCGAGTGCATCAACACTGCGTGAGAAGGTCGAGAAGTCAGTCCAGGCACCGGTAAACCGCGCCGGCCAGCCGCCGCGACGCGCGAGCGGATGATCGGCATGACGCGCGCCCGCCTTGCTGAGTTTGTCGAACGCGGCGCGATTGAAGCGCTCCAATGTGATCGGACCATCAGACGGAAGAAACTCGGCCTCGGCGTCTCCTTCGTCGCGCTCGATCTCCTGGCGTTGCCAGCCCGCCGGCATCGACCCGTGTTTGCCCCATTGCACGTACACGGCCGGCCGCTGTCCGTTCGCCGCCGCATCGTCCAGCGCCGGCTGCCCCCCATTCATCACGCGTCCATGAAAATAGGTTTGCAACGCCGCGAGCCGACCATCCTTGGTGTATCGCACCCAGACGAGCTCGTGATCGCACGGCTCGTTATCGTCAGGGAAATCGATGTCGTCGTCCCAGAACAGGTGATAGGCGATCACTGGCGCATCAGGATGAATGATGGCGGCAAAATCACGCAGCGCGAATGGTTCTGACGCGGTGGCGAACACGCGCGGCGCCAGGGCCTCTGCGAGCTTTCGCTGCTCCGCCGTCGGTTCGCGCGGCGGATCGAGCGCAAGCGTTTTCGCATATTCGGTGCTGGCCTCGTCGAGCCAGTGCCGCAGATGAAAGTCCACGGCTTTCTCGTGGTGCTCAGCGGCGGACTGCGGAGTGAGGACGAGTGCAACAGCCAGTGTGGTCGTGAGGGTGACCGCCGACAGGGTCATCCCGCATTCTCCGCCGGCGGCGCAGCGCAAACCTGTGCGTCGGGACCGGCTGTTCCGGACTCCTCCGGAACCGACTCGCCATTGATCGACAGATATTGATAGGTCATGGCAAACGTCGACGTGCCGACGACCAGCACCTTTGCCGTGGATTCCATTGACATCGGGACGCGCACGCCCGCCGTCCGCGCGTAGCGGCGTACGACATTCACCTGCCGCGTCCAGAACGAAGGCGGTTTGACGAGGCGCCCCTCGAGACGCACGAGGTCGGCATCCTCAGCAGAGAGGAACATCGCGCCTTCGATCAACATCGTCTCTTTGCGCCGGGGCGTCAGGCCAACGCGCAATAATCCGCCCTCTGAGATCTCCGGCGCGAATTCATAGTTCGAGGGGTCGAGGGCTGCGCCCGTGGCGTTCTCTTTGCGCGCCTTCACCTCGCCATCGAGCGCCGCGATGAGGGCGCGTTTTCGCACTGCGCCCGACCCGCCTTCGCCGACGATCCAATACCGCAGTTCTCCGGCATCGAGCGCCGTGCACGCATCGACCCACCCGCTCATCGAGCCCCCGCGCGTCGTTGCCACGAGATGACGCAGGGCGATCGCCTGTGTAACCGGGGGTTCGGTGCGGGCCAGAAAACGAGTGGCTGCGTCGCGGGGCGCGGGGTCGACTGCCGGGTCCTGGCACATGGGCGCGGCCAGCAACGCGGCAGTGAGACTCCAGGTGAACAGCTTCACGAGACCTCCTCATGAGTAGCAACGTCAGCTCGGAGCCAGCGCTGGGGATGCGTCGCGTCGCAGAGTACACCGGGGAGGGTCGTGAAGCAATGCCGTTGTCGGCCCTTGTCGAGGTCGAACAACATTGGAAATCCGCTCTGCGCACGACCCGGAATGCGGCATGATGTGGTCAGCGTTGTTCCGGCCGGTCCCCGAGGGAGCAATGGCACTCATCCGACACGTGCGGCGGCTCAAACGGCGCGTTCGTCAGGCGCGGTTCTTCGTCGGTGTCCTCAAGACTCCGTACCGGCCTATCCTGGCCCATCTCATTCCAACACGCCGCTGCAATCTCGCGTGCACGTACTGCAACGAGTTCGACGACCACTCGGCGCCCGTGCCGGCCGCAGATCTCTTTCGACGAATCGACCGCCTCGCCGGACTGGGCACGGGTATCGTCACGCTCAGCGGCGGCGAACCGCTGTTGCATCCTGATGCCGATGCGATCATCAGTCACATCCGCGCGCACGGGATGATCGCGACGCTCATCACGAATGGCTACCTGCTGACGGAAGATCGCATCAGACGCTTGAATCGTGCCGGGCTCGATCATCTCCAGATCAGCATCGACAACGTTCTGCCAGATGCCGTATCGAAGAAGAGCCTCAAGGTGCTCGATCGCAAACTGCAGTGGCTTGCCGCGATCGCCGAGTTCGACGTGACCGTGAACTCAGTTGTCGGTGGCGGAACTCGTCAGTCGGATGACGCAGTGACGATTGCCAGACGTGCCCGCTCGCTGGGGTTTTCGACGACCGCAGGCATCATCCACGACACTCGCGGTGAACTTCGCTCGCTCGACGACACCCAGCGCCGCATTCTGGATGGTCTGATCGAGTTGGGCGGATCGACGTTCGATCTCGCCACCTACAACCGGTTTCAGAAGAACCTGGCGAACGGCCGGCCGAACGAATGGCACTGCGGCGCGGGCGCCCGGTATCTGTATGTGTGTGAAGACGGACTGGTCCACTGGTGCTCGCAGCAACGCGGGTATCCTGGCATTCCGTTGGAGCAATACGGTGTGGCAGATCTCGAGCGCGAGTATCGGCAGGTAAAGAGCTGCGCGCCGTACTGCACCGTAGGCTGTGTCCATCGGGTCGCGCAGTTGGATGAGTTACGAGTCAATCCACAAGCGGTGCTGTCGCAGTGGTTCCCAAGCACACCTGATAACCGAACTCACCGGCCGTTGAGTATTCGCGTGCTGACGTGGGCGTTCGTCGACAGCCCGCATCGCCGCTTTTTCCGCGACACTGCGGCTCGCCTGTTTGGTGCGCGCCGGTCGACCTGAGGCGTCGGCGGCCCTCAGGTTGCATCCTTCTCAGCAAGAGGTCCCGGCCATGTTTGCAACCAGAACACTTGCCTCGTTACTCGACGAACAAACGTCCGTTTTGCGAACTCAGCTGAGCTCCGTCTACGACGGCATCGCCGAGGCGGTGCACGACAGCCGGGTTGCAACACGGAGAATCCGGGAACTTCTCGCGCTGGTGCCAGCAATTCCTGGCCGAGACGGCGAACGGGACGTGGCCAGCGGCTATCAAAAAATGGGACGTGCGCTGGGGAAGGTGCGAGATGTCGACGTGCAGATAGCGTTAATCAGAGACCTCGAAGTCCATGCACCGGAAACGGCGCCATCGATGGTCGTCGTTCGACAGGATCACGAACGGCGCCGCCTGAAGAGGACGCGGCGATTGATCAAGACGCTCGAACGGCTGGATGTTGAGGCGCTGCTGCATTTCGTCGGCGATGGCCACCCGGCGGGGCTTCGCATGCGGCTGACGTCGCGGGGCTGGCAACAGCAGATTCGACGGCTGGCGGTGGAACGCAGCCGCACCGCCTTCGACGCGATCGCGCATGCGACCGGTGTCTACTTTCCGCGTCGTGCGCACAGCGCGCGCATTGCGATCAAGCAACTCCGCTACGCGGGAGAGATTGCGCTGCGAACCGGCTTCGCCGACATGCGTTCCGCGATCAGTGCGCTGAAGCGAGGGCAGGAGATACTCGGGGATCTCCACGACAGGCAAGTGCTCGCTGATCATCTCACCATGTTCGCCAAACGCCAGGGTGTGGACAAGGATCACGTCGAGCTCACCAGAAAGGTGCTCGAAGGAGAAGTGTTGGCGCTTCACGCCGACTACCTGTGCCGTCGCGAGCGACTGCGCGATGCCTGCGCGGAAATTGAGCAGGCCGCGTCACACGAGTCGTCCATGCGATCCACCGTTGGCATTGGTGCGGCGGTGTTGTCCGGTCTGGTATATGCACGAGTCGCCGCAGTCCGGGCCCGGGCGTCTTGACACCTGTCTTTTTCGTTCGTTCGCCAGCCGTTTGACCCGCATGCGGGCTTCGTGTATCGTTCCTCTCGCCACACGAGAGGAAGATGCCAAAGACCGAATATCTTCAGGGCGCGCTCGACCTGCTCATCCTGAGAACTCTGGCACTCGGCGCTAATCACGGCTGGGGAATCCAGCAACGCATCCGCCAGGTGTCGGGCAAAGCGCTCGCGGTCAGCCAGGGATCTCTGTATCCCGCGCTCCACCGACTCGAGGCGGCCGGGCTGCTGTCGTCGGAAATGTCGACATCAGAAAACAACCGCAAGGCGCGCATCTACTCGATCACGGCGGCTGGACGCCGCCGGCTTACTGTCGAAACTGAGGACTGGCGTCAGTTTACCCTCGCCATCCGCAGATTGCTGCAGGAAGGCTGAATCCATGGCATTGATGACAACGCTGCGAAGTTTGCGTCAGCGTCGGCGTGCCGAACGCGAGTTTGATGACGAGGCAGCGTTCCACCTCGAGATGGAGACTGAGGCAAACATCGCACGCGGCATGAGCCGCGAAGAGGCACGATTGACGGCGTTGCGCGCGTTTGGTGGTGTCGTGCAGACGAGGGAACACGTCCGGGACACGCGCGCTCTGCGCGTCGAGTCGCTGTGGCTGGACGTCCGCTACGCTGCGCGGGCGTTGATGGCACAGCGTCGCTTCACCTGTGCGGCCGCCGGGATGCTCGCGCTTGCGATTGGACTCGGCACGGCGATGTTCACAGTGCTCGATGCCTTGATCCTGCGCCCGGTTCCGTTTCGCGACCCGGCGCAGCTCGCGCACGTCTGGATGGGCACCGACCGGGGCGGACGCGTCGTGGTTTCTCCTGCGGTTCTGAAGGCATGGCGCGAGAGCGCAGCGTTCGAGGCAGCGGAATCGGCGATGTCGGCAACGGTACTCCTCCAAGTCGGAGAGACAGTCGTTGCCCGCGAGAGCGCTACCGTGACTCCGGGAATCTTCAAGATGCTGTCGAACGTCAGGACGCTGCGCGGGCGTCTGTTTGATCCGACAGATGGCCGGCCCGGTGAGGCCGATCGCGTCCTTGTGTCTGAAACACTCTGGCGAACCGTGTACGGGAGCGACCCGGCGTTTGTCGGCAGTTCGATTACCGTCGATGGCCGTCGATCCGTCGTCATTGGCGTTCTGCCTTCAGACTTCAGGTTTCCATCGGCCGATACCGTGCTCTGGCGTCCGACAAATCTCACTGGACGGGCGGAAATGGCGAAGGCGTATGTGAGGTTTGCTTCCAATATGATGCGTGCCGATTCGCTTCGTCTTGCGACTGAAGCGGCGCGCGCGGCAGACGGGAACACTGCGCAGTTGCGACCGTGGGTCTATCCACTGGCTGGGTTGACCGACAGCAACGCGACGCAGTCCGTGCGAGTGTTGGCCGGCGGAGTCGTGCTGGTCTTTCTCGTCCTCTGTGCGAATGTCAGCGGCCTGCTGCTGGCGCGTCTGACCGCCAGACGACGAGAATTCGCGATGCGTGCCGCGCTGGGTGCGTCGCGTGCCCGCCTGCTCCGTCAGGCATTGGCGGAGAGCGCGCTGTTGGCGGCGCTCGGCATGGCAGGCGGCGCGGCGGTGGCGTGGGCGTTCGTACCAGTAAGTCAGCAGGTGATCCCTGAGACGTTGTTGCTCCAGACTTTGAATCCGCTGACCCTGAATGGGCGAGCGCTTTTGATGACGTCGGCGTTTGGCGTTGTCGCCATCCTCGTCTCCGGCCTTCTGCCCGCCTGGCTCGGCACGTCTCTTCCCGCCGGAGACTCATTGCGCGTCGTGGATCGTGGCGCGACGGAGACTCCCGCGGCACGGATGGTTGGTCGCGCATTGGTGGCGATCGAAGTGGCTCTTGCGTGCACGCTGCTTGTCGGTGCGACCGTCCTCACTCGATCATTCGTGAACATGTCGCAGGCCGATCGAGGACTGCAGACCGACGGCATTACGACTGTATGGTTGGCGCTGGGCTCAAGCGCCGCGACGGATCCGGCCGGGCGAGCCGGGATTGCGCGAAGCGTCGAAGACCAGTTGCGGCAACTGCCGGGCGTCCGGCAGGTCGCCTGGTCCTATGGTTTGCCGCCGCACGGAGGGATGCTGTCGTTCGGAGAGTGGACGTCGGATCGGCCAGGAGCGCTCCCTATAAACCTGAACCTGGAGCGATATGTCGTGACCCCGGACCTGTTCGCTCTTTATCAGATTCCCATCGTGCGCGGCCGCGGCTTCACATCATCGGATACTTTCAACAACGTTATCGTGTCGCAGGCCCTCGCGTCACGACTGTGGGGTGACGCCGATCCCATTGGACATTCGTTCCGTTTCATCCAAGAGACGTTTCAAGTCGTCGGTGTCGCCCGAGAGATTCATTTCCCCTCGCTCGACCCTCGGGCGGATTTACCGGAGTTCTACCATCCGTACACCGACGTGCCATCCACTCCGATGGTCAGCCTGCGCTGCGAGCCGGGCTGTCCCGACGCCGCGGTAATCCGTCATCGGCTGGCCAGCAGCCACCCGACCGTGAGAGTGCAGGCGGCCGGTACCGTCGATCGTAAGTACGTCGCGGAACTCGCCCGGCCACGGGCGGCCGCAGCCGTTGCGCTCACGTTTGCGGTATTTGCGCTCACCGCTACAGCCGCCGGTCTCTTCAGCGTGCTGTCCTACGCGGTGACGCGCAGGCGGCGCGAATTCGGCATCCGCACGGCGCTTGGCGCCACTCCGCGCCGCGTCCGTCACGTCGTTCTTCGTGATGGTCTGATTGTGGCCGCGATCGGCCTTGCGGTCGGGACGGTCTTCGCCATCCCCCTCAGCGGAGCGCTCAGGTCGCTGCAGTACGGCGTGACCTCGAGCGATCCGTTGAGTTGGGCCATCGTGCTCGCGACTGTCGCGTTGACGGCGATGGCAGCCTCCTGGTTCCCGGCCAGGAGTGCGGCGCGATTAGACCCGATCGTGCTGCTGCGCGAGGAGTAAACCGCGCGGCGCCCCTGTCTTTTCGCATGTCGATCCATGCGCCGTTCGTTCGACTACCCGGTAGAACGGTATACGGATGGCCCAAGGAGAATAGATATGCGATTTCTGTCGATGATCCGGGTGGACGAGACACGCGGCCAGGTGCCGAGTGAGCAGCTGATGAACGACATGGGAAAGCTCATCGAGGAGATGACACGTGAGGGCTCGCTGGTTCGAACGGCCGGCCTCCGGCCCACATCGGAAGGCACGCGGGTGCGTTTGCGTCAGGGCAAACTTTCGGCCGTGGATGGCCCGTTCACCGAAACCAAGGAAGTCATTGGCGGCTTTGCTATCCTCGACGCGAAATCGAAGGCCGACGCCATCGAACTTACCAAGCGCTTCCTGCGCATCCATGGTAACGATTGGGATATCGAGTGCGAAGTGCGCCCGATCGATGGCCCGGAGTTCGGCAGCGGAACGTAGTTGAGAGGATTTCGCACGACCGCGCGCACAGAAACATCCTCGAGGACGGCGGACTATCGCTGCACAGCGTTGTTCGTCCGTCCGTCTATCACCGTGACCTTGTCACTCAGGCGGTTAGCGACGTAAATGATGTTGGTCACCGGGTTCACCGCGACAGCCCATGGCCCTTTGTCCGCAGGCACCGTCGCCGCGACCGTATTCGTGCGGCCGTCGATCACGGACACGCTGTTGGCGTGTGTGTTGACGACATAAACCCTGTTTGTCTTGCTGTTGATCGCAAGCTGCTGCGGCCACAACCCGACTTTGATCGTCGCGATTGGCTGGTTCGATGCCCCGTCAATGACGGTGACGTCGCTGCTCGCGTAGTTCACGACGTAGATGCGGTTGGTGACGTCGTTGACGGCCGCCGCCATCGGCACTCTGCCGGTGCCAACCATCGAGACAAGATTCGTCCGGGTGTCGAGGACCGTGACCGCGTTGTTGTTCGGCGTCGGCAGATAGAGGAGGCCAGTCTTCTCGTTGAACGTGGAGTCCCACTGATGAAAACCTGGCACTTCGATTCGTGACGGTTCGTTGGTGACGCCGTCCACGACGGTCAGGAAGTTGTCCTCGTAGCCGACGAAATAGATCTTGTTGGCCTTGACGTTGACCGACAGCGCGTTGCCTTCCGTGCCGGCGTGAATACTCGTCGAGGATTTGGTCTGGAGATCGATCACGGAAGGGTCGGTGCCGGTGCTGGCCGACACGTACAGTTTGTTCGTGACGGGATTGAGCGCCGTCAGGCTGCCGCGATCCGCCTTGAGTGTGTCGATGATCGCATCGGTGTCGGGATCGATGATCGAGATGGTGCCCGGCCCGCGGTTCATCGCGTACACACGGCCGCTGCGCGGATCGATCGTGAGATTCTTGACGTTGGCGCCGGTCTTGAGCGCGACGACCGGCCCGGTGGCGCCGTTGACGATCTTGACGATGCCAAGGTCGGGAAACGCTGCGTAGGCTTTGCCGTTGCGGGTGTTGACGACAACGCCCTTCGGTCCGTCGGTGACGCCGACCTCGGCGGTGACCGCGGCGACCAGGCCGAGCAGCGCGGCCAGTGCGATGGCCACGCGGCGCGATGTAGTATGGCCCGTCATTGGTATGCGGCGAATCTTACTGGCAATCGGCTGCGTGGCAGCAACACTTCTTCTCCCGCGATCCCTGGTCGCACAGGAAACGCCGGCGGCACGTCCGAAGGTGCTGGCGTTTTTCACGCCCGGCGGCGAGCTCGATCACTACCTGTTCGCGCAGCAGGCGATGCGCGCGTTCGGCGCCGCGGCGGCAGACGGCTATGCGTTTGCCGCGACCAGCGATTGGGACGCGCTGAATGAGGCGAATCTCCGCGATGTCCGTGTCGTAATCTGGCTGAACGACGCGCCGCACACGACAGCGCAGCGGGCGGCGTTCGAGCGCTACATCGCCGGTGGAGGTGCCTGGCTCGGATTCCACGTCTCAGGCTTCGGCACCAACGCGTGGCCGTGGTTCACCGAGTTCATGGGAGGCATCAGGTTCAGCGCCAACAACTGGCCGTCGATGCCGGCCCGCGTCAACGCCGACGATCCCGCACATCCAATCCTGAAAGGTGTGCCAGCGACGTTCGTCGCGCCGATCAACGAGTGGTACTCGTGGACGCCCAGTCCGCGCACCAATCCTGAGGTCAAGGTTTTGCTGACGCTGGACGGCTCGAACTTTCCGCTCGGGGTCAAGAACACATTGAACGGTGGAGACATTCCTGTCGCATGGATCAACACGAAATACAGGATGGTGTACGTCAACTACGGCCACGGCGATCAGATCTACTCAGCACCGCCGCTCCCGACGATGATCGACAACATCGTGCGGTGGTTGTTGTCTCGGTAGAAGCGGTTTTAAGGCCGCTACGGCAGCCCCTCGGAAGTAAAGATGGCCTCCAGCAAGACTTCATCGCATTTCGCCGAGCTCCTGGATTTTCTTCCCGACGTACTGGCCTGGGTGAAGGATCGGCAGGGCCGGTATCTGTGGGTCAATCGAGCTACTCGCGCCACTGGACCCTCGAACAGTGTCGAGACAACCGGCCACGGCTTCGGGCCTGCGCTGGCCCACATGCGCGCCCATTTCCACCAGGAGATTACCAATCAGCATCTCGCGTCGATTTCGAATATGTCGCTGCGCGCGTTCGAACGGCAGTTCGGTGCCGCCTTCCATGTCACCCCGCAGAAGTTTCTGCGCAAGCTGCGGCTGCGCATTGCCAGCCGCGCGTTGATTGACACCGATGAACCGCTCTCCGAAATCGCCTTGAAATGCGGTTTTGCCGATCAGAGCCACTTCTCACGCGAATTCCGGCGGCAATTCGGCCGCACGCCGCGCGACTATCGCGGGCACTATAAGCTCTGACGTTCCTGTCACAACAGCTGCCGCTCTCGTGCAATAACTCCTGGCTTGCAAGTGCTGTCATGTCGCACTGACACCACCTGGGAGGCGGCGATGCCGATTCGATGGCGACACGCGGCGACGATGTCGGCGGTGATGGCCGCGGCAACGATCACGGCCAGCTCGGCGAAGGTTGCGGGCGCACCCGAACGAGCGGCGAGGAGCGAGCAGCGCGGAGCGGACAGCGTCCCAACCTACTCGAAGGACGTCGCCCCAATCGTCCAGAAGAATTGCCAGGTCTGCCACCGTCCCGGCGAAGCCGGCCCGTTTTCGCTGCTGACCTACGAGGAGGCGCGCCCACGGGCAGCCGCGATCAAGAGCGCCATCGTCGCTGGACGAATGCCACCGTGGCATGCCGATCCCCGCTACGGCAGGTTTTCGAACAGCATGAGCCTGAGCGCGTCGGAGGTCGACACCATCGTGAAGTGGGTGGACGGCGGTGCGCCACAAGGCGATCCGCGTGATCTGCCGAAGCCCGAGGAGTGGGTCGAAGGCTGGAACATCGGCAAGCCGGACATGATTTTCGATCTGCCGCTGCCGTTCGATGTCCCGGCGCGCGGTGTCGTCGACTATCAGCACATCCTCGTGCCGACGCACTTCAGCGAAGACCGGTGGATCCAGGCGGCGGAAGTGCGCCCGACGGAACGGATGGTCGTGCACCATATCATCGCGTTCGTCCGCGAGCCGAAATCGAAGTGGTATCGAGGCCAGCCGGCCGGTGTCTTTTTCACAGCACCAAAGGTCAACACTGATGACGAGACGGAGGCCGGCGCGCTGCCGAGCGACTTTCTCGTTGGCTACGCGCCGGGCCAGCCTGCCGAGATTCTGCCGCCCGGGCAGGCGAAGCTCATTAAGGCCGGCTCCGACATCGTCTTCCAACTGCACTACACACCACACGGCCATGCATTGACCGATCGTTCGCGCCTCGGCATTGTCTTCGCCAGGCAGCCTCCCAAAGAGCGTGTTCTAACGCTGTCGGCCGTCAACAGCACGTTCAAGATTCCACCGGGCGATCCGAACTATCGCGTCGATGCGAGCTTCGAGGTCGGGACAGACGTCAAGCTCGCCAGCCTGCATCCGCACATGCACGGACGCGGGAAGGACTTCGAGTACCGAGCAGTGTTTCCCTCCGGCAAGACCGACGTCCTGCTCAAAGTGCCGCGCTTCAACTGGCACTGGCAGAACTGGTACAACCTCGACCAGCCGATCGCGCTGCCGAAGGGCACCAGGATCGATTGCACCGCGCACTTCGACAACTCACCCGGCAATCCCGACAACGCCGATCCGACCAAGGAAGTGACGTGGGGCGACCAGAGTTGGGACGAGATGATGATTGGATTCTTCAATCTGGTGTTCGACGCTGATCTCCCGGTCGACAAACTATTCGCGAAGAAGCCCAAGGCGGAGATCGGAGGGAGAACTCGTCGACTCATAGCCCTGGCCGAACCGGGCCAGCCGATTCATCAGCCGTTCGCTGATGCCGTCGCGTCAGGACTCCGGGCATCCGGTGTTCAAAGGATTGCCGGCCGCATTCACGATTGAGAACGACGAGTGGTATACCTACGACCGGTCACCTCGGCCCGACGTGCACGTGCTCGCAAACGTCGACGAGAACAGCTACGCGCCGGCGCGCAGCCTGAAGATGGGCGATCATCCTGTCATCTGGACCAACCCGCACTACGCGGCGCGAAACGTGTACTTCCAGTTCGGCCACAAACCCGATCTGTTCCAGAACAGCGCCTTCACGACCATGTTCCTCAACGCGATTCGCTGGGCCTCGGAGCGGTAGCTCCATACGGCGGGGCCTGGAGACCCCGCCCTACGTCTGGCTCATGGTCGAACAGGTCGTCTGGCTCATCGTGAAATGAACGTGCCCTGGCGCAGGTCGCGTAGGGCCTGTCGCAGTTCCTGTTCGGTGTTCATCACGATCGGACCGTACCAGGCTACCGGTTCTTCGATCGGCTTTCCCGATACGAGCAGGAAGCGGATCCCGTGATCGCCAGCCTGCACTACGACCTCGTCGCCACGATCGAAGAGGATCAGCGATCGATTCTCGCTTTCCTCAGCCAGGGTTCGCGTGGTCGCGCCGTCGACCTGTTCGGTCAGAATGCCCTGCGGCGCCGAGGCATCGCGAAATGTCCCGGAGCCGGCAAAGACGTACGCGAACGCATGATTCGTGCGGTCAACCGCGAGCCGCTTGCGGCCGCCCGGCGGCACCGATACATCGAGATAGCGCGGATCGGCGGCGACGCCGTCCACTGGCCCCTTCTTGCCCCAGAATTCGCCGACGACAATCCGGACCCGCGTCCCATCGTCATCAACGACCTCTGGAATGTCGGCAGCGGAGATGTCCTGGTAGCGCGGCGCCGTCATCTTCAGCGACGATGGCAGGTTGGACCACAGCTGAAAGCCATGCATGCGACCGCCGCTATCCCCCTTCGGCATTTCCTGGTGCAGGATGCCGCGCCCCGCGGTCATCCACTGCACATCGCCGGCGCCAAGGGTGCCCCGGTTGCCCAGGCTGTCGCCATGATCCACCGAGCCGGCGAGCACGTATGTGATCGTTTCAATCCCGCGATGCGGATGCCACGGGAACCCGGCCATGTAATCGTCGGGATTGTCGTTGCGGAAATCGTCGAACAACAGGAACGGATCAAACGCCGTCGTGTCGCCGAATCCGAACGCGCGCCGTAGTCTGACGCCGGCGCCCTCTGTCGCAGGTGTCGATTGCGACACCTGCTTGATTGGTCGTACTGACATGACCCCCTCCTCGCCGCGGCCCTTACGCCTGCGCGATGGCCTGAATCTGCACGCCGATCTTCACTTCGTCGCCGACGAGGAACCCGCCGGTTTCGAGCGCGGCATTCCACGTCAGGCCGAAATCCTTGCGGTTGATCGTGGTCTCGGCCTCGAAGCCAAGCCGCGCATTGCCCCAGGGATCCATGGCATGACCGAGGAACGTGACCGGCAATACGATCTCTTTCGCCACGCCGCGAATCGTCAGCGTCCCGCGCACGTCGTAGTTCTCGTTGCCCTTCTTCGTGATCTTCGAGCTGACGAAACTGATCTCCGGGTACTGGTCGACGAAGAAGAAATCTTCCGACCGCAAATGCGCGTCGCGATCGGCGGTCTTGGTGTCGATGCTGGCGGTCTGGATCGTGAAGGACACGGATGACTGTTCGGGCGCCTCGTCGTTGAACTGGATCGTGCCGGCAAAGTCGGCAAAGTGGCCGCGAACCTTGGTGACGAGGTGGCGGACCTGGAACGTCGCTTCCGAATGGGTCTTATCGATCGTGAACGTGCGAGTCGATGTTGGAACTGCGGTGGTGGCCATGTGTTACCTCAATTCAAAAGTACTGCTCTCGGTTGTCGGTTATTCGTGCGCTGCACGGAGCGCGTCGAGCAGGCGGACGAGAGCAATCCGCTGCTCCTGGTTCAACCCTTTCATCAGGTGCTCGCCGAACTCGACCATCGGCGTGTCGAGCTTCTCGAGGAGCGCGGCGCTCTTCGGTGTGATCCAGCAGAGATGCTGGCGACGGTCCTTCAAACATCGCTGCCGCTTGACGAAGCCTTTTTCTTCCAGCCGATCCAGCAGCCGCGTGATTCCTGGCGTCTGTTCAACCATCCGCTCGGCGACGTCGAGCGTCGGCACGCCGTCGGTCCCGCCGCCGCGGAGAATGCGCAACACGTTGTACTGCTGGAGCGTGATGCCATGCGGCTCGATGACCGCGGTGGCCTGACGCCGCACCAGATCCGTCGTCCGCATCAAGCCGAGGAGCGCTTCCTGCGCCACGCTCTGGAAGGGCTTCCGTTGCTTCAATTCCTGCTGTAATCGGCCCATCGAAGATTAGTATACATGTCAATAGTTGACTAGTCAAGTATTAGTGTGGACCGGTGCCGAGTTTCCCCGCTACGGATGGGTTCAGTCGCCGCCGACCGCCGCCCAGCCGCCATCAGCCGAAAAGTGAGTGATCCCTGCCCGGGGGTGAGCCCATCGTAGACGCGAGGGAATTGAACACGCCACTCGCGTGTTTCCATTGTCGAATTTCCACTCTGGCGATCGTCTAGAAGGTAGAGAGGATCACATGCCCGCAGTCCTGAACCTATGTCCCAGTAGAAATCGCACGGTTCACGTCGCAGGCCCGCTGCAGTTGCCCGTAGGTCGATCGCTGCGCTCTGACGTGCACGCGCTGCTTCGCCGTGGAGAGCGCCGGATCGTGGTGGATCTCACCGCGGTGTCGAGCATCGACGCCGCCGGGATCGGTGAGCTGATTCGGGCATTCAACATGACCGTCGCGCTGAACGGAGCTCTTCGTGTTGTCAACGCGACCGCATGGGTCCGCGAGACACTCGAGCGCGCGCATCTCTTCGACCTGTTGAGTGGCGAGAGGAACTTGAGCAAACGGCTCGCCTGACACCCGCATCCGCCGGGTGACGCTCGAGCAGACGAGCGAGCCGTCTCACGAACGCCGCGTCTGTTGCGCTTCGTTTCGATCGAGCAGTCGGCGCAGTTCGGGTCCGCTCATGCCGGTGTTGTAGGGGGGCGTGTCGGGCTCGAACTCCTTGCCGCGGACGAGCGCGCCAACGATCACGGGATCGAAGCCAGCGTCACGAACGAGATCGGCAGCGGTCTGCATCGCCGACGGGAACTCACTCGCGAGGGGAATGCCCACCCGGTCGCCGCTTCGATGAGCCTCGTTCTCGAGCGTTTTGAAGTAGACGGAGTTGAAGGCCTTGACCCATAGAGCCCCAGGAAACTTTGCTGCGGCCCATCCCGCGGACCCTTGCGGATGCGCCGATGCCTTTTTCGCGATCTCAGCATCGCGACCTTCGTAGGCGTTGCCGGTATCGAGCACGACTTTACCGGCCAGTGACGGTGCCAGTTCGCGCGAGAGATCGGGCACTGCTTTCAACGGCACGGTCAGCATGACAACCTGTCCGAATGCCGCAGCCTCGGCGGCCGTACCCGATGACGCACGCGAGCCGAGTCGTTCGACCAACTCTCGCAGATCTTCCGGATGCCGCGACGCGACGCGAACCTCGTGGCCGGCGTCGACCCATAACCTCGCCAGCGTCGATCCGATCATGCCCGCTCCGATAATGCCAATGCGCACGACGCAGCCTCCTTACGTGGCGCCTCGGGTGATGCCGAGGCGCCGCCATGTTGCGAACGGTCGTTACCGGATCATTGCCCCGATCAGTGGGTTGAGCGCCACGACTTCCGACGGTGAGACATTGACGAACCCCGGCGCCGGTTGCGTCAGGTCGGCAAACGTGATGCCGCCATCCTGGCTGCAAAAAACCTGTTCGACGTCGCGCACGCGCACCGTGACGATCAGGTTGCCGGCCTGGTTGCGGAACCGGATCAGCTGATCGTAACCCGGGAGCGGACTTGCCTCGACCGTGCAGAAGTTTGGCTGACCGCTCACGTTCGCTGTGGGCACGCCTTGCGGGAAGCCGGGGACGCCCTGAAGAAGTTTCACCGACCCATTCTCGCGATCGGTAATCCCGAAGATGAGCGCATCGAGCCCGGGACCTCCGATGAATGCCTCACTGCCATCACCGGGCGCCCACAGATTTACATCATTACCCTGGCCGCCGAACATGATGTCGCTGTTCGGAGGACCACCAGGCGCCGGCCCGCCATCCGGTCCACCCAGGATGATGTCCTGACCTTGTCCTCCATCGATCACGTCATTGCCATTCAGTCCGAAGATGACATCGTTGCCCCGTCCGCCGATCAGCACGTCGGTCCGTTTCAGTGACTGGTCCGTCGCCGCCCCAGCCTGCACGTCCGCATTGTCCTGTCGGTCGTCGTCGGTTCCGATGAGCAGCTGTGGTCCGTCGCCACCATCGATGAGCGCGGCCTGACTTGTGCGCGCGGCTGCGGCAAGCGCCAATGCGGCAATGGAAAGTCCTGCCAGCGAGGCGGAGATCCTGGAACGAAGAATCGCACGTAAGTACTGCATCAGTGGGGCCTCCTTAAGACTCCATGAAGACAGGAATCCTCACGCGATCCATTTCCCGTTCGCGCCGCACTGTCGCTGGACTTCATGGGCGTTACACGATCGTCGCGTACCGTACGAGTGCCGTACGAGTCATGTGCGGGTACTGTGGGTGGTTGTCGATTCATGGCTACCCCAGACTTGACTCATGACGGCCGGCACGCCAGCCACGACCTTTGTTACCGGTGGTGACGGATTCATTGGCACCGCTCTCGTCAAAGTCCTGACACTCCGGGGTCATCGCGTGTGGGCTCTCGCGGATTCCCCCGAAGCCGCCGAGCGGTTGGCTGCGAGTGGAGCAGTCCCCGTGCTCGGCAGCCTGCAAAACGCGGGTGCGTGGCAGGACGAAGCAGGCGCCGAGTGGGTTTTCCACGTACGGCCGTACCTGGATCGGCGTCCGCAAGACGGTTCGCCCAGGGCCGCGTTCGCGGCGCGGGCGCGCGTCACGACCGATGCGCTGCTTCTCGACACCGTAGCCGCGGGCGCGACGCGCCGCATCGTCTACGTTGCCGACGCGTGCTGTTATGGATCAACCAGCGAACGTCCCATAACAGAGGACGCACCGCTGCACCCTTCGGCATGCGGCCGTCGCTACGCGCCGGCTCTCGATCGCCTCGAGGGATACATCATCGCCGGGCTTCCAATCGTCACGGCCATGCCGGGACTGGTCTACGGCAACGGATCGTGGTTTCGAAAACGGATCGTCGATCCGGTCCTTGCCGGTCGTCGAGTCATCCAGTTCGGCAGATCCGATCGCTGGGTTTCGCCGATCCACGTTGACGATTGCGCCCGCGCGCTGGTGCACCTCGCCGAGCACGGCCATGCGGGACGCCGCTATTTTGTGGTCAACAGCAATCCGACCACCGTGCGCGAATTCGCCGCCGTTTTCGCGCGCATGGTGAACCATCCGCTTCGAGTGCGGTCTCTGCCCAGTGCCGCGGCCCGATTCGTTGCCAGTCCGGTTCTTGCCGAATACCTGTGTCGCAACGCGTCCTACGCGAACATTCGACTGCGAGGAACGGGTTTTCATTTCGTGTATCCGACGCTCGAACAGGGCGTGCGGCAGATCGTGGAGTCGCTGAATGCATAAGCTTCTTCGGCAAGCGTTGCCGCTTGCACCTGGCCCGAGTTTCGATGAAGTCGTCGTGCCGCATCTCGACGCCGGTCTGCGACTGGCGCGCTGGCTGATGCGGAACGAACACGACGCCGAGGACGCGTTGCAGGAAGCATCGCTGCGTGCCTTTCGTTATTTCCGCACGTTCGCAGGCGGTGACGGCCGCGCGTGGTTTCTACGAATCGTTCGCAACACGTGCTCCACCCGGCGGAGGCGGCGTGTCGACACGTTGACGGATGCATTCGATGAACACCGCCACGGCGCCGATCCCTCGACCGATCCGGAAACTCTTCTGGTACAGATGGACAAAGCCGCACGAGTTGCTCGAGCCGTGCATGAGCTGCCGGACCGTCTTCATGAACTGTTCGTACGTCGTGAGTTCGACGGCCTGTCTTATCGGGAACTGGCCGATGAAATCGGAGTGCCGATTGGAACGGTGATGTCGCGGCTCTCGCGCGCCCGGGCAGCGCTCCGCGGTGCACTCCTCGGCGGGGTAATCAGCAACGCGTCAATGGAGGGATCGTGAAGTTCGCGAATGCGTGCGTGCCGCTGTCCGCAATTGCCGGGCCGCAGATGGAATCACACGGGATTGTCGGCCAGAGCCGGCCAATCGTCGACCTGATTCGGCGGATCGAGCTGGTCGCGGCAACCCGAAGTACCGTGTTGATCACCGGAGAAACGGGGACCGGCAAAGAACTCGTCGCGCGCGCGGTGCATGAGTGCGCCGGCCACGGATTGTTACCGTTCGTTAAAGTCAACTGTGCGGCAATTCCCGAGACCCTGCTCGAGTCCGAACTGTTCGGACATGTCCGAGGCGCGTTTACGCACGCGACCGGCAACCGGAAGGGAAAGTTCGCGCTTGCCCACCGCGGCTCGATCTTTCTCGACGAGATCGGCTCGATGGGCGCGTCGCTGCAGGCGAAGCTCTTGCGCGTCTTGCAGGAGCGGGAAATCGAGCCGCTCGGAGCCGAGCGCAGCGAGCGTGTCGATGTTCGCGTGATCGCCGCGACCAACCGCGACCTCCGCCACCTGGTGGAGGAGGGACGGTTTCAGGACGATTTGTTTTATCGGCTGCACGTCATTCCGATCGCGGTGCCACCGCTTCGTGAACGGATCCATGACATCCCGATGCTGACGGTGCACTTCATACGCAAGCACGCCGCGCGATGCGGCAAGTCAATTGAGTCAATCGAAGAGGGTGTGATCGCCTCGCTGATGAATCACGCCTGGCCAGGTAACGTCCGTGAACTCGAAAACACCATCGAGCGCGCCGTCGTCTTAACGACCGGCTCGACGCTCACCTGCACTGCGGTTACGTTCGAATCGATGAGCGTCCGCGGGACCGGCATGCCATCGCTGAATATCCGAGAGAACGTCGAATGGGTCGAACGCGAGACGATCCGCCGCGCGCTTGCGATGTCCAGAGTCAAGCAGGACGCCGCGAGGCTGATGGGCATCAGTCCTCGCGCGCTGTCGTACTACCTGGACAAGTATCGGAATGTTGATGAATCGCGCGTGCTGGTGTGATCCCCGGCGCGCGACGCACCGTCGCCGTTCATCGTGCGGTCTTCACGAACGAGATCGCGAACAGAGTCCCAAGCACCATGTCGGCGGCGCCGAGCGGCAGCGCGTTGGCGGCGACACGACCTTGTGCGTACAAAACGGTGACGGTGACGACCCATCCAAGCTTCTCGAGAATGGCCACCGGCATCAGCGGGCGATATCGAACCGGATCGGACGCCATGACCAGGAAGGCGACCTGCCATGCCGACGTGATGGCGGCAAAGCCATAGTAGTACTCGGGATGGTTGATCGGGGGGGGATTCAGACGGCCGACCGTGTCGTAAAGAAAGAACAATGGTGGCACGACGAGGAGTCCCCAGATCCCAGCGGCTGTGAACACGCGGCTCGCAAATCTCATCTCAAAGTCTCCCTACTCAGTAGGTGCGTGTAGAGCCCGATTCTTTCACACCGGGAAGAGTAGCCGGAGGGACGGCCGTTGCCGCCGTTTGGCGCAACCCGCCGCAATGGGCCGAGCCTGGCAGTAAGATGAGGTGCCATGAAAGCTGGCGCTCCGGGTTCGTTTGGGCCGCATCTGAAAGCGCTTCGCGAAACAGCGGGCTTCACCCAAGAAGAGCTCGCGACGATCGCCGGGCTCTCTGTCCATGCGGTCAGTGCGCTGGAGCGAGGGGAGCGGCGCCGTCCTCACATCGAGACGGTCCGCGCCCTGTCCGCGGCGCTGGATCTGTCCGGTCCAGCGCGCGACGCCCTGTTGGCAAGCGCACGCGCACCCGTCCACCAGACCGCGGTTGACGAGCTGAGTTGCACGGCGCTACCGCTGGCATTGACGACGCTTCTCGGTCGCGAGGCGGAACTTCGAACCGTGCGCGGATGGCTCGCTGATTCGACCGCGCGATTGATCACGCTCGTCGGCCCCGGCGGCGTAGGGAAGACGCGGCTTGCGCTGGAAATTGCGCGCAGCGTCGCTGACGAGGGTACAACTCGCGTCGTGTTCGTGCCGCTGGCCGGTATACGCGAGGCCTCGTTTGTCGCCCCGTCCATCGCCGATGCTTTTGGATTCTCGAACGTCAGCGGGGCCGACCTCACGACGCGCTTGCGCGCGGCGTGTGACGATCAACCGACGCTGATGATCGTCGACAACTGCGAACACGTGCTCGACGCGGCTCCGCTGCTGGCCGACCTGTTGACCTCGGCGCAGCCGCTTCGGCTGCTTGCCACCAGCCGCGCCCCCTTGCGGGTGCGAGGGGAGCGAGAGTACGCCGTCGGCCCGCTCGCGCTGGAACTCGGATCGGAGTCTTTCGCGCCGGCAGACCTCGCCCGCATTCCCGCCGTGCAATTGTTCGTCGAGCGAATCCGTGATGTCCAACCGGACTTTCGCTTGAACGCCGCCAACGCCGCCACCGTTGCGGCGATATGCCGCCGACTCGACGCACTTCCCCTGGCACTCGAACTCGCGGCTCCCTGGATGAAAGTGCTGCCAGCCGAGGATCTTTATCGCCGGCTCGAGCATGATGTTCTGCTCTCGACCACTGGTCCACGCGATCTTCCCGAACGCCAGCAAACAATGAGTGCGACGATTGCGTGGAGCTATCAACTTCTCGATCCCAGCGAGCAGCGCGCCTTTCGCCGTATTGGCGCATTGCCGGGTCGTTTCCCCGTCGAAGCAGCGGCGGCCGTTCTCGCCGGGGCTGAACGTGAGCGGCACACGGCAGCCACCTACAACGCCATCGCCGCGGTCGCCGGACTGATCGATAAAAGCCTCCTCTTGCGCGCCGACAGCGCGGTGCCGAATCGGCCGCTTTATCAAATGCTCGAAACCGTACGCGCGTACGGAGCGCTCGAGTTGGTTACGGCGAACGAGCGCGATGACACGATGGAGGGCCTCGTTCATTACTGCAAGGGCGAAGCGTTGCATGCCGCGACTGGTCTCGTCGGCTCGTCGCAGGCCGAGTGGCTGGACAGGGTCCGAGACGACCTTGAAACCTATCGCGTCGTCCTGGCGTGGCTGGTCGACCGCGGCCGTGGTGCCGAGGCGTGTGACATCACCTGGCAATTGCACTTCTTCTGGCTCATCCGGGGACGTGCCGCGGAGGGA
>Ga0310886_10000063_pt1 | contig 20992 bp, 19 predicted proteins | sample T60D3metaG_FD_202511 | JGI IMG/M metagenome (GOLD analysis project Ga0310886, IMG submission 202511) | Lab incubated soil microbial communities from West Virginia University Organic Research Farm, Morgantown, WV, United States - T60D3 | ecosystem: Environmental > Terrestrial > Soil >...
GTCCAAAAACATTACGGCAAAGGGATGCACCCGTAAGGCTTCTTCGAGGCGCTTGACCGCTTCATTCAGCGGCGTGGCGCTCGTCAGGCTGGCCCCCGCTTCCTGCGTGAGCGTGTGCATCACCTGCTCGAGCGCCGCAATGTGGATCATCCGGCCGGGAATTATCGAGCATCGGCGAACGTGTCGCAAGCACGCGGATCGCCCGTCTCCATCCCGCGTCGGAACCACGACACACGCTGGGCCGACGAGCCGTGGGTGAACGATTCGGGTACAACACGCCCGCGCCCCTGCTGCTGAAGTCGGTCGTCGCCGACGGCCGCTGCCGCACCGAGCCCTTCTTCAACGTCGCCGGGATCCAGTTCGACGCGTCCGGCCGCCGCACGTCCGGGTTGGGCTGCCTCGTGTCCCCAGACGCCGGCATAACAGTCGGCCTGCAATTCCACGCGCACCGAACGCTCGTTCGCGCTGCCGTTGAATGGACCGCTGTCGAGCGTGCTCATCAGGTTCTGAACGTGATGCCCGGCTTCGTGCGCGAGGACGTAGGCCTGGGCGAAATCGCCGGGCGCGCCGAGCTTCGAATCGAGCGCCCCGAAAAAGCCGAGGTCAAGATAGACCTTGCGGTCGGCCGGGCAATAGAACGGGCCCGTCGCCGAGCTCGACAACCCGCACGCCGACTGGATCGAGTCGCGGAAGAGTACGGCTCGCGTCGGCTGGTAACTCCCCAGTTTCGCGGACCACGTACTCTGGATGTCGCCCATGACGGCGTCGACGAAGTCGACCATTTTTTCTTCTTCGGGCGACGACACGGCCGGGCGGTCGGCGACCACATCGGTGGCTGCGCCTCCGCCGACAATATCGAACAGGTTCACGCCCGTCAGCCACGAGCCGACGAGCAGGACGAGCACACCGCCGATGCCCAGCGGAATGCCGACTCCACCACCACCGCCACCGCCACGCACATCATCGACGTTGCTGCGATCGCCTCGTGTCCAGCGCATAGTGATTTCCTTAGCAACTGCTATGCCGTCCAGCCCTCGCTGGTGTGGCGGAATTTTCCAGTGAACGATTGCTCGAAGCTCCGGCCATTCGTGGGCCAGCTGTATCGCTCGATGGTCACCTCGGGCCGGGCCAGGCGCAGCACGTTGAAGCTGTTCAGCTCGCCTCGTTCCCGTGTCGAGAGCGTACCGGCCTGGACGACGAGCGCGGACCGTCCGGCCACAGCGTAGCGCTCGGCAGTATGCCCCACGTGGCTCACGTGCAGATGTCCGGCAAGAAACAGATCCGCGCCCGCTTCGACCAGACGCGCAATCGCCTTGGCCGCGCGTCCCACGAGCTCGTCTGCGTGGACGCCTTCCGGCACGTCGAACGGATGATGCGTCACGATGACCTTGATACAGGCTGGGTCCATCCGTCTCAGCCGGTCTGTCGCCTCGATCACCTGCGTCATGTTCAGCCGGCCCCGCCCGCTGATCGTCAGTACGCGCACGCTGTTGAGTCCGACGACCGCCATTTCACGGTCGGTATGGGTGGGCTCGAGGTCGGGCCCGATGTGGCGTCGATAGCCGCCGAAGGGGTCGAGCAGGCGCGCGGCAAGATTGAACAGCGGCACGTCGTGATTGCCTGGCACCACCAGGCGTGGGTAAGGCATGCGGTTCAGGAAGGCGCGGGCGTGCTCGAACTGCTGCCGCCTCGCGCGCTGCGTCAGGTCGCCCGAGATCGCCACGAGATCCGGCGCGAGCCGGTCGATCTGATCGAGAAGTGGAGGGATGATTCGCTCGTCGAGCCGGCCGAAGTGCAGGTCCGAGAGATGGACAATCGTTCGCATCGGCCTTCACTCCTGCGGCGAAATGACGCGCAGGGCGCCCGGCCACGATCGATAGTGGAGCGGCGTCGCCATCATCTCCAGTTCACCATCACAGGCCACGTTGATGCTCGATGTCGGAGGCGTGTCGATCCAGAGTTCGCTTGCCGCAACCGACGTCAGTACCTGCTCGCGGCCGGTGCGATGGAAGAGCGCATGCGCCAGGAGGTTCGGCAGATGGTGCGTTCGCAGCGGCGGAGCAAAGTATGCGTACACACGCCGGCCGTCGAGCCTCGACCGGGACCCCAGCCCGAGGCCCTGCGCCTGATATTCGTTGTTGCCGACGAACACGAACGGCGTGCGCGCGATGATCTTCCTGTGGTCGGCCTCCAGCCGGACGGACAGGTCGTCGTCCTGCCGCAGCACTTCGAGTGTGGCGAGCACCAGCGAGGTCCATTTCGAACGGCCGCCCTCTCGCAGACGCTCGCGGGCTTCGACGATGCTTGGGTAGACGCCAATCGATGAATTGTTGACGAACACGCGATCGTTCACGCGCCCGACGTCGACGTGCCGCAAACGGTGCGCCGCGATGACCGCGATGGCTTTCCGGTGATCCACGGGAATGTCGAGATCTTTTGCGAAGTGATTCAACGTGCCGAGTGGCAGCACGCCAAGCGGCACCGTCTGTCCGGCCAGGACCGATGCGACCGCACTGATGGTGCCGTCGCCACCACCCGCGACAATCGCGTCGGGGCCCTTCGCGAGCGCCTCGCGCGTAGCGGCGCAGACGTCGAGCGGACCGCGCGTTTCGCGAATGTCGGCGTCGAGGCCAGCCTGCCGGCACAGCGTCTCGATCTCCTCGCGGAGTCCCGCGCGCCGCATCTGCCCGCTGGCCGGGTTCAGGACGATCGCGATCATGTCGGCTACTATCGTAAGGTGTCGGCCACCCTCCCGCCTGGACCGAAAGGCAGCGTGCTCTTCGGCAGCCTCGCCGAAGCCCGCCGCGATCCGCTGGCCTTTGTCCAACGGCTGGGCGCTGAATACGGCGACGTCGTGCACGTCAGGCTCGCCACGCTTCGCGTGTTCCTGCTCAACCATCCCGACGACATCGAGCAGGTGCTCGTCACCTGTCAGCATCGCTTCGCGAAGGGAAAGTCGCTCGGGCGCGCGCGTCGCCTGTTCGGAAACGGCGTATTGACGAGCGATGGCGCCCTGCACAGCCGGCAACGGCGGTTGATCCAGCCCGCGTTCCAAAAGCCCCAGTTGTCCGCATACGCCGACGTGATGATCGCGCTGGCCCTCGACGCGCGCGATCGCCTGAACCACGGCGACGACCTCGACATCGCCGGAGAGATGAGCCAGGTGACCCTGGCGATTGCGGGAAAAACGCTGCTCGGGAGGGATATCGGCCGACTGGCGGGCGAAACGCTGGAGGCCGCCAGCGGCCTGCTCGAAGTGGCGTTGCTGCCGCTGGCGCCCATGATGGATCTTCTTCCGCTGCCGCACGTGCGCCGGCTGCGCGCCGCGCGCCAGGCGATCGATCGAATGCTCACCGGCATCATCGAGGAACGCCGGCGCGACGGGCGTGGAAAGGCCGATCTGCTGTCGCTGCTGTTGCGCGCGCAGGAGGCGGCCGGCTCCGACGTGATGTCCGACGAGCAGCTTCGCGATGAATTGACGACGATGCTGCTGGCGGGCCACGAGACGACCGCGTATGCCCTTGCGTGGACGTGGTACCTGCTGGCGCGCCATCCGGAGGTCGAGGCGCGCCTGCACGCGGAAATCGACGCGGTCGTCGGGACCCGGCAGCCACGGGCCGATGATGTGCAGGCGTTGCCGTACACGCGCATGGTGTTTGCCGAATCGATGCGCCTGTATCCGCCTGCCTGGCTGCTCGGTCGCGTGGCGATCGAGCGTCACGACGTACGCGGATACGCGATCCCGCGCGGGTCGCTGGTGGTTGTCAGCCCGTGGGCTGTTCACCGGAACGACGAGTACTTTCCCGAGCCCGAGCGATTCGACCCGGATCGGTGGTGTCCAGAAGTCCAGGCCTCTCGTCCCCGGTTCTCGTACTTCCCGTTCGGCGGCGGCACGCGAGGATGCATGGGCGAGGTCTTCGCGTGGATGGAGGGCGTGCTGCTCGTTGCCGCATTCGCGCAGCGATGGCGGTTCAGGTTGCTCGACGAATCATCTGTTCCCGAGCTGCAGCCCGCCATCACGCTGAAGCCGAAACATGGCATTCGCGTGCGCGTCGAGCGCCGCATCTGACATCACGTGCGGCTCGCGAGCAGGAAATGCGAGAACAGCCCCGCGCGCGCTTCTTCCAGGCGCCATCCCTGTTCGTTCGGCCAGAGCTGAGAGAGCTCGGCGTCGCGGAATCCGCCGCGCACGCTGATGTTCGCGTCGTGTCTCGTCACATCGTTGCAGCCGAGCAGGAATAGCAATGACGCGCCCGCCAGTGCCGTCCGCGAACGCCGCGGCTCGCAGGCAATGAGGCGATTGGTCTGCCTGGCGATGGCCGCGAACAACGTCGAGAGCTCGCCCTCGTCAAAGTGATGCAGGAACAGGTTCGCGAGCATCATGTCGGCCTGTTCGGGTGCCGGGCGCATCAGCCAGTCGAACACATCGGTTTCATCGGCGACGACATCCCAGCCGAGGGCGCGGAAATCCGCGCGCGTGCGGGCGCTGATCGTGGGTGCGCGATCGACGAGCACGGCACGCACGCCGGCCTGCGCCCGGCCCAGGCGTGTGGCGACCCTCAGGAGTAGCGATCCGTCACCGGCGCCGAGCTCGACGATGCGGCGGGGCATCGGCCGCTGGGCGCGCAAGGCGCGCGTGATCAGCCCGGCGTGACCCATGAACGCGTTGACCTTGCGAAGATCGCGACGCGCCTGGATCGCCCGCGGATCGTCCGGGGCAAGGTGATCGAGAATTTCCGGCTGGAGTTGTCGTCGCATGGCCGCGGCGGCTTACGGCCGGCCGTCACTCGACCGCAAGAAGGACTCCGTGACAACTGAAGCCCGCCCCGAACGACGACATCCACCAGTGGCCGCCGGGCGCCTCCTCGTTGAGCGCGGTCTCGAGCACGAAATACACACACGGGCTGCTGACATTGCCGTAATCGCGCAACACCGACGCGCTCCATCGCGTCTGGTCCTCGGTCAGCCCCACGCGCTGCCGGATCGCCGCGAGAATCTCACGCCCGCCGGCATGGAGAATCCACCCGGTAATGTCCTCGCGCGCGATCTGCTCGCGCTCGAGCCCCTCTGCCAGCACCTCGTCGACATGCCTGGCGGCCAACGCCGGCACAGCGGTCGTGAGGATGTTGCGCAGCATGCCTCGCCGCCGCTCGAAGCGCAGCTCGTCACGATCGACTGCGTTCAGCAATGTGCCCGCAGACTTCCACTCGATCCGCCGCCGGCCCGGCACGGGCTCGGAGGTCAGGACGGCGGCGCCGGCGCCGTCGCCGAAGAGGCACGCGCTGATGAGCACACCCGGATCGTCGTCCAGGTACATGGCGGCGCTGCAGACCTCGACGCAAATCGAGAGCACATGGCGCGCGCGGCCCGACGCGATGAGCGCCTCGCCCGCGCGCATGTTCGGTATCGCGGCACCACACCCCTGTCCGACGAGATCGAGCGCCAGAATATTCGTGCGCAGGCCAAGCCGCTCGCTGACGTAGCTCGTCAGTCCTGGACAGAGGTAGCCCGTGCACGTGCTGATGACGACCGCGTCCATCTCGGCGGGCGTCCGCCCGGCGGCGTCGAGCGCGCGCTCGGCCGCCCGCGCGGCGATGGCAGGCGCGTAAGCCGCGAACCGCGCGTCGAGCACGTCGGGGTCGAACGCAAATGCTTCGCTGAGGTGTTCGAACGCGAGGTAGCGGCTGCAGATGCCGTTGTTGCCGCGCAGCACCTTCCTGAGAATCGCCTGCGAGCGGGGATTCAGTTTCGACAAATACTGTGACGCGACGAGCGCCTCCCAGCACTCGCTCTGCGTCCAGCGTCGGGGTGGCGCCGCGGTGCCCAGGCCGGCGAGGAACATCTCCTAAATCTAGCCGAGAAAACGGCTTTCAGGTTAAGGTCAAATGATGGCCACCCGTTCGAAATGGCAGCAGCTCCCGACAGAGGCGGTGAACCCGCGCAGCCGCGGCATCGACGCATTGTCGTCAGGCGACATGGTCGAGGTGATGGTTGTCGATGGTCGTGCCGTTCTTGCCGCCGTGCGGCGCGAGAAGGCACGCATCGCCCGGGGCGCCGACATCATCGCCGCAGCCATGCTCGATGGCGGACGATTGATCTTCGTCGGGGCCGGCACCAGCGGGCGTCTGGGGGTGCTCGAAGCGGCGGAGTTGCCGCCCACGTTCGGCATCGAGCCGTCTTCGGCGATGGCGATCATGGCTGGAGGTCCGGCCGCCGTGCACCGCGCGAAAGAAGGCGTGGAGGACGACCACCGCGAGGGTGCACGAGCGATGCGCGCTCTTCGACCTCGCCGCAAAGACGTAGTGATCGGCATCTCGGCGAGCGGCATCACGCCGTTCGTACACGGCGCTGTCGAGCGTGGACGTGCCGCGGGCGCGCACGTCATCGGCATTACATGCGATCCACGTTCTGCGCTAAGGAAACTCGCGGAGGTCACCATTGTGCTGAACGTGGGGCCCGAGGTCATCGCCGGGTCAACGCGGCTGAAGGCCGGGACGGCCACCAAGGTCGTGCTGAACATGCTGACGACGACGGCCATGGTGCGAGCGGGGAAGACCTATGGGAATCTGATGGTGGACGTGAAGTCGAATTCGGAAAAGCTGCGCGATCGGGCGCGCCGCATTGTGGCGCGCGTGACCGGCCTCGAATACGAGGCGGCCGACGCATGGCTCCGGCGATCGGGATGGAACGTCAAGGCCGCCATTCTCATGCAGCAGAGGGGCATGACGCGCCGGGACGCGCTGTTACGTCTCGGTGCCGAGCCTCGACTTCGGAAGCTTCTCGGCGGACGGTAAATCCAGAATCACCTCGACGTTCGGATGCAGTTGCAGCAGGGATGCCGGCAGCGCGGTCGAGATCTGTCCGTTCATCATGGCAGCGACCGCGCGCGCTTTCGGGCGGCCCGTGGCGACGAGCACGATCGCGCGGGCTTCCAGCATCGTTCCCACGCCCATCGTCAGCGCCTCGCGTGGCACCCTGTCGAGCCGCCCGCCAAACATGGCCGCATTCGCACGGCGGGTTTCGATCGCCAGTGCGGTGCGGTGGCTGCGGGCCCGCAGGACCCGCGCGGGCTCGTTGAAGCCGATGTGTCCGTTGCGGCCGATGCCGAGCAGCAGGAGGTCAATCCCGCCGAGCGACTCGATCTCGCGCTCGAACCGTTCGCACTCGGCCTGGTGGTCGGTGGCGGTGCCTTTGAGAAAATGAACGTGAGCGGCAGGGAGATTGATGCGCGAGAAAAGGTGCTTCTGCATGAACGCGCAGAAGCTTCGCTTGTCGGTTGCCTGAAGTCCGACGAACTCGTCGATGTTGAAGGTGTGCGCCTGCGAAAAATCGGCGGTGCCGGCGTCGTGTAGCGCGGCCAGCGCGTCGTAGATGGCGAGCGACGTGCGACCGGTCGGAAGGCCGAACACCGAGGAGTGCTTGCGCGAGAGCTGGGCCGCGACAGCGGTTGCGGCGGCACGGCCGGCTTCCTCAGCCGATCGAAATACGCGAACGTTCATGTGAGGTTGGGACGATAGACCGGTAGCCGCGCGTCGCCGCGCAACTCGGCGAGCGCGAGGCGTACTGCGCCGAGCGCCGGCGGAACATCGAGGCGCATCACCGTGCTCCGGCTGGCGAGAGACGGGAGCTGAAGCTGCAGCTGTTCACCGAGCCAGGGCACCGCCTGGAACATGCCGCCCGATAACACGAAGGTGAACGACGTGCCGGTCAGTTCGAGGCGCGCCATCACGGCCGACGCCGCCGTGATGAGCTCGTCGGCCGCACTTTTCAGAATGCTCGTCGCGACCGTGTCGCCTTCGTCGCGCGCCTGCTGCACGTACTTCGCCACGGCCGCAATCGAGCGAGGGCTCAACTCCTCGTGATACACCTGATAGATCAATTCCGAGGCACGCTCGACGCCGAAGTGGTTGAGAAGCCGCTGTGTAAGGCTCGTTATGCGTCCACGCCCGTCTGCATGACGCACGACGGCACGCAGCGCGAGACGGCCAATCCAGTAGCCGCTGCCTTCGTCACCCAGCACGTACCCCCAGCCGCCGGCGCGCGCCGATTCGCCCCGCTCGTTCTGCCCGTACGCAATGGATCCCGTACCCGAGATGATGACGATGCCGGGATTGTCGCCGACGCCGGCCCGCAGCGCGATCAACGCGTCGTTGACGACGAGAATCCTGGCTTTGTAGCCGATGCGGCTCATGATGCTGCGCACGACGTTCTCGTCAGACGCGCGATCGACGCCCGCGATACCAAGGCAGATGGCCGATGGCACGATGCCCGTTCCCTCGAGCGTCTTCTCCATCACCGAATGCACCACCTTCTCCAGCGCCAGCTCGCCGACGCCCTGCAGATTCGCGCCCTCTTCGCGACCCTCCGCGATGATGCGCGCGTCCTGATCCGCCAGCAGGCAGGTGGTTTTCGAGCCGCCGACGTCGATGCCAAGAACGAACATTCTGGATATATTACGTGGATGATCGTCCTCTCCGGCGCCGATCTCGTTCTACCAGGCGGTGTGCAATCGCGTGCCACGCTGGTCATTGATGGAGAACGGATTGCCGATGTGAGCAGCGCGACGGCCTCGCCGGCGTCCTCCACGCCGCTCGACGGACACATCATCGTGCCCGGTTTCATCGATGTGCACGTGCACGGCGTCGAGGGCATCGACGCGCTCGATGGGTCCGATGCGACGGCGGCGATTGCCCGCCGCCTGCCGAAGTTCGGTGTGACGGCGTTTTGCCCGACCACGGTCGCATGCGGACCCGCCCGCCTGCGCGACGTGCTCGAGAGCGTGGCCAGACTGCGTGGCGCGATCGATGCTGCGGCTCGCGTGCTGCCCGCCCATCTGGAAAGCAACTTCATCAATCCCGACTACAGAGGAGCGCAACCGTTTGAGTGTTTGAGAACTCCTCTGGACGCGTTGGGCCTGCCGCGCCGAAGCGGCGCAGCCGCGAAGGCGGGGGCGGAGGACTTCGATGCCGCCGACATCCTTGCCGAAATCGACCGCGCGGGCGGCGCCGTCGGCATTGTGACCCTGGCGCCCGAACTTGACGGCGCGCTCGACCTCATCCGGCATCTCGTGTCGAAAGGACGACGGGTGTCGCTCGGGCATTCGGGCGCTGACATGGAGCAGGGACGCGCCGCGATCGAGGCCGGTGCGACTCAGGCGACGCATCTCTTCAACAGGATGCCGCCGTTCGGGCATCGCGAGCCGGGACTGGTGGGCGCGATCCTGTCGAGCGAACGGGTTGCCGCCGAGGTGATTTGCGACGGCGTGCACGTGCACAGCGAGGTCGTGCGCATGGCGGTCTCCACCAAGGGAACGGCCAGGATGATGGCGATCACCGACGGAGTCGCGGTCGCCGGCATGCCGGAAGGCTCGACGGCGCTGCTTGGTGGACGTCAGATTCGCGTCAACAAGTCCGCGGCGTATCTCGAAGACGGCACGCTCGCCGGAAGCGTGGCGACGATGGACCGCGTGTTCAGGTTTCTCGTCCGGGACGTCGGCCTCTCACTCGTCGACGCGGCGCACCTGTGCTCGACCACGCCTGCCGCGGAACTGAGCCTCACGGATCTCGGCACCATCACCAAAGGCGCAATCGCCGATCTCGTCGTCCTCGATCGCGACTTCCACGTCAAGCAGACCTACGTCGCCGGCCGCCTCGTGTATAACCGGTAGCACAAACATGGTCGGGGCCCTAAAAAAGGATCCCGGAACCGTTTTGAGTAGAATCGCCGGATGGATCTCGAGCGAAAACTACAGGTATATGCGGAGCTCGCGGTAAGGGTTGCGCTGAACGTGCAGCCCGGGCAGCGGGTGATGATCATCGGGCCGCTCGCCAACGGTGGCGCCTCTCTTGAATCGGCGCCACTCGCCAGGCAGATCGCGGCGGCGGCCTACCGCGCCGGATCGCCGCTGGTCGAGACGATTTACGGCGACGAGGCGCAGCAGTCGCTTCGATTCAAGCACGCGCCCCGCGAATCGTTCGGCAGCTTTTCATCGTGGCTGCCCGCCGCGCTCTCCGAGCACGTGCGAGCCGGGCACGCCGTCCTCTCCATCAGCGCGAACGATCCGGATCTGCTGCAGGGGGAGTCGCCCGATCTCGTCGGCACGCTGCTTCAGTCGACGGCCCGGGAAATGCGGCCGTTTCGCGAGCAGGTCTCGCGCAACGACACCAACTGGGCGGTCGTGGCGGCCGCGAGCGCCGGGTGGGCGGCGAAGATCTTTCCGGGGATCCCCACGAGCACGGCGGTTTCGAAGCTGTGGGACGCCATTGCCCGCATGTGCCGGCTCGACACCGCGGATCCTCTGGCTGCATGGGAGACGCACCTCGGTAACCTGGCGGCGCGCAGCGAGTATCTGAACAACAAGCGCTATTCGGCGCTCAAATACACGGGGCCCGGCACCAACCTCACGCTCGGCCTTCCCGAGGGGCATATCTGGGTCAGCGGGCGAAGCGTGAGCCGCGGCGGCATTCCGTTCACCGCGAACCTGCCGACCGAAGAGGTCTTCACCATCGCCGACAAAGATCGCGTCGACGGGACGGTGCGCGCCTCGAAACCGCTCAGCTACGGCAGCACGCTCATCGACGGCTTCAGCGTGACGTTTGAGCGCGGCCGCATCGTGAAGATGACCGCGGAGAAGAACGCCGACACGCTGCAGCGGCTGCTCGATACCGACGAAGGGGCGCGGCGTCTCGGCGAAGTCGCGCTCGTCCCCAACAGCTCGCCGATCTCGCAGTCGGGCCTCCTCTACTACAACACCCTGTTCGACGAGAACGCGGCCAGCCACGTCGCGCTCGGCAACGCCTACAAGTTCACGTTGAAGCGTGGCAACGACATGAGCGATGCGGAGTTCGAGCAGGCGGGCGGCAACCGCAGCGGCGTGCATGTCGACTTCATGATCGGATCGGGCGAGCTCGACGTCGACGGGGTGCTGCCGGGTGGCTCGACCGAGCCATTAATGCGGAAAGGCGAGTGGGCGAAGTAGTAAGATTCCCCATCCGATTCGATGGTGTCAGGAGGGTCGCATTGACAGCGAAACGTCGTTATACGTGCGGGACTGTCGCGGCGTGCGCGCTTGCAGCCGCGGTCACGATGTCGGTAGGTGCCGAGCAGGCTCCCGCCCCTGCGACGCAGAAACCGGCCCCCGCGCCCGGCCCGGCCGCTCCGATCCTCGAGCCGCTCCCGATGCCGGAGATTCTCAAGCAGTACCAACCGATTACCGCCGACCGGCTGAAGGCGCCACCGGACGGCGACTGGCCCATGGTCCGGCGGACGTACGACGGATGGGGGTTCAGCCCGCTCGCGCAGATCAACCCGGGGAATGTCAGACGCCTGCAGCCGGTATGGGTCTTTTCGACCGGCGCCCAGAACGGCCACGAGGCGCCGCCGGTTGTCGTGAACGGGGTCATGTTCGTGTCGACGCCGGGTAACCAGGTCATTGCCATCAACGCGAAGACCGGCACGCTCCTGTGGCGATATCGGCGTCCGTTGCCGAATCCGGTTGTGCTCCTGCATCCCACGAGCCGGGGCGTCGCGGTCTACAACGACAAGGTGTACTTCGCCGCCGGCGAAGCCGTGCTCGTCGCGCTCAATGCGAAGACGGGCGATGAGGTGTGGACGGCGCAGGTCGCCGACAACGCCAGCGGCTATTACATGTCACTGGCGCCGCTCGTCGCCGACGGCAAGGTGCTGATTGGCACGTCGGGCGGAGAGCTCGGCATCCGGGGGTACGTCGCTGCATTCGATGCGGAAACGGGAAAGCAGATCTGGAGAACCTACACGGTTCCCGAACCTGGGCAGCCTGGCAGCGAGACGTGGCCCAAAGGCGACGAATGGAAGACCGGCGGCGGATCGGTGTGGGTGACGGCGAACTACGATCCGGCGACCAATCTTTCCTTCTGGGGTACGGGCAACGGCGGACCGTGGATGGGCGATCAGCGCCCGGGCGACAACCTGTACATCGGTTCGACGCTTGCCCTCGACGTGGCCACTGGACGCATCAAGGGCCACATGCAGTACAACCCCAACGAGTCGTGGGACTGGGACGAAGTCTCGCCGCCGATCCTCGTCGACTTCCAGCGCAACGGGCGTACGGTCAAGGGCTTGATCAACGTTGCGCGAAACGGCTATCTGTACTTCCTCGAGCGCACGGACGGTCCGATCAACTTCGTCGACGGCACACCGTTCGTCAGGCAGACCGCCTATCGCAGCCTCGACCCCAAGACGGGCAGGCCCGACGTCGATCCCGATAAGAAACCCGGTACCGACAAAACGGCCGACTTCTGCCCGTCCTGGTGGGGTGGAAAAAACTGGCCGCCCGTGGCGTTCAACCCGAAGACGCGGCTGCTCTACATTCCGGCCAACGAGAATCTTTGTTCGACCATCACCGGCCGTCAGGTTGAATATGTCCCGGGGCGTACCTACACGGGCGCTCAGACCAGGCTCTATCCCTACCCGGGCGCGAAGCACTTCGGCGAAGTGCAGGCGTGGAACGTCGATACCGGCAAGCGGGTGTGGACGCACACGTTTGAGAAGTCGGCCAACTGGGGCCCGATTCTGACGACGGGCGGAGGCCTGGTGTTTTCGGGTGGTACGAACGACCGGATGTTCCGGGCGTTCGACGCAAAAGACGGCAAGGTTCTCTGGGAGACGCCGACCAATTCCGGCATCATCGGCGTGCCGATGTCGTTTTCGGTCGACGGCCGACAGTATGTCGCCGTGCAGTCGGGCTTCGGCATCGACTCGCGCGGCATGCAGGCGCTTCTCAACCGCGCGTTTCCCGGAGAGTACCCGGAAGTGCCGGAAGGCGGGGCGGTCTGGGTGTTCGCGCTGCCGCAATGAAGTCAGCGGTCGGCAGTCAACAGTCGGCAGTCAACAGTAGGCCGCTGTATGGAAAGTAAGAAGGTGAAGCAGCGCGTACTTCTCGCGATTCTCGCGATTGGCATCGCCGCGCCAATGGATCCGCGCGCGCAGTCACCGGCGACGCCGCCCGCGATGGCCGATTGGCTGACCGATGGCGGCGATTCTCAGCGCACCGCGTGGCAGAAAAACGAGCGTCTCCTGAGCGTCTCGAGCGTCAAGGGGATGCGGCTCTTGTGGAAGTACAAGACCGACAACGTGCCCCGCGAGATGCACGCACTCTTCCCGCCGCTCATCGTCGGGCGCGTCCTCACCGCGGCGGGACCGAAGCAGGTCGCGATCGTTGCCGGTATCTCGGACAACCTTTATGCGATCGACGTGGCGACCGGCGGGCTGCTCTGGAAACACCATTTCGATACGACGTTTTCCCCATCGCCCAGCGTGAACTTCGGCACCCTGTGTCCGGGCGGGCAACTGGCAACGCCGGTCATCGGACCGGGGAAGGCTCCCGGCAGCTACATCATCTATGCAGCCGCGTGGGACGGCCGCCTGCATCAGCTGGACGTGGCCACAGGCAAAGCCGTCGCGCCATCCGAGCTGTTCATGCCGCCCAACGGCAAACCGTACGGCTTGAACTTGTTCAACAACGTCGTCTACACGACGAGCGCGCAGGGGTGCGGCGGCAATCCGAATTACGTGTTTGCCTTCGATCTCGCGACGCGCAGAACCGCAACGTTCGATCCGGGCAGCGGCGGCATGTGGGGCCGCAGCGGTCCTTCGATCGGCAAGGACGGGACGATTTACACGGGCACCGGCGACGGCTCCTACAATCCGGAGCTCCGGTCGTACGGCACCGCGATTATCGGCGTGAAGATCGACCCGAAGACGGGCGCGCTGAAGCTGAAGGACTACTTCGGTCCGCCCAACGCCGAATATCTCCTGAAGCGCGACATCGACTTGCAGGTCACGGGGCCGGTGTTCGATCACGATGGCCGCGAGTGGCTCGTCCAGGGCAGCAAGGAATGCCGCACGTGGCTACTCGATACGAGCGCGCTGGGTGGCGAGGATCACTCGACCGCCGAGCATCGTTCCGCGCTCATCTGCAACGAGGATCAGGACTATCAGGCCGCCGGCATCTACGGCGCGATGGCCTCGTATCTCGATTCGAAGGGCACGCGCTGGGTACTCGTGCCGTTCTGGGGTCCGAAACATCCGAAGTTCCAGGCGCCGATCGAGCACGGCGAAGTGTTCAATGGCGCCGTGGCGGCGTTCCGGATGGAAAAAGATCCGGCGACGGCACACTATCGCCTCGCTCCCGCCTGGATTTCGCGCGACATGAAGAACGCCGATCCGCCGGTCGTCGCCAACGACGTCGTCTTTGGGTTCGCGAGCGGCGAGGATGTGGTGCTGCGGTCGCCCCCGATGCCGTACGGCGGCGAACCGGCCAACGGTGGAACGCCCGGGCGCATCTCGCGGTCAACCCACGCGGTGCTCTATGCGCTGAATGGACAGACCGGCGACGTGCTCTGGTCGAGCGGCAACGAGATCACCTCGTGGAACCACTACAGCGGCATTTCCGTCGCGAACGGCCGCGTGTACATCGGCACCCACGACGGCGTGGTGTACTGTTTCGGACTGCCGGAGGCGGAGCAGCTACGGTGATGGCACGCGTCGCACGTCGCATGTATTCGCGGATTCGCAGATCCGCAGATTCGCGGATTGCAAGACCCGCCCTGCTTTGTCTTCTCATGTTGGCTGTGGCGTCTGTTCTCATCTCCGGCCAGGCGCGCAGCGCACCCGACTGGACGACGAGCGGGTTCGATGCGCAGCGATCGTCGTGGGTGCGCGCGGACCCGTACATTTCAATTCCGAATCTGACGAAGTTCCAGTTCATCTGGAAATTGAAGGTCGACAACGAATCGCGGTTCGCGAACTCGCTGACCGCTCCCGTCGCGCTCGGCAACCTGATGACGTTTCGCGGATTCAAGTCGCTCGTGTTCGTCGGCGGCAGTTCCAACAACGTCTACGCCATCGACTACGACTTCGGTACCGTTTTCTGGCGGACCCATCACAACTACGCGGCCGGCGCGCGCGAGTTCGCCGGATCGCCAGCATGTCCGGGCGGCATGACGGTGCCGCTGACGCGCGCGACGCCGCTGGTGCCGCCGGCGCAGCTGGCTTTCTTCGGGTTCGCGCGCCCACCACGTCCGGCCAAGGGCGACATCGGTGAGCCTGGAAAAGGAGCCCCCCAACTGGCCGAGATCGCGGCGCGCCTGGCGGCCCGCGGCAACAGCGGACGCGGTGCAGATACCCCGGCGACCGCCTCACCGGCGCGAGGGACCGCACCGGCGCGCGGCGCCGCCGCGCCCAGCGCACCTGTCGCACCCAACGCACCCGCCGCACCCATCGTACCCAGCACATCCAGTCCGCGAGTGGTCCGTCCAACCAACGCCGTCTTCAGCGTGGCCGCCGACGGTTTGTTGCGCGGACTCATTCCCGATACGGGCGATCTCGCGCTCGCACCGGCACGGTTTCTTCCGGCGAACGCGACAGCGACCGGGCTCATCTGGACCGAGGGCTTCGTCTATGCCGCCACGACAAACACGTGCGGCGGCGCGTCGGAAGCCGTGTGGGCCATGGATTTCGCGTCGGACGCCAAGCCAGTGGTTTCGTGGGAAACCGGTGGCGCGCCGGTGGCGGGCATCGCCGTCGGCCCCGAGGGTGCGGTGTACGCCGCCACCGGAAGCGGCACGTCTCAATACGCCAGCTCGATCGTGGCATTGGACGGCGCAACGCTGACCGTGCGCGACTGGGTCACGCGCGAGTCGGGGTTCACGTCGGCGCCGGTCGTGTTCACCGAAGGGCAGAAGTCGTACGTGACGGCCACGTCGGACGGCCGGCTCTATGTCTTCGCTGCCGCCTCGCTGGGCGGCGCCAATCACCGCGCGCCGCTGGCCATGACGGCCGATGCCGGCCTGCGCTTCGCCCCTGACGGTCTCGCGACGTGGCACGACGAGTCGGGTACGCGCTGGGTTCTTGCCGCCCTCGGCGACGCCATCGCCGGCTTCAAGGTCGTGGACAAGGGCGGCACACCGTCGATCGAGCGCGCGTGGACTTCGCGCACGATGGTATCTCCGCGCGCGCCCATCATCGTCAACGGCGTGGTGTTCGCGCTCGCCGGCGGCAACGCGAATGCGAACGCGACACTCTACGCGCTCGATCCTTCGACAGGTAAGGATCTCTGGACCAGTGGAAGTACGATTACCGGGGTTGCCAGCGCCGGGTTGTCTGCCGGAACCGGCCAGGTGTACGTCGTGACCTCGGACAACACGGTGTGGTCGTTCGGCATTCCGCTCGCCATCAATTAAGTGCGACAGGTGCGACAGGTGCGGGGGGTGCGCTAGGTGCGAGGGGTGCGATGGGTGCGTTAGGTGCGCGGGGTGCGCTAGGTGCGAGGGGTGCGAAGGCCCGGGTGGGCATCGTGCTGGTTCTCGCCGCGATAGCGGTGCCGGCCGCGGCTCAGGACACACTGCCCGACGCGCCCGGGAAGAAAGAGACGCTACAGGTGTGCTCGGCCTGTCACGAGGCGGCGAAAGCGACGTCCGTGAAGCTGACCCGCGAGGGCTGGACCGAGACGCTCGATCGCATGAAAGCCTTCGGGGCCTCGGGATCGGACGCCGAGTTCGTGGCGATCCTTGAATATCTGGCCACGAACTTCAAGGGTGAGACGGTGCGGCCGCTCGACATGAACTCGGCCGAATCGATCGATCTGGAAAGCGTGCTGCAGTTGCTGCGGCGCGAAAGTCGAGCCGTTCTGGAGTACCGAACAAAGCACGGGCAGTTCGCGTCGCTTGACGACCTCAAGGAACTCGACCCTGTCATCTTCAAGAAGATCGAAGCGAAAAAAGATCGCATCGCCTTCATCACACAGCCGACAAAATGAGACGAACAATCATCGTCCGCGCCCTTCAACTCTTCTTCCTGGTCGTGTTCGTGTTGCTGTCGGTTCTGGCGTTTTACACATGGCAGACCTGGGATCGTTCCTACGACGAGGTCATGCTCCCCGAGGCGCAGGCCAGCACCGATCCGGCCGTCATCGCACGAGGCGAGTACCTCGTCTACGGACCTGCGCACTGCGTTGAATGCCACGCGAAATCGTTCGAGGAATTCCAAAAGGTCGCTAACAACGAGAAGGTTTCGCTGCAGGGCGGGACGAAGTTTACCGCGCCGCCGCTCGGGTCGGTCTATTCGAAGAACCTCACACCCGACAAGGAAACGGGCATCGGCCGCTACACCGACAGACAGATCGCTCGCATGATGCGCTACAACGTTCGGCCGAACGGGCGAGCGTCGATCGCCCCGATGATGCCGTTCCACAACATGAGCGACGAGGACATGATCGCGATCATCTCGTTCCTGCGGGCCCAGCCGCCGGTGCGCAACGAGGTGCCCGAGAATGAGTGGACGGTGGCGGGCAAGGTGATCAAGAGCCTGTCGTCGACGTTCAAACCGCGCGAAGCGGTGAACCCGCCGAAGACCGCTCCCGAGGAGAAGCCGACCGTACAGCGCGGAGAGTACCTCGCGCGATACGTAGCCAACTGCGTGGGCTGCCACACTCCGCTCGACGACACCACGTTCCAGCCGTCGGGACCGGAATTCTCTGGCGGCGAAGAGTTCGAACCGATGCCGATGCCGGGCGCCGACATGAAGACGTGGTTCCGCACGCCGAACATCACCCCGATGAAGGGCAGCGCGCTGATGAAGTTCCCGGATCGCGCGACGTTCGTCGCGCGCTTCAAGGTTGGCGGCCGTCAGCATCCGGGCACGCCCATGCCGTGGGAGGCGTACGCGAAGATGAGCCCGGAAGACGTGGGCGCGCTATACGAGTTCCTCCACGCGCTGCCCGCGCAGCCGGGCTTCACCGGCGAAGTGACGTTCCACAAGACAGAATAGACCTTCCGGCAGTCCTCATTCGTGTGCGCAGTTTTTGCATCCGGTATTCCGGGAGTCTGGATGCGTACGGATTTGCTGCACTCGAGATGGCGGTAGAGGCACACCGGCTGACGCACGGCATCGGCGCGCGCTGGCACACCATCCGGCGCCGATACAAGTGGTGGCAGCTCACGCTGTTCGCTATCGGTGTGATCGCCGCGCTCTCGGTCCTGGGTGCCCTGTTCTTTGCGGTCGGAAACGAGCCCACACGGGTCTATACCGACGTCACCCCTCCGCCGGTTGAGTCGCCCCATTTCGCCACGGCTCTTGCCGCCATCGTTGGTGCGCCGGTCGAGGACGGCGGCGCGATCGCGATGCTCAACAACGGCGACGAGTTCGTCCCCGCGTTGCTCGATGCGGTCGGCCGGGCGCGGCGGACCATCAACTTCGCCGTCTATATCTGGTCCGAGGGCGAGTTCAGCGATCGGTTGATTGCCGCGCTCGAGAAGAAGCAGCGCGAAGGCGTCAGCGTGCGAATCCTGCTCGACGGGTTCGGCAGCATCAAGGTGCCGGACAAAGACTTCGAAGCGCTCGAGGCGGCGGGCGGGAAAGTGGAGAAGTTCCGGACGCCGAAATTCGGCAAGCTCACGCGATTCCACCGGCGCAACCATCGCCGATCGATCGTCATCGACGGCGACGTCGGGTTCACGGGCGGTATGGCTGTTTCGGACGTGTGGCTCGGCCATGCGCAGGACAAAGAGCACTGGCGCGACATGATGTTCCGGGTCACGGGCCCCATGGCCAGGAGCCTGCAGTCGGCGTTCGTCGATCTGTGGGTGAGCTCTTCGGGCGAGCTGCTTCTCGATCCGAAGCACTATCCGCTGGTGGCACCGGCGGTGGCGCCCGGTGTCGAGCGGTTCGTGCATCTCGCCAGTTCTCCGGCCGACGACGATCAGTCGATGTCGTATTTTTATCTGCTGCCGATTCTGGCCGCGCGCAAGAGCATCTTCCTCGCTGCGCCGTACTACATCCCGGACGTGCACCTCCAGGCGGCATTGGTGGAAAAAGCGCGGGCCGGCGTGGACGTCCGCCTGCTGCTGCCCGGTGCGCACACGGACAACTGGATTGTCCGGGCGAGCGCTCAGGCGCGTTATCAGCAATTGCTCGAAGCCGGCGTGAAGGTGTACGAGTTTCAGCCGACGTTCATGCACGCCAAGTACGCCGTCATCGACGCCACGTGGGCCATCATCGGTTCGCCGAACCTCAATTCGCGTTCGCGGCAGCTGGACGAGGAAAATGCGCTCGGTGTGTACGACCCGACGTTCGGCGCCAGATTGGCCGCCACGTTCCTCGCGGATCTCGAGTCGTCACAACCCGTCTCGCTCGACGAGTGGCGGCGCAGAAACCCGATGCAGAAGTTGTTCGAGACGCTGTCGAGGGTCCTCGATCAGCAATCATGAGACCACGAAACCACGAAGACGTGAAACCACGAAACCACGAAACCACGAAGGCACGAAGACACGAAGATACATAGCGGTGGCACAGGGCTTTAGCCCTGTCGCGAACACGAGCAGAAGATCAAAAGATCAGAAGAAGTTGAGAAGTGTGATCAGAGTGCGATCTCACACACCAACGGAAAGTGATCCGACGCTTGTTTCACCGCCGGATGATCGCGAATCACTTCGCAGCGCTGCAGGCGGCCTTTGAACGGTTCGGGGAGAAAGGCATAGTCGAGGCGCACGTGAGGGTCCCAGGTGGTGAACGTGAAGCCTTCATCGCCGTGGAATTTCCGGTAGCCGTCCACGTAGCCCGCTTCGAGCATCATGCGAATCGTGATCCAGCGAATGGACTTGCCGGTCACCCAGGCGAGCGCGCGCAGGCGGGGTGGCAGCCTGTCGAGGTCGAGCCGTTCGCCGGGCGCCAGCGTATTGAAGTCGCCGGTGACGACGTGCAGGCCCTGCTGATGGCGTTCGACGCTGCGAAGCAGCATGCGCAGTTCGTGCGCGCGGCGCTGTTCGGTCAGATTGCTGTGCACCGCGCTCAGATGGACGCCGTAGATGCGCACGCCGGCGGCCGTGACAATTTCCAGATATGCCCGCTTGGCCCAGCGCGTGCGGCGCCACGCATGCTCCGCAATCGCGAGATTGCTCAGGTACGCGACCGAGTGTCCCGGCGACGAGGCGAAGTGCTCGAAGCCGCACGTGGCCGCCAGGTGCTCGACGACCTCCGGCCGATAGGCTTCCTGAAGAATGACGAGATCGGGTTCCTGGGCCGAGATGATGGCGGCCAGCAGCGACTCGCGCCCGCTGCCGCCTTTGAGAATGTTGTAGCTGAGAATCCGAAGCCGCGTCACAGTTCCTGGATCGTCCCGAAAAGCGTCAGGTACGGCTGGTGCATGATGTCGCCGCGAAAATGCTGGACCCAGTCGCGCGTCCCCTGAATGTTCACCGGCCGGTGCACCATTTCCATCAGGCGCGACCGCAGCGGGGAGAGCTCGGGCGCGATATCCGGGTCCCTGTCGCTCAGCGGCTTCGAGTGCATGCCCGGGATCCAGAACGCCGAGTAGTAGCGGAGCACTTCGGCGCCGACCAGCGTTAGATCGAGGTCGCTCGTGCCGGGGCCGTCCGCGTCGAACGGCGCGCCGTCGACGTAGCGGAGGCCGGTGATGGCGCTGCCGCGAAGCACCGCGGCGTGGGCTTCCGGAACGGTCTGCTGCACCGTTTCGCAGAACTGGTCGTACATCGAACGGTCGTTGTTGAAGGCGAGTTTCAGGACCGAGGTCAGCTTTTCTGCGTCGGTCAGCTGCCGCTCCGTCATGGCTGCGCCTGGCCGGCGTCGCGCAGCTTGCGCGTCACGCGGTCTTCGATCCAGTGCGGATCCCACCACTCCGTGGCGTTCACGAAGTGTCCGTTCACCAGCATGCTGAAGTGCAGGTGATCGCCGCCGGCCAGGCCCGTCTGGCCGCTGGCGCCGAGCGTCTGTCCCTTCTGCACCTCGTCGCCTTCCTTGACCGCAAGCGAGGAGAGATGCGCGTACAACGACTGCACGCCCATGCCGTGATCGACGATGACCGCGTTGCCGTAGATGCCGAGCTCGGCAGCGAAGAGCACCTTGCCGCGATTGCCCACCGTCACGGGCGAGTTGGCGGTCTTGGCGAGGTCGAAGCCGAGATGCACCTGACGGTCCACTTCTTTGCCGTCGTAGAGAT
>Ga0310886_10000068_pt1 | contig 20321 bp, 15 predicted proteins | sample T60D3metaG_FD_202511 | JGI IMG/M metagenome (GOLD analysis project Ga0310886, IMG submission 202511) | Lab incubated soil microbial communities from West Virginia University Organic Research Farm, Morgantown, WV, United States - T60D3 | ecosystem: Environmental > Terrestrial > Soil >...
TGCAAGGCGGTGATGGGGTTGCCCGACGACGAGATCGTCGATCGGAATCGCTAATCACTGATCACTGATCCCGAATCGCTAATCGTTGAATCGCTAATCGTTGCATCACTAATCCTCGGCTCCTCGAATCGTGGCATCGCTGAGCTGTCGCGGTGATCGACGATTCGCGGATGCGGTGATTCGACGATTGGGGAGTCACGGATGCAGGATTAGCGATCAGTGATCAGCGATTCAATCCAAACACGTCCCGCAACGCGCACCGCGCAGCGAAGTAACCACACATTCCATGCACCGCGACGCCAGGCGGCGTCGAGGCCAAGCAGAGCGGCGGGTGATCATTGCCGCGCACGGCGACAGCCTGCGCGCGCTCGTGAAGTATCTCGACAACGTGCCCGACGACGAGATCGTCGATCGGAATCGCTAATCACTGATCACTGATCCCGAATCGCTAATCGCTGAATCGCTAATCGTTGAATCGCTAGTCGTTGCATCAGTAATCCTCGGCTCCTCGAATCGTGGCATCGCTGAGCTGTCGCGGTGATCGACGATTCGCGGATGCGGTGATTCGACGATTGGGGAGTCACGGATGCAGGATTAGCGATCAGTGATTAGCGATTCAATCCAAACACGTCCCGCAACGCGCAGCGCGCAGCGAAGTAACCACACATTCCATGCACCGCGACGCCAGGCGGCGTCGAGGCCGAGCACAGATAGAGCCCTCGCTTCGGGGTGCGATACCACCGCCACGTCGGACGCGCAACCATCTGCCACAGGTCGGTCACTCCCATCGCGATATCACCGCCGACCAGATTGGGATTACGCGTCTCGAGGTCGGCCGGCGTCATGACGTGTCGCGCACACACGCGTTCACGGAAGCCTGGCGCGAAGCGTTCGATCTGGCGCTCGATCGCCGGCAGCATGTTGGCCGTCGATCCGTTGGGCACGTGGCAATACGCCCACGCGGTGTGCTTACCGGCGGGTGCCCGGCTGCCGTCAAACAGCGTCGACTGCACGACCAGAACAAACGGCGCTGTCGATACCCGCCCCTCCCACGCGTCCCGCTCCGACCGCTCGATCTCGCTCAACGTCCCACCCAGATGCACAGTGGCCGCCCGGGCAACCGCCGTATCCGCCCATGGGATTGGAGCGTCGAGTGCCCAATCGACCTTGAACGTCCCCATGCCGTACCGGTAATTCGCAAGCTTCTGTTTGTACCATTCAGGCAGTTGGCGATCGGCAATGCGCGCGAACGGACGCGGCGACAGATCGCACAGGACGGCTTTGGCCGGCGGCACCTCCTCGAGAGCAGCAACCGGAGTACTCGTCACGATCTCGCCGCCAAGCGATCGCAGATAGGATCCGAGGGCGTCGGCAAGCTTTTGCGCCCCGCCGCGCGGAAATGGCCATCCGACCACGTGCGCGAGCGCACCAAGCACGAGCCCGATCGCGCCGGACGGAAACATGTCGAGCGGCACCATGCCGTGTCCGGCGATTCCTGCGAGGAGCCCGCGCGCCCGTTCGGTGGAAAAATGACGCCTCGCCAGACGATCGGCAGACTGAAGTGCGTTGAGCCCGAATCGCGCGACGGCAAACGGATGACGCGGAAGTGACGGCGGCCCAAGAACAACATCCTCGAGTCGCGACCACTGATCAGCGATACCTCCCAGAAGATTTCGATAACGGTCGGCATCAGCCCCAAGGGCCTGCGCCGTTTCCGGTACTGATCGCATGACCAATGCGGCCGGCGTTCGGTCAAAGGGGTGCGCGATCATCGCCGGCGGTTCAATCCAGGTGAGACCATGATCGGCAAGCGGAAGGGTGCGAAAAAACGGCGAGGCGGCTCCCATCGGATGGACGGTGGAACAGACATCGTGCACGAAGCCCGGCAATGTGAGCGCCGCCGAGCGACACCCGCCACCAATGGTGTCCTGCGCCTCGTACACGGTGACGTGGAGACCCGCGCGAGCAAGCTCGATCGCGGCAGCAAGACCATTCGGTCCGGCCCCGACAACAATTGCGTCTGCTGCAGCCACGTCTCCTGCTACATTCTCACCGCAACCCAAAGTAAAAAATGCCTGACGAACTGACTCGCTACTGGTATTCGCGGTTCGTCTTCGAGCGAGGGCTCTCGCTCATCTATCTCATCGCCTTCATTGCCGTCGTCAACCAGTTCATCCCGCTGCTCGGTGAACGCGGCCTGCTTCCGGTGCAACGATTCACCGAAGCTGTGCCGTTCCGCGTCTCGCCCAGCCTGTTCTACTTTCGCCCGACCGACGTCACGTTTCGCATCGCCGGCTGGGTCGGCATTCTTCTGTCGATCATTGCGCTGACCGGTATGGTTCAGCATCGAAACGCACTCGCCGGTGCGGTTGTGTGGGCACTTCTGTGGGTTCTGTATCTGTCGTTCGTCAATGTCGGCCAGACGTTTTACGGGTTCGGATGGGAATCGCTGCTTCTCGAACTCGGCTTCTTCACGATCTTTGCCGGAGCCAGTACCACATCCCCCTCGCTCATCCTGAACTGGATTTATCGATGGACGCTATTCCGGCTGATGTTTGGCGCCGGACTGATCAAGCTTCGAGGCGACCAATGCTGGCGAGACCTGACGTGCCTCGACGTTTACTTCGAAACGCAGCCGATTCCAAACACGCTCAGCTGGTATTTTCACTGGCTGCCGCGGCCTGTTCTGCATGGCGGCGTGGTTTTCAACCATTTCGCCGAACTGATCGTGCCGTTCGGCTATTTCCTGCCGCAGCCGCTTGCGGGGATTGCGGGTCTCATCACCATCGCCTTTCAGCTGGCGCTCATCGTCAGCGGCAATCTGTCGTGGTTGAACTGGCTGACCATCGTCGTCGCGTTCACGACCCTTGACCATCGCTTCTTCGCATGGCTCCCGGCGGTCCCTGCGCTGCAGCCGACGCCGGTCGTGCAGCGATGGTCCATCTACGCGCTGGCCGCGCTCGTCGCCGTCCTCAGCATCTCGCCGGTGGTGAACATGCTCTCTCCCAACCAGGTGATGAATACCTCGTTCAATCCGTTACAGATCGTGAATACCTACGGTGCGTTCGGCAGCATCACGCGCGAGCGGCTTGAGATTGTCATCGAAGGCACGATCGACGACGCGCCGACGGACAAAACGACGTGGCGGGAATATGAGTTCAAAGGAAAGCCGGGCGACCCGGCGCGCAGACCAATCCAGATTGCGCCCTACCATTTACGCCTTGACTGGCTGATGTGGTTTGCGGCGATGGGACCCGCTTCCGACCAGGAATGGTTCTCCCCGCTGATAGCGAAGCTGCTCCAGGGAGATACGGCGACCATCGGCCTGCTGGCGGCCAACCCGTTTCCCGAGCGCCCGCCTCGCTGGATTCGCGCGCGCCTGTATCGATACACGTTCGCGACGCGCGAAGAACACGAGCGCACAGGCCGATGGTGGAACCGGACGTTCGTCTCAGACTACTTTCCTCCGGTTCAACTCCAACGATGAATCACTCATCACTGATCACTAATCGCTCAAATCGTTAATCCTCGAATCGATGAATCCCCAAATCTGCGAATACACTGGCAATTCAACGATTCGGCGATTCGCGGATTCAGGTGGAGTGATTCGCGGATTCAGGATAAGTGATTCGCGGATTGACGATCAGTGATTAGTGATTAGCGATTGATCGTCCGCATTCCTCCCTCCGGATACCGATTCCCCGCGACCGCATCGCCGACCGAATCGAGCGCTTCGAGTTCATCCGGCGATAACGCCAGGGAAACAGCGGCGGCATTTTCTTCAACACGTTCTGAACGTGTCGAGCCGGGGATGGGGACGATGTCCTGGCCGCGCGACAGCAGCCAGGCGAGCGCGAGCTGCGCGGGAGTGCAGCGTTTCTTTCGCGCAATCGCCTCGACGCGGGCGACCAGATCCAGATTCCTCTGAAAATTCTCACCCTGAAAACGCGGATTGTTGCGGCGCCAGTCGTTCGGCGCGAGATCGTCGGGGGAACGAAATCGACCGGTAAGAAACCCGCGACCGAGAGGACTATAAGCAACGAACCCGATCCCAAGCTCGCGACAGGTAGGCAACGGACCGTCTTCAGGATCGCGCGTCCACAGCGAGTATTCGGTCTGCAAGGCGGTGATGGGGTGCACGGCGTGGGCGCGGCGAATGGTCGCTGGCGCGGCTTCAGACAACCCGAGATATCGGACCTTCCCCGCCTGCACGAGTTCCGCCATCGCGCCAACGGTGTCTTCGATTGGCGTCTCGGCGTCGACACGGTGCTGGTAGTAGAGATCGATGACATCAACACTCAGGCGCTTCAACGACGCGTCGCAGGCGCTGCGAACGTACTCCGGCCTGCCGTTGACGCCGAGAAACTTTCCATCATCCGTGCGAACGTTTCCGAACTTGGTTGCGAGGAAAACCTCGGAACGACGGTCGCGAATCGCGCGTCCGACGAGCCGTTCGTTGGCAAACGGCCCGTAGATATCGGCGGTGTCGAGAAAATTTATGCCGAGATCGAGCGCGCGATGAATGGTGGCGACGGATCGTGCCTCATCGGCGTCGCCATAAAAATCCGACATGCCCATGCAACCGAGGCCGATTGCAGAAACTGAAGGGCCACCGCGGCCGAGCTGGCGCTGACTGATGCGAACGAGCTGTTGGTGCTCCATCGTTCGAGTCTACGCTGCGCCCGCGACAAATGAAAAGGGCCGCGGGGCATATGCCACGCGGCCCGGAGCATTCGCGAACTCGAACTCTACTCGACTTCTTTTTCCTGTGTTTCGTCCGCGGCGATTCGCAGCGAACGAAGGAACCGTTTATCGTTGGCGCTAATCTCAAAGTTCCGCCGATCGGTCGTCCGCGCGGCCTTCTGAGGCGGCGCGCTGATCTTCGCCAGCGCCCCCGGCGTCGTGCGATTCATGAAGCCGATCACGGCTTCAAGCGACACTTTCATCTCAAACCCCGCCGCCCGGGCTCGCTCGCGGCAGGCCTCGATCCGAGGATCTTCGGCTACGGCGGCAGCAATGGCATCGGACAGCTCTCGTGCCATCCGGTTCACGACGTCGTCCATACGAGACCTCCTCACCGCCGCCGGAACTGGGCACCCGGGGCGTATCTCGATCCGTCGGTCCGACGTACCCAGGTCTGGCCTGGGCCGGACGGACAGCTGCAACCCGGGCGGGGCGGCAGGGATCGAGCGCCAAATTTGTTCATATGAAGGATTTGCAGCGCGGGGAACGCAGCGCCATTGTAAACGGCCGCCGGATAGAGTGTCAATGGTCCACGCCCGGGATTTCGGTCACATTTTGCCCCGACAGGCACGCACCAACGACACGGACCATGGCCGTTGTTACAATGAGCCGCAGTCCACCGTCTGTTTATTAGGACGCCCCGCGCGACACAAAAGATTGGACCATCGACGCCCCTACGCCACTCCGTCCGACGCGTTTGTCGGCGATCCCGCTGAGGAGATCGGATTTCCGGGCGTTTTTCCTTTTACCCGGGGCATCCAGCCGACCATGTATCGCGGCCGGCTCTGGACCATGCGGCAGTACGCGGGGTTCGGATCGGCGACGGAATCCAACCGTCGATACCGGTATCTGCTGGCGCATGGCGTCAGCGGACTGAGCGTCGCCTTCGATCTGCCGACCCAAATCGGCTACGACTCCGACCACCCCCTCGCGGCCGGCGAGGTCGGCCGGGTCGGCGTGGCCATTGATTCCATCGAGGACATGGCGGAGCTGTTCGACGGCATCCCGCTCGAGCGTGTGTCGACGTCGATGACGATCAATGCGACCGCAATCATTCTGCTATCGCTGTATATCGCGGTCGCGAGGCGACAGGGAGTCGCGCCAGCTTCGCTGTCGGGCACAGTCCAGAACGACATCCTGAAGGAATACGTCGCTCGCGGCACCTACATCTTTCCGCCGCGTCCGTCGCTGCGGATTGTCACAGACATTTTTGCGTTCTGCGATCGCGAGCTTCCCAACTGGAACACGATCTCGATCAGCGGGTATCACATTCGAGAAGCCGGTTCGACAGCCGTGCAAGAGGTCGCGTTCACGCTTGCGCATGCGATGGCTTATGTGGAAGCGGCAATCGAAGCGGGACTCGACGTCAACCGCTTCGGTCAGCGGCTGTCGTTCTTCTTCAACGCGCATAACGACTTCCTTGAAGAGGTCGCAAAGTTCCGCGCGGCGCGGCGATTGTGGGCCAAACTGATGCGTGAACGATTCGGCGCCACTCATCCTCGGGCGCAGCAGTTGCGCTTTCACACACAGACCGCGGGCAGCACACTGACAGCGCAGCAGCCCGACAACAATCTCGTCCGCGTCGCTCTCCAGGCACTCGCGGCGGTGCTCGGCGGGACGCAGTCGCTCCACTGCAATGCGCGCGACGAGGCGCTTGCGCTCCCGACGGAGGAATCGGCCAAGCTGGCGTTGCGCACACAACAGCTCATTGCAGCCGAGACGGGAGTCGCCAGCTGCGTCGATCCCTGTGGCGGCGCGTATGCGATCGAGGAAATGACCACGCGGATCGAGAACGACGCTCGAGCCCTCGTCGATCGCATCGATGCACTGGGCGGTACGCTGGCGGCGATCGAACAGGGCTTGATCCAGCGTGAGATCCAGGAATCGGCGTATCGCGCTCAACAGGAAATCGATCGCGGCGACCAGGTCGTCGTCGGTGTCAACCGCTTCTCGGCGGAACAAACAACCCCGATCGATGTGCTTCGCATCGATCCAGAGATCGAACGCCGCCAGATCGAGCGTCTACGCGCCGTGCGGGCGTCGCGCGGCGCGCGCGAATGGCGAGCCTCACTCGACAACCTGGCGGCCGCCGGTCGAGGCACATCAAATCTCGTCCCGTTTGTGATTGCCGCGGTTGAAGCACGCGCGACCCTGGGCGAGATCTCCGATACTCTCCGCGGGGTGTTTGGCGAGCATAAGGAGATTGATGTCTGAGCCGCGATCGAGCCGGGATCCGTTGCCCGTTGTCCGGGATCCCGGATCCCGACTGCTTTCAGTCGACCACCTCACCACCGGCTTCGACATCAAGGGTCGATTCGTTCCCGCTGTCATCGACGTGAGCTTCCATGTCGATGCCGGCGAAACGTTATGCCTCGTTGGTGAATCAGGCAGCGGAAAGTCACTTACTGCGCTCTCGATCATGCGGCTCGTCCAGCCGCCGGGACACATCAAGAGCGGCCAGGTGCTCTTCAAGGGACGCGAGTTGGGCAACCTGACTGAACGGGAGATGCAGAAAATTCGTGGAGCAGAGATTGCGCTGATCTTTCAGGAACCAATGACGGCGCTGAATCCGGTCTTCACGATTGGAAGCCAGATCGAAGAGACCTTGCTCGTTCACGGCCGGGCGACGCGGCGCACGGCGAGGCAGAAAGCGATCGAGTTGCTCGATGCCGTGAGCGTCCCGGAGCCGCAGCTCCGTGTTCGCGACTATGCGCATCAGCTATCGGGCGGCCTGCGACAGCGCGCGCTCATCGCGATGTCGCTCGCCTGCGATCCGTCTCTGGTCATGGCGGATGAGCCGACGACGGCGCTCGACGTCACGATTCAAGCGGAGATCCTGGATCTTCTGCGCTCGTTGCAGAAGAAAATGGGACTCGCCCTGCTACTCATCACTCACGATCTCGGCGTCGTTGCCGAGATGGCCGATCGTGTCGCGGTCATGTATGCAGGACGGATCGTCGAGGAAGCGCCAGTCGTCACGCTCTTCTCAGCCCCGGCGCATCCTTACACGCAAGGCCTGCTGGCATCGATTCCAGGCGGCGCGCCGGGGACAAGACTGCAGGCGATCCAGGGAACTGTTCCGCCGCTCGGCGAACTTCCGCCAGGATGCTCGTTCACGCCTCGCTGTCCGCGGCGCTTCGAGCCGTGTCCGAAAGCGCATCCCGGCACAACCGTCCTTCCGCCCAAGTCAGATCACACCGTGAAGTGCTATCTCTACTCCGACGCGGTAGACCCTGACGTGCGTGAAGTGAGGACTTCCTGATGGCGCTACTGGAAGTCAGGAACCTGGTCAAACACTTCAGCCGCAAGCGTGGTCTGCTCGCCGCCCCCTCTATCGTGCGCGCCGTCGACGACGTGAGCTTTACCGTTGACGAGGGTGAAATGTTCGGACTCGTCGGCGAGTCAGGAAGCGGCAAGACGACGACCGGCCGGTGCATCCTTCGCCTGATCGAACCAACGTCAGGGCAGGTCCGGTTCAAGGGAGAAGACGTTCTGTCGTTTTCGCGCAGTCGCCTTCGCCTGGCGCGGCGCGACATGCAGATCGTGTTTCAGGATCCGTTTTCGTCGCTGAACCCGCGCATGCGAGTCGGACCGATCGTGGAGGAACCGCTGATCATCCACCGCATCGGCGGCACCCGTGAGCGGAAGGCCCGCGTCGCCGAACTCTTTGACCTCGTGGGTCTCGATCCGACGCAGCTCAATCGCTATCCGCATCAGTTCAGCGGCGGTCAGCGCCAGCGCATTGGTCTGGCGCGAGCCCTCGCGTTGAATCCCTCCTTCATCGTCGCCGACGAGCCGGTCTCGGCGCTCGATGTGTCGGTGCAGGCACAGGTCGTGAACCTGATGATGGATCTGCAGTCGCGACTACGACTGACGTATCTGTTCATCGCGCACGACCTCAGGCTCGTGCGCCACATTTGCCGGCGAGTCGCGGTGATGTATCTCGGAAGAATCGTGGAAATGGGTGAAACGGAAACGATCTTTGCCGCGCCCGCGCATCCCTATACCCGCGCGCTGCTCTCCGCGATTCCGGTTCCCGATCCGGCCGCGGCAAAACAACGCGTCGTCCTCGACCCCGGTTCATTTCAACGTGATGCGCCCTTGAAGCAGGTTGGCGAGGGCCACGTTGCGGCGATTTGAATCACTGATCACTAATCACCCATCATTCACGATGTGTGATCGGTGATGAGCGATTCAACTGTCGCCGCGAGGACCGGTATGACCGGCGTCTGACGGATATCCTTCTCCACTTGTCCGTCCCGAATCGAGATGACACGGTGCGCGTAGCCGGCAATATCCGCTTCGTGGGTCACGAGCACGATGGTGTTGCCGCCCTGATGGAGGCGCGCAAACACGCCCATGATCTCGTTGCCGGTTTTTGAATCGAGATTCCCGGTCGGTTCGTCGGCCAGCAGGATCGACGGATTGTTCACCAGCGCGCGGGCGATCGCGACACGCTGACGCTGTCCGCCCGACAGCTCGTTCGGCTTGTGCGATGCGCGTGAGGTCAGTTCGACCTTCTCGAGCGCTGACCTCGCCTGCTCCTGGCGCACCTTCGACGGCACACCAGCGTAAACGAGCGGCAGTTCGACATTGTGAAGCGCTGTCGCGCGCGGAAGCAGATTGAACGTCTGGAAAACGAAGCCGATCTCCTCGTTGCGAATGCGCGCCAGCTCGTCGTCGTTCATCGAAGCCACCTCCTTGTCGTTCAGGAGATAACTTCCCTTCGACGGCGTATCGAGACAGCCGACCAGATTCATCAACGTCGACTTGCCGGACCCCGACGGCCCCATGATGGCCACATACTCGCCGCGTTCGATGGTGATCGACACGCCGCGCAGCGCGTGGATCTCCTCGTCGCCCATGACGTAGGTTTTCCAGAGATCGCGAGTTTCAATCAGAGGCATAGGGTGTCAATGACGGAGAAAGCGGGTTATTTGTTCCTGAAATTGCTGATTGCTGATTGCTGATCGCGATTCAGCACTGTCAGAGATCACCTTAGTTTCTCATAGGACACCGGTGGACGGGATGTGGCCGGGTTATCTGTTCTGATTCTTGAATTCCGCGACGTTGGACCCTGGGAGGTCCACCGTTTTGTGCTCCTTGGATTTCTTCTTCTTTTTGTGGGCGGTGGCCGCGCAATAGGGGCAATAGTCCCACTCCGGCTGCAATCCGCGACCGCACTTGTGACACCCGCCGCTCAGCCGATGAGCGCACTTGGGGCACACCTTGAAATCAATCGCTACTGCCGCGCCGCACTGCGGGCAGGCGACGCGCACGTCGCGAACCCTGGTCAGGACTCGCTGCAGTTCATCCGCGGTGGTAATTCCAGCCTTGACCTTGGCCACGCCGTCGTCACCAAGCGGCACCATGCCCGCTTCAACGGCCGCCTCGCGGACGAGATCCTCTCCAGTCCCCTGCGCGATCAACCGCTGAAGCTTATCGGTGATTCTCATCACCTCGTACAACGCCATGCGGCCGTTGTACCCGGTGTGGTGACATTGGTCGCAACCGACCGCGTGATAGAACACGATTTCCGCGGCACTCGTCTCGGGAATCGACAACGCTCGAAGCGTTTCTGCATCGGGCGTGTATTGCCGTCGACAGGCCCCACACAATCGGCGGACCAGTCGCTGCGCGATCACGCCGATCAGAGAGGACGCAACGAGGGAGGAGTCGACCGCCATCTCCGCGAACCGCGACACGGCCGCCGGCGCGCTGTCGGCATGAAGACCAGCAAGGACAAGCTGGCGCTTCTCGGCCGCCTGCATCGCGATTCTGACGGTATCGCCGCCGGAAAGATCCCCAATCAACAGGACGTCCGGATCCTGCTGCAGAATCGCTTCGAGCGTGGCGGCGCTATTCGACCGGGCTGGGTCGTCGAGTTGCGTCTGATTCGCAGCCGGGATCAGGTATTCGACTGCGCCATCGATCGTGACGATGCTTCTCGATTCGGCCGCGATCGAATTGACCGCAGAAGCGAGCGACGTTGTCTTCCCGCTGACCGAAGGGCCCGCGACGACGACCATGCCGTGTGAGTGACGCAGCAACTCGCGCACGTCTTCCATCGCCCGCGCCGAGAGGCCAAGCTCTTCGAGTGGCACCGGCGCCTTACGCAGGCCGAGGAAGCGAAGCACGACCTTGTCGCCAAATAGGGTGCGAAGCGTGAACGCCCGAAATTCGACATCGCTACCACCCGTGTTCAAGCGCGCGCGGCCGTCCTGCGGGCGGCTCTCGATGAGATCGAGTCCGGCGAGTTGCTTGATATGTGCGACGAGCGCTTCATGAGCCCATTGTGGTAAATCGAGCGGCTCGGTCAGTACCCCATCGATGCGGTGCCGAACGACGACGCCGTGTTCTCTCGGGTCGATGTGCAGATCCGTCGCGCCGCTCGCAATCGCCCTGTTGACGATGAGGGCGAGAAGATCATCAACAGCTACCAACGAATCGGCGTCGGGTCGACGGCCGGGTGGACCGATCGGTTCGACCGATTCCTCCGGGGCCGCCGGGTTCGAATCGTCCATCGGCTCGATCGACGCTGGCACCCCGTTCGAGGTGATCGCGGGGACGGTCAGCACCGCCTCGGCCGCGTCGACGATTGCCGCGGGCAGAACCGGATATCCGCTCCTGATTGAATCGAGAATATCCGATGACGTGGCAACCACTTGCCGAATCGTGTGGCCGGTGAGGACTTCGAGATCGGCGGTCAGGTCCGGTGAGAACGGGTCGGCCGTTGCCACAATGAGTAAGTGTTGTTCTCGCTTCACCGCGACGCAGACGCGCTGCTGCGCGATCTCCCTGGGTATTAAAACGAGTGCCGAACGCTCCGGCGGGTCGTCGGTCAAACTGACGTAAGGGAGTCCAATCTGATGTGCGAGTACTTTGGTGATCTGTTTTTCAGTGGCGAGATTCAGACGCACGAGCACCGACCCGATGCGCTCGCCCGTGCGCTGTTGCTCGGTCAGCGCCGCCTGCAGATCCTTCTGCGTAATCAGACCGGCCTGAATCAGGCACTCGCCGAGCTTTTTGCGCACTTCTTTTAATCGCTAATCGCTGATTCCCAGTCGCCAGACAACTACATCCCGACCCGGGCTCGGACGCGAACGATACGACCGGACGGCTCGCGCAGAAGAATTGCCTCGCGCGCGATCGCGACAACCACCCGCGACCCTATGGGATCGCCGACGCCCACGACCGCACCGTCGAGAATGGCCAGCCGGCGATTCTGATCGATGAGTACGGTGTCGATGCGCGGCAACGGCTCGTCGAGGGGAGCGCCCGACGATGACGTCTCGGGTGTGGCAGCTTTTCTTGTATCGGACGGAACCGGCCGCGACTGTTCGGGCAACGTGCGCCGAGCGGTGTCCTCGGTGCGCGAGGTTGCACGGTTTGGCACGTCGCTGCCGCGAGTTGCAACCGGCTGAGGAGCCGGGTCGGGCGTTGACGGGACAGGTTGAGTGGGTAGTTGGGCAGGTGTTGACGTTGTCGCATCCACGGAAGGAAGCGCCGGCTCTCGCCGCTGAGCAGATTCATGGCGCCCGGCCACTGGCTGCGACCCGTGCCAGTAGGAGTATCCGACCCAGGCAAGCGCCGCGATCACGGCGGCGGCCGCGGCAAAACGCGAACCCTGGATCAACATCGGATCTCGGCGTGCGACGGCGCCAGTTGCACAAGCCGCCGCAGTCGCGAGACGAAGCGCCGGAACCAGTTCCGTGAATTCTCCAGTCGCCAGGCCGCCCGCCGCCACGAGACCATCAGTCGAGTCAAGCGTTTCGACTTCGACATCCAGTTCCTCGATGAGCGGCAATGTCATCGAGCGAAGCTCCGGCAGATTCCCACACGTGACGATGAGGTCCACGGTTACACCATTGGTGTCGCGGACGCTCTTGAAACCGTGTGCCAGTTCCGGCGCGAGATGGGAGATGAGGAGATACCGCTGAAGAAGTTGCGCCTTGCTGGATTCAAGACCCGCCTTGTAGTTCCACGGGAACGTGCGCGAAAAAAGTAACTCTCCGTCGCCCACGATCGCGATTGATGCGCCGGACGTATTCAAGGCCAACCATGCGATCGTCGCTGATCGGTCACCGCGTCGCGCGGTCGTCGCCACCCGAGCGAGCGCCTGTGGCGGCGACATGACCGAGACGACCTCAAAGCCGGCGCTGGTCAGGCTCTCGAGTGGATCCGGTGGCGAAACGCTGCCGGTTGCCTCCGTCGTATTCCAGGCTACGACTGCGGCACGACGCGAAAGTCGATGATCGCGGCGGATCGTTCGAAGCGCGTCAACAAACAGGCGCCGATCGACTGGCCACTCCGACGAATCGAAGCGGCGCACACAAACGATCTCGGCGCCTTCGGCGCGGACCCGGCGGACACCGGCAAACAGGTAAGAATCGGGACCAATCTCGATGCCGGTAGTGCTGGCCATGCTTGCCTTCCGCCTTGCGGACGTTCGAGCCGCTCCTGCGCCCAGTCGTTACCCGTTCATTAGACTCGCGGCAGGGAACTTCGGCAAGCTGTGCGCTGAGAAAAATACGGCTGAGGATTGTCGGTCGAGTATTGTCGAGTGTACCTACTCTTTTTCTTCGTACTCCGTCTTGAGCTTGGCGACGACCGCTGGATCGGCGAGTGTCGTCGTATCGCCGAGCGCCTTGCCTTCGGCGATGTCGCGAAGAAGACGACGCATGATTTTTCCCGATCGCGTCTTGGGAAGATCCGCGGCAAAGAGAATTTGATCGGGACGAGCGATCGCACCGATCTTGTGGACAACGTGTTCCTTCAATTGATCGGCGAGCGCGGGCGTCGCCTGGACGCCTTCCTTGACTGTGACGAATGCCGCAACCGCTTGTCCTTTGATTTCATGCGGCTTGCCCACGACCGCGGCCTCGGCAACTAACGGGTGATCGACCAGCGCACTCTCGACTTCCATGGTTCCGAGCCGGTGTCCCGCCACGTTCAACACGTCGTCGACGCGGCCGAGCAGCCAGTAGAAGCCATCCTCATCCAGGCGCGCGCCATCGCCGGTGAAATAAGTGCCGTCGGTCCACCGGCTCCAGTACTGCTGGACGAAGCGATCGGCATCGCCGTAGATGCCGCGCAGCATGGAGGGCCACGGCCTGGTCAACGTCAACAGGCCGCCTCCCTTGTCGACGCGGCGTCCCTGACCGTCGCGGATCTCGGCAGAGATGCCGGGAAAAGGAAGTGTCGCCGAACCAGGTTTCGTGCTGGTCATGCCTGGCAACGGCGTGATCATGATCATCCCAGTTTCCGTCTGCCACCAGGTATCGACGATGGGGCAGCGCTCCCGGCCGATCGTCTGGTGATACCAAATCCACGCTTCAGGGTTGATCGGCTCGCCTACCGAACCAAGGAGACGTAAGGAACTCAAGTCGCGGCGGTTGGGCCACTCGGTGCCCCATCGCATGAACGCGCGGATGGCGGTCGGCGCGGTGTAGAAGATCGTGACGCCGTATCGCTCGATGATTTCCCAGAAGCGATCTTTGTGAGGCCAATCGGGCGCCCCTTCATACATGACCACCGTGGCACCATTGGCCAGCGGCCCGTAGACAACGTAGCTGTGTCCGGTAACCCAGCCAATGTCGGCGGTGCACCAGTAGACGTCGTCTTCTTTCAGATCGAAGACCCACTTCGTCGTCGCGTACGTGCCGACGAGATAGCCGCCGGTCGTATGAACGATCCCCTTCGGCTTCCCTGTCGTGCCGGATGTGTAGAGGATGTAGAGCATGTCCTCTGCATCCATCGCCTCCGGCTCGCAGCGCGGATCCGCCTGCTGCATCAGTTCGTGATACCAGCGGTCGCGGCCAGGGGTCATCTGCGACTGGTCGGGTGAACCAGGCCGGCGTTGAACCACGACGACGTGCTTGATGGAGGGGGTCTCACGAAGCGCTTCATCGGTCGTGCGCTTCAATGGGACCAGGTTGCCGCGGCGATAGCCGCCGTCGGCGGTCACCAGCACGACACATTGCGAATCGTTGATCCGGTCGCGCAGCGATTCAGCGCTGAATCCGCCGAACACGACGCTGTGGATCGCCCCGATCCGCGCGCAAGCCAGCATCGCGATCGCCAGTTCAGGAATGAGTGGGAGATACAACGCGACCCGATCGCCACGCTTCACACCCAGCGACTTGAGCACGTTGGCAAAGGCGCCCACCTGTCGATACAGATCCCAGTACGTCAGCGTGCGTCGATCGCCTGGCTCTCCTTCCCAGATGATGGCCGCCTTGTTCCGCCGCGCCGTGCGGACGTGCCGATCCAAACAGTTCGCGCTGGCATTGAGCTTCCCACCGTCGAACCATCGCGCGTGCGGCGACTTCCATTGCAGGACCGTCTTCCAGGGTTGAATCCATTCGAGCTCGCGCGCGAATTCCGACCAAAACGTTTCTGGATCGCGCGCGGCGCGGTCGTAAATCCCCGGATCTGAAATGTTGGCGGCTTTCTGAAGGGACGCCGACGGTGGAAAGCTGCGGTCTTCCTGAAGAAGATTATCTATCTCTGCCATGATCACTTCGACATTGTATTCAGCGCGGCGATTCGGGCTCGAACCGCCGCCGCGCGATCCGCGTGCTCAGCGCCGGCGTTCTCGAGGAATTGGCGATAATGCTCCGCGGCTCGCGCCCGTTCATTCGTGTCGTCGTACAGCTGTGCAAGATTGTAATGCGCGGCCGCATTCCGCGGGGCAATGTTCAGCACGCGGAGCAAAGTTTCTTTCGCAATGTCGAGCTGCCCGGCCTTCCGCTGCACCAGGCTCAGATTCACGAGCGCATCGAGATTTCGGGGGTCGAGCCACACGGCCGTCTGGAACTCAGCCGCCGCCTGGTCAACCTGTCCAAGCATGAGCAGCGTGACGCCGTAGTTATTCCGGGTGCCGGCGTTGCGCGGTTCTATCACCACGGCACGCTGCAGTTCGCGCGCGGATTCCCGGAGCAGATTTCTTTCCTGATAAAGCAGGCCGAGATTGTTATGGGCCTGTGCATTCAGCTCGTTGCGCGCGAGCAGCGCGCGATAGTGCTGCAGCGCGTTCTCGAAGTCGCCGGCACGATGATAGTAGAGGGCGAGTTCCAGATCGTTTTCTCGAGCCGGCGGCGACGTGGTCGCGTCTGGCGCCGTCGTAGGGGGACCCTCGACAAGCTCGGGACGCCCTGAGCCTGTCGAAGGGCGGGATCCGGGATCGGTTATCCGGGGTCCGGCAGATCGACGCCGGCCAACATTCGAAACTGCGCTCGTGCTCTCCGCGACAGGAGGTGCATCAACGGTCCCGCGATGATCTGCCTCAATCAGCGCAGGGTCCGGGGGTGCAGGTTTCGGAAGCGGTGCCGGCGGCCGTGGCATACCAGGCGACATGACGCGTTGCGCTGGGACAGGACCAGCATCCGCCGCGAAGTACATTTTCCACACCATCCAACCAATCGCCGCGAGTGCGACGAGGACAACGCCAGTCAAAATGATGGGGAGATGTCGTCTGCCGCGCGCGGGCGCTGCATATCCCAGGGTGGCAAGGACAGCATCGCCGCGTGCCGTCCGCGAGGACGCCGGCTGTGTATCAGACTTTCGACTCCGCCGAAGCGAATCGAGAATCTGACTCACTGGGGTATGACGTGCGCGTCAGCGTAACCGGGCAGCTGTCGCACACGTGTCTCATCCACGCGGGCTCGTTCGAGATCGCCGTAAGGACCGACAAACACCTGGTGCCACGTTCCGCGCGTGCTCGAGGTCACGCGCGACGTTCTGGTCTGGTAGCCAAGGCCGCTCAACTGATCGATCAATGTCGCCGCTTCCGGTTCATACCGAAATGAGCCAACGAGAATTGAATAGCTGCCCTGGCTGCCAACAGCAACAGGATCATGCGACACCGGTTGAGAGTCGACCGCGGCAGGTGTCGCAGGACCTGTCGTCCCCTTCACCCCCGGCACCGCCACCGCGGTGTCGCGAGGTGGCTGCTGAGCGGATGGAGGGACGGCATTCACCGCCGCCGGCGCTGATCCGGTGGCATTCGCTGGTGCATTACCCGCATGACCGACGTTGGTCGCGTACGCCACGCCAACCGCCAGCATCGCGGTGACAGCCACACCAGCAGCGAACCCGGCGGCGCGCTGCTGAATCCACTCAACGGCAGCAATCCGACGGATCCTGAGATCGAGTCCCGCAGCCGCAGCCTTCACCATCTCGGGTGTGATGCGGTTGGTCCGCGCAGAATATCCCCCGAGAAGCGCGCGATCACAGATCAAGTTGATCAAACGCGGAATTCCTCCCGTGTATTGGTGAACGAGATCGAGCGCCTTCGGCGCGAAGATGACCGCGGCTCCGCCGCCGGCAATCGTCAGGCGATGAGCAACGTAGGCCGACGTTTCCTCGCGGGTAAGCGGCTTCAGTTCGTAACGGATGGACACGCGCTGGTCGAGCTGACGGAGATCTGACGATCGCAACAGGTCTTTCAGATTGAGCTGTCCCACCAGCACGATCTGCAGCAGCTTCTCTTTGTTGGTTTCGAGATTCGACAGCACGCGGACCTGCTCGAGTACGGCTCGCGGCAGGTTCTGTGCCTCGTCGATGATGAGAAGCGCTCCCGCACCGAGCGGCAGCAGCGACAGCAGGAACTCGTTCAACGTCTCGATCAGCTCCTGCTTGGTGACGCCGGCCAGCCGTCCGCGCTTGATTTCCTCTCGCGAGACCACGCCAAAGTCCTGCAGGACCAGCCGCAGCAGGTCCTCTTCAGAAAGAAATGGATTCAGCACCAGCGCCGTGAACGTCTTGCGATCGAGCTGGTCGAGGATGGCGCGACACAGCGTGGTCTTTCCGGTGCCGATGTCGCCGGTGACGACGACAAATCCTTCGCGACGGCGGATCGCGTACTGAAGAAGGTCGAATGCATTGGCGTGCGATTCGCTTTTGTAGAGGTACTTCGGATCGGGCGTGAGGCTGAAAGGCTTTTCGCTGAACCCGTAATACTCCTCGTGCATGTAAACCTCTCTCTCAGTTGGATGACGCGGATGCGGCTTTCATGATTCGCGGCGTCAGGAGGATGACGACTTCGGATCTGACGATCGTCCGCGACTCAGCGCCGAACAGCCCGGCGAAACCGCTGCGAGGCACTGACTTTTCCGTCGCACTCAGGAATCCAGCGAACACGATCGTTTCACCATCCCGCACGCGCACGACCGTGTCAGCCTGACTCACCGTGAGCACGGGCGCCGTGATCGCGTTCCCCGCGCGCGATTCACCACTTTGCGCCGTGAATGACGGCGACACATGCAACTGCACGAAGTCGTCGGCCGACACCTGCGCAACAACGGTCAGGGTCAGTCCGTCGAGGACGGTCGCAGGACTCACCGTGCGTCTCTCCCCGCGCGGCACCGATGTATCGGCGGAGTCGAAGTAGACCAGCTCTTTCCCGACCCGCACGATCGCCGGCTCGTTGTTCATCGCGACGATGTGGGGGGAGGCCACGCTGGTAACGGTTCCTTGTTCCGCGAGGGCTTTCGTCAATGCGTCGATGTTGGCAATCGACAATCCGGCCGGTCCATTCCCGGCAGCCGGGCGAACGACCGTCGCGCTCTTGATCGCCGGCGTCATCCAATTAATGGATGTGCCGCTTCCCGGCGAGAGCGCGATCGACAGAACCTGTGCGTCGAGCCGCACCTGGCGAGTGGCGCGCAATTGCGCCGTCTCGAGGTAAACACCGATTTGATCGAGACGCTCGGAGAAATCTGTGACGTGGACGAGGCCGGCGGTTCGATCGATGTGCACGCGGCCCGACGGCGAGAGCAAGGACTCTACGCCCTGTTGGATGTCGTCGTAAAAGTCGGCCGACGCCACGGTCGAGAGCTGCGTCGAAGGCGTATTCGAGGAACCGACCGCGGCAGGGTGGGTCACGCTGCGATCGAGAGTGCGGCGCACGTTCAGGTGATTGATCGGGAACAGGCGTGTCGACGTTCGTCGCGGAAAGACCCGAACGAGCGTTCCCTGCAGGTCGTAATCAAACCCGCGAGGAAAGAGCACGGCCTCGAGTGCCTGCCGCATCGTGAGTTCCTTGAGGTCGCCGGTGAAGGTGCCGCTGACGTCGTTGTCGCTCACGAGACTAAACGGGGTACCGTTCATGAGCAGCAGCAACAGGTCTCCAATCGGCATGGGGCGCGAGACGCTGAGCGTGATACGCCGGGGGCCATCCAGGTTCGCATCCAGCTGCCGATCGTCAAGCCGGGTGACAGGCAGCGGCGATACCTCAGGAGTCGGAGGCCTGGTCGCGCCAGGCACTGCCGGCGGCGCTGCCGGCCTCGCTCCCTGCAGGTGCGTCACCGCCAGTTCAGGCGGCCGACTGGCGGGTTGCTGGCCGGCCGAACCAGCCGTAGCTGCGACCGCCAGCGGCACGCAGCCCCACAGGCACGCCCGTCGCACTAAATGGAAGTCCTTATTGCGCAAGAGTTTACTACAAAGTGACGCAGAATCACGCACAATCGCGCGTCGCTGCACACTTTTGCTAGTTGAGATTTCGGTGGCGCGGCGGTTGAACTGTAGGGCCCTACTCTGGCGGTAGCACTTCCATCGTTCCCGGTGGGCGGGGCGGAGGCGCGTCCTTCTTGAACACGGCGACGCCGAGTAGCCCGCCGAGCATCCCGAAGATTGTTCCGACCACTAGCATGTAGGCAAAGTTGATCACCAGACGCAGCATACCCCGGCCACCGGAGCTTGCCCGTTCAAACGCATCGCGTATCTCGGGAGGAATATCCGGGTTGGCCGCGATCAGTCGTTCGCCTAGCTGACGCACGAATGGGCCCGTCATGGCCTGCACCGGGATCGACACCAGCACACCGATGACCGCGCCCATAATGCCGGCCAGCAACCCAACGAGCGCGCCTTCCGCGGACGTGACCGAGTAAGGCGAATTCTGCTGCCGCAGATACACGGCGAGCATGCCGCCGGCGATCACCCACAGACAGCAGCAGCAGTTTCCCAGCTGGACGACTGGCAGCGCCGACAGCACGCCGATCACAAGCCCGCCGAAGAACGCCGGCTGCAGCCTGCCTGAGTCCATCAGTCGTAGTACTCCCGCCCGAGGTGGGTGATCAGGTCTTCGCCGCGCAAGTAACGCAGCGTGTTCTTCAATTTCATCATCTGGATGAAGAGGTCATGCTCGGGATACAAGCCGGCCGCGTGCATCGGGCTCTTGAAGTAGAAGGACAGCCACTCCTGAATGCCCTGCATGCCGGCACGCTTGGCAAGGTCGAGGAAAAGCGCAACATCGAGCACGATTGGCGCGGCGAGAATGCTGTCGCGGCACAGGAAATTCACTTTCAGCTGCATCTTGTAATTCAGCCAGCCGAAAATGTCGATATTGTCCCAGCCTTCCTTGTTGTCTCCCCGAGGCGGATAGTAATTGATACGGACAACGTGACAAAGATCTTTGTAGAGCTCGGGGTAGAGATTCGGTTGAAGGATGTAGTCGAGAACTGATTTCTTGCTCTCTTCCTTCGTCTTGAACGATTCCGGGTCGTCGAGCACTTCGCCGTCGCGGTTGCCGAGAATATTTGTCGAGTACCATCCTTCGACGCCGAGGAGCCGCGCTT
>Ga0310886_10000077_pt1 | contig 19727 bp, 14 predicted proteins | sample T60D3metaG_FD_202511 | JGI IMG/M metagenome (GOLD analysis project Ga0310886, IMG submission 202511) | Lab incubated soil microbial communities from West Virginia University Organic Research Farm, Morgantown, WV, United States - T60D3 | ecosystem: Environmental > Terrestrial > Soil >...
GATTGCCCTCGATGTCGGACGAACGCTCAAAGGCCAGTAAGCCCGCTTAGCGGGCTCGATTCAGCGACACGACGAACTCCCCCGCGTTGTCCGAACGCTCGTCGTCATTCACCGCGAGAAAAAGAATTCCGTCGAACGGCATCGGCACCGATGCCTGATCGCCAATTGCGAACGGCGCGCTGTTGCCAACACGTCCGATGAGCGCTCCGGCATTCACGGACGGCATCGGGGCTCCCGCCGCCATTCGTGGTGTGCCCGGCGAGCGCGCGCGATCGTTCGGGTTGCTCGAGAGCTGCACCTCGCCGGTGGTGTTGAACCCCACGTATTGACCGCGCCGAACGCGCAGTCCCGTATTCACCCATCCACCTCGAGCCGACACTCTGACCGCTCCCGGCGAGTCGCTGCCCGGTTCGAGCGAAGTGGCCGGGGATGCAGCGCCGCTGGTCGAGGCGAACGGATACGTGCCCAGATACACGCGCGCTACTTGTTCCGGTCCGAACGACTGCTCGCCGCCATTCGACGATCGGAACACGTAAGTGCGAGGCTGGTTTTCGTTGGCCGATCCTTCGCCGCCGCGAATCGCCACGAGTTGTCCCTTCACGCTCGACCCGTTGGTCAACAGCAGCAAGTGCTGTGAACCAGCCGCTTCTCGCAGCTCGGTATCAGGAAGGCCGCTCGCGCCGCCAACCTTGTCGATCAACGCCACGCTCGTCACCGGCACGCGCCGCTGATCGTGCAGCGAGACGCGCACGAAGAGCTCACCCTTCGCGGTCAGCTCCTCGATCCGCCCCTCGAATTTCGAACCATCACGCATTTGTACCGTGGCCCGGTCTTGCGCCACGCCGACGGCGCCAATTCCCAGCCAAACTGCCGTGACGGCAATGACCCATTTCTGCGACATAGCTCTCTCCATGCCGTCTTAGATAGCAAGGGCCTCGCCAAGTTCATCCATCGCCGATAGGCCGCGATTTCATCGCCTTCCAAAGATCGGTAAAAGATCACCGATCATTAGCTAACGATCTCTCACTTCGTCGCGCCGAATTTTCACTAGTCCGGAAAACGGCGGATTTTTGTCAACCATCCGTGGCATCCGTACTGCAATGATTTCGGCCCGGAGAAGTCTCGCATGACAAACCCGAACACCAGCACTCAAGAAGACCTCACGATGCGAGCCCGGGCGGAGTTTCGTGAGATGCCTGGAATGTGCCTGACCACCGCGCAGGCCGCGCGCCTCTGGCAGCTGAGCCCCGCCCGTGCGGAAGAGCTGCTCAGCGAACTCGTTCAAGCCGGCTTCCTGGTCCGCCGTGAAGGCCAGCGCTATCGTCTGCCGTCGTCCGTTTAAGACCCCGCCAATATTGAACGAGGGGCGGCCACGCCGCCCCTCAGTTCCTCAGTTCCCCACTATTACCGTCGGCCGCCGCGCTGACGCGTCTTCGCGCCGCTCGCCGCGCTCGCCGAACGCGCCGACGCCGTGGCGGGTTCAGCCTTACCGGCCGACTTCGGCGTGGCTTCTTCGTCGTCGTCTTCCATGTCATCTTCCGACTCGCCAGCCGTGGCCGCTTCGTTGACGCCGGATTCGGCAATCGCCGACAGCTTCTCGTCGGCGGCCTTCTCTTCGGCCAGCGACTCGCCCAGCACTCCGGCGACTTCGGTCAATCCAAGCGCCTCGGCCCACGCGATCGCGGTACCGTAGGCGGTGATTTCGTAGTGCTCGACGCGCTGCGCGCCGGCGATCAGCTTCGCATCCATCACTGAATCTTCGGCATCTTCCTCGAGGGTCTCGCTGCCCTCTTCGAGAATGCCGGCCATACCGGCGCAGTGCTTGCCGCGCGGCTTCTCGTCGAGCAGCTCGAAGACGCGCTCGAGGCGCGTCACCTGGTTCTGTGTTTCTTCGAGGTGCGATTCGAACGCATCGCGCAGCTCTTCACTCGTCGCGCCCTTGACCATTCTGGGCAGCGCTTTCACGATCTGCTTCTCGGCGTTGTAGATGTCTTTGATTTCGTCCACGAGCGCATCGCGGAGATTGCTTCCGGCCATGTGTAGTACTCCTGTGTGTTGCGGCGACAGCCGCGCGTTGTTGTCTTGTGTGCATGGCGGTCCGTTGCAGAAACCCTGCCGACGAAGGCTCTTTAGTGAGTGGGCGCGTACGGACCTGAAGCGGACACTTCAAGGTGGCGCTTCAACGCGAGCAAACCCTCACGCGTCAACTTCGCCGGATCCTCACCCGCCATCTTCGCGAGCCAGCTCGCGGCCTTTCCTCCGGGCGCGGAGTATTGCAGGTGCACGCGCACTTCGGTGCCGCTGTTGCCGGGCACGGGCTTGAACGTGACGGAGCCGGCGTTTTGAATCGCTTCACCAGGAAGCGTCTTCCAGCCAATCGTCTCGAACGGGACTTCGTTGATGATTTCAGCGTTCCAAGTGACGGGCACTTGATCGAACGCCTTCGCGGTCCAGCGCGATCGCTTGGTGTCGAGCTGCTCGACGCTCTCGAGATGCGGCATGACTTCCGGAAGACGGTCAAGCTGTCGCCAGAAACGGTAAATCTGATCCGCGGGCGCGTTGATCGTCACCGATTCGCGAATGTGAACGCCGCGATCACCGGAGAGCGCCTGAGTGGTGTCGGCGCGATTGATGCCGGCAGCGGCATAGCCGGGACAGTAGCCGGTCGCGCCACGAGCCAGCAGGCCCGCCGACGCTACGCCGAGACCCTTCGCGCCGTTCTTCCATGCGTAGCCCATCAACGCTGCGCCCGCGAGCAACATCACGAGACGCTCGGTACTGCCGACATTCGGCGCCGGCAAGCGGGACGTAAGCGGATTCGCGTTCGTAAGTGTGTAGGTATCTTCCATCTGCAGTCTCCCTTTTGATCGAGGGACTGCAATGGGTATGCCCCTTGTAGCGTGGCGAAACGGCTAGCGGTTGTCGCCGAGCAGCTCGCTGATGCCCTTCATCGACTCGACGTGATCCGCGATCGTCTTGACGATCATGAGCATCGGCACGGCCATGATCATGCCGAGCGGGCCCCACATCCAGCCCCAAAACATTACCGACACAAAAATCGCGACCGAGTTCACGCTGGCGGCGCGTCCCAGCGCAATCGGCGCAAGCACGAAGCCCTCGAGCGACGTGATCGCAAGTGACACGAGCGCCACCAGTCCGATCATCGAGAGCGATCGGAACTGCAGGGCGGCGGCCACCGCGGACGTCACCATGATGATGGTGGGACCGAAGTACGGAATGCAGTTGAGGACGCCGGCCGCCACGCCCCACAACCCCGCGTAACGCACGCCCATCCACATGAAGGCCAGCCAGGTCAGCACGCCGACGAGAAGGCCGCTCCAGAACTGATAGAAGACGAAGCGCCCGATCTGCGTGCCGATCTCGTCGATCATCTGCACCGTCACTTTCTTCTGGGACAGGCGCTCGCCGCTCAACTTCACGAACTTGACCTTGAACATCTCGCCTGACGCGAGCAGAAAGTAAATCAGGAACATCAGCAACACGCTCGCCCCAAGATAGGAGGCGGCGGTCTGGCCGTAATTCAACATCGATCGTTGTACATCGGTGCTCTCGACGATCGTGACGGGCGTGGCATCGGTCGGCTTCGCGGTGGTCGTGGTCTGTTCGAGCTCGTCGACGGCCTGTTGCAACTGACGCACGAGACTCTGGCGGGGCGACGCCGACTGAATCGTCGTTCTCACTTCGCGCAGCAGGCTGGGCAGCCGTTTGCTGAACGCCGAGACCTCGTCGGAGAGGGCCCACGCCGTGAGACCAAACGCCGAGGCAATACCAATAACCACCAACGCCGATGCGAGCCAGCGCGGCATGACCCGCGCGAAGGCACGGACGATGGGCGCCAGCGCCACCGAGATCAAGAGCGCGACCGTGAGCGGCGCCAGCACGCCGCTGGCGTAGCGGCAGGCGGCCAGCGACAGGATGACGGCGATGACTTGCGTCGCCGTGATCTGGGTCGGCACTTCCGGGATGACGACGGTCTTCTCATCGCGAGGCTCAGCCATATCAGGTTTAGTTCCATGATCCATGCCATCCACCTCCGCTTTAGCCGGTCGTTCGTCGCTAAAGCTACGGCGGACAAGCCTCGTGGTTGGATCGTTCGCCGGGTGGGACTATGACTGGCGGAACAAGCGATTTCAGCGCGACGACAACACGCGCTTCAGCGTCAATATCGTGGTCTACGCGCTCGGGGCCTGAACCCTGATCCCTGATCCCTGATCCCCGATCCCTGATGTCGTCACGCTCTTGATCGCGCGAATGAGATCGGCGGGCGCGACGGGCTTGGGAAGATGACAGTCGTAGCCCGCGCCGAGCGCCGCTTCCGCGTCCTGCTTGCGCGCATACGCGGTCAACGCGATCGCCGGCAGTTTGCGCTCCCCGCCCATTTGTCGCACGCGGCGAATCAGGGAATAGCCGTCCTCATCGGGCATGCCGATGTCGCTCACCATGACGTCCGGACGCCGATGGCTGACGCGCTCGTACGCTTCCTTCGCCGAGGACACGGCTTCGACAATCGCGCCGAGACGTTGCAGCAATACCGCCAGGACATTGCGCGAGTCGGTATCGTCTTCGACGATCAAAACGTGCACGCCGGTGAGGTGCTCGAGCTCCGCTTCCGTCGCGTGCTCCGTCTGGGATCTGAACGGCGTCGACGGTAATTCCGGAGCGGCGCCGGTATGACGTGCCAGGCGCAGCCGGAAGGTCGTGCCCTGGTTCTCGCCGCCGCTCTCGACGCTGACCGTGCCGCCGTGCAATTCGACGAGGTGGCGCACGATCGCCATGCCCAGGCCGAGGCCGCTGTGACGCCGGCTCATCGAGCTGTCGGCCTGCCGGAACCGATCGAAGACGAAGGGGAGGAATTCCGCGGAGATGCCGATGCCGGTGTCGGACACGGCGATCTGCGCGTCGCCATCGACGTCCGTGAGGCCAACCTCGACACGGCCGCCCTTGGGCGTGAACTTGAGCGCGTTCGAGACGAGGTTCCACACCATCTGCTGCAAGCGATCGCGATCGCCGATGACCTGGATCGTCTTGTCCAGATTGCGCGTGACGTGAATCACTTTCGCGGAGGCCGCCGGCATCAGTGAATCGATCGCGTCACCGATGACGGCATGCAGATCGACGAGCTGCGTATCGAGCACGAGCCGTCCGCCGACGATGCGCGAGACGTCGAGAATGTCGTCGATCAGCTGCGACTGCGACGAGGCGTTTTGCTTGATGACGGTCGCGGCGCGCTGGACGGTATCGCGATCGTGGCTGCTCTGGCCGAGCACGTGCGCCCAGCCCATGATCGCGTTTAACGGGGTACGCAGCTCGTGCGAGAGCGTCGCGAGGAACTCGTCCTTCAGGCGGTTGGCGCGCTCCGCCTCGAGGCGCGCCGCCTGTTCCCGCCGCAGCAGCTGCACGCGCTCCCTTTCGATCTTGCCGCGCTCCTCGATTTCCGCGGACAGCGCGACGTTGGCGTCGGCCAGCTCGCGCGTGCGCTCGCCGATCGTCTTCTCGAGCTGCTCCTGCCCGAGGCGCAGCGCTTCCTGGCGGTTGAACAGCTCGACGAACACCGCCACCTTCGAGCGCAGCACGTCGGCGGGCACCGGCTTGACGAGATAGTCGACGGCGCCCACGGTGTAGCCGCGGAACACGTGCTGGGAGCCCCAGTCGTTCGCCGTCAGGAAGATGATCGGCGTCTGCCGCGATCGCGGCCGCTCGCGAATCAGCGTCGCGGTCTCGTAGCCGTCGACGCCGGGCATGACGACATCCAGCAGGATCAGCGCGAAGTCCTGATCCAGGACTTCCTTCAGGGCTTCGCGGCCCGATCGCGCGCGAACCAGGCGGTAGCCGGGATCGTCGAGGACCGCCTCTACCGCCAGCAGGTTCTCATCGCGGTCGTCGACGACGAGGATGTTGACGCGTTTCCTCAACGCGACAACCATACGCGCAGAAGCGAAATCAGTTGGTCGGAGTCAACCGGCTTCGTGACGTAGTCCGACGCGCCGGCGTTGATGCACTTCTCGCGGTCGCCCTTCATCGCCTTGGCCGTAATGGCAATGATCGGCAGATCCTCGAAGGTCGAGTTGTTGCGGATGCGCCGCGTCGCCTCGTAGCCGTCCATTTCCGGCATCATCACGTCCATCAACACGACGTCGATGTCAGGGTTCTCGTTGAGCATCTTCAGCGCATCGTGGCCGTTCTCCGCGTACTGCACATCCATCTCGTGACGCTCGAGAATGCTCGTCAGCGCGAAGATGTTGCGGATGTCGTCGTCGACGACCAGCGCTTTCTTGCCGGTGAGAGTGGGGTCGCTCCTGTGCAGCTGATCGAGCAGCCGCTGTTTCTCGGGCGGCAGCGCGCTCTCGACGCGGTGCAGGAACAACGTCGTCTCGTCGAGCAGGCGCTCCGGAGACTTGACGTCCTTGATGATGATGGTCTGCGCCAGCTGGCGGAGCTCCGATTCCTCGGCCTTGGTCAGCTCCTTGCCGGTATAGATGATCACCGGCACCTGCGACATCGCCTTGTCGGACCGCATCCGCTCGAGCATCTGCAGCCCGCTCATGTCGTGGAGGCCGAGGTCGAGCACGATGCAGTCGAACTGCTTCTGCCCGAGCTGCGCCAGCGCTTCCTCGCCCGAGCCGACCGCGGTGATCTGCACATCGCGATCGCCGATCAGCTCGACCAGCGTGTTGCGCTGCACCTCGTCGTCCTCGATGATCAGCAGCGTGCGGAGCTTGCGGTCGCTGAACTCGCGAATCGCGTCGAACGCTTCGTTCAGGGACTCCTTCTCCGACGGCTTGGCCCAGAACGTCTTGGCGCCGAGCCGCATGCCGCGATGCGGATCGTCGGTGACCGAGATGACGTGCACCGGGATGTGCCGCGTGCTGGTGTCGTGTTTCAGGCGATCGAGCACGTTCCAGCCGTCGATGCCGGGCATGTCGAGGTCGAGCGTGATCGCATCGGGACGATGCTGCCGCGCCATTTGCAGGCCGATGTCGCCGCGCACGGCGGCGAGGACGCGGAACTCGTGCTCGCGGCCGAGATCCATCAGGATGCGCGCGAAGGCCTGATCGTTCTCGATGACCAGCAGCACGCGATCGCCGGGCTGGATGCGCTGGCGATCGTCGTTGAGCGGGTTGTCGTCGACGGGGATCTCGTCGGCGGCGAGGGCGCGATCGACGGCGAGGCGCGTCTCGACCGGCACTTCGGCGGCGCGCTCGGCCGGCGACAGCGTCGACGCGTAGACCGACGGCAGGAACAACGTGAACGCGCTGCCCTTGCCGACCGTGCTGGTCAGCCTGATTTCGCCGCCCAGCAGCTTGGCGATTTCACGGCTGATCGACAGGCCGAGACCGGTGCCGCCGTACTTGCGGCTGGTCGTGCCGTCCGCCTGCTGGAACGCCTCGAAGATGACCTGGTGCTTGTCGGCGGGAATGCCGATGCCGGTGTCTTCGACCTTGAACGCCACGACACTCGTCGCGCGATCGAGGCTGGCGTGGCCGGGTGACCAACCCTTCGTCACCTGTTCGATCGACATCGTGACCGAGCCTGACTCGGTGAACTTGATCGCATTGGAGATCAGGTTCTTCAGGACCTGCTGGACGCGCTTCTGGTCGGTGATGATCGAGCCGATCGTCTGCGGGTCGAGATTGACCTTGAACGTCAGGCCCTTGCTGCCGGCCACTTCGCGGAACGTGCGATCGACGTAGGACTGGACGTCGGCCAGCGAGACCGGCACCGCATCCACGTCCATCATGCCCGACTCGATCTTCGAGAGGTCAAGGATCTCGTTAATCAATTCGAGCAGGTCCGAGCCTGAGGCGTGAATCGTCTTCGCGAATTCGACCTGTTTCTCGGTCAGGGTGCCTTCCGAGTTCTGCGCGAGGAGCCGCGACAGAATGAGCAGCGAGTTGAGGGGGGTCCGGAGTTCGTGGGACATGTTGGCCAGGAACTCCGACTTGTAGCGGCTGGTGAGGGCGAGCTGGGCGGCTTTGTCTTCGAGTGAGAGGCGGGCCTGATCGATTTCGCGGTTCTTCTGTTCGACTTCCGAGTTCTGTTTGGCCAGCAGTTCGGCCTTTTCTTCGAGCTCTTCGTTGGTCTTCTGGAGCTCGGTCGCCAGCGACTGCGACTGCTTCAGCAGTTCCTCGGTTCTCATGGTCGCGGTGATCGTGTTGAGCACGATGCCGATCGATTCGGTGAGCTGGCCGAGGAAGTTCAAGTGCGTTTCGTTGAAGCGGTAGAACGAGGCCAGCTCGATGACCGCCTTGACCTGGCCTTCGAACAAGACCGGGACGACGAAGATGTTGTTCGGCGCCGCCGAGCCCAGCCCGGAACTGATCTGGACGTAGTTGGGCGGCACGTCGGTGAGGAGGATCGGTTCCTTTTCGACGGCGGCCTGGCCGACCAGGCCTTCGCCGGCGCGGAAGCGCGTCTTCAACTGCTCGCCTTCGGTGTAGGCGTAACTGGCGAGCAGCCGCAGATCCGGTTCTTCGGTGGCCGACTCGTTGAAGTAAATGACGCCGTGCTGCATCGGCACGAGCGGCGCCAGCTCCGACAGGATCGTGCGCGACACGGTGGCGAGGTCGCGCTGGCCCTGCAGCAGGCGCGTGAACTTCGCGAGGTTGGTCTTCAGCCAGTCCTGCGCGGTGTTCTTTTCGGTCGTGTCGCGCAGGTTGACGATCATTTCGTTGATGTTGTCCTTGAGGGCCGCGACTTCGCCGGCCGCTTCGACGTTGATCGACTGCGACAGGTCGCCCTTGGTCACGGCGGTCGCGACTTCGGCGATGGCGCGCACCTGGGTCGTCAGGTTCGCGGCGAGACGGTTGACGTTGTCGGTGAGGTCCTTCCACGTGCCGGCGACGCCGCGCACGTCGGCCTGGCCGCCCAGCTGACCTTCCGTGCCGACTTCCTTCGCGACGCGGGTGACTTCCGCCGCGAACGACGACAGCTGGTCCACCATCGTGTTGACGGTGTCCTTCAGCTCGAGAATTTCGCCACGGGCGTCGACCGTGATCTTCTTCGACAGGTCGCCGCGGGCGACGGCCGTCGTGACGTCGGCGATGTTGCGGACCTGGTTGGTCAGATTGCTCGCCATCGCGTTGACGTTGTCGGTGAGGTCCTTCCACGTGCCGCCGACGCCGGGCACGTCGGCCTGGCCGCCCAGCTGGCCCTGCGTGCCGACTTCGCGGGCGACGCGCGTGACTTCCGAGGCGAACGCGCTCAGCTGATCCACCATCGTGTTGATCGTGTTCTTCAGCTCGAGGATTTCGCCGCGCACCGCGACGGTGATCTTCTTGGAGAGGTCGCCCCTCGCGACGGCGGTGGTGACGTCGGCGATGTTGCGGACCTGGCCGGTCAGGTTGCCGGCCATCGAGTTGACCGAGTCCGTGAGGTCGCGCCACGTGCCGGCGACGCCGCGCACGTCGGCCTGGCCGCCCAGCTTGCCTTCGGTGCCGACTTCACGCGCGACGCGCGTGACTTCGGAGGCGAACGCGTTCAGCTGGTCGGTCATCGTGTTGATGACGTTCTTGATCTGCAGAATCTCGCCCTGCGCCTGCACCGTGATCTTCTGGTTCAGGTCGCCGCTGGCGATGGCGGTCGCGACCTTCGACACGTCGCGCAGCTGCACCGTCAGGTTGCCGGCGAGCTCGTTGACGTTGTCGGTGAGGTCCTTCCACGTGCCGGCGACACCGCGCACGTCGGCCTGGCCGCCCAGCTGTCCTTCGGTGCCGACTTCCTTCGCGACGCGGGTCACTTCCGAGGCGAACGACGACAGCTGATCCACCATGGTGTTGACGGTGTTCTTCAGCTCGAGGATTTCACCGCGCGCATCGACGGTGATTTTCTTCGAGAGGTCGCCGCGCGCGACGGCGGTCGTGACGTCGGCGATGTTGCGCACCTGGTTGGTCAGGTTGCTGGCCATCGCGTTGACGTTGTCGGTGAGGTCTTCCCACGTGCCGGCGACGCCGCGCACATCGGCCTGGCCGCCCAGCTTGCCGTCGGTGCCGACTTCCTTGGCGACGCGCGTCACTTCCGACGCGAACGCGCTCAGCTGGTCCACCATCGTGTTGATGACGTTCTTGATCTGCAGAATTTCTCCGCGCGCCTGCACGGTGATCTTCTGATTGAGGTCGCCGCTGGCGATCGCGGTCGCGACCTTCGACACGTCGCGCAGCTGCACCGTCAGGTTCGACGCCAGCTCGTTGACGTTGTCGGTGAGGTCCTTCCACGTGCCGGCGACGCCGCGCACGTCGGCCTGGCCGCCCAGCTGCCCTTCGGTGCCGACTTCCTTCGCGACGCGCGTCACTTCCGAGGCAAACGACGAGAGCTGATCGACCATCGTGTTGACGGTGTTCTTCAGCTCGAGGATTTCACCCTTGACGTCGACCGTGACCTTCTTCGACAGATCGCCCTTGGCCACGGCAGTCGTCACGTCGGCGATGTTGCGCACCTGCGAGGTCAGGTTGCTGGCCATCGCATTGACGTTGTCGGTGAGGTCCTTCCAGGTGCCGGCGACGCCGCGCACATCGGCCTGGCCGCCCAGCTTGCCGTCGGTGCCGACTTCCTTGGCGACGCGCGTCACTTCCGACGCGAATGAACCGAGCTGGTCCACCATCGTGTTGATGACGTTCTTGATCTGCAAAATTTCGCCCTGCGCCTGCACGGTGATCTTCTGGTTCAGGTCGCCGCTCGCGATCGCGGTCGCGACCTTCGACACGTCGCGCAGCTGCACCGTCAGGTTCGACGCCAGCTCGTTGACGTTGTCGGTGAGGTCCTTCCACGTGCCGGCGACGCCGCGCACGTCGGCCTGGCCGCCGAGCTGTCCTTCGGTGCCGACTTCCTTCGCCACGCGCGTCACTTCCGCCGCGAACGACGAGAGCTGATCGACCATCGTGTTGACGGTGTTCTTCAGCTCGAGGATTTCCCCCTTGACGTCGACCGTGACCTTCTTCGAGAGGTCGCCCTTCGCCACCGCGGTCGTTACTTCCGCGATGTTGCGCACCTGCGAGGTCAGGTTCGCGGCCATCAGGTTGACGTTGTCGGTGAGGTCCTTCCAGGTACCGGCGACGCCCTTGACGACCGCCTGGCCACCGAGCTTGCCTTCCGTGCCGACCTCGCGCGCGACGCGCGTGACTTCGGACGAGAACGTGCCGAGCTGCGCCACCATCGTGTTCACGACCTTGGCGGTGCGCAGGAATTCGCCGGTCAGCGGCCGATCGTCGATCTCGAGCGACATCGTCTGCGTCAGATCGCCTTTGGCCACCGCGCCGATGACGCGCGCGACTTCAGTGGTGGGCTGCACCAGGTCGGAAACCAGCGTATTGACGGATTCGACCGCGGTACTCCACGCGCCTTCCGCCGACGGCAGCTGCGCGCGCTGTTTGACGTTGCCGGCCTTACCAACAACGGTGCTCAACCGCTCGAGCTCTTTCACCAGCCGCTCATTGCGCTCGATGGTCGTGTTGAGGGCGTCACAAATCTTTCCGGCCAGGCCCGTGCGATCGTCGGGCATGCGGACCGTGAAGTTGCCCCGCTGGTAATCGGCCAACACGCTGTAAAGAACCCGGAGGTCCAGGGTGTCGGTCCCGGCGCCGCCGCTCATCGACGCGCGCACTTTACTTCCAGCGGCCTTCGGACGGGCCAAGTGCATATAGGGTTACCTCATCTGGTGAAACGCGACCTTCCGATGCAAGGACTAGTCCCACAAAATTTCAGGGCTTTTACCAATGAATTGCCCTTAATGTGTAACGTTTTGCACACCCTCCTGATGGGTTGGGTAACTCAAGCGTGATTCGTGCGGGAACGTGCAGGCGGTAACCGGGAACCGGAATTCCAGAGATAACCCGCCGGCTCCCGGATCCCGGTCCCCGGCTCCCATGTTTTCGTGGCACCGAACTTGAAGTCCAAGGCAGTGTCGGGCGCGTGGCCCGTAGGAGGACCGATGAGTTTGAAGAACGTATATCTCGGAATCGCTTTAGTGAGCGGCCTCTCTCTCGCAGCGTGCTCGAACACTGCGGCCGGCGCCAAGAAGGACGCCGAAGAGAATGCCGCCAAGACGGCGGCTGCCGCCGACAAGGCGGAAGACAAGGCCCAGGCGGCCGGTGAAAAGGCCGCGGCTGAAGGCAAGGAAGCGGCGGCTGAAACCAAGGACGCGGCGCGCGACGCCAGCGGTGCACTGAAGGCCGCCGTCGAGACGATCGATGTGAAGTCGGCGCTGATGGCCGATCGCACGGTCGACGCCAGCCACATCAACGTCGACACGTTCCACGAGACGAAGACCGTTGTGCTGAAGGGTTCCGTGAAGACCGCGACCCAGCGTGACGAAGCGGCGCGCATTGCCGCCGCCGAAGCGCCGGGCTATCGCATCGACAACCAGCTGACGGTGGTTCCGAATCCGTAGTTGTGGGATCCGGCTTCGGCCGGATCACTTTAGGAGCAGGACATGAACGACGACATCCTGAAAGGCAAATGGGCCCAGCTCAAAGGCCGGGTCAAGGAGCAGTGGGGCAAGTTGACCGACGACGAGATCGATGAGCTCGATGGGCGTCGCGATCAGTTGGTCGGCAAGGTGCAGGAGCGCTACGGCATCGCCCGCGATCAAGCGGCGCGTGATGTCGAGAACTGGCTCAACAACACCGCCTCAACGTACTAAGAGATCCGACGATCTCGATTTGGGATCTCGGATTTCTGATTTCCGGGGGTAGACCGAAGGTGGGCGCTCGCGCGCTTCCTTCGGTCCTTTTTTTGCAAGCTCGGCCGGCCGGAATGGCGCACAGTGATAACGTCTCGTCCCTGCGAATGGCGTTCCTGATTGCCTTCCTTCTTATAATTTCGATCGCCTCAAACGCTTTCGCGCAGACTCCCCGTTCCGGCCAACTCGACGAACTCAAACAACTTTCCATCGAAGAGCTCGCTGATACCGACGTGACATCGGCGAATCGCCGCATCGAGCGCCTCGCCGACGTGGCCGCGGCGATCACGGTGATCACCGGCGAAGATCTGCGCCGCATGGGCGTGACGAATCTGGCCCAGGCGCTGCGTCTCGCGGGACACCTGCACGTCTCGCAGATCTCCGGCCCGCAGTACGGCATCGCCGCCCGCGGCTTCGCTATCAGCACCGCCAACAAGATGCTCGTGCTGATTGACGGGCGCACGGTCTACTCCCCGGTTTTTGCCGGCGTGTTCTGGGAAACGCAGGACGTCGTCATCCCGGATGTCGACCGTATCGAGGTGACGCGCGGTCCCGGCGGCGCCGTCTGGGGCGCGAACGCGGTCAATGGCGTAATCAACGTGATCACGAAGCGCGCGACGGAAACGAAGGGCACGCTCGTCAATGTGTCCGTCGGTTCGAGCGTGCTCGGGCCTTACATGGTGCGGCATGGCGGGCGCCTCGGGAGCGCCGGTGCGTATCGGGCGTACGTCAAGGTCCGCTTCGAAGACTCGCATCAATTGCTGACGGGCGCGGATGCCTTCGACGATTTCGACTTCGGTCAAGCGGGCTTCCGCGCCGAATCCGATCCCTCGCGCCGATCGCAGATCGTGGTGCAGGGCGACATGTATACCGGCACCACGGGATTATCGAGCACCGCCGAGGCCAACCTGTCGGGCGGCAACCTGCTGGGGCGGTGGACGGTTGCCGGGGCCAGTCACGTTACCAACATCCAGGTGTATTTCGATCACACCTATCGCCGCGTGCCGGCCCAGTATCGCGGTGTCCTCACCACGTTTGATGTCGACGCGCAGCATCACTGGAACGCCGGCCGCCACAACATCGTTTTCGGCACCGGCTACCGCCGTTATGACGGCGACGATCTCGGCGATGGCCCCGGCTTTTTCTTCGAGCCGCGCGAGCGCACCTCCGACCGCGTCAACATTGTCGGGCAGGACGAGATCAGGGTCGCCCGCGGCGTGTTCGTGACGGTCGGATCCAAGTTCGAGCGCAACGAATTTACCGGCTTCGAAATCCAGCCGACGATCCGCGCCCGATGGAGCGCGCCACACCGCAGCGTGTGGGGCGCCGTGTCCAGGGCCATGCGCGTGCCGACGCGCTTCGATACGGACCTGCGCTTCCGTTTTCCCGGATCGACCACGGCGCTGCTGCTGACCGGATCGCCGACGTTCGAGTCCGAGACCGTGATCGCGTATGAAGCAGGCTACCGGCACCAGATTCAAGAGCGCGTCTCGGTCGACATCGCGACCTACGTCAACCGCTACGACGATCTGCGGACGCAGGAGTTTCGACCCGGTCAGCCGATTACGCTGATGAACATGATGAACGCGCTGACGCGCGGCGTCGAAACCACGGTGTCGGCGCAACTCCTGCCCCGGTGGCAGGTGCACGTCTCGCACGCCTACAACTGGAAAGAGCTCACGTTCGATCCGGGCAGCAACGATCCGACGCACGGCACATCAGAGGGCAACGACCCGCGGAACATCTTCAAGCTGCGCTCCTATACCACGGTATCGAACCGGATTGAGGCCGACGGGTTCTTCCGTTACGTCGCCTCTCTGCCGCAACCGGCCGTCGATGCTTACACCGAGCTCGACTTGCGCTTCGGCTACCGCATCAGGCCCGGCTGGGATCTGTCGTTGATCGGCACCAACCTCCTCCACGATCGTCACCTCGAGTTCCGGGCCGGCACCGCGCCCGAAACCTACGAGCGCGCGATCGCTCTCAGATCGGTATGGCGCTTCTGAAATCCCCGCGCCTCCGTGCCGGCATTGTCGCGATCGCCGTGTGCCTCGGCGGCGGCGCGAATTTGCGCGCGCAGACGGCGGCCGTTCCGATCGAAGCCAACGTCAAGGCGGTCTTCCTCTTCAATTTTGCGAAGTACGTCACATGGCCGCCTGTCAACCTCGGTGAACGATCGCCCGCCGAAGTCCGCGTCTGCGTCACCGCCAATGACGCGTTCTTCGCGTTGCTGAAGGCGGCGGTGCAGGGCGAGGACATCGACGGCAAGCCGCTGCTGCCGATCGCGCTTGAAGGTCTGGACGAGGCGAAGACCTGCCAGATTCTCTACGTCGGCGATTCGCGGACCGCCGATGCGAAAGCGTGGTTCGAGGCGGTGAAGGGCTCCCAGGTGTTGACCGTTGCCGATGGCCCGTTGAATGACGACAGCGTCATCGCGTTTGTCCGCGACAGCAACCGGATCCGCTTCGATATCAACCGCGCGGCGGCCAGCCGCCGCAATCTCAACGTCAGCTCGAAGTTGTTGCGGTTAGCGCGGGAAGTGAGGGACCGGTAGTGTTCAGCCGGCTCTCTATCCGTCAGAAGTTGACAGCGATGCTGATGATCACGAGCGGCGTCGTGCTGTTGCTTGCCAGCGCCGCGTTCGTCATCTGGGATTTCTACCGGTTCCGCGCCGACATGCAGGCCGACCTGGTGACCGAGGCGCAACTGGTCCTCGACAACACTGAGGCCGCCATCACCTTCAACGATCCCGACGCGGCCGCCGAAACGCTCGAGATGCTCGAGATTCATCCGCACTCGCAGCTCGCCTGTTTGTATCTGCCCAGCGGCAACGTGTTTGCGTGGAGAAGCTTCAGGGGGCCGACCGACACCTGTCCGGCAACAGCGACCCCCGGCACGGTGCAGGTCACGGGCAACCGCATGTTCGTGACCGAGCAACGCGCCCGCGGCCGCGACCGGGGTGCGGTGCTGCTGATCGGCGTCGATCTCGACGCGCATCGCGCGCGCATTCGCACCCAGGCAACGGCGGTGGCCGCGATTCTCGTCGCCGGCCTCCTGGTGTCGTTCCTGCTGTCCACGTTCCTGCGCGGAATGGTGGCGAAACCCATCGCCGGCCTCGCCTCGACCGCGCGCGAGATCGCCGATCGGGGCGACTACTCCATTCGCGCGGCGAACCCGAGCCACGACGAGATCGGCGTCCTCATCCAGACCTTCAATCGAATGCTCGACGAGATCCAGGCGTCGCAGCGCGAGCGGGCCGATTTGCTCGATCGCGAGCAGCAGGCGAATCGCCTGAAGGACGAGTTTCTCGCGACGCTCTCGCACGAGCTGCGCACGCCGTTGAATGCCATCGTCGGATGGGTGCACCTGCTGCGCCGCGGCCACCTGCCGCCGGAAGAGATCAAGCACGCGCTCGAGCGCATCGATCGAAACGCGCACGCACAGGCGAGGCTGGTCCAGGATTTACTCGACGTGTCCCGCATTACGACCGGCAAGCTGCTGCTCGACGTCCGCGAGATCGATCTGGCCACGGTGGCCCTGAACGCGATCGACGCGTGTCGTCCCGCCGCCGAGGCGAGACAGGTCGCGCTGGTGACGCAGTTCGCCGGCACGTACCCGACGATGGGCGATCCGGATCGCCTGCAACAGGTGTTGTGGAACCTCATCTCGAACGCGGTGCGGTTCACGCCCGCCGGCGGCACCGTCAGCGTCACGATCGCCCGAGCGGACGAGACCGACACGATCCACGTGCGTGACAACGGCGCCGGTATCGAGCCGCAATTCATTCCGTTCATATTCGAACCGTTCCGCCAGGCTGACGCGGCCAGCACGCGATCGCACGGCGGGCTCGGCATTGGCCTGACGATCGTGCGGCGCCTGACCGAGATGCACGGCGGCACCGTCTCGGTGGCGAGCGATGGTCCTGGCAAGGGCGCGACGCTCACCGTGACACTGCCGGTGCGCCGGACATCGTCAGCGATCCATCTGCCGATGCACGAGCGTCAGCGTGTCGCGTCCCTGGCGGAGGCGACGGTCCTCGTCGTCGAAGACGATGAAGACACGCTCGAGTTGCTCGAGTCGACGCTGAGACTGGCGGGCGCGACGGCCCTCGGCGCGCGATCGGTCGGCGATGCCATGCGCGTGGTAGACGGGCACAAGATCGACGCGCTCGTCAGTGACATCGCGATGCCGGGACAGGACGGCTACACGCTCCTCACGTTGTTGAAAGATCGGCTGGGACCGGCGATGCCTGATGTCAGCGTCGCGCTCACTGCGTACGCGAGCCGGGCCGATCGCGAGCGTGCGCTCACCGCTGGCTTCAGCGAACACCTCGCCAAGCCGGTGAACCCCGACATCCTGATTCAAACGCTCGAGGACCTACTCGCCGCGGGCATCGGCGGCGCCAGTACGCGCCGGCCCTCCTGACATCGCGACGGCCGAGGTTGCGTCCGCAGCCCCATGGCTCGATAATTCGTTGGCATCTCTCGACTTTCGCACTGATTCGCGCTTTGCTCGGCGAAGCGCCCGAGGTCTGTCGATGATTACGACCGGTTTTTCTGAAGCGATCGCCGATCGGATCGCTGCGGAGCACGCGTTGCTCGCGGCGCGGTGGTTTGCGAGGCTTCGCGACCTCTTGCCCGTCGCCGCTGACGAGGTCTTCCCGAGCGACAGCCTGCTCGACCACATCCCGTCGCTAATCGTCGACATCAGCGCGTATGTGAAAGCCCCTGAGGATCAAGCGATTGCGGCGAACACGCTCGTTGGCGAAAAGGCGCGCGAGCTCGGCACCTTGCGCCACCAGCAGCGGGCGTCGTTGCACCAAGTGTTGCGCGAATATCAGTTGCTCGGCTCGATTCTGCTGCGCTTCGTCGAGGACGAATCGATACGGCTGATGCTGACGCCGCCGCCTGCGGAATGCGTGGCCGTGGTCTCGCGGCTGCATCACGCCGTCGCGGTGCTGCTGCAGGAAACGGTCGAGACGTTTGTTGGTCTCTACACGCAGACGATTACCGACCAGTCCGAGCGGCTGCGCCAGTTCACCCGGATGGCGACGCATGAATGGCGACAACCGCTGGCGCCAATTTCGACGGCGGTCTCGCTCCTGCGATCGCCGGTGCTGACCGAAGCCCAGCGGGCACAGACTGTCGAGCTAATCGCCCGCAACGTGACCAACCTCGTCGACATGACCTACAAGCTGGAGCGGCTCGCGCGGGTCGACGGCGGCGCCGACAACGCCAGCCTGCAAGACGTGTCGATCGCGGCAGTGGCCGCTGAAGCGGCGCGGCAATTGAGGGAGATGGCTGAAGCCCGGGACGTCACGCTGGTGATCGCCGACGACATGCCGACGATGATTGTGGATGTCGGCCGGCTGGAGCTGGCGCTGGTCAACCTGCTCTCGAACGCCATCAAGTACAGCGATCCCGCGAAGACAGTGCGAGTGGTCGAGATCACGGGGCGGCGGTTGCCGGACGCGAGCGTCGAAATCTGCGTGCGCGACAACGGCATCGGCATTCCCGCGAATCGCATCGACCGGATCTTCCGGCGATTCACCCGCGCTCACGCCGATCGCGCGGAACTCGACGCCGTCAGCGGCGTGGGCCTGGGGCTGGCGATTGTCGACGACTGCGTGACCGCCATGAATGGCACGATTACGGTGGAGTCAGCAGAGGGCACCGGCACGCGGTTCTGCCTGACGGTGCCGCCGGCGGCCACACTGGAGCTGCGGCCGCTCGCATCGCAGTAGCAGCCGCTAGCCCTTCTTCCAGTCGGAATTGAAGATGTCGGTCATGCGCTTCACGACGCGCTTGTCGCGAGTAATCAATCCCACCTCGCGGCGTTCGTCGAGCTCCAGCTTGCGCAGGCTCTGGCTGCCGACGAAGGCCGAGCTGCCGTCACGAATGATGGCGCGCACGTGCAGCTTCAATCGCGTGAACGGCTTGACGCGCCAGCGGATCGCCTCGATCCATTTCTTCTCGACCTCGCCGATGACCCTGATCGCCACGCCGGCCGCAGCGCGCTGTTTGATCAGCGTCAGCATGCGATCGTCGCAGAGGTTGACGTCGTAAATCAGCAGTTCCTTGCGGGCCTTGCGAATGTAATCCGCCAGCACCTCGCGGGCGTTCTCGGGACTGACGACGACGCGCGACGACGTCACCACCAGGTCGGTCCGGTTGTGATCGGCGTCGACCACTTTCATGACGTCGCGAACGAGCTTCGGATTGCGCGTGCCCAGTCCGAAACTGCGGCTCTTCTCGACATCCTGCTGCGTGAAATTGAAGCCGAGCACGAACACGCGGCGCCCGTCGATGGCCAGCAGCTTGCCGTGGTAGCGGACCATGTCGTCGGCGGTTCGTGACAGTGTCACACCGACCTTCAACAGCTTCTGTTCGAGCTTGCGCAGCTTGCCGGCGCCGCCGCGATTGGTGTGCGCGATCAGCGCGCGCACCGCGACGCCGCGCTCGACGGCCGCGGTCAGCGCGTCGGCGATCGCGTCGATGTCGAAACGGAAGATGACGATGTCGATCGTCTTCTTCGCGCTCTGCATCGCCTCGATCAGTGGCGCGATGCCGTCGTCCGGTTGCGTGATTAACTGCATGCCCGAGCTAGCTGCAAGCTGCGTGCCGCGCGACCATGGTCACTGGCCGACCGGCTTGGCGTTTTCGTTGCAGATGTACTCGATCAAATCCCCATCCGGCAACAATTCTTGCGGTTGAACGTAGCGGATCTGCTGAGTATACGCCTTGGGATCGTCGATGACGATCTCGATGTCCATGTGGCCGACGTCGCGACGCCGGAACCGCTCAGTCACTTTCATTGCCTCGCTGTGGGGATGGCCTAAGCCATCAAGCCACGTCTTGTCGTTGAAGCCGATGGTTTCAACAATAAGGGTATCGCCCTCCCACTTGCCGACCGAGTAGCCAAGCCAGGCCGGCTCGGGGTCAGCCGGATGAGCGCGTCCGTCCAAGAAGACCTGCCGGAACAGCGTTAGGGACTCGTACAGGATCGCGATCAAATCGGCCGTCTGAACGATCTT
>Ga0310886_10000080_pt1 | contig 19627 bp, 30 predicted proteins | sample T60D3metaG_FD_202511 | JGI IMG/M metagenome (GOLD analysis project Ga0310886, IMG submission 202511) | Lab incubated soil microbial communities from West Virginia University Organic Research Farm, Morgantown, WV, United States - T60D3 | ecosystem: Environmental > Terrestrial > Soil >...
CGCGGCCTACATGGACGCCAACCCGGGCACCTCGGGGCGGGCGGCGGCGAAGGCCCTGGGGATGTCCGAGACGACGTTCAGGCGCGCTCTGAAGGGTTCTTGAGGGCCGCGCCACCCTGCGCGCCAACCCTGCGCCACGAGGCCCGCAGAACGGCGCACAGGGCTTCCCGTGGCGCGGCTGTGGCGCATGCCCGGCGCGGCCTCTGACCTGGCCCGACATGCAGAAAGACCCCCTTCCACGGAAGGGGGTCTTTCTGGGTTCTCATCGGCGGAACAGGGCCACCATGTCGTCGTAGCCGTTGGCCAGCATGACTGTCGTCTCTCGGACCCGAGCCGCGTCGTCCTCGGCCACGTGCTGGCGGAAGTTCGCCACGACTGCTTCCAGGTAGCCTTCGCGCTCGGCCCGGTTGAAGAGGGCCACCACCAGCTTCCGTGCGCCCTTCAGGGTCCCGGTCTCGCGGCCCTGGTGGTCTCGGGCGGTCCAGCCGATCCGGTTGCAGAGGATCTCGGCGGCGGCGTGGCCTTCGAGGAAGGGGTTCATGGTGTCCTTCTTTCTTCGTGGTTGTTGCTTACAAGGACGACAGTACGGCACTGGGGCCGCCCATGCAACCCCAGTGCCGGAACTTTCTTCAGCTGTCGTAGCCGTCCGGGTCACCCTGGATCTCGACCACGCTGACCGGCACGACAGACCAGCCGCGCAGGTCGTCGCGGTCGTCCAGCCCCGAATCGATCCACCCTTCCAGCTCGGCGGTCACCGAATCGGCGTCGATGTAGTCCCCGTGGAACGTGGCCGTCAGGGCGATGACGACCCGCTTCGTGGTGCGCTCGTCGTTCATGACTGCTGTCCTTCCGTGTCGAGCAGCCGGGCGGCCGCCTCGCGGCCGTCGTCGTGGCCGCAGTTGTAGGGGTAGTTTCCCTTAAGGCAATCAGGCATCGCCCGGATCACGTCGGCCAGTTCCTGCCGGGTCCTGGCCACGACGCACGGCCAATCCTGGAAGCAGTAGATGCAGATGGTCGAATCGTGGTTCGGCCCGTGGTGCATGGCGCTCATGACTGCTGTCCTTCCCGCTCGGCCCGGCGGGCGTCGCGCTGCTCGGTCTCGGCCTGCGCGGCCGGACAGGGCCACGGCTCAAAGTCGACCTTGCACTCGTTGAAATCGTTGTCCAGGTTCCGCTGGTGTATCGCGCTCACAGCTTGTCGCCCTTCCAGTCGTAGAGGTGGCCCGGCTCGAACGGCCCGTAGACCGTGTAGTCCTCGGCATAGTCCGGCTTGATCGCCGGGTGCGCCTCGGCCTTCGCCAGCAGCTCGGCGGCCGCTTCCTCAGACTCGGCAACCCCGCAGATCTTCTCGTCCTCGTAGGCGCCCTCGGTGATGATCCAAATCGGCATGTCTGCTTCCCGTCCCTCTCAGTGCTCGTCGTTGTAGGCAATCAGCGCGCGGCCCACCTCGGCCACCCGTCCGGCCCAGACGCTGTCGACCAGCTTGGGCAGGCGGTGCATCTCGTACGCGCTGAGCTTGAAGAAGCCGTCGATGACCGCCCGGTCGCAGCCTCGCAGCGCGGCCTGGCGGAACAGGCTGGTGATCGCGTAGTTGGTGTTCCAGGTGACCGCGTGGTACCGGTTGCGGTCGTGGATGCTGACACCGGTGGCCAGGACCGCGTCGCGGACTGCGGCGGTGAGGTGCGATCGGTAGTCCATGGCCCTGGCCTTTCGTTGCTGCGACTTGCTGACAGGAACGACTCTACGGCATGAACCCCGAACGCGCAACACCCCCTCAGAAGCAATCTCTGAGGGGGTGCGGCACCGGGGGTGAGGACTACTCTACGTGCTTATGTCCCATGGTCGCGACCAACGATCATGGTGTCCGGTCAGTCCAGGTTCATGACGTCCAGCTGGCTGAACATCGGCGTGCCGTCGACCAGCGTGAACGGCAGCTTGCCCCGGTGCTTCCAGGACCGCACGGTGCTCGCCTGGACGCCCTTCATGGCGGCCACCTCGGCCGTGGTGAGCATCTTGACGGCCGGGTCGCTCATCACAGCGTGTGCAGCCTCTTCCAGCGCCAGCCGGACCGTTTCGAAGTGGTCGCCGTCCTCGGAAGCCGCAGACGCCTCTGTGAGGGCCTCGGGGTTGAGCAGTGGCGCCGGGGCCGGGGGAAGGGCTGCGGGGGCCGCAGGCGGCAGCACAGCGGCCTTTACGGGGGTGGCCTCGCCCGTCAGGACGGCGGCCAGGTTCTCGTCGGCGCCCTGGCTGATGCGGTAGCGCTGGATCTCACCGAGCTGGACACTCAGCTGGCTGTCGGTCTCGGCGAACTTCCGGGTCAGGCGCCAGACAGCGGCCTTACTGGCCATCCGGCCCAGGCCCCGCCCGTTGGCAGCCCGGTTGGCATGCCACAGCAGCAGGCCCGAGCGTCGCTGCTGCTCAATGTCCACCCCGGTCCGGTAGGCGACCACGCGGCGGGCGACGAAGGCGACGCCTTCACCGGCTGCAGTCATGGCCAGCGGCGTGAAGGCCATGACGACCGCCTCTTCGCCGGTCGGGGCGAGCGCGACACCGACGGCCGAGGCGGCCAGCGGGACCAGCCACATGCCTGCCCGGACCGTTGCGGGGGTGTGCTGGCCCATCAGGGTCACCGCCAGGGCGACCAGGGCGCAGATGAGCGTGGCACCTTCACCGGCTGCCACGAGGCCGAGGGCGGACGCGCTGCGGTGCAGCACGTTGTCCATGTTGACGTAGGTCGCAACGGCGCCTGCAACGCCGACGGCCGCCATGGGCAGGGCCGCAACGGCGAGGACCGCCGCCTGTCCCTTGCTGAGCTTGATCATGATTCCGTCCCTTGAATCGTGTTGCGGTGGGTGTTGCGGTTAATTGCGACGCGTCGCAATCAGCGCGACGGCCAGTGCGACGGCGAGCACGGTGCCCAGCTGGGCGTCCGCCCGGTCCGTTGCGGGGTGCGTTGCGAGGAACAGTGCGACGACCACGGCGGCCCATCCGGCCGTCCTGAGAAGCGGGTGACCCGCGTTGCGCTGTGCCACGGCCTTACCCTTCCTGGTTGGTGGGGGGACGGCCGGGGCAGTCCACCGGCCGTCCCCCGCTGTGCTGCACTACCTAGGTTGCACCCGCGTGGCAGCTGTGTCAAGGGTGCGTGCAACCTGCAACGGTTCGTGTTGCGCGGGCCGTTGCAGCGTCGCGTCTCACGCGTTGCGGGCCGCCTGCACCGCGTCCCAGATGGCGCGCGTCACGGATCCGGCGGGGGACTGCCTGTTGCACTGGAACCACTGCACCGTGGTGGGCGTCGCGTACCAGACGAAGGCGTTGCCCGCCGGATCCTCGGCCAGCTTGGTCCACCAGGTGATCCCGTCCACGACAACCGTCACCACCCCAGCCGGGGGCTCACTTGCGGCCGGGGCTTCCATCGGCTCGATCGTGTCGGCCTGCTTGCCGTCGGCGCAGGGCACACAGAACAGCTGGCCCCTGTAGTTCTCGTAGAGCTTGTAGTCCGGGGCCGTACCGCACACGCAGCAGACCGGCCGCGCGGGCGCCGCGTCCTCGGCGCGGTAGACCTTCGTCACGGACTTCGTCGCGGTCTCGACGCGGACACCAGCCATGCTGTGGGACATCAGCTCGGTCTGCTCATCGTGGCCCGCCACGAACGCGTCCCGGGCGGCCGTCGCGTCGGCGCGGCTGTCGCCCATGTAGACCATCACGGCCGCGTCCCCGTCGTACTGGGCGTAAACCCAGACGGTGAGACCGAAGTCCGGGTCGTCGTCCTCGGCGATGGTAACCGTGCCCTGACGGGTGCCCCGGATCTTGGCGAGGGTGGTGACCTCGGCCAGGACCGCGAACCCGGGGACGTAGCTGCCGCCACGGCACAGGACCTTCCGGCCGACCGTCTCGACGGTCTCAGCCTCGATCACCTCGGCGGCCGGGGGCGCCTGGCCCAGCGTCTCGTCCTGCCCGTCCCTCAGGCTCGCGTAGTAGGCCACCCGCGCGGCCGCGTCCTCGCGGTCCGCCAGCACCTTCAGGCAGCGCTTGCAGGTGACGGCCCGCTCGGTGCTCTGCATCGGCTTGCCGGTGCGACCGGTGTTGCAGGCCGGAAGCCCGGCGCGGGTGGTGGCGTGGACTGCGCCCTTGGCGGTCAGCATGACGTTCATTGTGGTTCCTCTCTCGCGGTTGCTTACAAGGACGACTCTACATGCCTGGCGGTTGCAGCGCAACCCTCAATCAGGAACGCCTTCGTATCTTGAGTCGCAACCGATTTATGCGCATAAGGTGCGACCTAGGCGACATGTCCGTTTCGGCACCCATGGTGCATCGGATACCGATTTATGCGCATATATTGCGACACGTTCCAGATCGGCCCTGGACACGCCGAAGGCCCCGCCGAAGCGGGGCCGGGGCCCTGGGGCTCAGACGCCCAGCTGAGCCCGTCCCAGGTCGGTCAGGACCAGGACGAGGATTCGGCATTCGCTGACCTCGTCCCGCGTGACCAGGGTCCGGACGAGGCCCTTGGCTTCCAGGGCGTTCGAGGTGCTGAAGTTCATCCACCCGTACCCGGCCGAGGCGGCCTGCTTGCGGGTCAGTCGCTCGACCCCGTAGGTGGTCCGGGCGCCGTAGGCGGTCTTCGAGGTCCAGATGGTGGTGAGGGCGGCGGTGGTGGTCTTCGAGAGCTTCATGGTCTGTCCTTCGGTCGGTATCCCTTGCGATGTCTCTAGTATGCACCATGGCTACAGGTACATGCAACCCCAGACGGGCAACTACTTTGAGTCACGGGACATGTCGCAATATATGCGCATAAATCGGACAGCGCGTTGCACAGGGTGACGAGAAAGCCCCGGCAACACAAGGCGGCCGGGGCCCGGCGCGGCCCTCAGACCGCGACGTCCAGCAGGCGCCGCAGGTCAGCCGCCGCGTTCTTAGACGCCCGTCCGTCGCTGGGTGTGTTGGACACAGTGACCGGCGCGCTGCCCGGCCTGGACACCCGCCAGTGGCCGCTGCGCGTCCTGGTAACGGTGCAGCCCAGCAGCTGGGCTCGGCGCAGCAGCTGCCGCACGTCCTTGTGGGCCGATCGGAACTCGCTCATCGTCTCTTCCTCTCTAGGGGTTGCTACGTACCCAGTAGAACAGCCCAGGGGTGCGAGTGCAACCCCTGGGCTGGAATCACTTGTGGATGTGGCACGGGCCGCCGCCGGGGCCCTTGGCGCGCTTGCACGGCCGCAGGCTCTCGGTCTCGGCGCCGCACCACCTGCGCGGGTCGTGGCTGGGGCAGAGACCTTCCGGCCCCGCCTTGTTGATGCAGCGGAAGCCTTTCGACGTCCGGGCTGAGCAGAGCATCCCCGAGGACGCTGCCGGGCCCATCACTGGGCACCGACCACGGACAGATCACCGTGCGGCCGCATCTCGCTGATCAGCTTGTCCAGCCACTCGGGCAGCGGGCGGCTGGGGTTGCTCTGCACGTCCCGGGTGCCGTAGCTGGACCAGTCGGCCTCATGAGTGGCCTTCCCGATCCTCTGCTCGCCGTTCGGGCCCGGCTTCAGGATCCGGCCCCCGATCAGCTTCACCTGGACCGCAGGCCACGTGTGTTCGGTCCACCCGTCCAGGTCGGACCGCGTCTGCCGGTAGGCGTACTTGATCTCTACGTAGAACGGCCGGATGTGGTGCGCCACGTAGCTGGCCTTCACCGGCGGCGCGTCGGTAATCCGCACTCGCACGATGGCTGTCGTCTGCGTTTCCGCCGACTCGATATGGATCATGTCCGCCCCTCGTCCCTCTCGTTGTCCGTGGATCCATTATGCACCACGCCCCCAGGTCAATGCAACCTGGGGGCGTGAATTCTTCAGCGGACGTCCTCGGCCGTCGCCCGCTTCGGCGGGTCGCACTTCGGGCAGTCGCACGGCGGTGGCTGCTGCGCGTCCTTGGGGTCCGACCACGCCCACAGGGCGCCGAGGACCAGTAGCATCACCGCGACGGCCGTGACCGGCCACGGGACGCCCTCAAAGAAGATGTCCAGGATGATGACGGACGCGGCGGTGAAGTAGGCCAGGATGCCGATGATCTGCTTCATGGTGGTTGCCTCTCAGAAGTCGACGGGGGCGGACGGTTCGGTCGGGACGGTCTCGGGCCATTGCGCGGCCAGCAGGGACTTCATCGGCGCCGGGGCGCCCCTGGTCGGGGCGATCGGCTGGCCGATCCAGACGTAGCCCATGGCTGCCAGCGCGTACGCGTCGGCCATGTCGTACTTGCCCTTGGACACCTTGTGGACGGTCAGGTCCAGCCCGTGGCGCTCGGCCAGGGCTGCGACCATCTGCGCCTTGGTCGCCTTCCCGTAGTTGGTCGTGTACGCCTTCAGCGCGGTCGGCGAGACGATGGCGAAGGGGATGCCGCGCCGGTACAGCTCAACCCGTACCAGCATCCGCAGTCCGGCCAGCTGGTCCACAGCCGTGCCGTGGGCCCTGAACGCAGGGCCTTCGATAACGACCAAATCCGCCGCCTTGCCTGGCTGCCGGTCCGTCCACAGGGTGGGCGAGTGGACGAAGTCCAGGCACGTCCGGACGATCCGGTCCATGCGTGCTTCCAGCGACCCGCTGTCCGGCGCCGTCTGGACAGCGTGGACCGACTGCCCGTCGCTCATTCCGGTGGACGTCAGGGACACGTCCAGGCCCACCACGCGGAAGCCGCTCATGACCGGGCCGCCCGGCGAGACGCGTTCAGGTTGGCCGTCAGCTGCTGCGCGTCGGCCACGGACATGTCCACAGAAACGTGCCAGCCCTTGCGGCCATTCAGCCGGTCAGGGTGGATCACCCAGGACCAGCCGCTTTCAAGGGCCTCAGCCACCCGCGCGTCGTCCTCGGGAACGTCGTCCTGCGCTAGGGCCGTCAAGGTGAGGCAGTTGGACGTCACGCGGTCGTAGAAGCCGCCGATCGTGTCGTCCACCGGGACGCCCAGTTCCACGGCCTTCCCCGCGTCCTGGATCCCGTTGAAGGCCACGCCGACCGGGGTGCTGCTTTCCTCGTCGCCGTAGGTCACGGCGATGTAGCTCACCCCGGCCCGGTCGAAAGCGGCCGCGAGTTCCTCGGCGGTCAGCATGCCGATGGTCTCGGCCGTGGTCCAGTTCAGCTCTTCCATGATCTTCCGCCCCTTCCTGAGCAGCCGTCAGGCCAGGTTGTCTGAGTACTGATTCCTGGAACCCTGCCGGTGGGCGGGGGCGACACCGGCGCGCCGGGCGATCCGCAGCACGTGGTTGCGGTCCACCTTGACGGCCGAGGCGATGGCGGTGGGGCCGAGCAGCTTGGACGAGTAGACCAGGGCGACGACCCGGTCACGTTCGGCGCGAGCGGTCTTTGCCGTCTCGGCCGCGTTGCGCTGCGCCGTGGCCACGGCCTTCAGCCGGTCGACCGCAGCACGGGCTTCGCCCGCGTCGCCGGTCACCAGGACGCGGGTCTGCTTGCCCTTGTTGGTCTGCTTGGCGCTGGACCACACGCTGTCCACGTAGTTGCGGTCGCGGCCGATGGCCTCGGCCATCTCGTCCACGGTGAGCAGCCCGGACGGACGGACATCCACGATGGCCTGGCGCAGCGCTTCCATGGTCTCGTCGGCCTTCGCCAGGGACTTGGCCAGGGCGTCCCTCGCAGCCCCCAACCCGGCCGTGGCCGTCGCCTGGTCGCTCACCCTCTTGCGGGCTTCCCGCTCGCCCAGGGCCGTGACCTCGGCCACGGTCAGATTCTTGTTCATGGGTCCAATCCCGTTCTGTCTCGTGTTGCTTCCTGTATCCATGATTACACAGATGGACCCCGGTGGCAACAGGCCGACCGGGGTCCGAGCTGCGGTTACTGCCGCGCTACTGCCGCGCGGCGAGGACGGCGGCTACGCCTTCCATCAGGTGGTGCGCCGACTGGTCGAGGATGTAGGCGCCGCCCAGCGGGCCCCCGAGGCCGTGGAAGCCTTCCTTGCCGGTCGCCTCGGCCAGCTTGCGAACCGGCCAGCGCCGGTCGATGAACCAGTGGGTGGCAGCGCTGAAGGCCACGGCCGCCGCGATACCGCGAGGCTTGATCCCCGCACCCAGGGTCGCGTTGACGACGACCAGGGCGACCGCCTGAGCGCCTGCGTAGGACGCGATGTGCCCGGCCATGGCCACGTGGCCCTTCAGCCCCTCGTCGGCCTTGTGGGCCGCCTGGTGGCTGGTCTGGAACCAGTGGTCCGCCACGTGGGCGGCGGTGCGCAGGGCGGCGTAGGCAGCTGCGGCACGTGCGGTACGGCTGGTCATTTCCGTTCCCCTCTCGGTTGGTTGCAATACGAGCATGACAGAAGGGGGTTGCCGAAGCAACCCCCTTCCAGGTGACGAGCGTCACGCCGTCGGCACGTACTTCGCGAACCGCTTGTCCAGGGCCCGGCTGGCCCGGGCGATGGACAGCAGGTCGCTGGCGTGGCCCTTGCGCAGATCCTCGGGGATCTCGATCCGCATCCGTTGCAGCAGGCCGACCTGGGCATCGCTGGCCTTCGTCCGGCGCCAGGAAGCCTTCCGGCTGTTGTACGTGTAGCCGGTCCCTTCCGCCCGGGCTTCCAGGGCCGCGCGGGCGGTGGCCGCGTCCGTAGCACCCGCGTCCAGCCGCCGGATGCTGGCCTTCGGCGAGCCGGTCTCGGCGTGCCCCTGATAGAAGCCGCCCTCGGGTGCGGGCAGCAGGAACAGCAGGTCGGCCTGGCCAATCTGAAGGAACGGGATGCCGCCATCCGTGGTCAGCCAGGTGTAGTGGGACTGGGCCAGTTCCTCACCGAGGATGTCCACCTCGGTGAGGTTCTTCAGCACCTCGACCGAGACTTCCTTGTCCTCGATCGCCGGGCCGTCGCCACGGCAGTCGCAAGCGGGATTCAGCGCGCACGCGCAGCCGTCCAGCCCGGTCCCGTCCATGTCACCGGGGCAGCCGCATCCGCAGTCCTCGGATCCGGCGCACTTGCACAGCTTGGACGGCGCCTCGTGCTGCTCGATGCAGCGGCAGCCGCACTGCCGGATCCCGCACTTGCAGCGGTCCGAGCAGCCGCAGGCCAGGCAGTTGCAGTCGCAGCGCCCGATGCACTCGGATTCGAGGTCGTTAACCCCGGCCAGGTTGTGCTTCAGCGACGCCCCGGCGATGTCCAGAACAACGCAGTCCGTCTTGCCGGACTCGGGGTGCAGCCGCAGACCCCGGCCCACCATCTGAATGTAGAGACCGGGGTTGAGTGTGGGGCGGCCGATGATGACGCAGGACGTCTGCGGTGCATCGAACCCTTCGGTCAGCACCATGCAGCTGACCAGGACGCGGGTTTCCCCGGCCGCGTAGCGCCCGTAGACAGCCTTCCGGTCCCCGCCGGACATCTTCCCCGTGATGACCTCTGCCGTGGCGCCACAGACCATCCTGAAGGCCTCGGCCATCCGCTGACACGTCTCGACGTTCGGCATGAAGACGATCGTGGGCCGCTTGCCCGCCTGCGCGCACCACTCTTCGGCGATGGCGGTGAAGGCGTGGCTGTCGTCCAGGGCGTTCGCCAGGTCCTTGGCGTTCAGGTCGCCTGCGGTGACGCGGGTGCTGGCCAGATTCAGCCCGGGAATCTCGATGCTGCGGGCGACCGGCGGAACCAGGTGGCCTTGCTTGATCATCCAGTGGATCTTCTTCTGATACGCGACCGACTGCCACACGTCCGGCAGCCCGCCGTCCATCCTGGTCAGGGTCGCGGTGAAGCCGACGGTGGGCGTCGCCCGCTCGTCCATGCAGCCGTAGTGTTCCAGGACCGCGCGGTAGGTCGGCGAGGCGTAGCGGTGGCACTCGTCCACGATGACCATGCCGATGCGGTCCACCTCGGCCCGGCGGTTCTCTCGGGCCAGGGTCTGAACCGAGGCCACGACGACGTCCGCGAAGGCGTGCGTCTTGCGGCCCCGGGCACCCTTGACGATGGCGGTCCAGCAGTCCCCGCCGAGGAACGTCTTGATCTTGTCCTCAGCCTGTTCCAGCAGCTCTTCCCGGTGGGCGAGAACCAGGATCCGCTTGCCTTCGGCGCGCAGTTCCTTGACCCACCGCTGGATCAGCCCGCTGAAGCAGACCGTCTTACCAGCGCCGGTCGGCAGGACGATCACGGGTCGGTTGATGCCCTCGGCCCAGGCCGCTTCCACAGCGTCCAGGCTCTGAATCTGGTAATCGCGCAGGTTCATCGGTTCCTCTTCCGTTCGGTGGTTGCAAGGTAAACGCTACAGGACCGGGGTTGCTGATGCAACCCCGGTCCTGGAACAGTTCAGACGGACAGCAGCTCTTCCAGCTCGTCCGGCCAGACGCAGTCCTGCTCGCAGTTCTCGAAGCGTCGGCCACAGCCACAGCGAGGTGCCGGGGCCGTGATGTGGATCCGGGCGTACAGCCCCAGGGTGATCACATCGCCGTCAGCATCCCGCACGTACATCACGGACCCGTCGATGCTGTGGTCTGCCCACGCTACGCGGGTCACCGGGCCGTGCTGGTTGAGCTGGAAGCGGTCACCCATGCCCAGCTGGCTGACGTTGGCGTTGTAGTCCGTGGTGTGCTGCATCATGGCGGTTCCCTCTGTTCTTGCGACTTGCTAACAGAAGGAACCCTACCGGGGCCGCACCGGCAATGCAACCCCAGATCAGTTCTTGGGGTCAGGGAACCGGGCGATCATGTCGAAGACCGCCTTGGCCGACGTGCCCGTGTGGTACGAGGGATTCCACGGGGTTGCGCAGCCCGGCGACCGGAACAGCCTGAGCGTGCCCGGCCTGGCGCCCCGGCTGTGCCAGGTCACCAAGTACCGCCAAAAATCACCGCGTACCGGCGCGTACTCGTCCGCCGGATTCACAGGCAGATCTTCACCGGGGGTCAGCCTGCGCCCCACCTCTATCTTCAGGAACGGCTCGGTGATCTCGCCGCCCGCGAACCAGCAGAGCCGGGCTTGCCAGCCGTTCGCGGCCGCGTGTTCCATCAGCTCGGCCGCCGACTTCGGGGTCCGGTAGCCCTCGGGTGCTTCGTCGCTCATCTCTCGTCCTCTCGGGGAAGGGGTGGCCCCCTCGGGGGTCAGTGGCCGCAGGTGCCGAGGCGGACCGCGTGGCGGTCCAGGTACCCGGCCAGCACGCGCGCCCGGTCGAAGCTGCGGCACGCCTTCGCCAGGTCTCGGGCGTACCCGGCGGACAGCTCGAAGATGTCCCCGAGCGGCTGAAGCTCAGTCTCGTAGGCCATCGTGGTCGTGTCCTGCGACGCGTTACCCTCGCCATACCACCAGACCAGCAGAACGCTGGCGTCGGCCAGCGATCGGCCGAGAACAACGCCCTTGCGCGGGCGGCCGGTCTTGCCCCGACGGACGGGGCGGCCCTTGACGATGTCCCCGGTGCTGAGCTGCATGATGACCCCTTAGGTGTTGTTGCGTCTTGCTGACAGAAGAGACACTACAACCCAGGGGCTGCCGATGCAACCCCTGGGCTGGAACAGGTCAGCTACTGACCACACTCGGGGTTGCCCCGGCGCCGCAGCTCATCCGGTGGGTGGGCGTGGGGCAGTCGCACGGCCGCGTCGCCCGCCAGTGCCAGACCTGCATACCACGCGCCGTCTTGGAAACGACCGGCGCCAGGGCGGCGAACCCACGCTGCGCAGTAGCCCACTGCGCGGCCAAGGCCGCCGCCGCTTCACCGACCAGGGTGGGGCGGTGCTCGGCACAGGCCTGGCTGGGCGTGGTCATCAGAAGTCCGTTACCGATGTCCGTGACCTCACAGGGGCACTCAGGTCCTTCCGGTTCCGGGCAGTGCTGGGGGCAGCCGGGGGTCTCGGCCGCGCGCTGCATGCCCACGCTGATGTCCACGTACTCGCACCAGCACTCGGGACCCTCGTCCTGCTCGAACCGCTCATCCTGCTCGGCAGCTTCGCCCAGGTCGCGCCAGGCCTCGTCCCGCTCAACCTCGGTGGTCAGCATCCGCACGACCGTCGCGTCCAGCTCGGCCGCCGACTTGGCGCGCAGCTCGGCCACATAACTCATGACGCCCTGCTTGTGTTCGGCCATCGTCTTCAACTGGTGCTCGTCGCGGAAGTAGACGAGCCGTCCGTTCTTCCAGCCGCGCGTTTGCCAGCAGCCCTTGCGGGGCTGGTCGACGGTGAACGTGTAGCAGTCCTCACCAATGGTGGCCTCGGTGTCGTGGCTCAGGCCGACGCAGCCCCACGCTTTGCGCTTCGTCCAGGTGACGTTCTCGGTGGTGTTCATGGCAACGACTCTACAGGTACGTGGCTGCCAGCGCAACCCCCAGGCAGCAACCGGATGCGGGATGTCTTGTTTGCGAAGTTGCCAAGTAGTTTGGGCAGTTATGGCGTTCACGTCGTTGCAGGTCAGACAGTTACCCAAGTTATTCTGAAAAGAAAGAGCCCTATATAGGGAAGCGTATCTGAGGGTGACGTCACTACACGTGCGCGCGCGTGCGCGCATGGTGATGTTGTTACCCCGAGAATGCACCCCTATATGAGGTCCTTCTTTTGAGAATAAGTTGGGTAACTGTCTGACCTGCGATGACGTGAACGCGATAACTGCCCAAACTACTTGACGATGCGTCCAGGCCTCAGGTACTGTCGTCTCAGCAACCACCCAAGCAAGGACGAAGGGGTACAACATGCGCACCATGACCACCATCAACTGGCAGCGGACCGAGACCCGCAGCCACCAGGGCGGGCACTTCGCCACCTGCCACAGCGGCCAGCGGGGCGGCTGGTCGTTCCGCATCGTCACCCCGGTCGGGGGCGCCCCCCGGCTGATGGCCGAGCACAGTGACGGCCGCAAGCTGGCCCATGAGCACCGGACTTTGCGAGCGGCGAAGGATGCGGCCCTGGCCCTGATGCACCCCGCCGAGGCCATGTCCTGGAACGCGGGCGACGGCAAGCCGCTGCTCTACCGAGCGCAATGGGACGACTTGGTGTTCGCGGTCTATGCCTTCGGGGTCACCCAGGAACTGACGTTCCAGTGGCGCGACACCGAGAGCGGGGCCCGCAGCCTGCCCGAGCCGGTGTCCGGGGTCCGGGAAGCCCGTCAGCTGGCCGCTGACGTCCTGCGGCGGCACTACCCGACCGAGACCCCGGCTGATGCGCCGCAGGCCGTTGAAGGGGTCTCGCTGGCAGCCCTGGCCAGTGCCCTGAACTTTGCTGGCATCGCCTTCACCGACGAGCAGCTGGCCACAGCCGCAGGCGCCATGCTGCACGGCCTCTGACGGTCCTGAGCTGTCGCCGGTCAGAGGTACAGTGGGACCGCCGTCAGGGTCGCGACCGCGCCGCTGCCAGATGCTGTGACAACCCCGGCATGATCTAGTCTGGACAGCGGTTGCAGTGATCGCCATGATTGTGGCAAGATGAAGCCAGCAACGACGAAGGGCCCGGCGGGTAACCGGGCCCTTCAGCTGGCGTGACAACCGCGAAGAAGTCGACCCAACACCCGTGAGGATACCGCAAGTGACCATCACCCCGGCACACCGTGAACTGCTGCTTCAGTCCGCCATCCGCGACGTGGACATCAACGGTTCGGGTATCGAGTCGACCCCCACCGGTCTTCGCTTCCCGTGGAACGACGGGATCAACGCGCCGGTGTGGCAGACCCGCCCCGACAACCCGCGTACCGAGGTGGACGAGAAGGGCCGCGAGCGCGTCGTCAAGTACGAGTTCCCCAAGGGCGCGAAGGTTCCGTTCCACAAGCTGCGCGACGGCGCCGACTACAGCCGCCTGATCCTGGCCGAGGGGACCAAGCAGCGACACGCGGTCCTGTCCCACGCCCCCGCCGATTTCGCGGTCTACGGCATGTCCGGCTGCTGGGGGTTCAAGCACGCGGATCTGTCCGTGGCCGAGGGCCGTGACGTCTTTCTGCTGCTGGACGCCGACCTGGAAACCAACATCGACGTGTGGCTGGCCGCCGAGGAACTGACGAAGCGGCTGAAGCGTCATGGCGCCAAGTCGGTGGCCTACGTCGCCACGACCGGCACCGGCAAGGAAGGGGTGGACGACGTCCTTGCCGCCCTGCCGGAAGAGAAGCGCGCGCCGTCGCTGCGCATGTGGCTGTCGCAGGCAGCCACCAAGCTGCCCCGGCGGCCGAAGGCCAAGGCACCCCAGCTCAGCGAGATTGACACCGAGGCGGCCAAGCTCTTCCGCAAGGTCGAGGGCAAGATGATGTTCCAGCCGATGGACGCGGCGCAGCGCATGCTGGCCGAGGCCCCGGCCGCCCTGACCGCCGAGCGGAACGTCGCGGTCTACCGGGACGGTGTGTACCAGGTGGACGCCGATGCGGTGCTGGCCAACGCGGTGCGGATGCTCGGGAACTTCTACACGCCCGGCCACCTCAAGACGATGTCCGATACGGTGACCGGCCTGCTGTACAGCGAGGGCATGACGCTGCCCGAGCGGCTGGCCGCGCCGTGGCTCAACTGCCCGAACACGATGGTGGACCTGGCGACCGGCCGGGCCTTCCCGCACGACCCCGACTACATGAGCCACATTCAGGTGGCGGTCGACTACGAGCCGGACATGGCCACCCCGGTGTATGACGCGTGGCTGGCCGAGGCGCTGCGACAGGACGACCACACCGACGAGGACGTGGCCCGGCTGGTCGCGGACATCGAAGAGACCGCCGGGACGATGCTTGACCCGTCCCGTACCCCGTCCAAGACACTCTTCCTGTTCGGCCCTTCCCGGTCCGGGAAGTCGACGTTCCTGCGGCTGCTGAAGGCCGTGGCGGGCAGCGTCAACACGAGCGCGGTCACGCTGCACGAGCTGGGCCAGGACCAGTTCGCCACGGCCAACCTGTACGGCAAGATGCTGAATGTCGCCGCCGACCTCTCGAACGAGCACGTCAAGGATCTCTCGAAGTTCAAGATGGCGACCGGCGAAGATCTGATGCACGCGAACCGCAAGTACGGCCAGCAGTTCAGCCTGACCAACCAGGCGCTGTTCGCCTTCAGCGCCAACGAGCTGCCGACTGTGTCCGAGGCCAGCCGGGCCTACGCCGAGCGCATGAAGCCCTTCAACTTCCCGAACAGCTTCGCCGGTCGCGAGGACAAGACGCTGGAAGCGAAGCTGATGGCCGAGCTGCCCGGCATCCTGGCGCGCTGGGTGAAGGCGTACGGCCGCTTCCTCGCCCGGGGCGGATACGGCGCCACGGACGCGGTGACGCAGGCGCTGTTCGAAGCGAAGTCGGACCGCGTGGTCCAGTTCTTCCAGGATCTTTGCACCCTGTCTGAGGCCGACTACGGCGACCGGCTGCCGAGCGAGTCCGCGACGGGCCGCCGCGAAGTGGCCGGTGCCTTCAACGCGTGGGCCGAGCGCAACGGCGGCTCGAAGATGGGCGAGCGGGCGTTCTTCCAGCGCTTCGCCCAGATCGCCGGGGTTACTGAAGTGCGCATGGGGACGAAGGGTCACCGCGCCTACAACGTGGTCGTGGCGCGCGCCGATGACGACATGTGGCATGACGAGGCCGAGCCGGTAGCGGACCCGGTTGCCCCGACTGGCGTGGTACCCCAGGACAACCCCTGGGTGGCCGCTGAGATGGGCGCGGTGCCTTGTCCGGTCCCCGGGGCCGCCAAGGCGCCCGTAGCCCCTCAGACGGACGCTCACGCGGTTTCACACGCACAGCCATTCGACCCCTTCGGTGGGGACCTTGGCCTGAACTACGACTTCTGACCAGCGTTACATCCGGGGTTGCACCACAACCCCGGATGTGGTTGACTGTTCCTGCAACCAACCGAGAGGAATAGGTCATGAAGGTCTCGCTCGTCAAGCAGTCCGCCCCGGCCGCGAAGAACGGCTGCATCCGGCCGCCGCACTTCCCGCCGCACTGCGGCTGCCCGGCTGGTTACTCGGCCTGACCCACCGCCAGGGCCGCTATTGCGGCCCTGGCCCCATCCGGACCGAAGGGACGGCGATGTACGAGGACCAGCTTCACAGGATGCACATCGAGCAGCGCGCCGCGCAGGCCCGCGCCGAGGAAGAGGGCCGCCGGTCGCAGGGCGACGCAGCGCAGCGCGAGGCTATCCGGCTGCTCACCGAGCGCCACACCTACAGCTGACCACGCGGGGCCCCGGGTTGCATAAACCTGGGGTCCTGTGGCATCATAAGAGCACAACATCCGGTAACCGCCAGGGCGCGGTCACCCAACCACCGGAAGGACAACTTGTGATCATTCTCGCTGCCGACATCGAGACCGCCGACGCGGACCAGCTGCACAGCTACGGCCCCGGTTTCATCCGTCTCTGTGGCTGGCAGGAATTGGACCAGGACGGCCACCCGTACCGGAACGAAGTCTCGATCGCCACCGACCCGGCCGAGTTCGCGTCCGTGCTGCTGAAGGCCGACGCGGTCACCATGCACAACGGCATCAACTTCGATCACCTGGCGCTGGCCGTCCAGGGCTACATCACCCGCGACGAGTACGAGTCGCTGTGCATGAAGACCTTCGACACGCTGATCACTACCCGCCACCTCGACCCGGTCGCGGCCAAGGGCGCGCAGTCGACTGGCTACTACCGGCTGGGTGAGACCGCCGAACGGTACGGGCTGGACGGCAAGGACACCGTGGACTGGGTGGGCAGGCTGGACATCGTCCGCCGGATCAAGGGCGACGACTTCGCTGACAGGATCCTGAAGGCCCGCTACCGGCTGGCGCGCAAAGACGGTTCGGCCGTAGAGCTGGACCTGAAGACCGAGGCCCGCGAAGTCGTCCTGGAAGCGGTCAAGTCGTTCCGGACCGGCGAAGAGTACAGCGTCCTTCAGGTGCTGAAGGACTGCTACGGCGGCTACGACCAGATCTCTCAGGACGACCCGGACTATCGCCGGTACCTGATCAAGGACGTCACCGCCCAGGGCCGCCTGTTCGCCGCCCAGTCCGAGCAGATGCACTTCCAGTCGGCGGCCAGCCAGCGCTACGTCCGGCGCGAGCACTACACCCAGCTGGCCATGGGCCGCGTCACCCTGGAAGGCTTCCGCACCGACGTCGACCTGACCATGAAGCGGTGGGCCGAGGGTCAGGCCCGGCTGGAAGCGCAGAAGAAGATGATGCATGAGCGCCACGGAATGCCGCTGGAAGGGAAGAAGCCGCACACCACCAATCCAGGCAAGGCGGCCTTCCGTGCGGCCATCATCGCGACCGGCATCAGCGAGCAGGCTCTGGTGCGGAACTGGCCGCTCAACAAGGACAACAGCCTTTCGACGTCCAAGCCCGTCCTGACCGGGCTGATTGAGATCTTTGACCGGACCCGGCCCGAGGCGGCCGAACTCTGCCGGACGGTCCTCGCCATGAACGGCGAGCGGACTGTCTACGGAACCGTCCTTTCACACCTGGTGGACGGTCGCGTCCACCCGTACATTGGGCCCGACCAGGCATCCGGCCGGTGGTCGATGAAGAACCCCGGCCTGACCGTGCTGGGCAAGCGGGGTGGCAAGGCCGTGGAACGGGCCATGATGCTGCCGGACGAGGGTGACGTTCTGGTCGCCATCGACGCGGACCAGATTGACGCGCGGATGATCGCGGCCCTGTCGCAGGACCCTGAGTACATGAAGCTGTTCGGGCCCGGCGTGGACCTTCACAGCGAAGTGGCCCTGCGCGTCTTCAACCGGCCCGAGTGCCGCGAAGAGATGGCGCGCAACAACGGCCGGTGCGACTGCGAGTACCGCGACCGGGCGAAGGTCTTCGGCCACGGCTGGAACTACGGCATGACGCCGAACGGCATGGTCAAGCAGCACGGCGTGGATTTCGAGGTGGCGAAGCGCTTTGATGAGGGCATGCAGGAAGCCTTCCCGGTGCTCTGCAAGTGGAAGGCGGACGTCCGCGAGGAAGCGGGCGTGCTGGGGTTCGGTGAAGAGGCACCGGCGGGGGACACCTACCGGATCCTGCACACGGCCTTTGGACGGCCGGTCAGGGTCGAGCGGAACCGGGCCTACACCCAGGCCTGCGCGCAGATCGGCCAGGGCAGCACGCGCGACGGTATGGCCGAGGCCATCCTCAAGCTGCCCGCCCCGACGCGTCGCCGGATCCGTGCGGTCATCCACGACGAGATCGTCCTCTCGATTCCGGGCGGCGCCGACGCGCAGCAGCGCGCGCAGGCCATCGCGGACGGCATGGCGTACGAGATCAACGGGGTCCGCATCAGCTTCGGGTGCAGCCGCGTGGCGAAGAACTGGGCGGGCTGCTACGGCGAGCAGTACGAGACGGCCGCGTAGTTCCGGAAGGGGGTTGCTTCGGCAGCCCCCTTCCCTCATACTGGTGTTGCAACCAAACGAGAGGACTTCACCATGGCAGCCATCATCGCCCCGGTTACGCCGGATCTGCTGAATGAACTGATCGCCGCCGAAAGCGCGCTGAACGACTATCACGCGTCGGGTGGCTCGGGCATCAACGACGCCAAGAGCTACGTGCCGTTCGTCCGGCAGCTGGAATCCCTGGCGCAGGAAGTTCTTACCGCCCGGTCCTCGGTGTCCCTGATCAACCCGATCCGGCACGGTGCGGCCTTCCACGTCCAGAGCGGCAGCAGCGTAAGCCAGTCCCTGGACCGGATCGTTCCCTACCTCGGCGGCGTGGCAGCCAACCTGCTGCGCCACGACGGCAGCGCGCTGAGCCGGTATGAAAAGACCCACACCCAGACGGCGGTCGGCCACCTGTCCGAGCTACACGGCTGTCTGGTCTCGGACATCCGGACGGTGGCCTCGCGCGACCTGGCGCTTATCAGCACCCAGGGTGTCGCGCCGCTGGTCGAGGCTGCCAGCCTGGTCGGGCAGTTCGCCAACGGCGAGCGCCCGGGTCCCGTGGACGAACCGACCGGCTGACGGATGATCAAGACGGGCCCCCTTCAGCGGCTACCCTGGTGGCAGCCACTGAAGGGGGCCTACGCATGTCCACCGTCCTGCTCATCACACCGGTCACACCCGCGCTGAAGGCGGATCTCGTCAACGCGGGAACGCTGCTCGACACGATCGATGTAGGCACGCTGAACGACCTGGCCAACTACGGCAATCTGGTGAACCTGCTGGACGTCACTGTGCGCTCGGTGCTCACTGCCGCCGCCAGCGGTCCGCTGACCGACAACATCAGCCTGATCGCTCGCTTCAACATGGGGCCGAATACGGCCGTGGCGGACGCCCTGGCGGACGCGGTGACCTACCTGAGGGGCCCGGCCGCAGCCGCCCTCGCGGGGCCTCTGGACCCGGTCACGCACGCTCTCTGCGACCAGGTATGGGCGAAGGTTGGCGCGGTCTTCCACGCGGTCATGGACGCCATTGCGCGGACCGCCGGAATCGACCTCGAAGCGGTCCACGGGAACGGCGCCGGTCACCTCATCGACGCGGCCACCCTGCTGGCGCAGGCGGCGAACAGCTAGGCCCGGCCGAGCCACTCGACCGGCACCGCGCGCAGTTCCAGTACCTGGCTGGTGAGCACGCGGATCCAGCGGCCCCGCAGCCGGTAGCGGTCCAGGACACCGGTCGAGATGAGCAGGTCCACGGTGCCGATGTCTGTGCCCAGCACCTCAGCCGCTTCCTGACGGGAAAGGAACTTGGGGCTGTAGCTGTCGTCGTCCATGCAGCCATGATACAGTTGCTTCAACGCATCAGAAGCGACCCGTGACCGGATCGCAGTATCGAGAGGCAGCTACGTGTA
>Ga0310886_10000083_pt1 | contig 19293 bp, 20 predicted proteins | sample T60D3metaG_FD_202511 | JGI IMG/M metagenome (GOLD analysis project Ga0310886, IMG submission 202511) | Lab incubated soil microbial communities from West Virginia University Organic Research Farm, Morgantown, WV, United States - T60D3 | ecosystem: Environmental > Terrestrial > Soil >...
AACGGGCAAGGCGGCCCAGGCGGTCGCGATGGATCCAACGGCGGTCAGGGTGGCGGTTCGCGGCAAGGCGGCACTCAGCAGGCGAATGCTCAGAGCCCGAGCCCAAATGCTAGCCGGGCTGGACGCGTGGCGAGCACGCCAGCCATGTCTGGCACCGCAACGACGATCGATTCGCTCTTCGGCGCCCTGCCCGCCGTTGAGACGCGCGGCGCAGCGTGGGTCTACGAGAACAAGCAGTTGAAGCAGATCAGGCTGCGGCTCGGCGTCTCCGACGGAACGAACACCGAAATCATCGATGCCACTCCTGAAATCAAGGAAGGATCCGAGGTCGTCACCAACGTGATCATCGATACCGGCACGACGACACCGGGCGGTAATAACGCAAACAACCCGCTGATGGGCCCGCAGCGCGGACGCGGCGGTCCTGGCGGCTTCGGCGGACCCGGCGGCGGCGGCGGTGGTGGTAATCGAGGCGGCCGGTAATGCCTGTCATTTCGATCAGAGACCTCGTTAAGACGTACCACGTTGGCGAGGTCACCGTACGAGCGCTCCGCGGCGCGGATCTGGACGTCGAGGCCGGCGAATTCGTCGCCGTGACCGGTCCGTCGGGATCGGGCAAATCGACCTTGATGCACATCCTCGGGTGCCTGGATCGTCCGACCAGCGGCTCGTATGTGCTCGACGGCAAAGATGTGTCGCGGATGTCGAAGGATGACCTGGCGCTGATCAGAAATCGCAAGATCGGGTTCGTGTTCCAGGGCTTCAATCTTCTCTCGCGAACCACGGCGCTCGACAACGTCGAACTGCCGATGCTCTACAACGGCAGTGAAAAGCTCAAGACAGCTGAACGGCATGAACGCGCCATGGAAGCGCTCCGCGCGGTCGGTCTCGGCGAACGCTTCCATCACTTTCCGAATCAGCTGTCGGGCGGACAGCAGCAGCGTGTCGCGATCGCGCGCGCCCTGGTGACACGGCCGACGATCCTGCTTGCAGACGAGCCGACCGGAAACCTCGACACGCGCACGTCGATCGAGGTCATGGACATCTTCCAGCGCTTGAATGTGGAACGCGGGATCACGGTGCTGCTCATCACCCACGAAATGGATATTGCAGAGTACGGCACGCGGCTGGTTCGCTTCCGCGACGGGAAAATCCAGGTCGACCAGAAAATCGCCAATCGGCGCAATGCGGCCAAGGAACTCGCGGCGCTTCCGCCACCGGAACCGGAGATCCCGCACATCCCGTCCGACGAGAAGCCGGCCGAGCACATCGGCGGCGTGGTGTAGGAGAACTGATGTCGATTTTCATGACGTTGCTGATCGCGCTGAAGGCGCTCAATCGCAACAAAATGCGGACGATGCTCACGATGCTGGGCATGATCATTGGCGTCGGCGCCGTCATCACGATGGTCGCGCTCGGCAAAGGCGCGCAATCGACGATCGAGGAACAAGTCAAAGCGGCAGGCACCAACCTGATCACGATCAACGCCGGCAACTTCACGCAGGGCGGCGTCCGTCAGGGTGGCGGCATGTCGACAACGCTGACACCCGAAGACGCGCAGGCGCTTCGCTCGTTGTCGGGAGTTCAGTATCTCGCCCCAGGCGTCAACTCGCGGGCGCAGGTGATCGCCGGCAACCAGAACTGGTCGACACAGATCCAGGGAACCGATATCGAACTGCCGCTGATTCGTAACTGGCCAACCAAGTTCGGCAGCTTCTTCACCGCACAGGATGTATCGACGGCGCAGAAAGTGGCGGTCCTTGGCCAGACCGTCTCCGACAACCTTTTTGGTCCTGATGTCGATCCGACCGGACAGATCATTCGCGTCAAGAACCAGCCGTTCAAAGTCCTCGGCGTGATGGCGCCGAAGGGCTCCACCGGGTTCGGCCAGGATCAGGACGACGCGATCTATGCCCCGTATACCACCGTGCAGAAGAAGCTGCAGGGCATACAGCACATCAACAATATTCAGGTGTCGGCGGCGACGGCCGAAACGGCGCCGGTGTCGGCGGAGATCACTGAACTGCTCCGCGCACGTCACAAGTTGATGGGCAACGATCCGGACGACTTCATGGTGCGCACACAGGAAGAAATGGCGAGCGTGCGGACCGAAACGACCAAGACGATGACCACGCTGCTGGCGGCGATTGCCGGCGTGTCGCTGCTCGTCGGCGGCATCGGGATCATGAACATCATGCTGGTATCGGTGACTGAACGGACACGGGAGATCGGACTTCGAATGGCGATCGGCGCGAGAGGCCGGGACGTGCTCATGCAGTTTCTCGTCGAAGCGGTCGTCCTCAGCCTGTTTGGCGGTCTCCTCGGAATTGGCATGGGCTTTGGACTCTCGGCCGCCGCGGAAAGATTCCTGCAGTGGCCAACGGCGATTCCCCCGAACGCCATCGCCATGGCGTTTGGATTTGCCGCGGGTACTGGAGTATTTTTCGGGTTCTATCCTGCGAGGAAAGCTGCTGGGCTTGATCCCATTGAAGCGCTTCGATTCGAATAGAACCGCGGACCAACACGGAATAACACGGACCAAACCACACGGACTGTAGGAAAGCACATCACTCGCGCCAGGCGATGCCAGCGTACTCGCGGCGGGAATCCTCGGGAGAAATACCAACACTCGGGTTAGTCGTATTTGTCAGTGTCTTATTTCAAAGGAGCAGGGCATGAAACGGGCAAGAGTCGGATTGGTTGCTGTCGCCGCTTTGGCGGTGGCAACGGTGGCCTTCGCGCAGGCGAAGCCGGACTTTTCGGGAACCTGGTCGCCGGAGCCAGCGGCGGGAGCCCCTGCCGGAGCCCCAGCGGGAGCCCCAGCGGGAGCCCCAGCGGGAGCCCCAGCGGGCGGAGGCGGCGGTCAGGGCGGTGGCGGCGGCCGCGGTATGGCGGGCCCCATGACCGTCAAGCAGACGGCAACCGACCTCACGATCGAACGGACAACCGGTCGCGGACCATCGACGCAGACCTACAAGCTCGACGGTTCTGAGAGCAAGATCCAGATGGGCCAGATGGAAGCAACCGCAACGGCCAAGTGGGACGGCAACAAGCTCGTCATTACCACCAAGACTGAACAGGGTGAGAATACGCAGACTTGGTCGCTCGCCAATGGCGTTCTGACGATCGAGCGCACCGGCGGGCGTGGGGCCGGCACCACGACCTACAAGAAGAGCACGTAGTCACTTGGGGGCCGGGAAGCACAGCTACCCCGGCCCCTTATTTCGTTCCAGCTTCCAGCTTCCAGCTTCCAGCCTCCAGCTTCTTACTCCTCTAGTTTCTTCAATAATTCAGCGGCCGTTAATCCCGTCACCGGATCCACTATTTCAGGCGCAATGTCCGCGAGCGGTGCCAGCACAAACGCGCGTCTTCGAAATCGCGGGTGAGGAACGTGGAGTCGCGGTGAATGCTCGATCGTGTCGCCGAGCAGAATCAGATCGAGGTCAAGAGTTCGTGGCGCGCCCGGGTAAGGCCGTTCGCGGCCGTAGGACTGCTCGATTTCGAGGAGGCGATCGAGCATCTCACGAGCGGTGAGCGACGTTTCGCCGACGGCAACCGCATTCAAATATCGCGGTTGATCCGACAGCCCCTCCCCTTCAGGATCGGTTTCGACGAAACTGGAAATCGTCAGGCTGGAGACGAATGGCGCGAGGCGATCGACGGCAAACCTGAAAGCGGCTTCGCGGTCGCCGAGGTTAGCGCCGAGCGCGATGGCGACTCGCAATGACACTCCGTCACTGTTCGATCCACCTGACCCCTAACACGTGACCCGGTGTTCCCGCCCCGTCAGCACGCCGACCGAGGAGATCGGACCGTCCGGCAAGGGCCTGCTCGAAGAAGCGCTTATGTTCGAGCGTTTCTCCGATGATGACCCGAAGCAGGCTGCGATGGCGCGCGTTCGGCATCGCCTCGAGGCGCGGACGCCACGCGTCGACGAACTTCTGAGCGGCGTCACGATCCTCACCAATGAGCTGCGATTGGAGATCTTTACCGGATCCCTCGATCGTCGGCTCGACCACGTCCTCGAGAGCGCCGCCCATGTCGGTGACGGCGTCGCGCAGCCAATTGAGCTGCACGTCCTCGCGGGCGATGACGTACTGATATGTGTTGTTGAAGTCGTAGTCGGGCACGTACTTGGCGACCGCGACATGGCGTTGACGGATGGCCAGCTTGTCGCGGTAGAAGTCGCGCAGGAGGGCGAGAAGTTCGGTCGCTTTCACGAGCTCTGTTTTTCCTTGCAGGTGATGCACACACGGGTCCATGGAATCGCGTTCAGCCGCGCCGGGGCGATCTCTTCTCCGCAATCGCGGCAGATTCCGTAGGTCCCCTTTTCCATCCGATATAACGCTTCTTCGATCGCCTGCAGGATCTTGGCGTCGGTTTGCTTGAGCTTCAGTTGAATGTGAACCTCGTTGTTGCCGCTGGCCTGATCGGCCAGGTCGCCCTGCCGCGAATTGACTTCCATCGTCGCCGGCAGCGGTTTCACGCCGCCGCCCGCCGACAGAATCTCTCCGCGCTTTCGCAGGAGCGCATCCTTGTAGGGAGCGTAGTCCATGCTGGCCTTGTCTCCGCTGGGGTGGTCTCGGAGGGGCTCGGACCACCACCGGGAAAATCTCATCTTACCAACCGCGACGGCTCGCGGGCAAGGACGCGAATGTTTCAGTCGCCGCCGATAATGCCGCCAATCTTTCCGAGCGCGCCGCCAAAGTCTCGCTTCACGTCTTCACGATCGCCGCGGTAGGCCGAGTGGATCCGATCGGCGAGGCGTGAGAACGGAAGGGTTTGCAGCCACACACGGCCGGGGCCGGTGAGCGCGGCAAAGAACAATCCTTCTCCACCGAACAGGCTCGTCTTGATTCCGCCGACGCGAACGATGTCGTAGTCGACGGTCGCATCGAGCGCGACGAGACAGCCAGTATCGACCTTCAACCGTTCTCCCGCGGCGAGCTCCATGGGAACGATGGTGCCGCCGCTGTGGATGAAAAGGCGTCCGGTTCCATCGAACTTCTGCAGGATGAACCCTTCACCGCCAAAGAAACCGGCGCCAATCTTCCGGGTGAATGCGATGCTGAGATCGAGGTCGCCAACCGCGCAGAGGAAAGAATCCTTCTGGCAGAGCAGCTGCTGGCCCGAGAGATCGAGGGCGATGATTTTTCCCGGATAGGGTCCGGCAAACGCCACTTTGCCCGCGCCTCTCGGCGCGCGGAAGTGGGTGATAAAGAAGCTCTCCCCCGCCAGCAGCTTTCGCTTCAAGCCGCCAAGAAAACCGCCCTCCATTCGGGCGTCCATCTCGATGGCGTCGGTCATGAACATCATTGCGCCGGCTTCGGCGCGGACCTCGTCACCCGCGCCGAGGGTCAAAATGACTGCCTGCATGTCGTCGCCAATGATCTCGTGGCTGATCATGAGTACTGGTCCCTCGTCGCTTACTCTGCTCGCAGCGTACTGAGCGGCTTCTTCCTCAAGACCTCGGCGCTGGCAAGCACGCCGATCACACACACCAGCGCTGTCGTCAATACCGCACCCAGCGTCAGGAGGCCCGGAGTGGGACGCCATGGAATATCGAAGACGTGGCGTGTTACGCCCCAGCTCAAACCGAGCGCTCCGGCGGCGCCGATCGTGCCGGCCAGCAAGCCGAGCGCGCCATATTCGAGCGCGAGGGTCAGTGTGAGGAGCCGCGTGCCGGCGCCCAGCGTTCGCAGGATCGCAGCCTCGTAGACCCGTTGGAACTTCGTCATCGCAACTGCGCCAATGAGGATGAGAACCCCGCTCAGCAGCGCGATACCACCCACGACCGAGATACCGAGCACGGCGTTGTCGATCACTTTCTGAATGCGCGTAATGATGTCTCGCCCATCAATCGCCGTGATGTTCGGGTAGCGCGAGATGAGATCGTACTGAAGGCGCGCCCGCGCCGACGAGTCCTCTGGCCCTTTGACGAACCCGATGAACGTGTGTGGGGCTCCCGAGAACGCGGCGGGGTTGAAGACGAACATGAAGCCGCCACTTCTCGCGTCGCCCCATTCGACGTGACGAATGCTCGTCACGCGCGCCACTACCTGTCGGCCAAGTACATCGAATCGCATCTCGTCGCCGACATGGATATTGAAGCGCTCGTGGATGCCCTCCTCGACCGATACCTGCAGCGGCTGCGATTGCGCGGCGCCATCGGCTTTCCAAAAGGCCCCCTGGACGATATGCTCGTTTGCTTCGAGGTGATCGCGGTAGGTGATCACGTACTCCCGCGCGAGTGACCCCCGTCCGCGCACATCACTGAAGTTCTCGAGGTTCATCTCTCGGCCACGCACCGCGGTCACTCGCGCGCGAAGGACCGGCACCAGTCGCGCCGGAGGGGCGCCAGCATCCTGTCGCGACCGTAACATTTCCTCGACACCCGCAGCCTGATCGCGCTGCACATCGATCACGAACAGGTCGGCGCCGCCGCGGTCCATCCCGACTGCGAATTCAGCGATGAGATTGCTCTGCAGTGCGCGCACGCCAAGCACGAAGAAACTCCCGAGTCCGACCGCGAGCAGGATGACGCGGGTCTGATTGCCAGGCCGACGCAGGCTGATCACCGCGTGCCGCATGGGGAACCACGGCGCTGACGCCAGAGGCAGGACGAGGCGCACGAGCGCGAAAGCCGCGACGTATAAGACCAGGGCGACGACGGCAAACCCGATGCTTACGGCGGCACCTGCGCGCCACGAACCCGCCTGCCATGAGGCAACCATGATCAGGGTGGCACCGACAGCGCACGCGACACCGATTTGCAGCCAGTCCAGACGGCGCAGCTTCTCACGCCAGCCATTCCATGCCGTACTCCCCGAAGCGCCCATCGTCCCGTCGGCGCCGCGAATCAGAAGCAATGGCTTAACACGTCGAACGTCGAGGAGCGGGACTAGCGCGAAGAGCACCGACACCAGCAAGCCGACCGCGAGTCCCTGGAGGACGGCCGAAGGGGTGAGACCATAGGGCAGGCCGCCGAACGACTCCGCCAGCGCCGCTGGGATCGAACGAATTGCCGCAGCCGCGAGCGCGACGCCGATGAGACTGCCGGCAGCTGCGAGCAGCGCCACTTGCAGCACGTAGGTCGCCAGTACCTGCGGCGTCGATGCGCCTAGACACTTCAGGATGGCCACGCTGCGAATCTTCTGCCGGACGAATACCCGCGTGACGCTCCACACCCCGATGCCACCGAGGACGACGATGATGAACCCGACGAGCGAGAGAAAATTCTCAGCGCGCTGCAGGCTCTCTCCGATTTGATCCTCAGTCGATCGATAGGAGCGCGCATTGACGAAGCGATCCCGGAAATTCGTGCGAACTGCGCTGGTCAGGCGTTCGACGCCTTCCGGTCGCACTTTCAGCAGGATCTGATAATTCGCCCGGCTGCCGAACGTCAGCAAACCGGTCTGCTGGAGATCGGCGAGATCGATGAGGACGCGTGAACCGAGGCTGAATCCGCCAACGCGACGACCTGGCTCCTGGTCGATGACGCCGCGAACGGTGAAGGGCCGGCCGGAGATCAAGATGCGATCGCCAACCGCGATTCCGAGCTGGGCGAGCAGCTCGGGTCGCACGAGGGCGCCAGCGTTTTCCAGGAGCGCATGCGAGTATGTCTGGCCGTTCTGCAGCGCAAAGGTGCCGTAGAAGGGATACCCCTCCTGGACGCCACGCAATTCAACCATCCGCGCGACGGCCTGCCCTCGCTCGGCACGCACCATGGTCGCCGTCTCGATGGCCTCGGTGCGTGCATCCACGGGAGCGGCGGCCAACTGGCGCTCGAGGTCGGCACGCACTTCCGGAGTCCAGGCGCGACTGCTTTGAACCAGCACGTCGGCCGCCAGGGTATTGCGGGCTTCGCGAACCAAACCGGTGCGGATGCTCTGAATGATTGAGCGCAGCGTGACGATGGCCGCAACACCGATGGCGACGCAGATGAAAAAGAACAGCAGGCGCCGCCACGACGCGCGCAGTTCACGTCCGAGCATACGCAGGATGAACGTCATGCTTCGGCTCGAATCGGCACTCGCGAGCCCTGCGTCTGCGAAACGACTCGCCCGTCCCGGAGTGCCACCGACATATGCGCCACACTGGCGAGCTCCGGATCGTGGGTCACCAAAACCAGCGTTGTCCCGCGCGAGCGGTGAACACCGAGCAGCAGGTCGATGATCTGATGGCCAGTGGTGCTATCGAGATTTCCGGTCGGCTCGTCGGCAAGCAGCAAAGGCGGTTCGTTGGCGAGCGCACGCGCGATCGCCACGCGCTGCTGTTCACCGCCTGACAACTGCGACGGATAATGATGACCGCGCTCCGACAAGCCGACCTCGTCGAGGAGCGACAGTGCTCGCGTTCTCGCGCCCGGCAACCCCGCAATCTCCATCGGCACCAGAATGTTTTCCAGCGCCGTCAGCGATGGAAGCAGATGGAAGAACTGAAAGACAAAGCCGATGCGGCGGCCGCGCAGTTTCGCCAGTGCATCTTCGTCGAGCGCCGTGATGTCGACACCATCGATGACGATGCGCCCTGTCGTCGGCGCATCCAGACCGGCGATGAGTCCCAGAAGCGTCGATTTTCCACTTCCCGATGCGCCCGTAATGGCGACGACCTCTTTCGCCGGGACGACGAGATCGAGGGGATGAAGAATCGTGAGCGTGCCCGTCCCGCTGGGCACGGACTTCGATACACCGTGCAGTTCAATCATGAGGCAGAGATCTGGTCCAGCAGAGGCTTCAGCACGTTCCAGACCGTGTCTGCCACGATTGCCGCTCCCTCTGGATTGGGATGTATGCCGTCTCCCTGGTTCAGCGCTGCCTGTCCGGCAACTTTATCGAGGAGGAACGGCACGAAGAGGACGCGATACTGGAGTGCGAGGTCGCGATAGGCCTGCCGGAATGACGCCGCATATTCGGCACCGTAATTGGGGGGCGCCTCCATGCCAGCGAGGACGACGACGACGTGCTTCGCCCGCGCGCGCTCGATGATCTCGCCGAGGTTTTGCTTCATTTCTGCAACCGACAGTCCTCGCAGACCGTCGTTGGCTCCGAGCGCAAGGATTAGTACGCGGACATCTTCCTGGAGTGCCCAATCGAGCCGGCGAAGGCCTCCGGCAGACGTGTCGCCCGACACACCCGCGTTCACCACTTCGTAATTGAAGCCGTCGCGATCGACCTTTTCCTGGAGGAGATGCGGATACGCCTGGGTCTCCAAGAGTCCCAGGCCCGCCGTCAAGCTATCACCCAGCGCCACGATCTTCGGGCGCTCGTCATCAGTTTTTGGCGCGGCCGGTGTCGCTGGGGCCGCTTCGGATGACGCCTGATCGCTCGAATGGCCGACGCCGCAGCTGATTGCGCCGAGGTTGCAGGAAGCGACCAGTGCTGCAAGCAGACAGACAACTAGTCGGCCCCTCACGCGCCCCATCGGCAGAATAGACATGTATTGATGATTATATGTTCCGGGATCCGGGATCCGGTGTCCGGGACCCGGTGGGATCGGAATCCGTCATCGATGTCGCTCAGTAAGCCATTTCCAGAAGACGGCCCGTGACGTCGGACTCCGCATCCCGGAAAACGGATTCCGGCGCGATTACAATGAATTCATGGCCCGAGGATTCGATTCGAAGTTCGTTGAAGCCCAACAGGAAGAAGCGCAACGCCGATCGGTACCGGCCAAGCCCCCTATGACGCCGGAAGACAGAATCAGAGAAGAACGGCGCCGTGCGTTGGAACTGATGCGAATACGGACAGAGCAAGACCTCAGCCGTGCCGTCCTGCCCGCACACCGCCGCATGCTCGAAGAAGCCATAGCCGCGCTCGACAAGCAAATCAAGGAAATCTGACCGGTATGCATCTTGCTCCCTCCTCAGCAGGAGGGGTATGGGCTCGGATACACACGTCGTTCGCGTGGCGGCAATCGGTGATCTCCACTATGGCCGTAACGCCGCGCCCGGATCGCTGCAACCGCTCTTCGCTCAGATCAACCAGAGCGCCGACGTGCTCGTCGTTTGCGGCGACCTGACCGACTTCGGTCTGGCAGACGAAGCGCGCGCCCTTGCGCGCGAATTCGCGGTTCTCAAAATTCCCACCGTCGCGGTTCTCGGCAATCACGATTTCGAGTCGTCGCAGCAAGGCGAGATGCGCTCGATTCTGACCGACGCTGGCATCGTCATTCTCGATGGCGACAGCACTGAAATCCTCGGCATCGGTTTCGCCGGCATCAAGGGGTTCGCCGGGGGCTTTGGCCGCCGCGCGCTCGGACCGTGGGGGGAAGACATCATCAAGAAGTTCGTTCACGAAGCGGTTGACGAGGCCTTGAAACTCGAATCAGCGCTCGCCCGGTTACGGAACGAGAAGCGCATCGCGATCCTGCATTACTCGCCTATCCAGGAAACGGTCGAAGGCGAACCACCCGAAATCTTTCCGTTCCTCGGATGCAGCCGCCTGGAAGAACCGCTCGGCAGATATCCCGTGACGGCTGTTTTTCACGGGCACGCGCACCACGGGCGACCGGAAGGACGCACGGCCAAAGGCGTACCCGTATTCAACGTGTCGATGACGTTGATGAACAACCTGTTTCCCGGACGGCCCTTCCGGGTCATCGATATCGACATGACGACTCCGCCCGATGAAAGACGGGTCCGATCCGATCGCCGTTTCGCCGGCATGTCGCTCGCCGATCCATCGTGAGAGGAGACATATGACGACGCTCACCACAATCGCAATGGTTGCATGGCTTGCGCAGGCGACGCCTCCTGCCCCTCAGGGAACGTCCGCGGTTCAGCCGCGACCAACAGGCGCACAAACATCGGAAGGTGACGATGCGCTTCAACTGCAGGTGATGCTCGATCGCGCCGGCTTCTCTCCTGGTGCTATCGACGGGAAGATGGGTGCGAACACGCGGAAGGCGCTCGGGCTTTTCAATGCGAGCGGAATGCAGCAGTCGGCTTCGGTGCCGCCAACCCAGACCTATCGAATTACTGCCGAGGACCTCGCCGGCCCGTTCATCGCTGGCCTACCTAAAGACATGATGGAGAGCGCGAAGTTGCCAGCCCTCGGCTACACATCCGCGATCGAAGAACTCGCCGAGCGCTTTCACACCACACCCGCATTCCTGCAGCAACTGAATCCCGGCATCACGGTCGCCGCCGATCAGGAGATTCAGGTTCCCAATGTGGAACCGATGGTGCTGCCGACCGCAACGATGTCGGTGCTCGAACCGAAGCAACCGAAGCCGATGGGACAGCGCGGCTCGGCCTCCAATGCGCCCCAGCCGACTGGCACGAGCGGAACCGAGGGACAAATTGAGAAGCCGAACCTCATCGTCACGGTCAGTAAGAGTGCGTCCGCGTTGACGGTGACCGACCCCGGCGGGAAGGTGATGCTCTATGCTCCGGTGACGACCGGAAGCACACATGATCCACTGCCACTCGGTGAATGGAAGGTGACGAGCATCCGGTTCAATCCGGCGTTTAACTACAACCCGGATTTGTTCTGGGATGCCGAACCCGGCCATACCAAAGCGACGCTGAAGCCAGGACCGAACAATCCAGTGGGCGTCGTCTGGATCGACCTGTCAAAAGAACACTATGGTCTCCATGGCACCCCGGAACCTGCATCGATTGGACGCACGCAGTCTCACGGATGCGTGCGGCTGACCAACTGGGATGCTTTGAAGCTTGCGGCACTGGCCAAACCGGGCACACCGGTCGTCTTCAAAGAATAGCGGGGTGAACGTGCGCATGCGCGATCGTGACTTGCGCCGGAGTTTTCGAGCGTTCGCCGTAGGAGCCACATGCGGCTTCATCATCGGCGCGGCGCTCGTTGCCGTGCTCATCACCAAGTACGGGCAGATTGCCGGCGTCCACCAATCCTCCGCCCAGACGACCGCCGACGATGGGTTGGCGACCGTTGATGCCCCTGCCATAGAAGTACGCCCTGCGGCCGCCAGCACGCCGGTCGCAACGACCGGCAGCGCCGGACCCGTCGTTGCCGCGGCTCCGCCAGAAATCACGCGACGCGACTTCGAGTTACCGGTGGAAGGCGTCTCACCAGACCAGCTCGTGCGCTCGTTCGACGAGCGGCGGAGTGGGTCGCGCGCACATGAGGCGATCGATATCCTGGCCCCCAGGAATACGCCCGTGAAGGCGATCGAGGGCGGGACCATTGCGCGACTGTTCGAAAGCAAAGCCGGCGGCATCACCGTTTATCAGTTCGATCCAACAGAAGCGTACTGCTATTACTACGCCCACCTGGAGCGCTACGCTGAAGGGTTGCGTGAGGGCGACAAGGTGCGGAAGGGACAGGTCATCGGCTACGTCGGAACTTCGGGAAATGCGCCCAAAAACACGCCGCACCTGCACTTTGCCATCTTCAAGCTCACGGCCGAGAAGCACTGGTGGGAAGGAACCCCAATCGATCCCTACGACGTGCTCAAATAAGTCAATAAATCTGCGGTTTTTGCCCCAGTGGCCCGAGGCCCTGCAAACCTTCTGGCGGGTCTTCCCCGTCCAAGCCAGTGCAGGAAAGGAGCTTGGAAGCATTCGCGCTCCGGTGCGCCTCCGCATTGAGTGCGGCAGACATGACTGACGACGTGGCGCTGGCCGCGGGCGGGGACGTGTCTGCATTCGAGCGGGTTTACCGGACGCACCTGCCGCGCGTCCACAGCCTCGTGCGCCGTATGACCGGCGGACGCGACGCCGATGAAGTGACCCAGGATGTTTTCGTCCGCGTCTGGCAGAAGCTCGGCACGTTTCGCGGGGATTCCGCCTTCACGACGTGGCTTCACCGTCTCGCTGTGAATGTCGTCATCGAGCGATTCCGTTCCGAGTCCTTACGCCGGCAACGGCTGCGTGACGGAGACGACATCTTTGACACGATCGCAGCGCCCGCTCGGTCGCGGGATCTGTCGATGGATTTCGAAAGCGCGCTTGCCAAGCTTCCGCCTGGTGCCAGGGAAGTATTCGTGCTGCATGACGTCGAAGGGTACAAGCATCACGAAATCGCATCCCTGCTGGACATTTCGGCCGGTACATCCAAAGCGCAGCTGCACCGGGCGCGGATGATGCTGCGGCGCCATCTCGGACGGAAGGATTCCGGGCATGAAGACTGACGCCTTCACCAACCAATTGTCGGACTACCTCGACGACGAATTGCCACCCGCGGAACGTCAGGCCATCGACGCGCATCTGGCCGCCTGTGGTGACTGTCGCAGCACGCTCCAGGAACTGCGGCGCGTTGTGGCGCACGCGGCGAACTTGAGAGACTCCGCACCGGTGAACGACCTGTGGCCGGGCATTGAATCTCGGATCGCGTCCGGAGCAACGCGCGGCCGCGTGTCGCCGTTCCGGCGCGCAGTCTCCGCGCGTCTTTCGTTTACGATCCCGCAGGTAGCCGCCGCCGGACTCGCGCTGATGGTCTTGTCCGGCGGGCTCGTGTGGATGGCGCGATCGGGAGATCCGCGCGCCGACGTGCAGCCGATTAGTGCCCAGGTTCAGGAAGCGGATCCGGCAATTGCACGCGCGAACTTCGCCGACAAGCACTACGATCGAGCGATCGTGGATCTGCAACGCACACTCGATGAAGGACGCAAGAGCCTCGACCCCGAAACCGTGCGCGTGCTCGAGGAGAATCTGACAGCGATCGATCGCGCGATCGAGCAGTGCCGGCGCGCGCTCGACACCGATCCATCGAACGTGTACTTGAATACGCACCTCGCGGAGGCGCGCCAGCGTAAGCTGCTGCTCCTCCGCCGCGCAACGGCCCTGGCAACAAGAGGCACTTAGCTTCACTTACTGTGGCTTCCGCCTTTAGGGGGAAGCGTTAGCCATCAATGATTCACACCATCGCAGCTGCCCTACTTTCGACCCTGCTGGCGCAGGCCCCGACTGACGCCCGACAGAACCGCGCGCCGCAAACCGATCAAACGGTGCCGGCTGCCCGCGGTACGCGGTTGGTCATCGAGAACAAGGCCGGCGAGATCGTCGTTCGCGCGTGGGAGAAAGATGCCGTGCGCGTTCAGGCGCGGCATACGTCACGGGCAAAGATCAACGTGCGCGCCGACGCGAGTGCGATCCGCGTCGATGCAGTCAGCGACAAAGGGCCCACTGGCTCCATCGATTACGACATCAATGCCCCGGCATGGATGCCCGTCAAGATCGAAGGACAGTACGACTATGTCAGCGTCGAAGGGATTCAGGGGGAAATCTCGGTTGAGACCGTTCGGGGAGATATTGTTCTGAAGAACGTCAGCTCGGCGATCGCGAAAACGATCGAGGGGGCCATCGAGGTCGACGGCGGCCGCGGAAAACTCACACTCAGCTCTGTCAACGAAGAAATCAAGGTGGCGGGAGCGACTGGCGAAGTCGTCGCGGACACGACCAACGGCGAAATCACGTTGACGCGCATGGAAGCCGTCGCCGTGGAGGTCGCGACCGTTAATGGCGACGTGGTCTACGAGGGCAGGTTTGCAGACCGGGGACACTACAGCTTCACGAACCACAGCGGCGATATCGAGCTGGTGGTCCCGGAAAACTCGAACGTCACGTTCACCGTGCGCGCATATAGCGGCGAGTTCACCACCGCGTTGCCGCTGAAAGGACCGGACGCTTCGCAAGTCCGCCGCGGCAGGCGTGTCTCGTACACGCTGGGCAACGGGAGCGCACAAGTGGACGTGGAATCGTTTGGCGGCGATATCAAATTGCGCCGCCCGGGAGCGGCTCGGACGACGCGGGATCAATAGAGACTGCTTCGGCCCCGCCCGCCTCCAGCCGGCGGTTCCCATCCAGCATCAACCAGCGCTCGCTCCAGGCGAATCGACCGTCGGGTAATCGCGTTCGAGTCGTCGTACTGTTCCACTTCCTGACGTCCGTCGGGAAACGTAATCACCAACTCGTAGGCGGGACCATCGCTCTGCCGTCGAATCTCATACCGCAACCGAGCGTCCTGGCGCTCGAAAAACCAAATCATGCAGCCCGGTTATCGGCTCAGCAATATGGGACTTTAGGGTAAGTACCGTCGGTCTTTGGTTTTACGTCTGTGGGTCTTCGCTCTGCGATCGGCAATGATCGCGGGTGGGATGCGAGTGTGCGAAAGCGAACAGCCGGCATGAACCGGATCGCGTGGGAACCGCGATTTTCAACGGATTCCGCCGACAATTCGCGCCGAGACGCGTGGCACGAACGTTGGTTTTTGCCTCGAATCATGACCACCGCGTGCGCGGTTCAACCGCGCGTTCTCATCGCAGACGATCAGCGCGATCTGCTCGATGCGCTGCGCCTGCTGCTCAAAGGCGAAGGCATCGCGATGGACGCGGTCACCTCGCCGGAAGCGGTCGTCGACGCAGTCGCGCGCGCCACCTACGATCTCCTGTTGATGGATCTCAATTACACAGCGGATACGACATCGGGCCGCGAAGGCATCGATCTTCTTGCCCGGGTGCAGGCGCACGACCGCCTGCTGCCGGTGGTGGTGATGACGGGGTGGGGCTCGGTCGATCTCGCCGTCGAGACCATGAGGCGCGGGGTTTGTGACTTCGTCCAGAAACCGTGGGATAACGCCCAACTTGTCAACACGCTGCGAAACGAAATCGAGAAGGGTCGCGCGCGTCGCCGCGCGGAAGCACTCGAAGCGCGGGCGCTCGACGAGGCGCGACGCATCCAGCGGAAGTTGCTGCCGTCGACGCTCCCGCAGATTCATGGTTGCGAGATCGCCGCCTCATGGCAGCCGGCGTCCGGCGTCGGCGGCGACTGCTTCGACGCGATGGCGTTTGGTGCATCTCGCTTGAGTCTCTCGATTGCCGACGTCGTCGGCAAAGGCATTCCGGCAGCCCTCCTGATGTCGAACCTGCAAGCGGCAGTGCGCGCCTTCGCGACCGAGACAACAACCGCTGGTGAACTGTGTCAGCAGGTCAACCGGATTCTCTGCGGCAACATCGCCGAAGGACGGTTCATCAGCTTCTTCTACTGCACGGTCGACACTGAACATCGCACGCTGACCTACGCCAACGCCGGCCACTATCCGCCAATCCTTGTTCATGCCGATGGATCGGCCGAACGTCTCTCGTCGGGCGGCCCGGTGCTGGGTCCATTTGCCGACGCAACGTATGATGAATGTCAAGTCCCGATCGTCAGCGGCGATCGGTTGATCCTCTTTACCGACGGCATCACAGAGGTGCGGCCCGCAGGTATCGAGCCAGATGATCCTGCCCACATCGAGTTCGGCGAGGACGCGCTCGTCGCAGCAATCGTCGAACATCGCGCGTGCAGCGCGCCGGTCCTGCAGGCGCAGTTGACGTCAGCCGTCTCCGCCTTCGCCGGTGGAACCTTTCAGGATGATGCAACGTTGATGATCCTGGCCGTCGACTGACCACTTCGGACTCATTCTTCGACACCACACGCGGTACGGGGACGAACATCCAATTTTCAGGGACGGATTGCATTCCGGCGTGACCAGTGTCGTCAACAGATTCCAAGCTTGACGTGGACCTCATGAGGCAACGATAGTTCTTGCACGATGCAGAAAGCTTGGACGCCACCCGCGCGATTCGTGTTCGGCGCGGCCACTCTCCTCGGCGTCTTCTCAACGCTCCAGGTATACCGCCTGACGACGCTCAGCATCAACGATCAGATGAACATCGAGGTCTGGCGCCTCCTGGCTCTGAACCTCGCGTACTGGTATGTTCCGGCAACGCTCACCTCGGCGATTTTCCGAATTGCGCATCGGTTCCCTCTTGATGCGCCCGGCTGGCCGCGCGCACTCGCGGTGCACGCACTAGCCGCCCTGGGGTTCTCAGTCCTGCACCTTGGCGCAATGATCGGCATGCGCGCCGTCCTCTGGCCCGGCAAACTTTTTCCGGGATATGGAGGCTCGTGGACGTCAGCCATCCAGCGCACCTACCTGGTGAACCTCGATTGGGCGCTGATGACATATTCCGCCATCGTCGGCGCGGGCTATGCGCTCGGCTACTACCGCGAGTCGCGTGCGCGCGCCATTCGCGCCGCGAATCTCGAAACTCGCCTCGTGCAAGCGCGGCTCAAGACGCTCGAAGCAGAACTGCATCCGCATTTTCTGTTCAATACACTGCACGCGATCTCGACACTGGTGCACACGCACCCGGACGGCGCCGACCGCATGATCAGTCGTTTGAGCGACCTGCTCCGCATCACGTTTTCGCGCTCCGATGCGGCCTGCGTGTCGCTCCACGAAGAACTCGAGTTCCTGCAGAAGTACCTCGAGATCGAGCAGACCCGTTTTCAGGATCGCCTGTCGGTCGATTACCAGATCGATCCCGACACGCTCGACGCCGAGGTACCGCGACTGATCCTGCAGCCGCTGGTCGAGAACGCGATTAAACATGGCGTGTCGTTACAGACCGGGCCGGGGATGGTTTCCATCGGCGCTCGCCACGACAACGGACGGCTCTATCTGACCGTGCGCGACAACGGCATCGGCCTGACCGGCGCGACGCGGGCGAAGCTTCACGGTGGTGTGGGACTATCGAATACGCGCGACCGGCTTGAATGCCTGTACGGCAACGATCACGCGCTGAACTTCAGGGAGTCGTCGCCGGGGCTGACCGTCGAAATGCGCCTGCCATTTCGCCGCGTGTCTTCCGGCACCGACGAATCGCGGACCCGAGTCGCATGACGGACGAAGAATCGGTCAAGACGCGCGTCATCATCGCCGACGACGAGCCGCTGGCGCGGGCACGATTGCGGATGCTGCTGGGCGACGAGCCCTGGATCGAGGTCATCGCGGAGTGCACGGACGGTCCGTCGACCATCAGCGCGATTGAGAAGTTCCGGCCGGAGCTGGTGTTTCTCGACGTCCAAATGCCTGGCGGGTCCGGGTTCGACGTGATTGAAGCCATCGGCGCCGGGCGCATGCCGTTTGTGATTTTCGTGACGGCATTCGATCGCTACGCTCTGCGCGCTTTCGACGTCCATGCGCTCGACTATCTGCTCAAGCCGTTTGACCGCGACCGGTTCCGCGACGCGCTGGCGCGCGCGCGTGAACGCATCGAGCGGCGATCGAATGGCGATCTCGAACGCCGGTTGCTGGCCATCGTCAACGACCTGAAGCCCGCTCCGCAGGCACTCGAGCGTTTCGTGATCAAGGCTGGCGGACGCGTTTTCTTCCTCCGCGCCGAGGACATCGAGTGGATCGAGGCGGCCGGCAATTATGTGAAGCTTCATGTCGGCGCTGAGACGCATGTGTTCCGTGAAACGATGAACTCCCTCGAAGCGAGATTGAACCCGCATATGTTCTTCAGGATTCATCGCTCCCACATCGTCAACATCGAGCGGGTTCGTGAGCTCCAACCCTGGTTCAACGGAGAGTACGTCGTATTCCTGACCAGTGGCGCGCGGCTGACGCTGAGCCGTGGCTATCGCGAAAAGCTGCAGGACAGAATCGGTCGGCCGCTATGAAGAAGGCGCGGTCTAAAGTCCGCGCCCTGCCAGAGTCCCTATCGCGTCCATCCGATCGATAAGGCCGTGTGGCCGTCGGCCAGGCCGTGCGCAACATCCAAGCGCAGAAGGCCCGAACCCGGAATCGCAACCCTGAGTCCGGCTCCTATATCCGCTTGCCAGCGTTCATTTACGGGATCGAGCGGCTGATACGCGCGCGCGACATCCAGAAATACGGCTGGTGCGAACGAGAGCGGTTTCCGCGACCACTGCATCCACCGTCGGCCCTCCACTCCCGTATCAATGACCTGCCTGCCAAACGTCGCGTCGCGAATAATCCCGTCATCGATCAACGGATGCGCCCGTAGCAGACCATCGCGACCTTGACCAGTTCCGGCGCCGGGCCAAAGCGCCAGTGGAGCGTTGCGCCCGACCACGGTCTCTTGCACGCGCGCCAGCCACACCAAGCCGTCGTTTCGTGTTTTCGAATGCCAGTCGGATCGAAACGCCAGCGACCACGTGCTGAGTTGTCCGACCCAGCTGGCAGCGCTCATGCCGACGACGGCCCGGTCGCTCGCAAAACGCGCCTCGAGCGCTCCGCCCACCGAGAGTCCACGTCTGCTTTCGGCGCTTCCGCGATCGGCGAATCGATCGAACGCAGCCCTTCCTTCCCATCGCAGGCCGCGAGCGGTCCAGTTGCTGACATGAAACTCGGCTCGCCGTCGCGTTTCCTCGCTCAGCACACCGTTGCTTTCGTAGGTCTGCCGCTCGCCGAACAGGCTGACGCCCCAGACGCCGCCGAAGGGCGCAACCGAATCGAACGCGAGCGCCGCTTTCGGGCGACGCTCCCACCAACGCCACGTTCCCGTCCACACTTCTCCGCCGCC
>Ga0310886_10000085_pt1 | contig 19213 bp, 33 predicted proteins | sample T60D3metaG_FD_202511 | JGI IMG/M metagenome (GOLD analysis project Ga0310886, IMG submission 202511) | Lab incubated soil microbial communities from West Virginia University Organic Research Farm, Morgantown, WV, United States - T60D3 | ecosystem: Environmental > Terrestrial > Soil >...
AGGCCGACGATCTCGTTGGCCGGCACACGGCTGTCGGAGCAGCCGATCCACAGGAACTCCGGTGCCTGCTGTTTCTCGAGCCGCGTAAAGAAATCGGGATCGCGCTTGACGCGATCCGCGGCCCAGGCGCGATTGTTCTCCAGCAGCTTCGGCAGCTTAACCATTCGTTCACATTCTAAGCGCGGCGCGCGACCCACGTGGTCATCGATCGCTGATTATGGACGACGGTGGTCTTGATCGGATCGAGCAGCGTGCCGCCAAGCGTGCGGGTCCACGACTCGATCGCGGCGGGGTCGACGAGGAATCGATCGGAGCCGTCGGGCAGATGGAATCGTCCGTTGCCGAGCGCGGCGACGTCCGGCTCGATGCCGATCGTGCTCGCCAGCCTTGCGAAGAAGACGCCGCCGGGCTCGAGGACGCGCCACATCTGGCGCAACATCGCCTCGAAGTGCCGCTCGTCGCGCGCGAAGTGCAGCACCGCGCTCGCGATCACGACGCCGGCGTGCGCGTCTGGAAACGACGTCGCCTCGATCGGCTCGACGCGAAAATCGTGCGGTCTTCCGGGAGCCAGCGACGCGGCCATTGCCCGCACCTGGCTGACGGCATTGGCATCCGCATCATTGCCGCAGACGTCGTAACCCTCGCGCAGCAGATAAACGAGATTGCGGCCGCCGCCGCAGCCGGCGTCGAACACCCGCATCCCCGGTGCGATCCGGCCGCGCAGCAGCTGATCGAACACGTAGATGTCGATGTTGCCGAACTGCTCCTGCAGCGTCATCGCGTGAAATTCTCCGGCGCCCACACGTGCTGGCCGATGGCGCAGACGTCCCGGAAGCCGAGCCCGCGATACATGCCGGCGCCGAGCGCCGAGGAGTGCAGGATCGCCATGCGATAGCCGAGGGCGCGCGCTTCCTGCATCGCCGCCCGCGTGATCGACGCGCCGATGCCGCGCCGGCGATGCTCGGGCATGGTCGAGACGTCGTAGATGCCGGCCACGCCGGCGCCGAGAAACAGCGAGCACGTGGCCGCGGGCTGGCCGTTGACGCGCGCGAGAAAGTGACGAAACGGCGATCGCGAACCGAGGCCGATCGCGGACGCGAGATCGACGAACGCTTCGCCGAACGGCGGCGGCGCGCCGAACGAATCGCACAGCACGCGGCTCCACGCCGTCAAGGTCGCCGCGTCTTCGACCGGCTCGATCGCGACCGAGGCGTCGGGCGCCGGCGCCTCGATCGGCGGCTGCAGGTCGGCTGCCATCCCCACCGCGCCTTCGAGCAGGAAGCCATGCCGATCGAGCCGCTCACCAAGATCCGGCGGCATTGTCGACGGACCCGTCCACCACAACATCGGCACGTTGCGGCCGCGGCAGGCCGCGATGCGATCGCCGATCAGCGCGTCGGCGCGATCGGGCGGCCGCTGTGCGCGCAGCACGCTGTTGAACAGCGGGAACGGCAGATCGGAGATCATCCAGCAGCAGTCGCGATCGTCGTGGAGCTCGACGCGCGGCCAGTGGGCGAGGTGTTGAAAGAAGGCAAAAAGATTGGCCTCGACAGCTTGCGCCATCGAGGCCATATCGGGTGCCATAGGTGCCTTAGGTGCCTAAGGTGCCTAAAGCGGCGCTACGAGCCGCCGGCCTTGCGCGGAGTCGTGCTCTTCTTCTGGGCGCCGCGCGCCGGCTTGCTGGCCTTGTTCTTCGCGCCGCCGCCTTCCTGGTTCTTCTGGCTGCCGCGAATGCTCTTGGCCGCGCCGCGCAGGCGCTCGCCAAGACTCTTGGTCTGCTTCGGCGCGTCGCCGGCTTCGGCCGCGGCTTCGGCGGCCTTCTTCTCTTCTTCCGCCTTCTTCGGATCGAACTCGCTGCCGATCAATTCGATCTGCGCGATCTCGGCGGCGTCGCCGCGGCGGTGTCCGAGCTTGAGGATGCGGGTGTAGCCGCCGGGCCGCTCCATGAACCGCGGCGCCAGCTGGTCGAACAGCTTGGTGACGACGGTCTCATTGAGCAGGTCGCGCATGACGAGGCGGCGCGCCGACAGGGACGAGCCCTTCGGATCGTTCGCCTTGACGCCGCGCTTGGCGATCGTGATCAACCGCTCGACGAAGGGCCGGAGCTCCTTCGCCTTGGGCACGGTGGTCTCGATCCGCTCGTGCGCGAGCAGGGCTTCGGCCTGGTTGCGCAGCAGGGCGGTGCGGTGCTCGGACACCCGTCCGAGCTTGCGATGAGCATTGCGATGACGCATGGCTACTGTTCCTAACCTTCTATTCCGCGGTCGCCGGCTGATCGAGCTTCATGCCGAGGCTCAATCCCATCGACTGCAGGATCTCCTTGATCTCGTTGAGCGACTTGCGCCCGAAGTTCTTGGTCTTGAGCATTTCGGTCTCGGTCTTGCCGACCAGCTCGCGAATGGTGCGGATGTTGGCGTTCTTCAGGCAGTTGTAGGACCGCACCGACAGCTCGAGCTCCTCGACGCTCTTGTCGAGATGCTCGTTGGACACGCCGGCGCGCGCCGGTTCCGAGCCGCCGTCGATCACGTCCTCATCCGCGTCGTCGAGGCTGACGAAGATGTTCAGGTGATCGCGAATCAGCTTCGCGGAGAGCGACACGGCGTCGCTCGGCGTCACCGAGCCGTTGGTCCAGACTTCGATGGTGAGCTTGTCGTAGTCGGTGGTCTGACCGACGCGCGCGCCCTCGACCTGGTAGTTGACCTTCTTGACCGGCGAGTGCACCGAGTCGATCGGGATCCAGCCGATGCCGAGATCCTCGTCGAAGTTGCGATCGGCGGCGACGTAGCCGCGGCCGCGCTTGACGCGCAGCTGCATGTGCAGCTTGCCGCCCTCGGCGATGGTCGCGATGTGCGCATCCGGTTCCAGGATTTCGATGTCGGCGTCGGCTTCGATGTCCGAGGCGCGCACCGGGCCCGGCTTGTCCTTCCGCAGCGTCAGCGTCTTGGTGTAGTCGACGTGGCACGTCAGGGGCAGCTGCTTGAGGTTGAGGATGATGTCGGTCGCGTCCTCGACGACGCCCTTGATCGGCGAGAACTCGTGCAGCACGCCGTCGATCTGCACCGCGGTGATGGCGGCGCCTTCGATCGAGGACAGCAGCACGCGACGCAGCGCGTTGCCGATGGTCGTGCCGAAGCCGCGCTCGAACGGCTGCGCGTAGAAGCGGCCGAACCGATCGGTCAGGGTCTCGCGTTCGAACTCAAGGCGCTTGGGGCGCTGAAAACCTTTCCACATATCTCTAACTTCCCTTCGCTAACGGGCCGCCAGTTGCGGCCTCCAGACCTGCGGTTGTTGACCACGCTCGCTCGCTGCAGGCCTGACAAGCTGCTGGAGCGTGGCTGCGAAACAAAATAAAGAATAAAGAATACGAAATAAAAAATCCGTTCTTTATTCTTTATTTCGTATTTCTTATTTCGAATACAGCTCGACGATCAGCTGTTCCTGCACGGGCAGGTTGATCTGCTCGCGCGTCGGCACCGACACCACCTTGGCGCCGTGGTCGCCTTCGGGCGAGATCCATTCCGGAATCCCGCGGCCCTTGACCTCTTCCCGCGCGTGCAGGATGGTCGGGTTCTCGCGGCTGCCTTCGCGCACGATCACGGTGTCGCCCGACTTCAGCGAGAACGACGGAATGTCGACGCGCTTGCCGTTGACGAGGAAGTGGCCGTGGCGAACGAGCTGGCGCGCCTGGGCGCGCGAGGTGGCCATGCCCATGCGATAGACGGCGTTGTCGAGACGGCGCTCCAGCAACTGGAGCAGCGTTTCGCCGGTGATGCCGCCGCGGGTGCGCTCGGCCTGCTCGAAGTAGCGGCGGAACTGATCTTCCAGCACGCCGTAGATGCGCTTCACCTTCTGCTTCTCGCGCAGCTGCACGCCGTAGCCGACCATCTTGGCCTTGCGGAGACGTCCGTGCTGGCCGGGCGGCATGTTGCGCTTCTCGATCGCGCACTTCTCGGTGTAGCAGCGCTCGCCCTTGAGGAACAGCTTCATGCCCTCACGGCGGCACAGGCGGCAAACGGGTCCGTTATAACGTGCCATGAATCAAACTCTCCTACGCTTCGGTGGTCTGCAGCCGTTGTGCGGGATCGGCGTGACGTCGCGGATCGATCGCACTTCGAGGCCGGCGGTCTGCAGCGCGCGGATCGCCGACTCGCGGCCGGAGCCGGGGCCCTTGACCAGCACGTCGCACGAGCGCATGCCGAACGTCTTGGCGGCGTTGGTCGCGCTCAGCGCGGCCTGGGTCGCCGCGAACGGCGTGCCCTTGCGCGAGCCCTTGAAGCCGATCGCGCCGGCGCTCGACCACGACACCACCGCGCCCTCGGCGTCGGTGATCGTGATCAGCGTGTTGTTGAACGACGCCTGCACGTGCACGAAGCCGTGGTGGACGATGCGCTTCTCGCCCCGCTTCTTGAAGGTCTTCTTTTTCCTGGTCGACGGCTTGCCTTCGCCGCCAGGTGCCGCGGTTGCGTCCTGTACTTTCTCTTTTGCCATGATCGATTACACCGTCTTCTTCTTGGCCACGGCGCCTTTGCGCGGGCCCTTCCGGGTGCGAGCGTTGGTCTTGGTGCGCTGTCCCCGCAGGGGCAGGTTGCGGCGATGACGGCCGCCACGATAGCTGCCGATTTCGATCAGCCGCTTGATGTTCAGCGAGATCTCCTTGCGGAGATCGCCTTCGACGCCGCCCTGCTCCTCGAGCACGCGGGTGATCTTGCGGACGTCGTCTTCGGTCAGGTCCTTGACGCGCACGTCGGGGCTGACCCCGGCCTGCGTGAGGATGACGTTCGAGCGATGCCGGCCGATGCCGAAGATGTACGTGAGACCGATCTCGATGCGCTTCGTGCGCGGAAGATCGACACCTGAAATACGCGCCATAGTTCTTATCCCTGCCGCTGCTTATGCTTCTGGTTCGTGCAAATCACCCGGACCACCCCACGGCGGCGGACAACCTTGCACTTGTCGCAGATCTTTTTTACCGACGCTCTGACCTTCATCTCGTACTCCTGGCGGCACTAGAGCGCCGCCCTTCCGGCTTACAACTTCTCGACGATCCGCCCACGACTCGGATCGTTCGGCATCAACGCCACTCGCACCCGATCGCCGACGATGACGCGGACGTAATTACGTCCGACGGGACTCGCCAGGTGCGCCGTCACCTGGTGCCGCCCCTCGAGCTCGACCCGAACCAGCCGGCTCGGGAGCAACTCGAGGACGACGCCGTCAGCCGTTCTATCCGGCGGCTGATGCGGCGCATTCATTCCTGGCTCGCTCCGCTCGCCCGCGTTCGGCTACGCCGAAACGCGATCGGCGTCGAACGCCGCATCCGGCAACGTCAGCACGCGGCACCCGTCCTCGGTCACGACGACGGTGTGCTCGAAGTGCGCCGACAGTCCCTTGTCTTTCGTGACCGCCGTCCAGCCGTCCTGCAACACCTTCACGGCGGGCTTGCCCGCGTTCACCATCGGCTCGATCGCGAGGGCCATGCCCTCCTGGAGTCGAGGGCCGCGTCCCGCCGTGCCGTAGTTCGGAATCTGCGGCTCCTCGTGGAGCGACGTTCCGATGCCGTGGCCCACGAACTCGCGGACCACCGAAAACCCGTGCGCCTCGACGTATGACTGCACCGCGGCGCCGATGTCCGAGACGCGCGCGCCCGCCTTCACCGTCGCGACCGCGCGATCGAGCGCGGTCTTGGTCACCGCCAGCAACCGCTCGGCCTCCGCGGTGACCCTGCCCACCGGCACCGTCACCGCCGAATCCCCGAAGAACCCGTCGAGCTTCGCGCCCATGTCGATCGAGACGATGTCGCCTTCGACCATCGGGCGATCGTTCGGGATCCCGTGGACCACCTGCTCGTTCACCGACGCGCAAATCGTCGCCGGGTATCCGTGATACCCCTTGAACGCCGGCGCCGCGCCGGCTTCGCGCAATCGCTGCTCGGCGATCTCGTCGAGCTGCTTCGTCGTCACGCCCGGCTTCACCGCGGCGGCGAGCTCCACCAGCACCCGCGCGACGAGCGCGTTGACGCGCGCCAGCTTCTCGATTTCCGCCGCCGATCGCAGGACAATGCTCAACGCTACTATCCTTGCCGCGCTCCGCGCGGCGGAGTGGCTTCGCCACTCGCCGGGCTTGTCACGCCGCTCAATTTCTTCGCTACCAGCGACCGCAGTTGCGCCGCCGGCAGACCCAGCGCCGACGCCACCGCCGACACCAGCGCTTCCCGCACTTGCTCCGGCGTCTGCAACCCGTCGATCCGCCGGAACGTCGGCCGCGCGCTGTAGTAATCGATCATCGGCCGCGTATCGCGCCAATAAATCTTCAGCCGCTCCGACACCACCGTCTCCGAATCGTCCGACCGCGCCACCCACTTCGGGCCGATCGATCGGCACCGGTCGGTGTTCTGGCACAGCTCGGGCAGCGCGTCGACCTGATGCACGAAGGCATCGGCGTTGGCGCCGCAGTCTTCACAGACGCGCCGGCCGCGCACGCGCCGGATCAGCTCCTCGTCCGGCACCTGAATCTCGACGCAAATCACCGGCCCGCGCGCCGCTGTGATCTCGTCGAGCGCGTCGGCTTGCGCCGCCGTCCGCGGAAAGCCGTCGAGCACGAACCCGGCAATCGCATCCGGCTGCGACAACCGCTCGCGGACGATGCCGATGATCAGGTCGTCGCCAATCAGCTCGCCGCGCTCCATCTCCGTCTTGACCCTGCGGCCAAGCTCAGAGCCGCTCTGCACCGCTTCGCGCAGGATGTCCCCGGTCGAAATCTTGGGGATCCCGTGCTCGCGTGCGAAACGTTCCGCCTGCGTGCCCTTACCCGCGCCGGGCGGGCCTAGCATCACCAGGTTCAAGGACACGTTAGCCGCGCCGTCCCCTGATCCGCGTCTTCTTCATGAACCCGTCGTAGTGCCGCATGATCAGCTGCGACTCGACCTGGTTAACCGTATCCATCGCCACGCCGACCACAATCAGCAGCGAGGTGCCGCCGAAGAAGAACGTCACGTTCAAACCCTGCGTCACGAACCGCGGCAGCATCGCATCGAGCTGCTCGCCGATGAACGGAATCGGCGCGACCTTGAAACCGGTCAGCAGGAACTCCGGCAGGATCGCGACCAGGGCGAGATAGATCGCGCCGACCAGCGTGATGCGCGCCAGGATCGTGTCGATGTATTCCGCCGTGCGCTTGCCGGGCCGGATGCCCGGGATGAAGCCGCCGTACTTGCGCATGTTCTCCGACACGTCATCGGGATTGAAGATGATCGCGGTGTAGAAATACGCGAAGAAGATGATGCCGAGCACGTAGAGCAGGTTGTAGAGCGGCATGCCGTAGGCGATCTGGCGCACCGCCGCGTCCGCCCAGCCGCCCGGTGTGAACATGCCGGACAGCGTCTGCGGGAACGTCAGGATCGAGCTCGCGAAGATCACCGGAATGACGCCGCCGGTGTTGACCTTCAGCGGGATGTGCGTGCTCGAGCCGCCGTACTGGCGCCGCCCGACGACCCGCTTGGCGTACTGCACGGTGATGCGGCGATGCCCGCGCTCGACGTAGATGATCGCGGCGATCACCCCCACCATCAGCACCACGAGAATCGCCAGCGTCAGCAGGCCGATCTGGCCGGTGCGCAACTGATCGAACGTGGCGATGACCGCGCGCGGGAAGTTGACGACGATGCCCGCGAAGATGATCAGCGACATGCCGTTGCCGATGCCGCGCTCGGTGATCTGCTCGCCGAGCCACATGATGAACATCGTGCCGGTCGTCAGCGTCAGCATGCAGCCGAGACGGAAGCCCCAGCCGGGCTCGTAGACCAGCGGCAGGCCGCCGGCGATCTGCGTCTGGCGCTCGAGATAGATCGCGATGCCGAGCGACTGCACGGCCGCGAGCACCAGCGTCAGGTAACGCGTGTACTGCGTGATCTTGCGGCGGCCCAGCTCGCCTTCCTTCGACAGCCGCTCGAGGTACGGCCACACCACGGTCAGCAGCTGCAGGATGATCGACGAGCTGATGTACGGCATCACGCCCAGCGCGAAGATCGTGATGCGCGACAGGCTGCCGCCCGTGAACATGTCGTACATCCCGAACAGCGTGTTCTGCGCCTGCTCGGCGAGAATACGCAGGGCTTCCGAGTTCACGCCCGGCGTCGGGATGTGATTGCCGACGCGATACACCGCCAGCATCCCGAGTGTGAACAACACCCGGTTGCGGAGGTCGGCGACAGCAAATAAGTTCTTCAGAGTGTCGAGCACAATGGCCTCGTTACAGTCCGCCTAAGGCGGACGCTACACCGTTTCTGCCTTGCCACCCGCGGCGGCCAGCTTCTCGGCGGCCTTTCCGCTGAATTTGTGCGCCTGCACGGTCAGCGCCTTCGTCACGTCGCCGCGGCCGAGCACCTTGACGAGCGCGGTGCGGCTGCTGACGATGCCGCGCTCGCGGAGCGCGTCCACCGTTACCGTCGCGCCCTTGTCGAACAGCTTTTCGAGCTGGTCGAGGTTCACGACGTCGTACTCGGTCCGGAAGATGTTCGTGAAGCCGCGCTTCGGCACGCGCCGATGCAACGGCATCTGGCCGCCTTCGAAACCGCGCTTGAAGTGATAGCCCGATCGCGATTGCGCGCCCTTGTGGCCACGGCCCGACGTCTTGCCGAGGCCCGATCCGGGACCACGGCCGACGCGCTTCTTCTTGAATTTCGACCGGTCGGCCGGCTTGAGACTGTTCAGACCCATGGCTACTTCTTCTTCTCTGCGCTTGCTGCGCCTTCTGTGGCCACCGTCACGAGGTGACGAATCTTGAAAATCATGCCGCGCGTCTCGGGCGTGTCCTTCAACGTCACCGAGTGATTCAGCTTGCGAAGGCCCATGCCTTCCGCAACCTTGCCCTGGACCTTCTGGAATCCAATCGGGCTCTTCACGAGCGTGACGGTGACGGTCTTGCTCGCGCCACCGGTTTTCTTTGCCTGCTTCGCCATCGTTGTTAATCCGTGTCTAATCGGTGCCTGATCGGTGGCCTATGCGTCCGCGCGGCCGCCCGCGAGGTCTGCCGCGTTGTCCTTGCCGCGGAGCCGCATCAGCTTCTGCGGATCCTTGAGCTCCTGCAGCGCGGTGAACGCCGCGCGCACCACGTTGTGCGGGTTCGCCGAGCCCAGCGACTTGGTCAGCACGTTGGTCACGCCCGCCGATTCGACCACCGCGCGCACCGCGGCGCCGGCGATGATGCCCGTGCCGTCCGGAGCGGGCTTCAGCAGCACGCGGCCGGCGCCGTAGCGGCCGACGATCGGATGCGGCACCGTCGTGCCCTGCACCGGCACGCGGATCAGGTTCTTCTTCGCCGCCTCGATGCCCTTCTTGATCGCCGACGGCACTTCCTTCGCCTTGCCGACGCCGTAGCCGACCACGCCGTGGCCGTCACCGACGACGACCAGCGCGCTGAAGCTCAGGTTCTTGCCGCCCTTGACCACCTTGGTGACGCGGTTGATCGACACCACCGTGTCCTTGATGTCGAGCTGCGCCGGGTCGATCTTTTCGCGTGTCTTCATATGTGCCATCAGAACTCGAGACCCGCCGAGCGAGCTGCTTCGGCGACGGCGCGCACGCGCCCGTGATAAAGGAACCCATTGCGATCGAACACCACCTTGGTGATGCCCTTTTCCTTGAGGCGCTCGGCGATCGTGGTGCCGATCAACTCGGCGCCCTTGATGTTGCCGCCGGCGACGCCCTTCGGCATCTTGCCCTTGACCTTCGGATCGACGGTCGAGGCCGACGCGATCGTCTGGCCGTTCATGTCGTCGATGACCTGGACGTAGATGTGCTGCTCACTGCGAAAGACGCTGAGCCGCGGCTTCTGCGTCGTGCCGGCCATGCGCTTGCGGATCCGGAACTTGATCCGGTCGCGGCGATCTTCTTTTGTCTTAATTCTCATATCAGCAATCCGAAATCCGAGATCCGAGATCCCTTTAGGCTCCGGTCTTTCCGGCCTTCTTCTTCAACACTTCACCCGTGTAGCGGACACCCTTCTGCTGATACGGGTCCGGCTTGCGCAGGCGGCGCAGGTTGGCGGCGACCTGGCCGACCAGCTGCCGATCGACGCCCGTCACGGTGATGTGCGTCTGCTTCTCAATCGCGACATCGATGCCCTTGGGCACGTCGTAGATCACCGGGTGCGAGTAGCCGAGCGCCAGGTGAATCTGCTGGCCCTTGAGCTCCGCGCGGTAGCCGACGCCGACGATGTCGAGCTCCTTCTTCCAGCCCTCGGTGACGCCGAGGACGGCGTTGTTGACGAGGCTGCGCGCGAGGCCGTGGAACTTGCTCAGCTCCTGATCGTCCGAGCTCTTCTTCGTGACGATGCTGCCGTCCTCGACCGCGGCGGTGATGCCGGGCGGGAGCGCCTGCTTCATCTGCCCCTTGGGACCCTTGACGTCGACGCCGCCGGCGTCCGCCTTGACGGTTACCCCCTTGGGGATGACGATTGGCTTCTTTCCAATTCGTGACATGACTCAGTCCCTTACCAAACGTTGCACAAGATCTCGCCGCCGACGCCCGCCTTCTGGGCGGCCCGGCCGGTCATCACGCCGCGCGACGTCGTCAGGATCGTGACGCCGAGCCCGCCGAGGACCGACGGCACTTCGTCGCGGTTCGCGTAGATGCGGCGGCCCGGACGGCTGACGCGCTCGATGCCCGAGATCGCTTTCTCGCCGGTCGGCCCGTACTTCAGGAACATGCGCATCGACTGGCGTGCGGCTTTTCCTTCTCGCGATGCGGGCGTTTCCACCATCTTGAAACCCGCGATATAACCCTCGTCCTGCAGAATCCGCGCGATCTCGGCTTTCAGCTTCGACGCCGGCATCTCGACGCGCGCGTGGCGCGCCGTGACGGCGTTGCGGATCCGGGTCAGCATGTCGGCAATCGGATCAGTCATCTCTTCTTCTTCCTACTTTGCTACCAGCTGCTCTTGGTCACGCCCGCGACGTCGCCCGTCAGGGCCAGCTCGCGGAAACACAAACGGCATAACGCGAACTTGCGCATGTAGGCGCGCGGACGTCCGCATCGACGGCAGCGATTACGGTGCCGCACTTTGAACTTCAGGGTCTTGCGCTCGCGCGCTTTCTTCGCAGTCGTTGCCACATCTACTCCTAAAACAGTCTGCGCCTTCTGTGCCTTCTGCGGCCCTAATTGCCCGTGCGGAACGGCATACCCATGAACTGCAGCAGCTTCCGGGCTTCTTCGTCGGTCTTCGCGCTGGTGACCACGCTCACGTTCATGCCGCGGCCCTTGTCCACCTTGAGGTAATCGATCTCGAGAAAAATCAACTGGTCCTTGAGTCCGAGCGTGTAGTTGCCGCGGCCGTCAAAGCCCTTCGCCGAGACGCCGCGGAAGTCGCGGACGCGCGGCAGCGCGATGTTCATCAGGCGATCGAGGAACTCATACATGCGATCGCCGCGCAGCGTGACCATGGCGCCGATGGGCATGCCCTGGCGCACCTTGAACTGCGCGATCGACTTCTTGGCCTTGCGCACGGCGGCCTTCTGGCCGGTGATCTTGCCGAGCTCTTCGGCGCCGGTGTCGACGACTTTCGCGTTCGAGGTCGCCTCGCCAAGGCCCATGTTGACGACGACTTTCGTCACCTTGGGCACGGCCATGATGTTCTTGTAGCCGAACTCCTTGGTGAGCGCCGGGACGACTTCCGCCTTGTACTTGTCGCGCAGGCGGATCACCGAAGGCTTGACTTCCTTCAGATGCTTGTCCGTCGACGCCGGTGCGTCCTTGGCGGCGGCTTTCGCGGCCTTGGCGGCCTTGGCTTCTTTTATCTGATCGTCGGTCGGCTTCGTCTTGCTCATTTGTCCACCACTGCGCCGCTCTTGCGGCCGATACGCACGCGCGTGCCGTCAGCCAGCTTCTTGCTGCCGATGCGCGTCGGCTCGTTAGTATCCGGGTCCACCAGCATCACGTTGCTCGCGTGGATGGCGGCTTCGCGCTCGACGATCCCGCCCTTGATGTTCTTCTGCGGGTTCGGGCGCGTGTGCCGCTTGATCAGATTGACGCCTTCGACGATCACGCGGTTGGTGGCCGGGACGACCGACAGCACGCGGCCTTTCTTGCCGCGGTCCTTGCCGGCGCGGACCATCACCTGATCGTTCTTCCGAATCGACATCGCCATGGCCTTACAACACCTCGGGAGCGAGCGAAATAATCTTCATAAAGCGTTTCTCGCGCAGCTCGCGGGCCACCGGCCCGAACACGCGCGTGCCGATCGGCTCGCCCTGGTCGTTGATCAGCACCGCGGCGTTCCGGTCGAAGCGGATGTAGCTGCCGTCCCGGCGGCGCTGCTCCTTGCGCACGCGAACGACGACGGCCTTCACCACCTGGCCCTTCTTGATGGTCCCTTCGGGCGCGGCTTCCTTCACATTGGCCGTGATGATGTCGCCAAGGTAGGCGTACCGCCCCGTCGAGCCGCCGATCGGGTTGATCACGGAAATCTTCCGCGCCCCCGAGTTGTCGGCGACGTCGAGGATCGATCGCATCTGGATCATGGCGTCGTCTCCTTCAGCTGCGAGGCGCGCTCGACGATGCGCACCAGGGCCCACCGCTTGCGCTTGCTGAGCGGCCGCGACTCGGCGATGACCACCGTGTCGCCGATCTTGGCTTCGTTCTTCTCGTCGTGCGCGACGAACGTCGACGTGCGCTTCTGCGTCTTGGTGTAGACGCCGTGCTGCACGCGCCGCTCGGTCGAGACAATGATGCTCTTCTGCATCTTGTCGCTGACGACCATGCCCTGGACTTCCGCTTTGCCAGCCATCGCTACTTCGCCTTCTCTTTCAGAATCGTGAGGATGCGCGCCCGCTCGCGGCGGATGGTGCGCATCTTGCCCGGGGCCTCGAGCTGCCCCATCGACTTCTGGATCCGCATGCGGAACAACTGGTCGTCGATTTCCTGCGTCTTGGCGCGCAGCGCCTCGACGTCCATGTCTCTCAGTTCAACGGCCTTCATGACGCTTTCTCCTCGGCAAACCGCGTCGCGAACTTGGTCATGATCGGCAGCTTGGCGCCGGCCAGCTGGAACGCGCGGCGCGCCTCACTCGCCGGCACGCCGTTCATCTCGAACAGGATGCGGCCCGGCTTGATCACGCAGACCCAGCCCTCGGGCGCGCCCTTGCCCTTGCCCATGCGCGTTTCCTGCGGCTTCTTGGTGATCGGCTTGTCAGGGAACACGCGCACCCAGACCTTGCCGCCACGCTTGACGAAGCGCGTCATCGCGACGCGGGCCGCTTCGATCTGCCGGTCGGTGAGCCAGCACGGCTCCATCGCCTTCAGGCCGTAATCGCCGAACGACACATCCGAGCCGCGCCACGCCTTGCCGCGCATGCGGCCGCGCTGCTGCTTGCGGTACTTCACCTTCTTCGGCATCAACATGATGTTTAGCCTCTCGCTCCGGGGCGATCGCCGCCTGGACGACGCGGACCCCGATCACGGTCGCGATCGCGATCGCGATGATCGCGGCCGCCGCCGGTGCTGCCAAATTCCTCTTCACGGCCCGTGCGCGGCGTCAGGCGCTCGCCCTTGTAGAGCCACACCTTCACGCCAATCTGCCCGTAGGTCGTATTCGCTTCCGCGAAGCCGTAGTCGATGTCGGCGCGGAGCGTCTGCAGCGGCAGCTGGCCGTGCAGGTACCATTCCGAGCGCGCGATTTCGGCGCCGTTCAGGCGGCCCGAGACGCGCACCTTGATGCCGCGCGCGCCGAAGCGCAGCGCCGACTCCACCGCCTTGCGCATCGCGCGGCGGAACGCGACGCGCTTTTCGAGCTGCATCGCCACCGATTCGCCGACCAGCTGCGCATCCAGCTCCGGCTTCTGGATCTCCTGAATGTTGATGAAGACCTCGCGGTTGGTCCGCTTCTGGATCTCCTGTTTCAGCTTGTCGACTTCCTGTCCCTTGCGGCCGATGATGATGCCCGGGCGCGAGGTGTGGATGTTGATCTTCAAGTTGCGCGCGGCGCGCTCGATCTCGATCATCGCCACGCCGGCGTGCTGGAAGCGCTTCTTGAGATCCTTCTTGAGCGCCAGGTCCTCATGCAGCAGCGTCGCGTAGTCCTTGCTGGCGAACCAGCGGGACTTCCACGTCTTGTTGAAGCCGATCCGGAACCCGTAAGGGTGAACTTTCTGGCCCACGCTATCTCCTATTGACCTGCGGCGGCGGGTTGTCCCGCTTTGCCGCGCTTGGATTTGGCACCGGGATTCGCCTTCTTCGCCGATCCCTTGTCCGACTCGGTGGCGCCGACGGCCTTAATCACCTGGGCACGCTCCGTCACTTCGACAGTGAGGTGCGTGGTCCGCTTCACGATCCGGAACGCGCGGCCCATCGGCGCGGGACGCACCCGCTTCTGCGAGGGGCCGTTGTTGGCGTGGCACTTCGACACGAAGAGCCGCGCCACGTCGCCGCCGAACGCATCCTGCTGTTGCGCGTTGGCGACCGCGGACCGCAGCACCTTCGCGACGTCGCGGGCGATCGCCTTGCGGCTGAACTGCAGCGCCGACAGCGCCATGTTCACGTTCTTGCCGCGAATCAAATCGAGCACCAGTCCCGCCTTCTGGGCGGAGGACCGGACGTACTTGGCCGTGGCCTCTGCGGTCACCATGGCTTAGCCCTTGCCTCCCTGCGCCGGAGCCGGCGCGCCCGGCGCGCCCGGAGCCGCCGTGGCCGCCTTGTCGGAGCGCGCGGAGTGGCCCTTGAACTGGCGCGTCGGCGAGAACTCGCCGAGCTTGTGGCCCACCATGTTCTCGGTGAGATACACGGGCACGAACTTCTTGCCGTTGTGCACCGCGAGCGTGTGGCCGACCATTTCCGGCACCACCGTCGAGCGGCGCGACCAGGTCTTGACGACCTTCTTTTCGTTCGCGCGGTTCATCGACTCGACCTTCTCGAGCAGATGCGTGTCGACGAACGGACCTTTTTTGAGTGAGCGGCTCATAGTTATTTGCTTCGACGTTGAACGATGAATTTGTCGCTGGGCTGCGGACGACGCGTCTTGTAGCCCTTGGTCGGGACGCCCCACGGCGTCACCGGGTGACGGCCGCCTGACGTCTTGCCTTCTCCACCACCGAGCGGGTGATCCACCGGGTTCATGGCGACGCCGCGCACGTGCGGACGCTTGCCCAGCCAGCGGCTGCGGCCGGCCTTGCCGATCGAGACGTTCTCGTGATCGATGTTGCCGACCTGGCCGATCGTCGCGAGACAGTCCTGGTAGATCTTTCGGATCTCGCCGGAGGGCATCTTCACCGAGACGTAATCGCCTTCCTTGGCGACGACCTGCACCCCGGCGCCGGCGCTGCGCGCCATCTGCCCGCCCTTGCCGGGCTTGAGCTCGACGTTGTGCACCATCGTGCCCTGCGGAATGTTCTTCAGCGGCAGGCAGTTGCCGGTCAGGATGTCGACGTTGTCGCCGGCAATGACCGAGTCGCCCACCTTCAGCCCGACGGGCTGCAGGATGTAGCGCTTCTCGCCATCGGCGTAGGTGACGAGCGCGATGCGCGCCGAGCGGTTCGGGTCGTACTCGATCGTCGAGACCTTGCCGGGGATGCCGGCCTTGTCGCGCTTGAAATCGATGATCCGATAGAGGCGCTTGTGACCGCCGCCGCGCCACCAGATCGTCTGCTCGCCCGTGCTGTTGCGGCCGCCCGACGGCTGCAGGTTCTCGGTGAGCGGCCCGTGCGGCTTGTCGGTCGTGATCTCGTCAAAGGTCAACACCGTCATCTGGCGACGGCCCGGGGTAACCGGCTTGTATTTTCTGATCGGCATGATGGTTTATGCGCCTTCCAGGAAGTCAGGGAGCTTCTCGCCAGCGCGCAGCGTGACGTAGGCCTTCTTCCAGTCCGAACGGCGTCCGACATAGCGGCCCTGGCGCTTCAACTTGCCGCGCGTGATGGACGTGCGCACGTCCGCCACTTTCGCGCCGAGCAGCTTTTCGATCGCGCGCTTGATGTCGATCTTGTTGGCGTCCTTCGACACCTCGAACACGACGGTCTTGCCATCGTCACGAAGGGTCGTGGTCTTTTCGGTGACCAGCGGACGGCGGATGACTTCAGTGAGTTTCATGACTATGCGCCGAGCGCCGCCTCCAGCTTTTCGACCGCGGCCTTCGTCAGCACGACCTGGCGGCTGTTGGCCACGTCGCGCGCGGTGACGCGGTTGCTCTGCACGAGCGACACGCCGTCGACGTTGCGCACCGACATCGCGAACTTTTCGTCGAGCATCGCATCGACGAGCACGGCCTTGCCGGTGACGCCGATCGACTTCAGCACGCCGATCGCGGTCTTGGTCTTCACTTCCGTCGCGGTCAGCGCGTCGATCACGATCAACGAGCCTTCCTGCAGCTTCTGCATCAGGGCGGCGCGGAGCGCGCCCTTCTCGACCTTCTTCGGGATCGAGTACTCGTAGCTGCGCGGCGTCGGGCCGAACACGGTGCCGCCACCGCGCCACAGCGGGTTGCGGATTTCACCGACGCGCGCGCGGCCGGTGCCCTTCTGGCGCCACGGCTTCTTGCCGCTGCCGCTGACGAGGGCGCGGTTCTTGGTCATGTGCGTGCCGCGGCGTTCGGCGGCGTTCTGGCGCACGACGGATTCGTGAATCAGGTCGGACTTCACGCGTCCGCCGAACACGTCATCGTTCAGGTCGACGGAGCCGACCTTCTTGTTTTCCGCGTTGACGACATCAATTTTCATGATGGCTACTTCTTGCCCTTCTTCGGCTTCTCTTGGAGCTGCGGCTTCGGCTCGGGCTTCGCGGCCACGGCCTTGCGAATCACGACGTAACCGCCGTTCGCTCCGGGCACGGCGCCCTTGACGAGAATCAAATGGTTCTCCGAATCGATCTTGAGAACCTTGAGGTTGCGCACCGTCACGCGATCGACGCCCATGTGGCCGTGCGCGCGCATGCCGGGCATGACGCGTGACGGATACGAGGACGCGCCGATCGATCCGGGGGCGCGGTGGAACATCGAGCCGTGCGTCGCGTCGCCGCCACGGAAGTGGTGACGCTTGACGACGCCCTGGAAGCCGTGACCCTTGCTCGTGCCGATCACGTCGACGCGCTCGCCCTGGTTGAAGATCGAGACCAGCACCTGGTCGCCGGGCTTCGGCGCTTCGGCGCCCTTGGCGAGCTTGACCTCGCGCTGCACGCGCGTCGGCGGCACGTTGGCCTTCTTGTGATGGCCGGTCAGCGCCTTGTTGGCGTTGCGAATGGGCCTGGCTTCGACCAACCCGAGCTGCACCGCGTCGTAGCCGTCGGTCTGCGCCGACTTCGACTGGACGACGATGCAGGGGCCGGCCTGCAGGACGGTGGCGGGCTCCAGCGTTCCGTCTTCGAGGAACAGCTGGGTCATGCCGACTTTCTTGCCGATGATTCCAGTGACCATTGGTTACTTTCCGTGTTCTTTGCCGAACGCCTTGATCTCGACGTCGACGCCGGCCGGGAGATCCAGCTTCATCAACGCGTCAACCGTCTGCGGCGTCGGCTCGAAGATGTCGATCAGGCGCTTGTGCGTCCGGACTTCGAACTGCTCGCGCGACTTCTTGTCCACGTGCGGCGACCGGAGCACCGTCCACTTGTTGATCTCGGTCGGCAGCGGAATGGGCCCCGCCAGGCGCGCGCCGGTGCGCTTCGCCGTTTCGACGATCTCGCCCGTGCTCTGATCCAGCACGCGCGCATCGTAGGCCTTCAAACGAATTCGAATTTTGTCGCCAAGCATCTTTTTGCCTTCTGCCTTCTGCCTGTTGCCTTGCTTACTTGGTGCCCTGAACCCGTGCGATCACTTCGTCGGCGACATTGCGCGGCGCCTGCTCGTAGCGATCGAAGAACATCGAATAGGCGGCGCGGCCCTGGGTGCGCGAGCGCAAGTCCGTGGCGTAGCCGAACATGTCGCTGAGCGGGACGCGCGCCGAGATGATCTGCGTGCCGCCGCGATCTTCCTGCGACTGGATCTTGCCGCGGCGCGACGCCAGGTCGCCGATCACGTCACCGAGGTAATCCTTCGGCGACACGACTTCGACGCGCATGATCGGTTCCATCAACACCGGCTTGGCCTTCTTGGCCGCGTCCTGGAACGCCATCGAGCCGGCGATCTTGAACGCCATTTCCGATGAGTCCACTTCGTGGTACGAACCGTCGTACAGCTCGATGCGGACATCGTCGATCGGGTAGCCGGCGAGGATGCCGCGCGTGAGCGCTTCCTGGATACCCTGGTCGATCGGCTTGATGTATTCCTTCGGGATCGATCCGCCCTTGATGTCGTTCTCGAACTGATAGCCGGTGCCCGGCGGCAGCGGAATGAGGCGGATCTTGGCTTCGCCGAACTGGCCGCGGCCGCCGGTCTGGCGAATGAAGCGCCCGTGGCCGTCGGCCGGCACGGTGAGCGTTTCCTTGTAGGCGACCTGCGGCTTGCCGACGCTCGCTTCGACGCCGAACTCGCGCTTGAGGCGGTCGACGATGATTTCGAGGTGCAGCTCGCCCATGCCGGCGATCACGACCTGGCCGGTCTGCTCGTCGGTGGTGACGCGGAACGTCGGATCTTCGGCCATCAGCTTGGCCATGCCCTGGCCGAGCTTTTCCTGGTCGGCCTTGGTCTTCGGCTCGATCGCGAGCGAGATGACCGGCTCCGGGAAGATCATCTTCTCGAGGATGATCGGCTTCTTCTCGTCGCAGAGCGTGTCGCCGGTGGTCGTCGACTTGAGGCCGACCGCGGCGGCGATGTCGCCGGCGTTGACTTCCTTGATCTCTTCGCGCTTGTTGGCGTGCATCTTCAGCAGGCGGCCGATGCGCTCGGTCTTGCCCTTGGTGGAGTTGATCACCGAGGAGCCCGAGGTGAGCGTGCCCGAGTAGACGCGGAAGAAGGTGAGCTGGCCGACGAACGGGTCGGTCATGATCTTGAACGCGAGCGCCGAGAACGGTTCCTTGTCGTTGGCCGAGCGCTCGACCATCGTCTCTTCCTTCGCATCCGGGTCGAGGCCGGTGACCGGCGGAATGTCGAGGGGCGAGGGGAGGTAATCGACCACCGCGTCGAGCATCGGCTGGACGCCCTTGTTCTTGAACGCGGTGCCGCACACGACCGGGACGAACGGCGAATCTTCCTTGCGCACCGACGAGATGCAGCGCTTGCGAAGCGCGGCCTTCAGTTCGTCTTCGGTAATCGTTTCGCCGCCGAGATATTTTTCGAGGAGCTTGTCGTCCGACTCGCTGACC
>Ga0310886_10000095_pt1 | contig 18586 bp, 18 predicted proteins | sample T60D3metaG_FD_202511 | JGI IMG/M metagenome (GOLD analysis project Ga0310886, IMG submission 202511) | Lab incubated soil microbial communities from West Virginia University Organic Research Farm, Morgantown, WV, United States - T60D3 | ecosystem: Environmental > Terrestrial > Soil >...
GAATATATTATAAGTATAAAAGGCAGCAAGTTCAGCGCAGGTGGATCCAGTGACTTCTAAAATATTGTTAAATATTGTTTAACTTCCATTGGCTCTTTATCAAAGCAAATTAGTCATGTATAATACTGCCTTCAGCTATGGCCAGTCTTGCACAAAATCCCATTACACCACCAAACACTATATGTAGCGATAGTGAACCCCAAAAGATGTTACTTGAAAGCTCAATAAGGTTTTTTGCCATTGCATATTGTGAAGATGAAGGATCTGATTCTACTAGCAACTTTTGTAGAGTTGGTTCCATAATTAAATAGTTTATTGGCAAAAACAGAACTCCCCAGACTATTATTCCTGCTAAGATACCAGTGCCTACTGCCTTTAATACAGAATTAATATACAATATTTTAATTCTCTTTGTTATAGCACTGTAAATAATTCCAATAATAACGGCAGTTATCATATACAAGAGAAATCCAATATAGACTGCGTAAGATGTATCTATTCCAAACGCTACTCCAACCATTTGAAATAACGCACCTGGTTCCCCTCCCATTTCATCACCTAAGGCCAAGAATAATCCAAAAATTGCCCACGCCGCAGTCAAACCTGCTATTATACCTGGAGGTCTTCTTATGGCAATCCCAGTTGGTGAATCCATATTACTATATTATCCAAATCATATTTAGGGATGTTGTTTTACAGAAAACAGACTTGACAGAGCTAGCAGATGTAAGTGCCCATACCAAGACTCAGTTGCTGCAGATTAGTAAATTAATACATTCTGAGATTCTCGCAAGGATAACAAGCATAACTACCGTTGGTATCGAAAATACAATCGCCGTCTGACTTTACAATTAGGTATCATGGTTGATTATTTTAGTTTAGGTGATTTTAATATTCATAAATAACTTCCAAGTGTCTAGTTCAAATTCTTCTGATAACTTTTTTCTCGACAATTTTCTTATTCACATTATTATTTGTGAAATCCACATAGAGGTACGGGCCCGGAGGGACTGATCTGAAATTCCAGATTGATCTTAATTAGAATATCTAACTTCGCTCTTCTTGTTCCGGTTGATAGAGTAGGGTTTTAGATAAATCATAGCCTCTCTTTGACCAGAATCTGTTGGCTTTATTAGCGAGATCTTCAAAATTCTTCATAAAGGGATTAAAGTTCCTTTTCTTTCTTTCAGCCTCTACATGTTTTTTTAGGTATTTCCAACATCTGTATGCAAGTGGCCCATATTCTATTAGGAAAAGTTTTTCATCAATATTCCTTGACTTTACCAATGTTCCAATCACATCAAAGTCTGCCCTCACGTCTACAACTTCTGGAACATTATCGAATATTCCTACATCCTTATTTTTTTCATATTCAATATATAACTCGTAAACTTTCCGTCTGGAAGTTCGATGTTCTCTAGTATTCAGAATTTTGAAAGCATCAAGGAGTCCTTGGATTTGATGTTGCTTGTTGCGGTAATTAATTGTTACAATTGCAATGAAAATTGTTGCCGCAAGAGAAAAAATCCCTAGCCAATTCATGACAATTAATTCAGTTGCCGATTCCAAATCCATAAATCCATTGGATAAGTTCACTTATTATAGTCATTGAAAAAGTATCATGATAGATATGCACAGGATCTCGTTTATTAGTGGCCTTCGTCTAAAAGTGTAAATGAGTGCTCCACCAAAATTCTGCACCAACTGTGGTGAAAAATTAGACACTGAAAAGGAGATTGATGAATGTCCTAAATGTCATTCAGCCTTGCATCAACATTCTGAACACACGGAGTCCCCTTCTCGTATAGTAGAACAGTTACCATATAAAAGTCCCGGAACAGCAGCACTTATCGCATTTATCGGCGGAATATTTGCTTTATCTGGAATAGGTCACATATATGTGGGAAAAGTCGGAAAAGGAATTGCAATACTAATTTTGGGTATTGTTCTTACCGTTCTGACATTTGTATTGATATTTAGTGTTGTGCCTTTTACTATGTCAACTGACGAAGCTACCACAGTAGAAAAAGCATCAATCGGAATTTGGATTCCAATCATAAGCGCAGTGTTTGGAATTGCCTACTTTGTATTGTTCATTTGGCAAATCTTCAATGCTAGAAAACTTGCAAAGAAATTTAATGAGGTTGTCAAAACAACAGGAAAAGAACCGTGGTAACGTAATTGGAAGGAATGATCCAGGAATTTCAGATTAGTCAAAGTTAGAAAATTCTAGTTTCCTTTATAAAGAACTTAGCTGCAAGACAAACAAAGACTGGAGTGTTGATACCGTGTCACTAACGTATGATTACGTAAGTTTGCAAATTCTGCGAAAAAATTCTATTCTGACATTTGATTATGGTAGTGTAGTTCAGTAACGTATGCATGTAGCTAAATTGATAACGAACGAAGATATCTAATTAAGACTCAACTACCACTACCGAAGTTCCATTAGTGATGGTATCAAATGCAGGTGAAAACCTCTTCCCAATTTCATATAACTCATTAATTTGTTCTTTTGATGCAGTTTCGCTTTTAATATTCATCTTAACTCTCAATTGCTGAGCGCCTGGTCTTACATTGTTAGATATTCCTGTCCATCCACGCATATCAAGATCACCATCTACGTTAATGTCAATACTATCGATCTTAATACCTCTGGATGTTGCATGACCTACAATAGTTTGTGTCAAACATGCTCCCAACGCACCCATGCAAGCCTCACATACGGTAGGACCTCTCCCCTGTCCTGAGAACTGATTTGGATAATCATATTGCATCTTATATTCAGTATTTCTTTCTATATTTTGGCCTCCCATAAGAAAGTCTTTGGAAGTAGTTGTTACACTAAAACCACCATTCCATTCTGATTTTGCAGAAAATGTTACTTTTGCCCTTTCTGGAACGTTTCGCATGGAATCAAATGCTGTGTTTAGTATTTGCGTATTTATTCCATTGAATTCATCATAATTTTTCTTGTCGTTCATTTAATGAAACTATAAGAGAAGGTCCGTAAATAGTGTTGTTACTTCTCTTCATTCTATGATCCTGGACAGAATCGATTCAATTTATAATTTAATAAGTTAAAGGTGTGTGTGAAGCAGTCGGGATTTGAACCCTGCATATACTAGAGTTCTACTACTTGGTATTTAGCTTTTTATTTCTTTGATAAAGGTTACATGGAGATCGCGCAGAGTCGGAAGATCTCAATGCAAAGTTTTTTTTGCTATGTACGATCTATTGATTGCTTAATTTGCCCAAAGTCTGACACAAGAAATTGCATGGAGTGTATTCAAGAAATATTTCTTCAGCTTTCAAACCATGTACCTTGATAGCATGATCTGCCCCTTTGCTCAAGATTTCCTCTTCAGTTTCACCCTCAATTACGTAATCGCAATCCAATCCTGTTTCACGGCAAATTAGGGTTAACAATACAGTAGGTAGACAATACGCCACATAAAGTATTAAGTTTTCTCATTCAGAAGCCTGAGAACTCCAAAATCTGGGTCGCAATTTGGCCTTTGAAGGTTTATTTAAGATGCCTGGATAGATTATGTGTTTTGAAGCTATTATCACTAAACGTCGGTCTTCCACGTCAAGTGAAATTCCAGAATGAACTTGTAACTACTGGAATCTTTAAGGAACCAGTAAGTGGTCGTGTAAGATTGCGGAAACTCAATCTCGACGGAGACAAGCAGGCTGACTTAACAGTACATGGCGGTGCCGACAAGGCCATCTATGCCTATGCAGGAGAACATTATAGTTACTGGTATAAGGAACTCCATGGCATGTCGTTGCCTTGGGGTATGTTTGGTGAAAATTTTACTACACAAGGAATGTTTGAAGAAATGGTTAACATTGGAGATCAATTCCAGGTTGGAACAGCAAAAGTCGTTGCGACTCAGCCTAGGATGCCATGTTATAAACTTGGAGTAAAATTTGGAAGAATGGATATTATTAAAAAATTTCTAGCAAGTGGTCTTACGGGTGTCTATTTCAAGGTAATGAAGGAAGGAGAGCTAGAACAAGGTGATGAAATCAAGCTTATCAAAAAGGATGAAAATAATGTTACTATAAAGGATATTGTCAGGTTATACACTGTAAATAAGGATAACCTTCAAACAATGGAACGTGCCGTCAAGGTTAAAGATTTACCAAATGGTTGGAAGTTTCATTTCATCGAACAGTTAAAGCAGGCAAGAAAAAAATGATAGCCATCATAATTTGGTATGCAAGCAAATGATGGGATCCATGAAAAGCAAATTAATAGATAATTATGGTAGAATTGCAAAAAAGCTTAGAATCTCTGTCACAGACAGGTGCAATATGCGATGCGGTTATTGCATGCCAAAGGACAATACAAAGTGGTTTGATAATGATGAAGTTCTCTCTTTTGATGAGATAACAAGGCTTTCATCTATTCTTGCTAATTTAGGGGTTGAAAAAATAAGACTAACAGGAGGTGAACCACTGGTCAGACCTTCAATAGAAAACCTAATCAAATCAATTGCAAAGATAGGTAACATTAAGAGCATCGGGCTAACAACTAATGGGTTACTATTTCAAGAGAAAGTAGAAGCATTAAAATCTAGTGGCCTTAACAGCGTGAATATTAGTCTAGATTCATTTAAAGAAGATAGATTTAAGATGATGACGGGGGTCAATGGGCTAGACAAAGTCGTAAATTCTATCCAAAAGGCAAAAGATGTTGGATTTGATGTAAAGATAAACATAGTTGTCGTTAGGGGTTGGAATGATGATGAAGTTGTGGAATTTGCCAATTTTGCAAGACGCACAGGTATTACTGTCCGATTTATAGAGTTTATGCCACTAGATGGGTCAGGGATATGGAGGAACGATCTTGTTATTAGTAAAATGGAAATGATCGAAAAACTAGAATCCAATATTGGAAAAGTTTTTCCTTCCTCAGAACAAGAGATTTCAGCACCTGCTAAACTCTATTCTTTTTCAGATAGAATAGGGACCGTGGGATTTATTCCCTCCGTAACAGAGCCCTTCTGCAGCCAGTGCGATAGGATAAGATTGACTTCTGATGGAAGATTCCTTACATGTCTATTTGAAAACCCAGGTTATGATATTAAGAGCTATCTACGAAAAGGAGCATCAGATGAGGAGCTTGGTCGTTGCTTAATTCACTGTATGACTATGAAACAGGAAGGGATAGCGAGTCTGATAAGAATTAATGGTCTTAAGCCAAAACTAAACCTTATGCATACAATTGGTGGATAAGCTCAAATTGAGATCGGATATTCCAGGTAACGACAAAATAAAAGTCAGATTATTTGCAATTTTGAGAGAATTGGTGGGTGAAAGAGAAATAACAATAATTGTACCTACTGGCATCACAGTAAACCACTTGAATAATGAAATATTAAAGAAGTATCCGCAGCTAAAATCGTTTAGTAACAAATTTGTAACTTCTGTAAATTGTAAGGTTACTGCTGGTAATACCATTATTACTTCCAAGGATGAAATTGCCCTTTTGCCACCAGTCAGCGGGGGTTGAATCTTGATCAGTATTACCAACAACCCGCTAAATTTGCAAGAGATAATGTTTGAACTAGAGGACAATTCTGCAGGCGCATTATCAATATTCATAGGCAACGTCCGTAATCAGGGGCGGTCTGGTAACGTTTCAGAGATCTATTATGAGGCTTACAGTGAAATGGCAGAAGAAAAAATGAGGGAAATTGAAATTGAAGCACAAACAAATTGGGGCATAAAAAAATTAGTTGCATTTCATAGGATCGGCAATATAAAAGTCGGTGAGACCAGTATTATTATTGGGGTCTCTTCAGAGCATAGAGATGAAGCTTTTGAGGCATGCAAATATGTTATAAATAATGTGAAAACTCGAGTACCCATTTGGAAAAAGGAAATATCTAAAGAAAGTCAGAAATGGGCTGATGGAGTATTACTTGAGTAAAGAAAAGATGCACGATAAAAAGAGCAGGGGTATGTTTGATGTTGGTGCAAAGCCAGATTCCCACAGAACCGCACAAGCAAAGGCGGTATTGAACATAGACGCCAAAACAGCAGTACTAATTAGACAAGGAAAGTCTCCCAAGGGGGATATTGTGGAGGCAGCGAAGATAGCAGCTACGTCGGGAGCTAAAAAAACATCAGACCTTATACCATACTGTCATCCAATACCTATAGATCACATTAAGGTTCAAGTATCAGTAAAATCATACGCAATTGAAGTCGACGTAGAAGTTAAAAGTATTTGGAAAACAGGGGTGGAAATGGAAGCCCTAAGTGGAGCTTGTATTGGTGCATTGACCATATATGATATGCTAAAACCCATAGACGATACATTATTTATCTCATCTGTCAAGCTTGTCGAAAAGTCAGGAGGAATGGGCCATTTTGCAATTAAGCAGGGAAATAAGATAAGAGCAGGTGTGATTGTCGTCAGCGATTCAGTTGCAGCTGGCAAGCGGACAGATAAATCCGGAAAATTAATCGTTAAAACTCTAAAAAATAGAGGTATAGATGTGGTCAAATCCCAAGTAGTGCCTGACGATAGTTCTGTTATTGAGGAACTCTTAATAAAATATTCAGATGATCTCCATTTAAACTTGATATTGACAACTGGAGGAACAGGACTTGGTCCAAGAGACGTAACACCTGAAGCTACAAGAAACATCTTAGAAAGGGAAATAACGGGAATTGCCGAGGGAAGCAGGTCATATGGGCAGAGAAGAACACCCTTATCGATGCTCTCAAGAGGTGTTGCGGGAGTAAGGGGAAAGAGTCTAATAATAAATATTCCAGGAAGTTTAAGTGCAGTATCAGAGTCCTTAGAATTCTTATTTCCGGGGCTAGAGCATGCATTTAAGATGATGGAGGGACACGGCCATTAATGAGCAATTACTGATAATACTTGTTCCCATTTTCTTTGCAATAAGTTTTATTTATTCTAGTGTTGGATTTGCAGGAGGAAGCAGCTATATTGCCATACTAGTTCTTGTTGGGGTAAATCTATTCACCATCCCTCCTGTGTCATTAGCTCTGAATATAGTTGTTGCTTCAATAGCGCTCTTCAATTATTTAAGGGCAGGTCATCTATCGCTTCGTATATCTATTCCGTTACTTATTTCAGTACCATTTGCTTTTATCGGAGGTTCTACTATACTACCAGAAAAAACTCTCATACTAATCTTCGTAATTGCTCTTTTTTCAGCTTCGACCATGCTACTATTAAGTGGCAACCAGATAAAAATAAGGCGGGAGAAAATAAGAAAATTAAACCTAAGTCTACCTAGGCTTTCATTAATAACATTACCATTAGGTGCTATTTTAGGGACTGTTTCGGGCCTTGTTGGAATTGGTGGGGGCATCTGGTTATCACCAATCTTGATATTAACCGGTCTAGCAAATCCAAAGACAGCTGCTGCATCAGCTAGTTTATTCATACTCACAAATTCGGTTAGCGGACTTGTTGCCCATTCAATCGCACAGGAGGTTAATTTTGCACTGATTTTACCATTGGCCTTTGTAGTCCTTCTTGGGGGATTTCTAGGTTCCAGGTTGGGGGCCTTAAAATTGAGTCACGAAAAATTAATTTTTATCATAGGAATTATAGTAGCAGTCGCAGGGATTAATCTGGCAACTAGGTTGTTTAAATGATGTATTCTAGAACGGAATGAATGATCTTTCTGAGAGGTAAGGAAACTCTACTGGGTTACCTGATGAAAAAGACAGACCAGGAAATATATTTATTTTAACTTTTTGCCCCCTTTTTAGCATAGTCGAGCGTTCGGGTACCAAAATAAAGCCATTGCTCCCTGTTAGCACTGTAATGTCCGTAGTCTCCCCGGTTATGGGCTTTGCATGAAATTCGCCTGATGCTGATGGCGCCATTTTCACATATACTATTTTGGTAAAGTCTTGAAATTTTTTTCGGGCGTTCCAATCTTCAGTAAGCTTTGCTGAAATAAATGGCTTATTAAAAGGATGCAGACCCAACATAAATCTAATGAGCGGCTGAGCAAATACAATAAAGGCGTTCACAGCTCCTTGTATCGGTCCAGGAAGAATAATCACTGGTCTGCTGCGGAGTGCAGCGAGGCCCGTTACCCTTCCACGATCAAGTTTTATTCCGTGTACCAGAATTCCTGGTTTTCCAATATCATTTATTGATTCTGCAACAAGATCCCGCAATCCAACTGAAGATCCGCCCGTTGTTAATATGATATCGCTTTCAGATAACGCAAGTCTGATTTTGTTTTTTATCTTCTGAATATTATCAGGCGTAATTCCAAGATCTAGGGGAGTACCCCCTAATTTTTCAATTAAACTAGATATTACTCTACTATTAGTATTTAGTATTTTTCCGCGCTTTATGTCAGTAATGTCTTCAGTAAGTTCATTGCCTGTAGGAATAATTGCAACTCTTGGTTTTTTAAAAATTTTTAGTTTTTGAATTCCAAGCATTGCGATTAATGCTAAATCCTGTGTCCTAAGAACATGCCCTTTTTTTAGTAACAAATCCTTGCGTGCGATCTCATTACCCTTATGAGATACAAACGATCCTTTATCCAAATCTCTTTGAATTATAATTGTATTATTTTTAGAATCAAACTGTGTATATTCGACAGGAATAACTGTATCTCCCAAACGTGGCAGAACTTCGCCAGTTGAGACCCTAATAGTCTGTCCTGTAAGCAATATTTGCTTTCCTCTCTTATCCGATTTTCTCCTAGGCACTACCCTAAGTTTTATTGGTCGATATTGAGATATCCTCCTAATATCATTATATTTTACAACAAATCCGTCCATATGGGAACAGTTACTCGACGGGATATCAATATGGGATATTATATCGGTCCATAGGACCCGTCCTATTGCCTGCTCAGCAATTATTGATTCTGCCCTAGGTTTGATAGTTATTGCATTCATTAGTTTAGAATAGCTTGCCCTCACTGATGTATAATCTGAAGGTGTCCAATGCATTCCTATTGTACGATTCATTTAGTATTTAAGAGAGTACCATTCTAAGAATTGGTCGACTCAATCCAAGCTTATATATTATATTCCATAGCCTCGATTTTTTCCGTTAGGATTCAGGATAGACTTACTATTGATAATAAAATTTTTGGATGGTAGAGCAAGAGAATGTCCCGATGAGTGGAATGTCGGCAAAAGCATTTCATTTACATTTGAATGTCTCGTTACACATTTAGATACTCTTTATATAATATGATTTGGTCATAATTACTACTTTTCGCAATGTCAAACCAAATGAGTATTAGCATATTGGTGATAGCTATTGGTATTACTGTTCTGATAGCAGTAACATCAAAAGTAATATTCAGTGAAGACCTATCAGCAAACGATACAGGAAACATGTCTGCCGTCAACAATCAGACAATGATGATGCCAGGTGGCAATATGACTTTTGGATCGTCACTAGATAATGCTAAAATGCATTTAATGGAGGCAATCATGGATCTAAATGAAGGAAACATCAAGGGCGCAATTATGCAACTAAACATGACGGATCAAGGAATTAAAATGCACGAAAAAGAGATGATGGACATGATGAAGAGTATGAAACCGAATATGTCGACTACTATATCGAAGGCTCAAAATGAATCATCATAATATGTGAAGTGTAGTTTAGATAGTTAGAGCAATAAATCAAATAGGCACTTGTAACTGCGGAGCTTCCTATTAATCAGGCAATAGTTTAGAGTACACCGAATCGAAAAAACCTTAAATCGTTAAAATTTTATCAAAATACGTGGCAAGAAATTCAAGCAGATTCCTTGTTCCTTTTGTTGCAGGTCTAGCCGCAGGAGCAGTGGCCGTTGCAGTGTCAATAATACTAAAAGAGACGAGTGGTGGATTGTTTGTTCCAGAAATTGCGTCTCAGACATTGTTTTCAGTAACACCTGGAGAATTTGAATCACAGGCAGTTGAAAATTTCGGACCTCTTGCTAAATATTCGGCGTTTATTGGTTCAATTATTGCCAATATAGTAGCTTTTGGAATTATAGCAATTCTTCTTGATAAACTATTTGCTAGATTGAAAAGGAGGAGATATTTGCTAGAGGCTTTACTATCATCTGCCTTGTCGTATATAATTTTCGTAATTATAACAATAATACTGGTTACCCTAATTCAATCACGAAGTGGTATACAAGTCGTGCCATTATCCCATATAGTGATATCCCTTATTCCATCCCAACTCGCCTTTGGATTTGTGCTTTCATCATTCTTTCATGGTAGAGCTAAGGGAAAATCGACGGAGGCACCTGAGCCTAAGCCTAGTCCTGATAAATCATTTGATACCATGGGCGTAAAATACAGTAGAAGAGCATTTCTTCGCCTATTAGCAGGCGCAGCAATAGCATTACCGATAATTTTTCTTGGTGTCGATAGGCTTCTTTCCAGACAAAATGAGGAACAAGAACTAGAATCAACTACCCCACTGTTACCACAGACTGGTCCTCGACCTAAGGGCTTCGAGGATCCAAATCTAGTACCGCTTCTTGCTTCTGAAGTTACTCCAACATATTTGTTTTACAGGATTGATATCAATCCAATAGTTCCGCAAGTCGATTCAAAGTCTTGGAATCTTACAATAAATGGGCTAGTCGAAAAACCATTGACTATTAACTATGACCAGATTAAGGCAATGCCTTCAGTGGAGGAATATGTAACATTAGAATGCATAAGTAACAAGGTCGGTGGTGACCTAATAAGTACCGCTATTTGGAAGGGTGTACGTTTAAGCTATTTGCTTGATAAGGCTGCAATTAAGCCAAACGTAAAATATGTCGTGTTTAGATGCGCCGACGGTTATGATGTAGGAATACCTATAGAGAGATCCCAAATGGAAGGCACTATACTGGCATATGATATGAATTATACTCCACTTACGCCGAAGCATGGTTTCCCCGTTAGGGCAATAGTACCAGGCCTATATGGAATGATGAATCCAAAGTGGATAACAGAAATTGAATTAGTAGATAAGGTTTACGAGGGCTATTGGCAGCGACTAGGATGGGCTAATAACGCTGAGGACAAAACTGGTTCGTCCATATTAATTCCGGGTCAGGCGCCGGCTAGACAAAGATTCAGAAAGCTAGATGAAACTGGAGCTCCCTCTGACGGGAGTAAAGTTCCAATTGCGGGGATAGCATTTGCAGGAGACAGAGGAATAGCTAAGATTGAGGTCAGCAATGATGGAGGGACTACCTGGAAAACAGCCCAAGTAAAGGATCCTCTCTCGCAGTACACTTGGGTACTATGGACAGCCGGATATGTACCACCAAATAAAGAAAATTATGCCATTGTAGTTCGAGCAACTGACAGAACAGGTAAGATTCAAACTACTGTAATGAGCCCTCCTTTTCCCAATGGTGCCACAGGATACCATACAATAACGGTATAGGAATGGATTATTGATTTTAAATGTCAATTCTCAAAATCTTCGCTTCTGTATAGCGATATCAGGTAAAAGTCAGCGAAACTGAGATTCGTTATCACATAGTTAAATCAAAAGTAAGAAGCCAAAGGGATTTTAGTTGATTTCGGTAGTTTAATCAAAAATAAGCTATGCAATAATCAAAGTTGTAAAAGAGTTTGTTTATTTGAATGAGTAACATTTAGTCGAAAGAATAATCATAATAATTTTTTTACTGCAACAAACAAATACTAAACAATTGCCAGGTCTTCGGACGGAGGGATTAGTCTGAAATTTCGTGTGGATCCCTTTTCATTTGGAAGAACATTACCTAAAAGTAATAATATTTTGTTTTAATCAAATGGAGTCAGTAGGATTTGAACCTTGCTGGTAAGTGGGGTCAGTTCATTGAGTTGAATAAAGCGGGCCCAAGGGGTTGTGAATTGTTTTTGACACAAATTTTGGGCCCAGTGGTTTGTGAACCAAATTTGACATGATTTTTAGCACCATAACGATATCGTTTTGGTAAAAAAATTTGAATAATAAATTTAATTATTAACTATTTAAACAGTAGATAATTTGCCGAATTGGCATTATCATCTTTGTCTACTGGTCTCTTTCATAACCGTGAGCACAAAAATCCCTGATGCTATTCCAAGGAATGCCACTAGGTGAAACGCAATGTTTAATCCGAATATATCTGCGAGATATCCGATTCCAATTGCTCCAAATACAAATCCTAAGTCCCTCCAAAATCTATAAACACCTAAGGATGTCGCTCTCCATTTTGGATTCGCCACATCACTTATTGCTGCAAGCAAAGTAGGATAAACCAGAGCAGTTCCTATTCCGAGTAAAGACATTCCTGCAATCCAACCCCAATAGAAATTAGTGAATAACACTACCCAAACTCCAATACCCTGGATAATCATTCCAGGATAAATGAGAACCTTTCTTCCAACTTTGTCACTAAATGTTCCTGTTAATAACTGAAGAACTCCCCATATTCCAGGATGAAGGGCTTTCAGAAACCCGATTTCGCTAATTCCAATTGCAAAAGAAGCAAAGTATAGAGTAAATAAACCCCATGTGACGCCAAAAATCAAATTATTAATCAAACCTGCTTGACTAATGGACAAGAGGGTACGATTCTTCCAAGAAGTTTGAAGAAAAACTTCCTTGAAACTGAGGTCATTGACATTAGTTTCCTGTTTAGGGGACTCTGAAGCGTCTTCTTCTATCTCAAGGCTAGTAAATTTTTTCGTGTCTTTTACAATAATCCAAGAGATTGCCGAGCCCAGAATTGCGAATATAATCCCGAGATAGAATGGATATGGCTTTAAACCAAATGTCGATGCTAGATATCCCGTCAAAAATCCAATAACCGCAACGGCAACATATCCCGCAAATTCATTAAGACCTAATGCTAATCCCCTTTGTGATTTTCCAACCAAATCAATTTTCATATTCACGGTCATTGACCAAGCCAGTCCCTGGTTTACTCCCAGAAGAATATTAGCAAAGATAATCCAATTCCAATTAGGCGCAAATAATAGTATGATTGGGACAGGAACTCCAAAAAGCCAACCTAATACCAATACATTTTTTCTTCCCCATTTATCAGATAAGTTCCCCGCTAAGAGGTTTAAAACAGCCTTAACTGCTCCGAAACTAGCTATGAATGATACTATTATTGCACTTGATTCAATACCAAATTCGACTTTACCTACAAGTGGAACAACAGTTTGTTCTAATCCAATCATTGCACCTACAAAAGCATTAACTAAAACGAGAATTAGAAACTGTTGAATATTTGGGCGTAGTCCTAGTTTGATAGGATTAGATTGTTTATTTTTTCCTTCTTTATCCTTATTAAATCTCATTTAGAATTTTGCTCTAAAGATACTATCAGGGTTTCATAAGAATAAAAAGATACTGCGGCAAGAATCGAATGAACCGTTACTGGTCGTTTATGAATCAAATTTGACATAATTTTTAGACCTCTTTTGCAGTAGTTAGAAACATCCTAAGCAGATGAATATAATATGTTACCTAAAATTAACAAATAAGTATGAAAACAAGGGGTTGTGAATTGTTTTTGACTTGAATCTTGGCTATCATTTTTGCAAATAATGTCCAATGGATTGTTCCGTAGGGGACTCGATTTACAATCTATTTGACCAAAATGTTGTCAATCTCACAAAATTTCGAGATTATTCTGACTCTCTCCCTAATTGAGCCTGCATCATTAGTTCCTTGGATAGATAATCTGTTGTATTCTAATAAGTCGAAAATATGTCTGGCATCGCCGATTTCTTCGATTGGTGTGTTGTCCCTATGATGTATTGTGAACACACTTAGTTGGGATTGCATTCTCGTGGTGTTTCTCGGAGCTATAAACGCTATTGGAGGGCCATCGGTGATAGTTTCACTTGCAAAATCTTCGGGCGCATATATGTGGATAAAACGATCTTCATCAAAGGCGGGTAAGTTCTCAACATCGGGAACTTCCCTTTCTGTTTGTTTGTTTAATTCCACTGGTAATAGCACCCACAACGATCCATCCTGATGAGGATCGCGCTCAACTACAAAGTAAGCGCCACTAATGGACTTTCCGTCCAGTCTAGTAGCCTTGTTGGAACATTATAATGTCGCATCATGAATAACCATTCAATTGGCTTTGTTGGACGTGGATCTACTAACAATGTAGCGTCCTGTTTGAATCGCTTAAGCAGGTTGGATTCAATTTTTTTCTTACCTCTGTAAATTGTGGGGATAAGAGACCACTTTTGCCTAGAATGGCCTCTAAACCAGAATGGGCCCCTTCTTATTTGAGACATCTTTCTTCAGAGTGTCTAGTAAATCTGCTATAGAAGTAATTTTCTTTTCCCTTCGATCCACGATTTAAAAAATAGTTAGCAATTTAAAAATATAGTCGTAATTAAGCAACACATTTCAGAAAAAGTCATCAATAGATCAAATAGTTCGATTTAGCGAACGACGGATTACGCTTGAAGTTGTCTCAGATCAGGATTATCAGACAGTAATTTTTCCCTGAAATCTGGATCTAAATCAGACAAGATAGAACTAATTAGCTCGTGGTTGGATTTTAGCTGCTCCCATTGTTTGTTATATCCAGGAGATGCCTCTTTACCCAAGAATTGTATATTTTTGGTATTTGTGTTCCCATCGAATTTGATCTTACTCATTTGCCATACTAAAAATAGAGTTGCTAATATCAGCTCCAGATAAATCAGCTTCATAAAAGTCCGAACCTCTGAAATCGATCCATCTCATTTTTGCATTAACCAAATTGCATTTTGAAAAATTACAATCTCGAAAACTTGCGGCATATTCTGTTTCATAACTAACATTCAGACGCGTCAAATTTGATCCTGAAAAATCACAATTAAGGAATTTTGTTCCTGTATCCACATATGCGTCGGTAAGATCTGCGCCAGAAAACTTTGTCCCAAAAAAAGTTCCATGGAATTTTGATTTTCTCAATTTGGCATTTATGAGAATTAAATTTGGCATATCGAAATCAAATTCTGATTCAGAAAGGTCAATATTATTAAGATTGATTAAATAATCAGGAATATTGCTTTGGGTGGATTTCAGTAACTTTATGAATTTAATTTTATCAGGTTTGAATTCCTTTCCGAGTTTATTTAATACGAATAAGCTGAACCATCTATGAACGGAAATATTTTCATAAGGTTCGATAATATCAGGATAATCCCTACTATTATTAAGTCGTATACTATCATTATTGAATGAATCAACGGATATGCTCATTAAACTGGCTAACAAGTGATCTGAACTATCTATGCTGAAAAATTGAGAGAGACGTTTCTGATACTCACCAAATACTTTGTTTTTGGATCTTATTAGCTCCAATAAACCAGTAACAAACTGTATAGTTTCTGCCTTTGGTGATTTCATATTAATAATATTTGGTTTTCCAACTAGTAAGCAGGATATATAGAACTCAGCGAGAAGGTATTCAACAAAACTTTTGTGAATAAAATCAATTCGTTCCTCATAATTGTTTGCTGTTATTTTATAAAAGTAGGTTGTTATCAATCTTTCAAATACTTCCAAAATGTTGGTGTTTATTCTATCGTTCGATCTTTTTATTGAATAAAGCAAAAGTTGTTTCGTCAGCTTATCTTCATAGATATACTTTAGTTCCGCAATTTTTCTTAATACATTCTTTTCATCCAGATGATGCTTTCTATGTCCGTAGTTGTCTGCCTCTTTAACATGCTTGCCCAAAATAATACTATGAATTATCTCAAAAAAGAGTAACGTTCTATTCAGAAAGAGCCTTTCAGACATTATTATTTTCTTTTTTCTCTCATAAAGTATTGAAATCATATTACAAAATAGTGGTTTCCCTATTTCATTTGGTCCTAATCCTGATTTAGATATTTTATCGGCCTTGAGAGAAATATTGTATTTTTGGAAAAACTGGTTAATCTGATTATTGTCAAATCCTAACATCCGAACATAGTAATCAAAATTTAATATATCTGGAGTATTTGAATTCAATCTTGTGGTAACAATAGACTTGCTTTTGGGATACTTGGTTAACTTACCAATCATAAATTTGTAAAAACCACGTATCTTGTGCTCATCTCCAAATTCATCAAGCCCGTCAAAGATAAGCACTATTTTTCTCTGTCTTGGAACTAACGATAGTATGCTTTCTAGGTTATTTCCCTTATCATCAATCCTATTGAACTTAAATCTCATTGGAATATGAATTGGTATTACTGCAGAAGAAAAATGTCTTAGCGCTTCGGCCGCCAAATTGGATGCCAAGCTAAATGAAAAATAAGTCTTCCCGATACCATAGGGGGCTCCTATAACAATATACCTTTCACTGCTTTCAAGAAATTCGTTTACACACCAGTCCTTATCATTAATGAGGGATGTTGTATCGTCGTCTAGATTCCACGTTTTTTTTTCCGACAGTCGACAATGATTAGGTATATACATATCAGCTAATGTTTTTTTGTCGAGTGCATTTTCTTTTCTACTCAAAGAGTAACAATATTTTAGATATTTAATTAACTGTAACTCTTTTTTGATACTGTTTCTAGATATTTTTGTGGGGGTGATTTCATAAGTTTGACATAAGTTAGAGATGAGATCTACTAGTTCGTCTTCGTCTTTAAATGAAGGTATATTCTTGTATTTAGGTATCTCCACACCAGTCTTTTCTTTAATTTCACTGGAGGTCGGTCTTCGAGAAGTGACTTTGAAGTGTATTATTATTGGTATTATTCCATTGATTTTACCATCAGGGAACGCCATTTTGAATTCTTTGGCTACTTCAAGACTTGACAATGCGTCCAAGGTATTGATGAATATAAAAAAAGGAACTGAATCAAGCAATTTACGTCTCATTTCATCAAAATCTTCAGCATGTTTATTGCGCTCGATATGAGCAACAAATGATTTAATTCCTCCTTTTAACAAGACTAATCTTGTTAGCTCTGCAAAGAGATTTCCGTTTTCTTCCTTATAGCAAATAAAGACCTTAAATTGACTTACATTATAGCTGGTATTAGGCACCAGCTTTATTGAAGGATATTATTTTAAAAGTTTACAGTATCTGATTATTTTAAGATAGAAACCAAAGCATATGTTTTTCTTCTACAGCCAGCTACTCGGATATCTTCCTCTAGAAAAATTTTTACCGAAAATTCTTGCCAGAAGAAAGTGAGTCCCCATTTTCTCAGGATAAAAACGTTGTGAACTAAAACGAGGGGATTTTTCTCATCAATTGTCAGGTTACTCATGTGGGTATACTACTTGTTTATCAGTGGGCCAAGATTTAAGCGTCGTTATCAAAATGGGCCCAAGGGAATTTGAACCATGCTGTTATGTTAGGGGCATGACCGAGTGTTAACTGTTGACTACTACTGTTCTCTAATGATGCCAATGAAGAAGTTCGCATCTATTATGCACCAACTAGAACTTGATCTGGGAAAATCTCCTGAGGATCAACCATAGTATTGGAGCGCCGAACGCAACAATGGAATATGCTAAAACAGCATTAGAATATTCCAATTTAAGTAGGATCAGAAATCCAATGGCCCAGAAAATCATAAAACATCCAGGAACTTGTACACGTCTAGCATTGAAAGCAGATCGCCTTAGTTGCTCTTTCGTGGGTTCATCATCCTGATAGAATGGTTTGAGTAGATATGTTGCAGACAAAAGGTACAAGAATAATGAGACGATTAGAAAAATAACTGCACTTGCTTCAAAGTAATAATCGAACCACTCTTTGTCAATATTTGGCTTGGGTTCTGTCAGATATAACACTAGCAAAATCGCGCTTATACCGATGAACCAACTTGTAATAATGGTCTGTCTTTCATTTGCGATTTTCCACCCACTCAATATCGTGTTCTATCCGCCACGCATTTATAAAAGTTAGAAAAACAAGAGAAATTTTGCAAGAATGATCTACTGTACTCATTAGGACAAAGTCTAAAAGGCAATAACATACACTCACATTGAAATTATGCTGTTCAGAGATTACATTGGAAAGATGGCAACTTGCAACAAATGTGGTAGCATCAGAAAAATTGTGGCACAATACACAAGGAATATGGAGGATAATCCACCTGGTCCTTCCTTTTTGTTATGCAAAGATTGTGCAGTGATCAAAATAAGAAGACCTTAAAATAGAAAACAAATTTTTGAATCGGATATTAGATCCCTTTATTGGTATGAGTCAATAAACTTTGTATGTGGCGATTAAGTACCCTAGAAGTGAGGATACCAGCGGTACACGGGAAGGACTTCCTGTTACTAGATCTCGTATTGAGAAAATATTTCCGAAATTGACGCAGGCTCAGATGGATCGTATTGCATTGTACGGCCGTACTCATTCAGTCAAACTCGGTGACATCTTAATTGAACAAGGAGATACTCCAATGCCATTTTTTGTTGTAATGACAGGGGAAGTAGAGATTGTGAGCCCTTTCGGCACCCACGAGACTCTTATAACCGTCCATGGCAACGGCCAATTCACAGGAGACGTTAACATGATATCTGGTCGTCGATCGATTGTTCGAGCACGGGCTACCGTACCAAGCAAAGTAATCGAACTTCAGAACAAGGATTTACTGA
>Ga0310886_10000096_pt1 | contig 18187 bp, 12 predicted proteins | sample T60D3metaG_FD_202511 | JGI IMG/M metagenome (GOLD analysis project Ga0310886, IMG submission 202511) | Lab incubated soil microbial communities from West Virginia University Organic Research Farm, Morgantown, WV, United States - T60D3 | ecosystem: Environmental > Terrestrial > Soil >...
GAACCAGATCAATGTCTACTCGTACTCGTTCTGGAAATCGACACAGCTGAAGTACTACGTCGATCAAAAGCGCGTTACGGTCGAAGATCGTCGGTTCCGGTGGGATCAGTTCCTGACCGGCATGCACGGTCGCGGCGGCTTCGAGCAGGAAGGTCTTGTGCAGCTGTCCTGGAGCGTTGTCGTCGACATCGTGTGTCTGGGGATAATCATCTGGATCGCGTCGGGGCTCTACATGTGGTGGGGACTGGCCGGCCATCGCGCCTGGGGGTGGATGGCGATCCTCGCTGGCGCGATGTCATTTGTCGGCTTCACCCTCCGCCTTTAACGCGAAAAAAAGTTGACGAACCAAAGAAATTCCTTGACAGGTTTTTCGCTACGACGACCAGGCTGAGTCAACTCAGCGAGCAAACACTCCACTATTCGCGCCACAAAGGCGCCCGTGCGGCGAGCGGCTCTAAAGGTCGCAGGCGAGAGTACGTCCTGTGGAAAACGTCTCCTGGCGCATTCTCGCGTTGCAGAATCTGCGATGTTACAACGGGATCATGAATACGAAGTCCATCAAAACGATCCCCGACGAACAACTACTCGCAGAACTCAAAGCTGCTGTTGCATCTGAGCGACGTTCGACAGCGCAGCTTATTGAGTTGCTAGCCGAGGTAGACAATCGACGGCTCTATCTGCCCGAAGGCTACTCTTCACTGTTCACGTACTGTACGCAGTGTCTACATCTGTCCGAACACGCGGCGTATGCCGAATCGAGGCTGCACGAGCCGCGCGGAAGTTTCCGAGCGTGCTCGACTTTCTTCGGGACGGATCGATCACGCTCACAAACGTGTGTCTCCTCGCCAAGCATCTGACGGACGACAATTGTCGGCGACTCCTCGAGGCGGCGTGCCACAAGAGCAAGCGCGAAGTCGAGCAGCAGGTAGCGACCCTCGCACCGAAACCGGTCGCACCCTCCTCGGTTCGGAAACTGCCGACACCGAAGCGAAGCAGCGAAACGCCGGCAAGCCCGGAAGACATTGCAGTCGACAGGGAGTTGCTACCGACGGCGGCTGTAGATAGCGCGGCACCACGCCCTCTCTCATTATCAGTAGTTACCCCGCTCGCGCCCGAGCGCTACAAGGTCCACATCACGATCACTCGGCAAAGCCACGAGAAGTTGCGTCGGGTTCAGGATCTCCTGCGACACGTCGTACCAAACGGCGATCCGGCAGTGATTTTCGAACGTGCCCTAGATCTCTTGCTGAATGCTCTAGAGAAGCGGAAGCTCGCGAAAGTGGATCGTCCACGTGCGGCGACGGCTGCGGTCGAGGGCGTTGGCCGGTACATCCCCGCCGCAGTGCGTCGTGCAGTTTGGGCGCGCGACGACGGCCGTTGTGCGTTTATCGGACGTGACGGCCGGTGTGCGGAAAGAGGACTTCTGGAATTCCACCATGTGGTGCCGTTTGCGGACGGTGGGCCGACGACCGTAGAGAATCTGCAGTTGCGGTGTCGCGCTCATAACCAGTACGAGGCAAGAGATTATTTCGGTCCGATGCTCTTTCGGGAACGTCCGAACTCGGTCCAGGACCGAGTGGCTTCACAGCACAACAGTGGCCAACTATTCATACCGTGACTGTGGGCCGGACTGATATGTAACCAGTAATCAGCATTTCGGTTGCACGGACTATAAATGTCTCAACGCGACGTTTGGATCGACCCGTGCGGCGCGGCTTGCGGGAAGGTAGGCAGCAAGCAGCGCCGCCACAATGAACGCGATCGGGACCAGCGAAACAATCAGGGGATCGAAAGCAGGAAGCATCCGGATGAACATCGGCCGGAACGCCACGCGCAGTATGACGCCACACGTCAGCCCAATCGCAAGCCCGGCCACAACGGGACGTGCGCCATCCAGCAGTACCATTTGAATCAACCGCTTCGAATCCGCACCAAGGGCCATACGGATGCCGAGTTCGCGTGTGCGACTCAGCACGAGTTCGGACAGCACGCCGTACAGGCCGGCCATCGCGAGAATCAGCGCCAAGCCTCCCAACAAGCCAGCAGCGGCAGCACCGACTTTCAGCACGAGGGTTCGCTCACCGCCGAGCAAAGACGCCGATTTGGCATCCATGACCAGAAGCTCCGGATTGATCTGGCCCACCAGCCGCTTCAACATATCGACGAGCGCAGCCGGATCTCCGCTCGTGCGCACGGTGACGGTGATGGCCGATACATATTGGGCATTCTGGTTCCATGGCAGATAGAGGGAGCCACCCCCTCGGTTTCCAACAGTACCGTAGTCCGTGTCGGCAACCACTCCAATCACCCTGTGGGTCTGAATCGGTGGTGCGGTCTTGCCAGTCAATGGTTGAAATCGGACGACGATGTGACGTCCGATCGCAGAGCCGTTCGCAAAGAGATTTTGCGCCAGACGCTCCGTTAAAACGACAACGCGCTCCGAGGACGCACTGTCACGATCGTCGAAGATCCGCCCCTGCATCAGCCGAACGCCCCACGTTGCAAAGACGTGGGGCGAAGCCACCATCAAATCGTAGCGACCGCCGGTGAACTGTTCAGGCGTCACTCCAACCGAACCACCCCGCGATCCGAACTCGATCGGGAAGCCTGAGGACAACGCCGCGGATTGAACGGTAGGCAGTCGATGCGCAGAAGCGAGCAACTGCTCGGCGACGCGTCGTCGCGTCGTTTCGTCGTCGCGTGGCGTCGCGAGACCGACACGAACGACGGCAAGCCTATCGAGATCCAGTCCCGTGTCGTGCTGGGCGAGCCCGATCAGCTGCTCGGCGCAGAGAACCGACACCGAGACGAGGCCCGCGGCGACCGCGACCTGACAGGCAATCAGTCCGCGCCGGCCACGCCAGCGCGCCAGCGAAGTGCTTGGACCTTCCGACGCGATCACCTGCCGCACATTCGCGCGCGATCCATGAAACGCAGGAATCACGCCAAACACGAACAAGGCGATGATACTGCTCGTCGCTGCGACCACCGCCACTGAGGTGTTCATCTCTGGTGCGAACTGGACGAAGAGGCTGGGGCCAAGCTGCACGTCCCCGCTCAGCAGACGAACCATGAGAAGCCGTGCGATCGGGAACGCCAGAATCGTGCCGGCAACGGTTAAAAGACCGGATTCGATGATTTGCTCGCGCACCAACCGCCAGCGTCCGGCGCCAAGCGCGAGCCGGACGGCGGTCTCGTGGCGGCGCGCGGTGCCGCGTGCCAGTACCAGATTCGCGACGTTCGTGCACGCGACCAGAAGAACGAGTCCGACAGCGACCATGATGGTCGCCGCCAGCGGACGCGCGATCGCGTCCACGCTCTCGTGCATCTTGACATTGGCCGCGGGTATGAGCGACCAGCGGCGCGAAGTGTTGTACGGCGCCGCGATTCGTCGATCCAAACCCGTGCCGATGGGATAAGCCAGGTCGAGTCGCCGGGCGATCGCCTGCAGTTCGGCGCGGGCCTCGTCGAGTGAGTGATTTGCGCTGAGCCGCCCTTTGGCAAACACCGTCCGTCTCTGGCGATCGGTAATCTCGCTCGGATCGGAGAGTGGTGCCGCTGCCAGTGGAATCCATCCCGCCGTCGGAAGCACGTTCGGCATGTCCACGCCGCGGAATGTCGCCGGCGCAACGCCGACGACTTCGAACAGTTCTCCACTCAATTTCACGGTGCGCCCGACGATCGTGGGATCGGCGCCAAAACGAACTCTCCACAACTGGTCGCTCAAAACCATCACGCGTGGGGCACTGAGTGTGTCGTCACTGGGTAGGATCGTGCGGCCGAGCGCAGGTCGGACGCCGACGACCGCGAAGTACTCGCCTCCGACGGCTTCGCCGATCAGAAGATCGACCGTGCCGTTGGCGGAGAAGGGCAACCGGAACCGTTGCCACGCTGCGAGAGACTCGAAACTGGTTTGTGCCTTGCGATAGTCTTCGAAATCGGCGCGCGAGAACGCGATGGTTGGCACACCTCCGCCGCGTCGTGGGTCGGAGTGATAAAGGTTCGCCACGCGCCCGATATCGGCGATGTCCGGCGGGCGAAGAACCGTGGCATAAACCACCGAGTAAATCGCCGTCGTCGCACCAATTCCGAGTGCGAGGGTGAAAATGGAGAAGAATGTGAAACTCGGCGCGGCGCGAAGGCGCCGCAGGGCGTAGATCACGTCGGCGGCGCTGCCGTGCATCCGAACCTCCTGACGACCGAGGCGAGCTGATCAACTGCCAGAAAGAAGTCCTACCTTAAATCCACCACCGCGTAGGCACCAATCTTCGGCAGCGAAAACTCAATCGCGCCATCGGCAACAACCAGATCCTGAAGCGCCGCCTTGCCAGTTCCGGCGATATGCGCCTCACCAGCCTGGAAGGGACCTCGTACGCGAACGCGCAATCCTTCGATCTCGCGCCCGCCGTAATTAATCAGGTGCACACGTGCGCGCTTGCCGTCGCTGGTCAACCGCGCGATGACCACTTCGCTGCCGTAGATTCGCAAACTCCGCTGCTCGTCGGTGAGTTGCGCGCGAATCTTCTGCGCGAAGCCGCTGGGATCGGCTGCGTCCTGGGCAGGGTAGGCCGCGCTGCCGATTGCCACGTTCACTCGATAACGCGGCGACGGCGCCTTCTCGATCTCGAAGAGCAGGTTGCGCCGCGCGAGAAGATTCATCGCCTCGGCCGTGACCGGCGATCCATCGTCGACCACCCCGAAGTCGGCGACGGGCGGAAGATCGAGCGCCGGCAGTGAGTCGAGGAAGGTCAGCATCGCGCCTGCAGAGGCCAGGTCTGCAGGGTCGATCTTCAAGACGGCATCCGCGCCATAGGCCGCGGCTTCTGCGAGCGCGAGCGCACCCTTGCCGGCCGGGACCGCGTAACTGTACTTGCCAGCTGGCGCGCGCATGACGCGCCAGCCGCTGGCAACAATCCACGGCGCGCGCGTCGGCGAGGCAACGCCAGGTCGCGGCGTGGTTCCAGGTACGGGCAGCGCTTCACGTGCCGAGAAGTCGGCATCGCTGACTGCCGTCACGTTGAATCCAGCTTTGCGCCACGCGTCCACCTGATCTGGTGGCACACACAGACGTTTGATGCCGGCTGATTCGAGCGTGGGACGGCTCTCGATGCCCTGCGTCCAGTAGATGCAGGGGACCGCCGCGACAAGAGCAAGAACCGCGGCAGTCATTAGACGGTCAGCTCCTGCACCTTGATCTGCGAAAGATCGGCGACTCCGAGGCCGAGCGAGGCGGCATATTCCACGTGACCTGGCTCACGAATGATGATGTTGACGTTCGGATCGGCGTCACGTGCGCGCGAATCGTCCATCTTGAGCGACGCCGGATTGCGATCCCAGATCGAAATGGCGCCGTGCGCCTTGCGCTCGTTGTCGACGATGTCGAGCAGCAGTCGATCGATCGCGACGGGATCGGTGGCGAACATGATCTGTTTCGGGTAGAAGAGATACTTTGTCGTCCGCGCGAACGGGCCGCCATGCCAGACGCCGCGGATGCCGTCCATGATCTGCAGCACAGTCCGCGAGCGAATGGGTTCCATCGACGCGAGCGTCCCGATGAAGGAATAGGTATGCGTCTTGCCGCGCTGGTGAGTTCGCGCGACGTTCGAGAAACTTCCGTAGGCGATGTTCTTGAGGCAACCGGTGGCGCCGGACGCGCCATGGTCCTTGATGTTCGGGATGTTGATGATCTTGGTCAGGCGTTTTGATACCAGCCGCATCATGCTGGAGCGCGTGTCTTCTTCACCAAAGAGGTTGGCTTCGAGATACGTTTCGGGATCGTAGCCGCTGTTGTCGGCGTTGCGGTTTGCGCGCTCGGCGGCCACGGTCTGAACGCCCTCGGGAACATGAGCGGCGTAGTTGCATTCGTCCATCTGGTTCTGGAACCGCTCGTAGATGTAAATCTGCGAAACCGGAACGCCGAGCGTCGTGAGCTGGCGCACCGTTTCGGCGACGATCTCGTACGCGGAAATGCAGTTCGGATAGCCACCGCAATTTACCTTGATGCCGACGACATCGGAGGGGGTGAAGAACCGCCGCCAGGCGTCGGCGGTGGTCGCAGCCCCGGTCAGCGCGCGCATGCCCTGCGCCATCATCTCGCGCACGACCTGGTCGTTGGCCGTGTTGGTCGTCGTATCGACGCATTTGTCGGACTTGACCTTGACGACCCGCCCCGGAAACGGGCCGGGCATTCCCGGTGTCGCGGCGGGAGAGTAGCGCGACACGATTTTGAGCGGTGGCAGGTCCGTACGGATTTGTAATCCGCCGTCTGGGAGCCGGCCAGCAACGAGGTCCGACCCTGCGGCCTTGGCGGAGGCTGCGGCAGCCGCCAAAAGTCGAACAAACGCTCTTCGATGCATGGAGGCGCTCTCCTTTATATATGACCGGCCGATTATATCGAGCTTAAGCTGTCACCCCCACGCGCTCTCGCTCGGCGGCTTCGCGCCTCGCTCGGGCCGCAGGCGCTTGCCCCACTAGTCGTTTCATGTTACGGTGCGCGCGGATTTCCCTCGCCGCAGTTATCACTCGTTGGAAGGAGTCGTGATGAGCAACGTTCGGTGTGTGTGGGCCGTACCGTTCGTAGTCGCATCGCTCTGCCTGGCCGGCGCCTCGTCGGCGTTCGCCCAGGGCGGAACAACCGGAACTTTGACCGGCACGGTCGTGGACGCGCAAGGGTCCGCGGTGCCGGGCGCAACTGTGACCGTAACCGAAGCCGAAACGACTGCCGCTCGTACGGTGGTCTCAAATGAAAACGGATTGTTTCGAATTGCCGGTCTCGATCCGGGACGGTACACCCTCAAGGTGGAACTCACCAGCTTCAAACCGGTCAGCATTGCAGATATTGCATTGTCATCCGCCGAAATCCGCGATCTCGGGAAGCTCAAGCTCGAGGTCGGGGCGCTCACCGAAACGCTTACCGTGACCTCAGAAGTCACGCCAGTCCAGGTCGCCGACAGCTCCCGCAGGAAAACCGTCACCGGCGACGATCTGAAGAACATTCAGATGAAAGGGCGCGACATCTACAATCTGCTGGCCGTTCTTCCTGGTGTACAAGACACCAATCTCAACCGCGATTTCTCATCGTGGCGATCTGCCACGCAGATCACGATCAACGGCACGCCGTCGCAGAACAAGGACGTGCGCGTCGATGGCATCAATATCGTCGACGAAGGCGGATGCGGAACGGCGTTTGTCAACTTGAACATGGACGCGGTCGGCGAAATCCAGGTCATCTCCAACGGGTATACCGCCGAGAACGGACGCAACAACGGCGGCATGATCAACGTCGTCACCAAGTCGGGGACCAACACGTTCAAGGGGTCTGCCTGGTACAACGGCCGCCGCGACGATTTCAACGCCATTGACTATTTCCGCAAGGTCAACAAGCAGGCGAAACCGCTCTACGACATCAACATCGGCGGATATGGCATTGGCGGACCGCTCGTCATTCCAGGTCTCGTCGATGCCCGTAAGGCGGTTACCAACAAGACGTTCTTCTTCGTCTCACAGGAGTACACGGTTGACAAACAGCCGACCACAACCGTGCGTTCCAATCTCCCGACCGCCCTCGAGCGTGCCGGCGATTTTTCACAGACGCGAATCACCAACGGCACGATTCAGCCGATCATCGATCCAACGACCGGCGTGCAATTCCCGGGCAACGTCATTCCACCGAATCGGATCAACGCGCTCGGTCAGCGAATGCTGAATCTTCTGCCGACGCCAAACGGGATTCTGAACCTGCAGGCCGGCCAGGAGTGGACGTCCAATTCGGCGTACGACACGACGCCGGAGCATGGACGCACCAATACGAACATCCGTATCGATCAGGTCTATTCGGCCAAGACGCGTCAGTCCTTCAAAATCATCAAAGATCGTGACGACACGTGGAGCTACAACCAGTTCACGCCCGGTACCGGGCATGTGAACAACAACACACCGGGCATTTTTGTCTCGTCAACACTGACGCAGGTGCTGAAGCCAACCGTCGTCAATGAAATGAACTTCGGCTACACGCATAACCGCTGGGGGTTCAGAGCCGGTCCGGAAGACAAGGTCGGATCGGACTTCGACTACACGAAACTGTACGCCTCGACACTCGGGATCACGGCGCCACGTCTGCAGCCGTTTGGTGATCACTCCGATCCGCCGGAACTCTCGGGTTTCGGTGGACCGCAGATCGACGAATGGCCATATGCGCCGCGATTCAGCACCAGCGGCGGCAACCGTTCGGCCCTCGCCGGCTACATGTCGGGCGGCAACCCGCCGTACCCGCGACTCAACATGAGCGCACGGGCGGCCTGGGCCGACGATCTGTCGATCACGAAGGGACGCCACAACATCAAGATCGGTGTGGCGATCGAATTCGATCACAAGACCGAACCTGGATCTGCCGATTACATGGGCAACTACAACTTCGGCCACGACGCGAACAATCCGCTGAGCACCGGCAACGGCTACGCCAACATGCTGCTCGGCAACTTCACGACGTATACCGAATTGACCGCCCGCGTGGATAAAGCGGTGCGGCACTGGCAGAATGACATCTACCTCCAGGACAACTGGCGCGCCACGCCACGCTTGACCCTGGACTACGGCGTCCGCCTGCAGCACAGCGGATCCGACTACGAGATCAACAACAATCACACCGGTTTCTTCACCGATCTCTGGAAAGCCAACCAGGCCGCACGTGTCTACAAGCTGGTCTGCACGACGGGTGTTCCGGGCGACCAGGCGTGCACGGCCGCGAATCAGCGAGCCATCGATCCGGCCAACCCGTCAGTGTTATTCCCGTCGGCGTTCAACGGCAACATCGTTGCGGGTTCTGGCGTCCAGATCAATGGCGTGACGACGGACGGCATTGCCGGTGCGAAGCCTGGAACGTACTTCCGATTCCCGTGGCTGGTCGCGGCGCCGCGAGTTGGGTTCGCGTGGAACGTAACGGGAGACGGCAAGACCGCGCTCCGCTCGTCGTGGGGGATTTTCTACAACTTCCCGCGGTCGACCGGAACCGGCGGCTACAACTTCGCCGGCGGCTGCCCGGTATCTTGTAGCAATCAGATTCGTTGGTCGACGTTCGACGCCATCGCGGCGGTCGCCGGCGGATCAAGCAACACGCAGCTGGTGCAGTCGCCGGTCAACGTGAACATCGGCGGCTACGATCAGCCGCTGGCGAAGTCCTACAACATGAACGTCGCGTTTCAGCGCGACATCGGCTTCAACACGGTCGCTGAGATTGCTTACGTCGGCAACTTCGCGTATGAAAGCGGACGCACCGTCGACGCCAACCGTCTGCCGCTCTACGTCTACGGCAATCCCGCGAATCTCGTGAACAACGCGCCTCTGAATGCCAACTCGTTGCGGCAGGTTTACAGTCCCTATCCGGGCATGGGATCGGTGACGCAGTTCGTGCCGGACCTGTACGCACAAGTGCTGGATTACAACGCCATGCAGATCAACCTGCAGCGGCGTCTCTCGCATGGACTGCAGACCGGCTTCGCCTACACCTACGCGCATGGCAACGGCTACACCGGCTACGATCCTTATACCGATCAGATCGGCGGGAAAGACGCGATCAGGGCGCGGTACTGGGGGCCGACGAACGAAAACCGCCGCCACAACATGATCGTCAACTACAGCTACGATATCCCCACGTTCACGGAACAGGGATTCGTCAAGCAGATCGTGCGCGACTGGCAGGTCTCGGGTGTGACGCGGCTGTTGAGCGGCGCACCGATCACGCCATCGTGTTCATCGAACAACGCCGGGATTCAGAACTCGAACCCATCGTTGACCGATGGCATCACCTCACGCTGCATGATGGTCGGTGATCCATTTACGCTGACTCCGGAGCAGATTGCGGCGAACAAGAACCTCGCGTATCCCGACCAGGTTCACTTCAACGTGGCCGCATTTGCGATGGCGCAGCCGAATGGCAACGTCGGCAACTTCGGCAACACGCCGGTTGGTATTCTTCGACACCCAACCTGGCATGAATGGGACATCACGCTGTCGCGCCGGTTCCCGGTCACGTTCATGGGCCGGAAGAACAGCGGCGTGAAGCTGCAGTTCCAGACGTTCAACGTGTTCAACGAGGTGCAGTTCACCAACATGAATGCGTCGTACACGTTTACCGGTGCGAACAACTCGGTGAACAACAGCGCGAACACTGGCAAATATACCCAGTCGGGTGACGGCCTCGCCGCCGGCACGATCGCCCCGCGGATCATGAGTCTGACGCTGCGGTTCGACTGGTAGGGTTCAAGCGCCTCAATCCAAGAACCCCGGCGGGGGAACAAGCCTCGCCGGGGTTTCGTGTGTTCGGCGCTTCATTGGCTGCTGGCTTCTGCGCCTCGCTTCTGGCTCTTCGCTTCTCGCTTCTCGCTTCTCGCTTTCAACTTTTGTATATTCACTGCTATGCGTAGGCCACTTGTTACTGCTCTCTTCGCAATGGTTGCGTGCATCCCGATCATTCTGTCTGCTCAGAACGCGCCGATTCAGAGCGGCATGGGCAACGACGACACGGGCGCCCCAAAGATGAGCCTCGACGAGCCGCTTCCCGGCGAAAAAATGATCGATCGGCTGAAGCTGGACGACAAAACGCAGGCACCGGAGGTCCGGCTGTTGCTGATGGACGCGAGCCGCGATGCGACGCCGGTCGCCCAGAAGATCCTCGAGACTCGTCTGCGCCTCGGCAATCTGGCGCTTCAGAATAAGGTTGATGAAATGCCGGCCGCCACCGACGCCTACGCCGCGGCCGCCACGGAGATGGCCGCGATCGAGGCGCGGGCCTTCACGAAGATCTACGCCATGCTCAAGCCGAACCAGCAGGCAAACGCGCCGCAAGCCTTCGCGATGATGGCGGGCATTTTCCAGATTGCTCCCGGCCGCGGGCGCAGTGGACAACGGGGAGGTGGGCAGTGAAACCCGTTGTAATGCTTCGTGTATCGCTCGCGATCGTCAGCGCCCTGATCATCCTGATGGTGATGGCCGCAAGGCCGCAAGCTCAACGGAGTGGCGGCCGCGGCATGTCGGGTGGCGAATTCGGCGGGTTTCAACTGACGCGGCTCGAGATCCTCGCGAATGATTTTCAGTTGAGTAAAGACCAGAAGAAGGCTGTCAAAGTGCTGCTGGATGATGCGCACAAAGGCGCCACCGCGACTCGTGAAGCGCTCATCGACGGGCACGCGGCGATCGGCGCCGCGATCGCCGCGAACAAGAGTCCCGCGGAGATTGACGCTGCCGTCAAGCAGTACGGACAGCAGGCCGCCGCGATGGCCACCTTGGAAATGAAGATCTTCGGCCAGCTGGTGCAAACGCTCGATGTCCCACAGCGCGGAAACCAGGCCGCCGTACGTTCCGCGTTCCTCCTGATGCGCGGAATCTTTCTCGACCCGAAGAAGTGGGACAAGGTGCCCGACTCTCAGGGATATTAATAGCCGATCGCGATCCCGTCCTTCCGCGGATCTGACGCCCCTGCGAGCGCACCACTGTCGGGATCGATCATGATCGCCTGTCCTCCGCCCATCAGCGCTCGATGCTTGATGCCGGCAGGCGGCAGGACGCGCTCGTGGCCTCGTGCAACGAGTCCGTCGATGACGCTGGCCGGCAGCGTGTCCTCCAGCATCACGCCCTTGCCGCTGATGTAACGGACACGCGGGGCGTCGATTGCCTGCTGCAGACTCATCTCCCGATCGACGAGGTTGATGAGCACCTGCGAATGGCCTTGTGCCTGGATGTCGCCGCCCATGACGCCGTACGACATCAGCAGCTTGCCATCCTTGAACACCATTGCCGGGATGAGCGTATGGAACGGCCGCTTTCCGGGCTCGAGCTTGTTGGGATGGCCGGGCGCCAGCGAAAAGCCCGAGCCTCGGTTGTGCAGCATGATTCCCGTTTCCCCGGCGACGATGCCCGACCCGAACGAGTTGAAGAGGCTGTTGATGAACGACACGGCGTTGCGTTCTTTGTCGACGATGGTGAAGTAGGTGGTGTCGCTGCCCATCTGGATGTCGCCGTAGAGTGGCGGATCCATGGCGCGCTTCGGATCGATCAACGGCCGCCTTTTTGCCGCGTATTCCTTTGAAATAAGCTCCTTGACCGGGACTTTCGCGAACGCCGGATCGGCGATGTAACGATTGCGATCGGCGAACGCAATCTTCGTGGCTTCGACGAGCGTGTGATAGTAGAGCACGGCGTCGCCGCGCATGCCCTTCAGATCGAGACCTTCGAGGATGTTCAGGATGATCAGGGCGGTGAGCCCCTGGTTGTTCGGCGGCAGTTCGTACAACGTGTGGCCGCGATAGGTCGTCGAAATCGGCTCGACCCAGTTCGATTTCTGGGCCGCGAAATCCTCCATCGACAGGAAGCCGCCGTTCTTCTGGCAATAATCGACGATCGCTTTCGCGATCTCTCCGCGATAGAACGCGTCGCGCCCGCCTTTCACGAGCGCGCGAAACGTCTTTGCAAGATTCTTCTGCGCAAAGACCGTCCCCGGCCGCGGCGCGCCACCGTTGACGAGGTATGTCGCGGCGGCTGCCGCGTCCTGCTTCAGTTTTCCAACCTCCGGTTCCCAGTCCGCCGCGATTTTCTCCGCCACCGGAAAGCCGTTCTCGGCATAAGAGATTGCCGGCGCCATGAGGTCGGCGAACTTCATCGTCCCGTATTTCTCGAGCACGGTGAGCCAGCCGTCAAATGCGCCCGGCACCGTAATCGTGTCCATGCCGCTCAGCGGCATCTGCTGAATTTTGCGCGACGTGAAGTGATCCAGCGTCAGCGCGCGCGGACATCGTCCGCTTGCATTCAGCGCTTCGATTTTTTTCGTCTTCGGCGAGTAGATCATCGCGAAGCAGTCGCCGCCGATGCCGGTCATGTTTGGTTCAGTGACGTTGAGCATCGCGGCAACCGCAATCGCGGCGTCGACGGCGTTGCCGCCACGCTTCAGGATCTCGATGCCGACCTGCGACGCGAGCGGCTGACTCGTTGCCACCATCGCCTGGCTGGCGCGAACGACGGAGCGCCCGGCCGTCGGCCCACCGAACCACTCGTCAGCAGATGCTGCCTGTTCGGCCGCTTCACTTCTGTAGTTGCCGCCTTCAGGCGGAAGTGAATCAATTGACGGAATTCCACTCATCGCTGAGGCACAGGCTGATATTTCGAGAAATTTGCGTCGGCTCAGAGAACTGGTCATGTATGGTCCCTCTCGCAGGTCGATTATACTGACGCGCCGAGGTATCTATGCCACACCCGTTGACCGCGTCAATCGCTGCGGTTTTTGCCATGGCTGCGGTTGCTGGCGCGTCCAGTGTTCGTTCGCCTCTTCCGCGTGATGGGCAGCCGATCGCGAAACAGACCCGCACGATCTACGTCTCGGTGACCGACAAAAACGGCGCGGCGGTCACCGACCTGCAGGCCGCTGACTTCGAAGTCAAGGACGGCGGCAAGGTGAGCGCGATCGTCAACGTGGCCCCGGCGGAGATTCCTTTGCGCATCGCTCTTCTGGTCGCCGATCAAGGAACCGGCGCCTTTCAACTCGGCACCGGACGTTTCATGCAGAAGCTGCTCGGCCACGCCGAGTTCGCTCTGTACTCGGTCATCGTGCAGCCGGAGAAGCTTATCGATTTCTCCCATGAGGGGAGCGAGCTGAGCGCAGCGCTCAAGCGTCTCGGTCCACGGGGCCGGGAAACCGGCTCGGCGCAGTTGCTGGAAGCGATCCTGGAGGCGACCAAGGAAGTTCAACACGAGGACAGGCGTCCTGCCATAGTGGTGATGCGTCTCGGCGGGGAAGGACCGACTACACTCAACGGCAATGACGTGCGCGACGCTCTCCGCAAGAGCGGCGCGGTCCTGTATGCAGTCTCCGCCGCCGGTGCGCAGGGTTCCGCTCCGACGCAGGTCAGAGGGACAGATGCGGTCTCGGTTCAACAGGGCCAGTTGCGGGACCAGGAGCTGACCGACGGCCAGTTCGCGCTCAATCAGGTGCTGGGTGACGGCGCCAAGGACTCAGGTGGCCGGCACGATCAGGTGATTGCGACGACGCACGCAAAAGCGATTGAACAGGTGGCGGAGGAATTGTTGCATCAGTACGAGATCAAATACGCTTTGCCTGATGGCGCCAAGCCGAGTGAGAAGATATCGGTCTCGACGAAGCGGAAGGGTGTCACGATTCACGCGCCATCGCGGGTGGCGAATTAACAGAAGAAACGGGAGAAACGGGAGCCAAAAACTCGGCGAGGCTTTATGAAGATTTCCCGACGCGAATTACTCGCCAGCATGGCTGCCGCGCCGATCGCGCTGCGTGCGCAGCGACGTCCCGCGCGGCCGAGGCTGTCGGCCATCTGCACGACATACTTCAAGTACTCGCACGCGCAGCATATCGTCGACCGGTTCCTCGAAGGCTATGGCTGGAACGGGACATGGCATCACCCACCAATGGACCTCGTCTCGATCTACATCGATCAAATCCGCGAAGACGATGTGAGCAAGAGCCGGTTGCAGCAGTTTCCGGCGATGAAGCTGTATCCGACGATCGCGGAAGCGTTGACGCTGGGCGGCTCGAAGCTCGCCGTCGATGGCGTGATTCTGATTGGGGAACATGGACGCTATCCGAGAAACGAGAAAGGCCAGACGAAGTACCCGAGGTACGAATTCTTCAAGCAGATCGTGAAGGTCTTCGAGGATAGCGGCCGCTCCGTTCCTGTGTTCAACGACAAGCATCTGTCGTGGAACTGGGAATGGGCGAAGGAGATGTACGACACGTCGCGCCGTATGGGATTTCCGTTGATGGCCGGTTCGAGCTTGCCGGTCACGTGGCGGACGCCTTCGCTCGAGATGCCCCTTGGCGCGCGGGTCCGCGAAGCCATGTGCATTTGTTACGGCGGGGTCGACAGTTACGATTTCCACGGTCTCGAAACGCTGCAGTGCATGGTGGAACGCCGGCGTGGCGGAGAGACCGGCGTCAAATGGCTGCAGGCCTATCGCGGTGAAACCTTCTGGAAGGCGCACCAGGAGGGGGTGTGGCCGAAGGACTTGTTCGAGGCGTCGCTTTGCCGGAGTCATACGCTCAAGCCCGCGCGCGCCGGATTCAATCACCTCATGCCGACGGTCGACGAGATGCGGACACTAGTGAAGGACCCGGTCGCATACCGTTACGAACATCAGGACGGACTGATGTGCTCGATGATCCTGCTGCACGGCCTGATCGAAGACTTCAACTTCGCGGCGCGAGTTGACGGCCAACCGGGCATTTTCTCAACGCAGATGTATCTGCCGATGCCGCCTGGGCGCACGAGTCTCGCGAACTTCTTCAGTCCCCTCGTGAACAACTTCGAACAGATGTATCTCACCGGAAAGGAAACGTACCCCGCTGAGCGCACGCTGTTGACCACCGGGTTGACGGCCGCGGGTGTGGAGAGTCTCTTCAAGCAACAGGCACGTTACGACACGCCGCACCTGGCGATCGCGTATCAAGCTCCGAAAGCCTCGACCTTTTGGAGAACATAAGCCACGGACCAACACGGATTGACACGGATCGCATCCCGGCAAGAAACAGATTAATGGCTAGGTTTCCCAAAACAGTTATGAGCCGCTTGGCGAACGAGCGTGCAGGGGAGTCCGAGGGGCGAAGCCCCTTGGAGTAATCATGAAGCGCATCGCCATTGTCGCAACCGTATACCGGTATCTCTCACACGCCCAGCACATCGGGGATCGGTTCCTTGTCGGCTACCCGCGGGATGGTGCGTGGCACAAGCCGGACATGAAGGTGGTGTCGCTCTACGTCGACCAGAAGCCGCAGAACGACCAGAGCACCGAGCGGGCGAAGGAATTCGACTTTCAGGTTTACCCAACGATCGCGGAGACACTGCGTTGTGGCGGGAGCAAACTCGCAGTCGACGCCGTGCTTGTGATCGGCGAACACGGCGACTACAAGCGGAACGACAAGGGGCAGGTTCTCTACCCGCGGTACGAATTCGTGAAGCAGTGTGTCGAGGTCTTCGAGAAGGACGGCGTTGCCGTGCCCCTCTACAACGACAAGCACCTGTCCTACAGCTTTGAGCAGGCGAAATGGATGGTCGACGCCTCGAAGCGGCTGAAGTTCCCGATGCTCGCCGGTTCATCACTTCCGGTGACGTGGCGGCTGCCTGATCTCGAGTTGCCCCTGAATAGTGACATCGAGAGCGCGCTGATGGTGGGTTACGGCGGCCCCGACGTGTCGGATTTTCACGGGTTCGAAGCCATGCAGTGCATGCTCGAACGCCGCAAAGGGGGGGAGTCCGGTGTTGCCGCTGTGCAGATGATCGAAGGCGATGCCGTGTGGAAGGCGGGCGAGGAGGGGCGCTACTCGAAAGAGCTGTTGAGCGCCGCGCTCTCGAGAAGCGACACACCCCAGGGACAGACACTGGTCGACGGACGAACGGAGGATCTGGTCGGCAAAGGGGAACTGCCGAAACTGGTGAAGACGCCGGCCGCGTATTTCATCGAATACCGCGATGGACTGAAGGCAACGCTGCTGATGCTGAACGGAGCGGTAAAGGATTTCACCTTTGCCGCGCGCGTCAAAGGCGCGGGCGTGCAATCGACGCAGTTCTTTCTGTCGCCGGAACCAAACGTCACCTACTCGGCGTGTCTCGTTCGGAAGATCGAGGAGTTGTTCGAGACAGGAAAGGCTCCCTATCCTGTCGAACGCACGCTGCTCGTCAGCGGAATGCTCGAAAGCTCTCTGACGTCCCGCCTTGAACGACAAAAGAGGCTGGAGACTCCACACCTGTCGGTGCAGTACAAAGCCCCTCAGCAGCCACAGCACGCTCGATCCTGAGTCACCATGCGGCTCGCGACTGTCCTCATTACGCTCGCCCTGCTCCTGGCTGGCTCACCGCAGATTTCGAATCGCGCCGCCGCCGTCCATCGTGACGCGCTCGTCTTCGACGCCCACGTTCACGTCGTCGATCGGCAGTTCTATCACGGCGGCGACATGGGCCAGCGTGTCGACGACGGCCAGTTCGATCTGGCGCGGGCCAAGGAAGGCGGTCTCGACGCGATGTTCTTTTCGCTGTTCGTGACCGAGCAGTACTACCCGGCTCGTCTCGAGACGAAGCAGACGCTGCGGCTGATCGATGCCGCCTACGACCAGCTGGAGAAGAACCAAGACAGGATTCAGCTGGCGTTCACTGCTACCGACGTCGAACGCATCAGCGCGACCGGAAAAATTGCCGCCTTCATGGATCTCGAGGGCGGTTTCGACCTCGATGGCGATCCGGCGATCCTGCGCGACTTGTATCGCCTCGGCCTTCGTTCGTTTCAGCTCCCCGCGCACAACTGGGCGAACAACTTCGCCGACTCCTGCTGCGCGGCGCCGAAGTGGCACGGCCTCAACGATCGCGGCCGGGCGGTGATTCGCGAGGCGAACCGGCTCGGCATGGTCATCAACATCTCGCACGGGTCAGACGAAACGATCTCACAGGCGATCGACGTCAGCGCCGATCCAATCCTCGCCACCCATCACGGCCTTCGCAGCATCAACAACATCCCGCGTCTCATACCGGATGACCTTCTGAAAAAGCTCGCCGCGAAGGGCGGCGTCATGGGATTCCAGATCGGGAATGAGTTCCACAACGTCAAGGTGTTCAAGTGGAACACGGAACACGCCGGCAAGCCGTTCTGGGACACTACCGACATCGGCCAGAAGGAATCGAAGATGACACTCGAGGAGCTCGACAAGATCGCCGCGCCGCAGTTCCCGATGGTCGGCTTCAAACCGTCGGCTCCCGAGGACATGAAACTTACCCCGGACGATTGGCTGGCAGTCGTTGAACGCGCGATTGCCCTCGTCGGCGAGGATCACGTCATGCTTGGCTCTGACTTCGACGGTGGTCCGACGCTTCCACGCGGTATGCGCGACATCCGCGATCTGCCCATGCTCACGGAGGCGATGCTCAGGCGCGGATGGTCAGAGCCACGGATCAAGAAGTTCCTCGGCGGGAATTTGTTAAGGGTTGTGCGGCAGGTCACTGAGAAGTAACCACCGATGAACACGGATAAAGGACCACGGATGAACACGGATGAAAGGACCACGGATGAACACGGACGAACACGGGAGGGTGTCAGAAATTCTGTGTGTGGGGCATAACATGGAGGAACCGCTATGCCCCGACCTCGTCGTAAGACCCTGGTACGAGAAACACCACTGACACCT
>Ga0310886_10000123_pt1 | contig 16930 bp, 10 predicted proteins | sample T60D3metaG_FD_202511 | JGI IMG/M metagenome (GOLD analysis project Ga0310886, IMG submission 202511) | Lab incubated soil microbial communities from West Virginia University Organic Research Farm, Morgantown, WV, United States - T60D3 | ecosystem: Environmental > Terrestrial > Soil >...
GCTGCCCGTGCCGACTGCGTGATAGACCCCGTCGGCGATCTTGTTGAAGGTGAATGCAGGCGCCTTGTAGTTGGTGCCTGGCGGCCGCGTGTTCGAGGGCGAGCCCGGTTGGGCCAGCGACGCCGGACCGAGCAGGACGGCAATTGCGCCCAGAATCACGATGGCCAGAAGCAGGAGCGGTCGCTGTCGTGTCATGGGGCGGCATTGTATTCGATACAATCCCCCCGTTGTCCTGGAGGACTGAATGAAGCGTCTATTTGTGATCACCTTAATGACCCTGGGGATCGTGGCCGGCTCGGCGGGCCTGCGGGCCAACGGCACGCCGACACGATTGCTGCGCACGCCCTCGATCAGCGCGACGCACGTCGCCTTCGCGTATGGGAACAACATCTGGATCGTCGAGCGGAAGGGCGGTGACGCGCGCCGGCTCTCGAGCTTCCAGGGCCAGTCGTCGAATCCGAAGATCTCGCCCGACGGGACGATGGTCGCGTTCAGCGCGGACTACGCCGGCAACACCGACGTTTACGTCGTGCCCGTGAGCGGCGGCGAGCCGGCGCGACTGACGTGGCATCCGGGCGCCGACGCCGTGCAGGGCTGGACGCCCGACGGCACCAAGGTGATGTTCACGTCCGGTCGGCAGTCCTCGGCGCCAGGCGCGGCACCGAGGTTCTGGACCGTGCCTGCCAAGGGCGGCATCGCGGAGCCGATGCCGTTGCCGCGCGGCTACCAGGGAAAGATTTCTCCCGACGGACGGCGCATCGCCTACCGCATGAATAATTCATGGGACGAGGAACGCCGCAATTATCGCGGCGGCCAGAACCGTCCGGTGTGGATCGTCGATCTCAAGTCGTTCGACCTCGTCTCGCCGCCGTGGACGGATTCAAAGGACATCGATCCGGCATGGCTCGGCGACACGGTGTATTTCATTTCCGATCGCGACGGCATCGGCAACGTGTGGTCGTACGAGACCGCATCGAAGGCGCTGACGCAGCGCACCAAGTTCATCGATTACGACGTGAAGGCGCTCGATGCTGGCGGCGGCGCCGTCGTGTTCGAGCAGGCGGGGTATCTGCACCTCCTCGATCCGAAGACCAACAAGACCGAGCAAATGACGATCAGCGCGGCCGGAGACTTTCCGTGGCTGATGTCGCGCATCGAAGACGTGACGACGCGCCTGTCGAACATCAGCCTGTCGCCGACCGGCAAGCGCGTGCTGGCCGAGGCGCGCGGCGAGATCTTCACGATCCCGGAAGCGAAGGGCGACGTTCGCAACATCACCAACTCGAGCGGCTCGGCGGAGCGGCAGCCGGCCTGGTCGCCGGACGGTAAATGGATCTCCTACTTCAGCGACAAGTCCGGCGAATACAAGCTGGTGATCGAATCGCAGGACGGCGTCGGGACGCCGCGCGAGATCGCCTTCCAGAAATCACAGTTCTATTACTCGCCGGTGTGGTCGCCGGACTCGAAGAAGCTTCTCTACACCGATACCAACCTCAACGTGTGGGTGATGGACATCGCCACCGGGCAGGCGAAGATCGTCGGCAACGATCCGTGGATGGTGCCCGAGCGAACACTGGCGCCGTCGTGGAGCCCGGATTCGAAGTGGGTCGCGTTCGCATCGCGCCTCAACACGCTCTATCGCGCGATCGTCGTCGCCAACGTCGACACCGGCGAGAAGCGCCAGGTGACCGACGGCCTGGCCGATGCGATGTACCCGGTGTGGGACGCGAGCGGCAAGTATCTGTGGTTCCTCGCCTCGACCGACTTCGGCCTCGCCTCGCAGTGGCTCGACATGACCTCGTACGGCCGCGAAGAGACCTTCGCGTTGTATCTCGCCGTCCTCAACAAGAGCGAGGCGAGCCCGCTCCTGCCGGAGAGCGATGAAGATCCCGGCGTCGGCGCGCGAGTCACGGAAAGCACCAACAAGCCTGCGCCGGGACCGGCGCCAGGCGTAACTGTGACGATCGATTTCGATCGCCTGCAGCAGCGCATTCTGCCGGTGACGGCCGTGCCGTCCCGCCAGTACTCACAACTCAAGGCCGGCGTCGCCGGCACGGTGTTCTTCCTCGAAGCGCCGGGCGCCGCCGGCGCGCGCGGCAACATCCTGCATCGCTTCCAGTTGAGCGAGCGCAAGGCGCAGGAATTCCAGACCACCGTCGCTCAGTATTCGATCAGCGCCGACGGCAAGAAGCTGGTGTACCGCACCGCGCCTCCCGTGGCTGTTGGAAACCCGAATGCGGCGGCGGTGCGTCCGCAGCTGTTCCTCGTGGATGCCGACAAGAAGGATCCGCCGAAGGCAGGCGACGGGCGCCTCGACATGGCGTTGCGCATGAATCTCGATCCGAAGGCCGAGTTCACGCAGATCTTCAACGAGGGCTGGCGCCTGCAACGCGACTACTTATATGTGCCGAACATGCACGGCGCAAACTGGCCGCGCATGAAGGAGATGTATGGCGCGATGCTGCCGCACGTCGCGCATCGGGCCGACCTCAACTACTTGCTCGACAACATGGGCGCGGAGATTGCGATCGGCCACTCGTACGTCCGCGGTGGTGCGATGCCGGAAGTCCCCGCGACACCTGGCGGACTGCTGGGCGCCGACTTCACGATCGAAAACAACCGCTACAAGATCGCGAAGATCTACGACGGCGAAAGCTGGAACCCTGACCTGCGCGCGCCGCTGGCGGGCCCCGGCATCAGCGTCAACGCGGGTGACTTCATCCTCGCGATCGACGGCGTCAACCTCGCCGCTCCCGACAGCATCTATCGATTGCTCGACGGCACGGCGAACCGGCAGGTCGTGCTGACGCTGAACTCGCGCCCCGACACACAAGGCGCTCGACAGGTCACCGTCGTCCCGGTGGCGAACGATCAGAACCTGCGCACGCGCGCGTGGGTGGAGGAGAATCGCCGCTTCGTCGACAAGCGATCGAACGGGCAGCTCGCCTACGTCTACGTGCCGAACACGGGCCAGGGCGGATTCGACAGTTTCAATCGCTACTACTTCGCGCAGCAGGATAAGCAGGGCGCGGTGATCGACGAGCGCTACAACGGCGGCGGCTCCGCGGCCGACTACATCATCGACGTGCTGCAGCGTGACTTCGACGGCTACTTCAACAACGTCGCCGGCGATCGTCGGCCGTTTACGAGCCCGTCGGCCGGCATCTGGGGACCGAAGGTGATGATCATCAACGAGATGGCGGGCTCGGGCGGCGACCTGATGCCGTGGATGTTCCGCTATCGCAAGATCGGCCCGCTGGTCGGCAAGCGCACGTGGGGCGGCCTCGTCCACACCGCCGACACGCCGCAGTTCATCGATGGCGGATCGATGATCGCGCCGCGCGGCGGCTTCTTCACCAAGGAAGGGAAGTGGGCCGTCGAGAACGAAGGCACCGCGCCCGACATCGACGTCGAGAACTGGCCGAAGGACGTCATCGCCGGCCGCGATCCGCAGCTCGAACGCGCGGTCGATGAAGCATTGCGATTGCTGAAAGAAAAGCCGGTCGACCGACGGACGACGGAACCCGCGCCGCCGGCATGGGGCAAGCGTCCCGGCGGCCATTAGGAGATGGCGTACCTCGACAACCGAAGCCGCGTCAATGGCCGGATCGTCGCAATGACGGTTCCGGCCCTTGCGTTCTACTTGCTACTGTTGATTCAGTCGACAGTGGTGACCGACAGCACCAGCATCGTTGTGGATGTTGAATCCGCCTTATCGTTCGTGTCCCGCCTGGTCTGGATCTCGCCGCTGTTCGTGCTGATACAGGTGTCGATGATCGTGCGAGGCCTCGCAGCCTCGTCCTTGCAGAACTGGTTGTGCGTTGGCCTGACGGCCGTGGCGGCCTTCATGATGTGGCGGCCGCAGTTGGGTTTTTAGGCGGATTACGGCCACTTCAGCTTTTTTTCAGGTATTCCTCACGACTTGGTGAGCGGATTCCTCTACGCTTCAGCTCGTGGAGAATCCGACGACTGCTGGGCGCAAGGGCATCCGCGATCTGAAGAGAAAGGTCGCGGTGGTGACGGGCGCCGCGAACGGGATCGGCCGGGCCCTTGCCCTCGGACTCTGGGACAGAGGTTGCCACCTCGCGCTCGTCGATCTGGACCAGGACGGTCTCGCCAGCCTGCACCGTTTGCTCACTGAATCCGGCCGCGACCAGATCGCGACCACCCACGTCGCGAATGTCGGCGACAGGGCGCGCATGCAGGAGCTTGCCGGCGAGGTGATGGCGGCGCATGGCGCCGTTCATGTCCTCATCAACAACGCCGGCATCGGTCATGAGGCGGCATTTCCGCAGACCAGCCTCGACGATTGGGAGCGGATCGTCGACGTGAACCTGTGGGGAGTGATCTACGGATGCCACTTCTTCATGCCGCACCTGGCGAAAGTTGACCGTGCGCACATCGTCAACGTCTCCAGCCTGTTCGGCATCATCGCGATGCCTGGTCAGTCCGCGTACAGCGCCACCAAGTTCGCCGTGCGGGGCCTTTCGGAGTCGCTGTGGGAGGAGCTTCGTGCCACGTCGGTGGGCTTGACGGTCGTGCATCCCGCCGCGGTGGCGACCGACATCATGAAACGCGCCAAAGGCGACGACCCCGAGCTTCTGCAGCGAGTCAGCCGCTGGTACGAACGTCACGCGATCTCGCCGGAACGCGCCGCCGCCCAGATCATCCGGGCGATTGAAAGGGGCACGCCTCGTCTGCTAATCACGCGGGAAGCGTGGCTCGGCGATCTCCTGAAGCGGCTGATGCCCGTCGCCGGCAACAAGTTATTCAGTGACCTGGTGATCCGCGTCATCGGCGTGGAAGACATGAGGGCCAAGCGGATCGCTCAGTGGCGCCAAACGATGATGAAGGCGAAGGACGATGAAGCCTGACATCGAGACCCTCATCGTCGGCGCCGGCATCAGCGGCATCGGTGCAGCGATCGAGCTGCTGCGTCGCGGCGATGCATCGTTCGCGCTTCTCGAGGCGGCGAACGAGCTTGGCGGGACCTGGCGCGACAACACCTACCCGGGTGTCGCCGTCGACATCCCTTCGGTCTCGTATTGCTTCTCGTTCGAGACCGACTTTCCCTGGTCGCGCGAGTATGCGACCGGCGCCGAGATTCAGCGTTACGTCAGTCACTGCGCTGGAAAATACGGCGTGACCAGACATATTCGCTATCGCTCGCGAGTCGTCAGGAGCGAATTCGATGGGACCCGCGACACGTGGACTACTCATCTCGAAGACGGCAACGTTGTGACTTCCCGGTATCTGATCGCCGCGACCGGATTGTTCACGCAGCCGATTGTGCCGGACATCGTGGGGCTCGAGAGCTTCGCCGGCAAGACGATGCACACGGCCCGATGGGACCACGGCTACGACGTACGGTCGAAGCGCGTCGCCGTGATCGGCACCGGCGCGACGGCGGTGCAGGTGGTGCCGGAGATTGCTCCGCTGGTGACGCGGTTGACGGTCTTCCAACGCACACCGATTTGGATCGCCCCGAAACTGGATCGAACGCTGGCCGGCAGTCGCTTCTCGTTGCGACAGTTCGCCCTCATCAGGAAAATATTGCGCGTCGTTTACGAATCGGGTCTCGAGTTCCTCACCTTCTCGATCGTCAACTACCGGCGATTCCCGTTCGTGGTCAGGCTCTTGCAGCGGAGCCTCCGCGCCCTGATGCGGCGACAGGTCAGCGATCGCCCAACGGCCGACGTGCTCGTGCCGAAATATGGCCTCGGCTGCAAACGACCGGCCATTTCGAACGAGTACTTGCCGACGTTCAATCGCGACAACGTGCGCCTGATCACGCAGCCAATCGAGCGCATCTGCCCGCAAGGCATCGTCACCAATGACAAGGCTTTGCATGAGGCGGACGCCATCATCCTTGCGACCGGCTTCCTGACAACAGAGCAGGGCAATGCTCCCGCATTCGAAGTCGTCGGCACTGATGGTGTGGAGTTGGGGCAATTCTGGACCACGCATCGCCGGCAGGCTTATGCCGGTGTGTCGGTGCCGGGGTTCCCTAATTTCTTTCTGACCGCCGGTCCCTATTCCGGCGGCTTCAACTGGTTCGCCATGCTGGAAGCGAACCTCGCCCACATCATGGCGTGCATCGATCTTGCCCGCGCCCGCGGTGTGACCCGCGTCGAGGTGAGGCGCGACGTGCACGAGCGTTACATGCGGCACATGTGGCGGCGCGGCGAAGGCACGGTGTTCAAGAACCCCTCGTGCGCATCGGCCAACAGCTACTACCTCGATCGGCACGACGACCCTTCGCTCCCGCTGCCGCATACGCCATGGTGGCGCGCGATCCGCGGACGCTGGAAGGGTGCTCAGGGTTACCACCTTGGCGCTCCCGAAAGGGGGCGAGCATGACGGCTTCGATCCTCACGCCGTTCTACGAGTGGACCGAGCGCAATCCCGACACGCTGCTGTTCGCTTTTCTCGATGGCGAAGGCTGTATCGCAGAATCCTACACGTACGCGCAGTTTCTACAACGGACGACGGAGATCGCGTCGCATATCCAGCGCACGTTCCCAATGAATCCGGGCGAGCGCGTGCTGCTGGCGTATCCGCCTGGTGTGGAGATGATCTGCGCGTTCTTCGCGTGCGTCCGACTCGGATTGATCCCGGTTCCTGTTTACCCGCCGACCAGCCACGGATTCCAGGCTGCCCGCGACAAGACGGAGTTCATCGCTCGCGACTGCCAGGCCATTGCGGTGCTCACCGGGCGTTCCTACTACTGGTCCATGAAGTTGAACCAGACGAGGAACCGGGCCGCGACACTGTCGTTCAAGCGCGACTACCTCTCGACACTCAAGTGGATCATCAGCACCGATGCGGACACGGGCGCTCGTGCTGACTTCTCGGAGGGCCACTCGGATGTGCTCTTCCTCCAGTACACCTCTGGTTCGACCAGCGAGCCCAAGGGCGTGATGGTGAGCCACGACAACATCCTGGCGAACTGCGAGTCGGTCGTCGATCACCTTCCGGTGGGCGTGTCCTGGCTGCCCCAGTACCACGACATGGGGCTGATCGGGTACTACATCTTCTTCGCGCTCAAAGGCGGCACGACGTACGGGTTTTCACCCGTTGACTTCATTCAGCGGCCGGCGCTGTGGCTCGAGACCATCACCAAGTATCGCGGCACCGCGTCCTCGGCGCCCAACTTCGCCTACGAATACTGCCTGCGGCCGGAGAAGCTGCCGGCACAGGTGTTGGATCGCCTCGACCTGAGCTCGCTGCGATTTCTGATGACCGCCGCTGAGCCGGTGCGCGCCAACGTCTACCGCGACTTCATTCGGAAGTTTCAGCGGTACGGCCTGAACCCGAAGAGCTTCTTTTCCGCCTATGGCCTGGCCGAATACACGCTGGCGGTGTCCAACTATGGCCGCACCATCGCGGGCTTCGATCGCGCGGCGCTGTGCCGGCATCAGGTCCAGCCCTCGAACGGGAACGCCGCCGCCGACACCACGATGCTGGTCAGCTGCGGCAAGCCGCTGGGCACGACGGAGGTTCGGATCGTTGATGTGACGGACGGCCCGCGCGAAGCGGACGCAGGCGAGGTCGGTGAGATCTGGATTCGCGGCCGCAGCAAGTGCCTCGGCTACTGGCGCCGGCCGGAGTTGAGCGCTGCGCAGTTTGAGGCGCGTCTGCCTGGCGACCCGAGCGACTCACCGGCGTGGCTGCGAAGCGGCGACCTCGGCTTCGTGCTCGATGACGAGCTGTACATCTGCGGCCGGCTCAAGGACATGCTCATTGTTCGCGGCCTTAATTACTATCCGCAGGACATCGAAGCGCTCGTGGAGGAGGACCGTCGTGTCAGGAAGGGGTGCGTCGCTGCATTCGCCTACGACGCTGAGGGTCGCGAGTCGCTGATCGTGGTCGCTGAGGTGAAGAACCCGCGCGACCTTCCTGACGCCGGCGCCCTCAATCGTCGACTGCTGCAGCACCTGGGTGTGGCGGCGGCGTCGTTTGTCTTCATCGAGGCGCGCACGATTCCCAAGACCAGCTCGGGCAAGATCGTCCGCCACCTGGCGCGTGACCGGTGGCTCGAGGGTCGTCTCCGCGTGGTCAACCAGGTCGACTCAAGTCTCGCAGCCGATCCGCCCGACGGCAGTTCTTCCGAGAGCGGCCGTCCGAACGCCTGGCTGCATCGGTTTGGCTTGAGCGGCGCCGAGACGTGGACACTGCAAGACGCCGGATTCGATTCCATCAAGCTGGTCGAGTTCTCCCAGGCGATCAAGGAACGATTGGAGAGCCACGGCGATCACGATCTGTCGGGCGCGGTCGATCTGCGGGTGCTGCAGAAGATCGCGATCTGCGAGCTCGTCGACCTGCTCGATCAGGTCTCCGCATCCGCGCCGCACGCCAGGCTTCGCCTCAGGCGCGCGCTTTCCGATCTCGGTCGCGAGCACCGGGCGATGGAAGCCGAGATGATGCGTCAAGACACGCGCCTTCGTTTCGACGTGGCGAGCCTTCCAAGAGCCACGGACATCCCAGCGCCGGTGGGTGCGGTGCTGCTCACCGGTGGAACGGGATTCTTTGGTCCGTTTCTTCTCACGAGCCTGTTGCAGCAAAGCACCGACGATATCCATGTGCTGGTCCGCGGCAACCACGGCGAGGCGATGCAGCGGCTCCGCGAAGGGCTGATGTCTGTCTCTGCCGACGGGACTTCCTGTCCTGAGGGATGGGAGCGACGGGTGCGGCCGATCTGCGGCGACTTATCGGCGGCGAATCTGGGCCTCAGCGACGCCATCTGGCGAACGCTCGCTGACGGCGTGCACACCATCTATCACAACGGCGCATCGGTGAATTACCTCCTGGACTACCAGGCGATGCGCGACGCGAACGTCGGCGGCACGAACGAGATCGTCCGCCTCGCGATGAGCCACCGCGCCAAGGTCCTGAACCATATCTCGACGACGTTTGTGTTCGGGTGGTCGGTGAAGGAGACGCTGTTCGAGTGTGACACCAACGCCGGCATGGATCACCTCGACTTCGGCTACAGCCAGAGCAAGTGGGCGTCCGAACAGGTGGTGCGCGATGCCATGCAGCACGGGTTGCAGGCGCGGATCTTCCGGCCAGCCCTGCTGACCCCGTCCGTGCACGGTGGCGGCTGCAACTTCGATATCTCGATCCGGTTACTCGCGTTCATGATCAACCACGGCATCGGCACGACCGCGCGGAATCAAGTCAGCTTTTCTCCGGCGGATCTCGCGGCCGACAATATCGTCGCCATCTCGCGCCTGCCTGGCAGTATTGGCGCTACCTGCCACGTGACCCGCGACGACTACGCGAGCATGTCGGACGTGACGGCGATCCTGGGTGAATTGACCGGCAGAACATTCCGCAACTATCCGTTGGACGCCTTCGTGCCGGAGGTGATCGAACGTTGCCACTCCGGCGACATCCTGTTTCCGCTGCTCGATTTCCTGGTTCGCTCCGTCGACAGCATCACCGCGATGGAGTTCAAGCGCTACGACAACAGCCAATACCGGACGTTTCGCGACGCCTCGGACTGCGGGAAGGCCGATCCGCCGCTGCACGACGTCGTGCTGGGCATGCTCCGATTCATGCGCAAGCAAGACCTCGTCAAGTGTGAGGAGGTGGCTGGCCATGTTTGAAGGCAGAATCAGCAACGCTCCGCACGTGCCGCGTGGCCGCGCGGTCCTGGACTCGCGTGCCATGGTCCGCAACCCGGTGGCCGTGTTCGAGAAGTATCGGGCGCATCTCGGACCGACATTCACGGTGCACTTTGGCGGCGTGAAGCCGTCGATGGTGTCGACCGATCCTGTCGTCGTCGAGCACGTGCTGAAAGGCAACCGGGACAACTACGAGAAATCCCATATCCAGGTCGAGCGCATGGTGGAGTTCCAGGGCAAGGGCCTGGTCAACAGCCATGGCGACGTCTGGATGCGGCAGCGGAAACTCCTGGCCCAGGGTTTCAAGTCCAGCCACCTGACGAAGCTGCTGCCGATGCAGCAGGACGTGTTGCAGGAACTGATGAACGGCTTCGACCACGACGCGCGGCAGGGGCCCGTCGACGTGCATCAGCAGATGGTGCGATTCACGCTGCGGCTGGTAGGAAAGTCGATGTTCGGCCGGAGCATGCGCGACGAAGAGCTGGCACGGATCGGAGACACGATCTCGGCGATCCAGGCATTCATCCTTCGCCAGGTCGTGCAGCCCTGGAAGATTCCGTGGTTCCGGTTCAGCGGGCAGTCCGAAACACACCAGCAACTGCGCCGGGACGGCGACGCGATCGCGTTGCGGCATATTCGGGCCAGGCTGAAAGAGGGCGTCGGCGATAACGACTTCCTCCGGATCCTGCTCGAGACGCGCTATCACGACACCGGCGAGCCGATGAGCGAAGCGATGGTGCTGATCGAGAGCCTTCAACTGTTGGTCGCCGGCAACGAGACATCTTCAAACGCGTTGACGTGGATCTTCTACCTGCTGGCGAAACACCCTCGCTACATTCTCGAGATCCGGGACGAGATCGCCGCGGTCATCGGCGGGGATGCGATTGATTTTCGCAACCTGCACCACCTGGAAGGCACCATGCGCGTGATCGATGAGGCGCTGCGGCTCTATCCGCCCTTCTGGATGATTGACCGCATCGCGCTCGAAGATGACGAAGTCGGCGGCGTGCACATCCCGGCCGGGTCCATGGTCATTCCCTACATCTACGGCACGCACCGCAACCCGGCGCATTGGGACGACGTCGAGTCTTTCGATCCGCGTCGCTTCGACTCCGAACGACGCAAGACCCGCCACCCCTTCGCCTACATCCCGTTCGGCGGCGGCCCCAGGATTTGCATTGGCAACAACATGGCGATCATGCAGATGCTCCTGATCGTCGTCGCCTTCGTGCGAAAGTACGATTTCGTGCTCACGAAGGACGAGGCCATTCCCATTCAGCCGATGATGCTGCTGCGGCCAGGCGGAGCAGTCGCGATGACTTTTCGAGCTGTATCGTGAGCATCGGCGTGCTCGACGCCAGGCTCGAGCGATGGATGAGCGATGCCCACGGACGCTTGCGCAAGCCGCGCTTCGCGGTCGTCCTCGCCATCTGCTATGCGCTGTTCACGGCAACCTACGTCTCGATCAACGCATTCAGCGTCGGCCGCGACGCGCACACTCTGTTTCTCCCAGGCGAGGAGCGGCTGCCATTTTTGCCGATCTTCGAATACCTGTACGTCCTCACGTATTTCATCGCCGTCCTGCTCGTTGTCACGGTGCGCGACTACGACACGTTTCGCCGGCTGTTGCGCGCCACGGGCCTGACCCTGCTCGTCGCCTACACGACCTATCTACTCTTTCCGGTGTACTTCGAGCGGCCGCCTCTCGAGGTGACGTCGCTGCATACCTGGCTGCTCTCGCTCGAGTACATGGACAAGCCCTATAACCATTTTCCGAGTCTTCACGTCGCGCTCAGCTGGCTCGCGGTGTTCGGATCGCAGGTGTCCCGCCGATCCCGGGTCGCCTTGTATCTACTGGCGGCTGGCATCAGCGTCTCGACTGTGTTCGTGAAACAGCACTACATTGCTGACGTTTTGTATGGTTTCGCCCTGGCCTGGATCGCTTGGTGGCGGGCTCGGCGCTGATCTGGTGTATACTGTTCAGGTCTCTGAAGCTCGGTCCTCGATTTCCCGCTGGAATCCTGCCACCGCTCGGTATCCGTTAGCTCAGATCACACGCGCCGCTTATTAGGAAACGCTGCGGCGTGATGTTCGTTTAAGAATCGTCAGTCTGTTGTGTGCGGGAACGCTCCAGGCCATTTTGCTGGGAGTAGTCTGTACATGCCGTTCGCTTCGCTGGGCTTATCGCCCTCGCTATCCACTCCGCTCGCACGCCTGGGCTATACGACGCCCACGCCCGTGCAACTGAAATCCATTCCGATCGTCCTGACCGGCAGCGACCTGCTCGCGAAGGCGCAGACCGGCACCGGCAAGACCGCCGCGTTCGGCCTGCCGATGATCGATCGCCTGCTGATCAAGGGCGGCGCCGCCGCCGGTACGCGCAAGCCGCGCGGCCTCGTGCTGGTGCCGACCCGCGAGCTCGCGCTGCAGGTGCACAAGTCACTCTCCACTTACGGCGTGCCGGCGAACCTGCGCGTCACCGCCATCTTCGGCGGCGTCTCAATCGTGCCGCAGAAGAAAGAGCTGCTCCGGGGCACCGACATCATCGTCGCCACCCCCGGACGCTTGCTCGATCACATGGAGCAGCGCACCGTCGATCTGTCGGGCGTGCAGATCCTCTGTCTCGACGAAGCCGATCGCATGCTCGACATGGGCTTCATGCCGCCGCTGCGCCGCATCCTGAAAGTGCTGCCGCGCGATCGGCAAACGCTGCTCTTCTCGGCGACGATCTCCGACGAAGTCGCACGGCTCGCGGCGGACTTCACGCGTGCGCCGCAACGCGTCGACGTGTCCGAAGGCCAGACCATGGCCGCCACCGTGACGCACCGCGTGCATCCGGTCACCGACCAGCGCAAGGGCGATCTGCTCACGCACGTGCTGAAGGAATCGCCGGGCGCGCAGGCGTTGGTGTTCTGCAAGACGAAGCACGGCTCGAATCGCGTCGGCCAGTATCTCGAGCGAGCCGGCATCAACGCGGCCGTGATTCACGGCAACAAGAGCCAGGGCGCGCGCACCAAGGCGCTCGGAGACTTCAAGGCAGGTCGCGTCACCGTATTGGTGGCCACCGACATTGCCGCCCGCGGTCTCGACATCGTGCAGTTGCCGCTGGTTGTGAACTTCGATCTGCCGCTCGTTCCGGAGGACTACATCCACCGCGCCGGCCGCACCGGCCGCGCCGGTCTCGCCGGTCGAGCGGTGTCCCTCGTATCGGCTGCCGATCGCGATCTGCTGCGCGGCATCCAGCGCCTGCTGCCGTCGCCAATCGAGCACGTCACGATCGATGGATTCGCGCAGACCGCGGGCTCGCAGGATGCGCTGCCGGAAGCCGGCCGTCGCCATCAGGGCAGCCGCGGTCGCGGTGGTTTTGGTGGTAATCGTCCAAGCGGGCCGCGTCCGTCGCGTCCCGGCGGATCGGGCCGTCGTCCGTCTTCGCCCCGCCGCTCGTTCGCACGCGGGTAATCTCCGGGCCCGGGGCCTGCGCCGTTTTGCGCCCGCGAGTGATGCTCGATCATGAGCACCACTCGTGGATCGCGCGAGACTATGGCTTGATGTTCTGGTTGACCCTGAACAGGTTCTGCTTGTCGTACTTCCGCTTGATCGAGACCAGTTTCTTGTAATTGTCTCGATAGGTCGCCTGGACCCGCTCGGCGCCCTCGTCGGCCATCATGAAGTTCACATACGCGCCCGGCATGTTGAAGGGATGGACCGCCGACCAGTAATCGCGCGCCCACTGGATGATCTTTTCCTTGTTTTTCGGGTCAGGATCGACGCCGACGATCACTTCGGCAAATTTGGCGTCGCGGTTGCCCCACGCCGTCGCGCCGGCTTTCACCTTGGCCGGCGCGCCGTCGATTGGATACAAGTGCATCGACGACTGCATCGTCGGCAGCTTCGAGCCATGTTCCACGTGCTTGGCGATGGCGGCGTCGCTCAGCTCCTTGACGAAGTCGGCCTTCCAGTACCAGAGATGTCCGGGCGGGTAAAGCCCGTCGAACATGCTGTTCCATACCGGATGGGGTATTGGCCCGGCCAGGTCGAGTGCCGGCTTCTTGAACGCGCGAATCGGCTTGAACACTTTCTCCGCCGACTTGAGCGGACCCGAGTAGCACCACGCCACGCCGCACATCTTCTTCATGTGGAGATGCTCTGGGAACGGCGGGCCCGGCGGCACGACCAGGAACAGGAAGAAACCGGTCAGCTGGTTCGGCGCCTTCTTCATGAACTCGCGGTACCACTTCATGACCTCGGTTGCCTCGCTGAGCTCGTAAATGATCGGCCCGGCGTAGTCGGTGTGCACCGGGTGCATCCGGAACAGGAACGACGTGACGACGCCGAAATTGCCGCCGCCGCCGCGAATCGCCCAGAACAGATCGGCGTTCTTCTTGGCGTTGGCGGTGACGAACCGGCCATCGGCCAGGACCATGTCGACCTCGAGGATGTTGTCGATGGTCAGGCCGCAGTTGCGGCTGAGGTGGCCGAGCCCGCCGCCCAGTGCCAGGCCGCCGACGCCGGTCGTAGAGATGATGCCGGTCGGTACGGCATAGCCGAACGCGTGGGTGGCGTGATCGACATCGCCCCACGTGCAACCGCCTTCGACGCGAACGGTTTTCGCGGCCGGGTCGACGCGAATGCCTTTCATCCTCGACAGCTGAATCACGAGGCCGTCGTCGACACTGCCGAGGCCGCCGGCATTGTGGCCGCCACTCTGGACGGCGAGCAGCATCTTTTGCTCGCGCGCGAAGTTCACGGCCGTGATGACGTCGGCGACATCGGCCACGCGCGCGATGAGGCGCGGCTTCTTGTCGATCATCGCGTTGTAGACCTTGCGGGCTTCCTGGTACCCGGGGTCAGAGGGTTGGATCAGTTCGCCGCGCAAGCTCGATTTGAGGGCGGCAATTGCGGCATCGGTAGCCATGCTCTATCTCCTTGAGGACGTTTCGAATAAAGGACCCCGTAGTCTACCTGAAGTCTCAACCTCTATGGCGGGGTCGCCAGCCCCTCACGGAAGTCGCAGTGACGCACGAAGCCGAGCGATTCATAGACGCGGATGGCCGCATCGTTATCGGCGCGGACGTTGAGCCCGATCGTTTCGATGCCGGCCAGCTCGTGGAGCACCGCGGCGGTGACCGCTCGTCCGAGTCCGCGTCCGCGGCGATCCCTTCTCACATAAACGTTACCGATCGCCGCCGCGCCTTCCTCGCGCGACATCAAGTGCGTGCCGGCGGCCGCGATCAAATCCTCGCCTTTGGAGACACCGAAGAACACGCCGTCGGTCACCATCGACGGATAGAAGAAGTCGGGCGATTCGCCGGTTGATTCGCCGTCGGCATACAGACGCTCGATCGCCGGCACGTCCGAGGCGCCAAGGCGCGTCACGCGATCGCTGACTCGAGTGGAGCCACCGGTCCACGCCATTCGGATCATGTGCTTGACGTTGGTCACGGTCGCATGCCTCGCGACTTCGTCGAGCGCGTCCGACTGGACTTGCAGATGGACCGGCCACGTCACGTGAGCGAGCGCTTCGCGAATGCTGCCGGTGCCATGCGCGAACAGGATGCTGGTGCCGTAATCGTGCAGCACGAGCGTCAGGTCTGGCGTGAACCACTGACATTTCGGAAACATGCGCGGCGACAAGTCGCCAAGTGCATAGACACACCAAATTCGATCGCGCTGCAGAATCGTACGGATATCGCTCTTGTTCGAGAGGGTTGCCATCAGCAGACTGAACCGCGGCGAGCGCGCTGGTATGAAGAGTATAGAGCCTGCCGGCGCGTAGGCGCTCGGGCGGATCATCATCAGCTTCCGCGTCTCGCTCCAGACGCCTATCAACTCGCCGCTCGCGCCTGACTATCGCTGATGCGGCTCGCAGCGAGGTTGTCAGTCAAAAACGGCATCCGGCGGGCCGCCCTTGATTCCCCTCGATGCTGAAGCCTTCGGCCCGCCTCCCGGCGGCTTTCGCTCGCGCTCCAGCTGACGATGATCCGCCTCATCGCGCCGGTTGCGCCGGCGCGGGGCGCCGTCTCCCGGGGATGGCCGATCGTGACCGACTCAGAGGGACGCGGCGTTCGGCGCGCAGGTTCTGCTTAGGTCCTACACGTTCGTGAAGAACGACTACCGAGTCGCCCACGCGTAGTGGGCCTTGGCGCGTTCGATGATCGCAGGGACGTCCTCGGCGAGGAGGAACCGGTCGTTGACGAGCGCGATTGCCGCGAGCGAGATGCGCCCGAGATAGTCCTCGAGCCCTGTGTAGCGCTCAGCGATTGACTTGCGGCTGTCGCCGGTCTTCTCTCGATCGGCCTTCGTGCGTGCGAGCGGCAAATAGGAACCGATCTCGCTCGCCAGTCGATCCGGCGCGCCGATCGTCGCCTTTCGATAATTCCAGCCGGTGTGCGTCGCGAGCGGCACGGCGATCTCCGGCAGGCGGATGCCGGCGCGATCGTTGCCGGCCTCGTCGACGGCGGGCACGCGGCCGATGAAGGGCTTCCCGATGCCCGGCGGCTCCCTGGTCACGATCCCCTTCGACCACTCCGGTCCGAAATCCAATCGATACGTCGTCATCGGCGACTGCGGGCGCACGAATCCCGGAACCGCCGGCCAGCCAGACTTGTCCACCGCGGTCAGCGTCCCGTCGGAGAGAAGCGGATAGCGGCTCGACGGTGGCTCGACGCCATCGGTGATCCATCGATCAAGCGATCTGAAGAGCGCGCGGATCACCGGCGTGTAGACCAGCGTGTTCATGTCGGCGCGGCCGACGAAGTCCGGATCCTGAAACGGCGCCGGCGGGAAGGCGCCGACGATGTGCGGCGCCGAGGCGATGAAGTAGATACGGCTTGTGGGTGGTGGAGGGACGTCCTTCGTGCCGGTGACGTCGGTGTGCACGAGCGAGCCGGCGCGGTTGAAGTATTCCGAGTCCGTCAACACGTGAAAGAACTTTGGTACCGTGTTGCTGCGGGTCGCCCGCGCCAGTAAGCCATCAGTGACTCCCGTTTCCGGATCAAGTTGATCGGCATCGGTGAACGGGAACATGTCCACCGGATAGAGGATGTTGAAGTGCTGGAGTTGATCGCGTGACTGCTGGCCGAAGCGGTGATTGAACGAGCCGCGGCCCGCGCCGCCGACTTGATCGATCACGCCGTCGAAGACACGTGCGCCGCGCTCGTCTTCATTGAAGCCTTCGTAGACGAAGTGGCGAAGAAAGCGGCCGGTCTGCGACACGCCCCACCCGATCGCGGTGGTGATGCCGGGCATCGGGTTGCCCTGCGCGGCCGTTGCGTGCTTGAAGAAGCTGACGATGTCGCGCG